>Ga0315285_10007969_pt1 | contig 10875 bp, 12 predicted proteins | sample YL17G09_36_MG_FD_203698 | JGI IMG/M metagenome (GOLD analysis project Ga0315285, IMG submission 203698) | Sediment microbial communities from Yellowstone Lake, YNP, Wyoming, USA - YL17G09_36 | ecosystem: Environmental > Aquatic > Freshwater > Lake > Sediment | place: USA: Wyoming | collected... | reverse complement strand
GTCAGGCGATCCAGCAAGGCAGCCGTCATGCGTTCTCCCTGGAAGACCTGCACCCATTCGCTAAATGCAAGATTGCTTGTAACCAGCAGACTGCCTCTCTCGTAACGATCGGCAAACACCTGGAACAAAAGCTCGGCTCCTGTATGGCTGAAGGTAAGATAACCCAACTCATCACAGATCAAAAGCTCGGCTCTGTCCATCTGGGTCAGAAATCGCTCCAGTTGATATTGCTTCTGCATTTCCTCAAGGCGGTTAACCAGTGCCGCGGTCGTAAAAAACCGTACCCTTCGTCCCTGACGACATGTAGCCAGGCCCAAAGCAAGGGACTCCGCCGAAGCGCCTATGTCCCTCTCGCGAAGGCGGATAGCCAGATGTGTCTTGCCGGTGCCGGGCGATCCTATCAGACAGCAGTTTTGCCTTTTATCTATCCATTCACCTCGAGCCAGCTCCAATATCTTCTGTTTGTTCAGCGAAGGCATTACACTGAAGTCGTAACCCTCGAAGTCCTTGTGGGTAGGGAATCCTGCCTGTTTGATGCGGTTGTTAACGGCATTGGTGGCTCTGGCAGCCACCTCCAGCTCTGTTAATCTTAACAGATACTGCTGGTATGTGGCATTCTCGCAGGAGGCTTCTTTTGCCAGTTTGTCGTATTCGGCCTTCATGGTTGGAAGACGCAACTGTTTTAGATTTGTCTTTAATAGCATGTTTTCATTGTCAGACATAACTTGCTTCTCCTTGATTTGCTGTTAAGTGCTGATCGAACCTACTCAGATCGGGTCTTGGCACCTGAATCTGATAACAGCCGATATTGGGATCGGTGGGTTCTACACACTGCTGACTTTGCGCAAAACGATTTACCTTGTTGATAATCATCTCGGCATTTACTGCCGAGCCGCATCTGCACAGTTCGATGGCCTGCTGAACCCTCTTGAGGGGGTGTTCAGCCAACAATTGCAAGATGCGTATATACTCCCTGGCTCCGGCAAAAGGTCCGTGACGGCTCTCCAACAGTTCTCGGAGCTCAGTAAAGCACCCCGGAAGCTGCCAGTTACGGAACACATTTGAATGGTCCAGCGTGGCTGGACGACGACCCAATACTGCCAGGTAATGCAGCGGATCAAGGATCTGCTGATTACGTTGATAGCAGCGTCTGTGATAAGCTATCTGGCTATCGCAGGCAACGATCCTGATGTGGAAGGGATAGGCCTTAACCGTAACCATCTCGAATGCCCAGCGGCGGGCGACGCTGTAGCGGTTGGTTTCAAAACAGACAGTCTGGTATTTATCCGCCTTGACCTCTGTTGCCATATAAGGATCGAAACGGTGTGTTGGTACTGCTAAGGCCGCTGCCTTGTCCTGTTCAAAGCGCTGTCCGACAGTTTCCGTCTTGCCGGCCACACGATGAGTAAGCTTGTTCAGACAGCACTGCCGCAGATACTCATTAAGTTCATCATAGTCTCTTACCCTCGGCACAGGTGTAGCCCAGTCCCGCTGGAGGTCGTAGATACTGTTTTCAACATAAGGTTTCTCATTGGCCTTGGCAGGCATACAAAAAAGCGGGTCAAACATGTAATGGCTCGCCAGAGCAGCATACCGAGGATGCAGGCTGCGACTGCGTCCTTTGAAGATATCTTTAACTATGGTCTTGGGGTTGTCCCACCACAGCTCTCTGGCCACACAGCCAAAGAATTCAAACGCTTGGACCAGTCCGGTCAGGATGCATTCAAGTCTTTCAGTGGGCAACGCCATAGCAAATCTAAAGCTTGAATGGCTCCAGGTAGTAACCAAAACAGGTACCTGCTTCCTGCCCTCTGGAAAGTCTACATAGATGTGCCCGAAGTCGGCTTCCAGCCGCTGTCCTGGCTCGTGGGCCAAAGGAATGAATGTCTCCCGTTCTTTCTGGCGATGCCTTTTTACGTATCGGCGAACCTGGTCGTAGCTGCCTGGGTAGCCATATTCATCCCGCAGTCGCCGGTAAATCTTTGATGCTTTATGCCGCTGTTTGGGTGGCTGTGACCGGTCATCGAGCAATATTTGGTCGATGATGGGCATGAAAGGCCCCAGCACCGGTGCCATCGGGGGTCTGGTGCGAGTATAGGGTGGGGGCTCAGTGTGGTTTAGTGCCTTTGTGATGGTGTGATGGGAATGATGGTAGGTTCGGCAAATAGCTCTAATACTCATTCCATCGCGTTTGGCCGTGCGAATTTTTAAGTACTCTTGCACCGTAAGCATCCTTTGCCTCCGTAAGTCATTATTCCGTTAGAAAGTAACAACTTACGGAGTCTGCTACGGTGTGGCTATTTTACTTGGTGTGCCGTGAAAAGGCGCAGGTTTTCAGCGAGTGCAATTCTCGCCCGGCAACTGGTCGTTCCAGCCGGTAGCAATCGAAGCGGCGGTGGAGGTAACAAAACCGTTGAAACACTTCGGTGTAGAGGGTCGCTTATAGGCGACTCGGCGAGCATGCAGGCCGTAACGTGAGTGAACGCTGAGCAAGCCTCGAAAAGGCCAATGCGGAAGCCGACCCGATCATGTAACGGGCAAGGCCGATGACGTTAGGGAAGATGAACGACAGCATCTAACGTTTCCGCCGGGGTAGTGGCGACGGCATGTATGCACAAGGAAACCTGGCGCAACACGGGAAGCCCGATACGATGGATGTTCGTGACACCCAACTGGTATCCCGTGAGGGATAGACCAGGTCGTTTCGGGTGGCGGATAGGCTCGTAGTACCGATGAAGCCGGGTAATGCCGGCAAAGGGAAGGGGCCTTAGTTCAAGGTTAGCGTACGAAGCAACAGAGAACAGGAGATTGGCTATTCGCCTGGAGACTCCAACGAAGATTCGGAAGTTGCAGGAGGCGCTACACGCCAAAGCGAAGAGTTCGCCCACTTATCGGTTCTATTTGCTGTACGACAAGCTCTATCGGACAGACATTCTGGCCTATGCCTATGCCTGCTGCCGTGCCAATGGCGGTGCGGCTGGTGTGGACGGTCAGAACTTCTCAGATATAGAGTCGTACGGGCTGGAACGATGGCTGGGTGAACTGTCGGTATCGATGCCCATGTGAGGTATCGGTTCCGACAGTGGTTCAAGCGGAAGCATAAGATGCAGTGTCTGGAGATGTCACGATATCCAGACGATTACCTACATGAAGTGTTAGGGCTTGTGCGTCTTAAGTCCCGGCCGTTGGACTACTCGTGTGCGAGGGCGTGAGTCCTTGTCCGAAAGCCGGATGCGGGAGATTCGCACGTCCGGTTTGATGAGCGGGGTGTGGAAACGGAGCATGGACAAGCTATTGAGGCACCGACAGACGAAAGGGTCGGCAAACGGATAGGCTTATCCTAAACCACCGCGCCACATCTCGACTCTACCCGATTACCATTTCAATCTTGTTTCTGCCGAGATAAGCGGTCTGGCTCTTACCCTCGGAATTCACGAGGAGCACTTCATCTCCGGCTATTCCTTTGGCGACGAGCTTCGAGCATTTCGACCAGCAGCTTCCGAACAACTGCACCTCGGGATATCTTGTCGGGGCTGACAAATACTTGTGGGCCAAGGGGTTTGGAATCATCCTGAACGGTGTACTTGACCTGCATATTGATCAACTCGCCGTCAAGGCGTTGAAGCTTGCGTTTGGTTTTCTTGTCAGTCGTCTGTTGTACGGTTTGGGCAACGGTGTTTTCCAGTTCGTTGATCTGACCAAGTGTCATTTCCACCTTTTGCTTGCGGGCGGGGGTACCTCGCACACAGGCCGCAATGGACTCATTCAGTTCCGGCATCTCGAGAACCAGTTGTCTTTGTTCCTTGGTCAGGCGCAGCCCAATCTTCTGGTGGGGCTCAATCCGTGTGGGTTTCAAAGTCTCCAACAGTCTGTCTATATCGATGCCGCACTTGCCGCATACGCCTTCGATGTCATCGACAAAGGCACGCAGATAATCCATCGCCTTATCCTCAACCCTCAGTGGTGAAGACGAAAAATCAGGCAGGTCGATGACCAGGGGTTCTTCATTGGGTAAAGACGGCTGTGGCCCCTCATGCCGGCTCAACAGGTCCTCAATCTTGTCACCAAGTTCGCACAACGTCCTTTGCTTCTTCTTGCTCTTGGCGCTACCGATCTCGGCCGTTATGCCCTCGGCGAGTTCGTCCAGCTCATCCAAGGTTAACATGATTGGTTTGCTGGTTGGTCTCTGCCTTATCTGCTCTTCAAGTTCCTCGTCCAGAACAAACAGGTCCTGGAGCAGTTTGCGCTCATCTTGTGTCAGTTGCAGCCCAACGGTATCGTCATGACTATTCCTGGCCATTTCCTTGCGCTCGCCTTTGTCCACTGAGTGTCTCAATTAACCCATCATACGATCGATATTGCCGGATAACATTTCCTGAAAAAACTGCCCTTGTGGCATCTGAGCAGGTAGTCAAGCCAGTAGTTCGCGTTTGTGTCTCTCAGGCGAAACGAGGACTTGATGGATTCCTCGCCGAATTCCTCCACCATCCTCTGGACAAACCTTGGGCTTATGGTATCCGAACGAACAAATGCCCCGATAGCACATTCCTCATCCTCGGTCAGTCCGACTCCCTTGCGTCGAAAACCGCTCACGACACAGTTGAATCCTTCCATGATCTCTTTCCCACAATCCGGGTTGAGAAAGACACCTAAGCCGTCTCTTGACTCAAGCAGGTCTTTGGGAATAGAGATGTCTGGGCGATTGTTCTTAAGACCGTGCTTCTTGATGGTTTCCTTGACCACCTCATGCGGCTGGCAAGCCCAGTTCTGACGCAGTTCCCGTTGCCAATCAGCTGCCATTGAAAGACCGTCGGGATAAAGGATCAGATCCTTGCCGTAGAACGCGAGTGCTTCTGCGTGGATTGCTGCCATCCGCTCGATTGCCTTCTGCTCGTATTCCTTATCATATCGGTAAACGAGATTAGAACTTCGCCGTATCATTGTATTCTTCAAGTCAACGAGCAAGCTCTGCAACGGATTCTCGATGAACCTTTGCTCACCCGACCAGTACCACTCCCCCCTCCATGGCGTTAAACTGCCGATGACCAGGAGGCCGGCGACGAACGGATGGTTCTTCATGTTAATCCGGATCAGATACTCCTGGTCGTTGATCGTGTTGCGGGCTTTTACGAGGTCGGTCTTGGCGGACAAGATCATATACGGGGCAGCATGCCTTTCATACCAACTGCGCAAGTCCTTGCGGTCATCATCACTAATGTCGAGAATGCCTGCCAGGATATCGATTACGCCAAGACCTGACCATCCGGTACATTCCTGGCAAATGAAATCATCTGTGTGACCGATGTCCTGTTTCCCGCCGCCTTGCTCCAACATGTATTGGCGAAAGAACACTCGGAACATGTATGATTTGGTGCCGAGCCACACCAGTTTCTTCTTCACGTCCCAGCCATAGTCATTGGGTGTCGTGAGAAATGCCTTTACGCCGGAATCCCGAGGAAGCGACGCAAACTTGTCATTGAGAAAGCTGTGGATCGCGTCAGCAAGGCGTTGGATATCTTCATCCCGTGGCGAAAGAACCGGTGCATTCGAGAGTCTCTGATACAGAACCCAGAGAAGATGGCGGATGCGCTTCAGATGAATTCCGCTTAATGGTTCTGCAGAGTCACAATCTGCCGTCAAGGGTAAAGGTGTGCCAAACAGGTCTATATTGTATCGTTCGTACGACCTCCACATTCCGACGTCACTGTAGACATCCGCCGCGAAATCCACCAGAATGCCCACCAAATCCTCGATTCCTTCGTCGTTGAGGCGCAGGCAGTCCTGTGAAACAGACCTTTGGACGTTAGACAGTAACCGATGAAGGTCCCCTACCATCTGCGGAAGATGGGAATCCATACGGCCTTGATACCCTTGGGGTCTGTAGGTTAGATATCGCATTTCCATGCGAAGCCCTCCTCTACCTGAAAAACCGATAGAGGTACTCTCACTTGCAGTTGTCTTTTCAGTTCCTTTAGTTTCTGACGGTTAACGGCTGTTGACAAACCATACAGAATAATCATCGAGAAGCTGGTAGTTCTCCGATTTCCTATCTGTTGTCCTGAACTCTGCCAGCCCGAGGCAGAACTCCTTCCCGTCGGAGAGCCGACGGACATGGACCACAATATCCTCTCCAGGAAACAGCATCCACTCGGAATCAGTACCTCGACTTATATCGAAAAGCGTGTACCGGTCTCTGTAAGACGGCTGGGTTTTCTTGAACTGGTCATATTCTCTCTTACTCCCGGGGCCAAGAACATAGAATTCCTCCCATCTGAAGTCTTCTATTCCCGTGACTTCGCACGGCAACAACAGGTGGGCCTTGATGTATTCATAGAAAGCCTCAACAGCCTGGTCGAAGTCTGAATCCACATTCTCGCCGAGGATTGATTCGATTCGCTCGTCTTGGGGACCCTTCTTCATTACTGTTGGTCCTTTTCTCCAAGGCAGGACTACGGCAAAAGCGGAAAACCCTCAGTTCTTCGCACTCTCAGAGTCCCTTATGATTTCCTTGTGCACTGTTTCGACACAGTACTATTGTACCAAGTCTTGCAGACGATTGTCAATCTCTGCTCTTGTCTGCTCAGAGGATCTCACCATGTCACCTTTGTAGGTCAACTGAACGCGAACAATGGCATGAAGCTCCAATGAGGCAGTGCCTATTGCATCAACATGAACATCTGCATGGACGGTAGAGATATTCTGGTCACGCAGATATTTGGCTCTGACCTCGCCTGGGATCCTTGTGGTTGCAACTGCCAGCAATAGGTCTGCTTCAGTCAGGGAAATATTCTTCCGGGTAAGCCGCATGGAGACTATCGATGCTTTGGATTCCAATTCCTCAGGCATTCTCTTTCTTGGCCTTTACTGAGTTAGCGGCCGCAATAACGTTTGTATTTCCTGCCGCTGCCGCACGGACATGGATCATTTCTGCCAACGCGGGTCTCTATCCGCAGAGGTGGAGCAACGGGTTCGATTCCCACATCCTGATATTCAACGCCACTGGAGGCTTTGCTCCTCAGACACGCGCGAATAATGGCAGCCGTCAAATTGGCCTTCTGTTGCATGTCAACGTTCAAGTATTGGCCGTCTTCGGTCCCAAACTGTGGAAGTATGGAATCGCGGATCTCAGACAACGTCTCAGCGTCTACGGGCAGGGGCGCTCCCGACGCTATGACGAAGCCTTCAAAGGGAAGAATCCTTGTGGCTATCACAGCGCCTTGTACGGCGGTTTTGCCCAGTCCCATATCAACGATAAGGAACTGTCTGTCTCCAAACAGATCATTAGCACGGACCCCAACTCCGTGCAGGACTTCCACGACTTGCACAAGTGTGTGAAACGATTCTGACATTGCTCTGGCCACAGCGTATTCATCAGAAGCGGCATCCGGCTGGGAATCGACGATGTAACGGGAGACCGCATTGCATCCTCCTTCCCTGTAGTCATAGATGCAGTAGTCCATAAGGACCGCGGTTTGATCCATGCTGGCGAAGACGAGTGTGTTGTCGCGCATAATCCCCAGTTTCCTGCCGCACACGTCGAAAGCCTTTTTTGACAAGTATCTGGGCAGAACGTCGTTGTGGAGTCTGCGCGTAATATTCCGAAGGCCTTTATGCCGATCGACCAATTGTGAGTATTCGGCTTTTGCAGAGTCTCTCGTCATCAGTTATGGTGCCCCATACCCTCGGCGTATACTACAGTCAACTGACATCAAAATCGTCCATGGCCTATCCCGTCAATATGGTTCAAGAGAAACCGTGCTGGCACAACGCTGGGAATGAGCATGTCACGGTTCGGAAGAGATCCTCTTAAGGACAGTTTTTGCCTCCTGGTATTGTTGAAAACTCTGTTCCCTTTCCGTGAATTCCCGCGTGTGAGCACCAATTCTATTGCTCTTCCATGTCACGCCCAACTTCTTGTGCAGAAGTTCGTGATAGACGATGAAGTCAACTGCATACGCCGGAACGACGTTCTTGTCCAGACTCATGCTTACCATCACAGTATCCCGAGCGTGATCATAATGGCCGAACTTGCGCACTGTAAAGGTCCGACTCCAAACGAGATGAGGACGGCTCAGACTTCCACTGAAATACGTGGCGTTAACACGGTCAAAAGACGCAGCCAAGTCGTGATGGATACCGCGAGTTTGTGCCACAACGCCACCGAGAAGGTCAAGTTCTGAAAGTATCCTTCGGTATGGCTCGCTGTGTATGGCATCCAGTATGGATTGTCTGTCCCCGCTTTTTCTGAGGGCTAACTCTGATAATGAGCGGAAGAGGCCCTGCTCAAGGCAAATCATCGGTGTGGGCAGTTGCACCAAGACATTGCTCTGCTGGCGGCGGACGCGGTATATCCCTTGGATAGGGCGGAAATGAATCAAGACCGAAGGAGACTGTCCTGCCGTCTGGGGGGAAGCTGCATGAAAGATCGGCTTGCCTCTTAGGACGGCGGCAAGATAGTCATCGAAATTCTCCCGCTGCGAGAAATACGCCAACCACCCTCGTGTGGCTCTGGATTGCCTCTTGAGTTGCTCCGGCCGTATGTCATTTGCCCTGATCTGTCTTTCAATGCTCTCGCTGGAGGCGCGGATGGAGTCATATACATGCTTCAGTTGCGACTGGCCGTCGTATCGGGCAAGCTGGTTGAGAAGACGATCGAAATGGTTCTGCAGGCCGGGAAAAGACACGCTGTCCGGCGGGAAACTGCTCGTCGAAGAGATATCTTGAGCCACGACGGAATGGAGGTCCAAATTCCTAAGGAAGTGGTATGCCTTTCTTGACGGTGATGGCAGGTCCTCCAGACGGACACCTTCTTCTCTGAGCATCTGTTCGATGGTTTTGATGGATTCACCGACATCGCTTCGGAGTCGGGCCAAGCGTTCGGCAGAGATCGGCTCAGACAGTTCTTGCCTGACGGTTCTAGCGAGTTTCACAAGTCCAGAGATACGCATCCTTTTCATGAAGCCAATGCCTAACGAATATGATATATCCTGTCAATATGGGATCATTCAATGTGCTCAATCTCAAAACCCTTCTTGGCAAGGTATTCGGTGATGATGGCCCGATGACAATGATCAGCGGACTTCTCGGCACACATCAGACAAAACGGTACCGGAACCCGCGATAATCGCTCTGTGAGAAGGCCGCCCATCTTCTGCGTCAGGCTCTGACATCTTGCCTGCCAATCATCGAAGTCCTGGAACAGATTTCCCAACTCGACGAAGGAGAAGTACTCAATACCGGCCCTGCCAAACAGGCCTTGGATTCCTTTGTTTTCGTCCTGACCAACGTACCAAGGAATAGCCAGCCACACTATGTGATGTGATTGCTGACTGAGAAATCAGCGCGGGCAAGGAAGTGCTGAGGAGCAGAGATCATTGGCAACTACATTTCTGTTGGCGCAACATTTTCGATCGTGAGAGATAGTCTATACACTAATTTAATACTGGTTAAACTGGTCAGATCGGCATCTCCAGTGGCTCCGGCCACAGCCACGCCGACTTTGGATTTATTCGGTTGACGATGGGCAAATCTCTGTCCAGTCGTCTGTTCGCAGAACAATAGAGGCAGTTGTTGTCGCAGGTATCGAAATTGCCAATGTCTTTTGTCTCGTGGCAATTGCAGTTCAGTCGCGTGGGCTTCATAGGCAAATCCGGCAAGCCTGGAATAACCCGCTTTAGCAATTCGAGGTCCATACACGAAGCGCGATGTAAACCAGCAGCATCGGCAACTTCCGGTTGGGCGCATATCTCAGGTCGAATCCCATAAGACAAAGCCACCTTGCCAAGGCGGGCAAGCAATCCTGCCTTACGAGCCAAGGGCCATTGTGCTAATCGGTCATCCATTGTTCTTAACACTGGGTCTACTCGCTTCGCTACGTGACTATACCGGCCCTCACTCAGCAAAAGGCTCATAACACAGCGAGGCGTGCCTTGCATAGCTTCGGCCAAGCGTCTAAAATTATCGAGGTGCCATTTCTCTTCCAGCTTCTGAGTGAGTATTACGGGATCGTATCGCCACCAGACGTGGTCAGAACCGTACCGGTCCATGAGATTCTTGGCTATCTCCAGCATTTGCTCTGTAGGCGGGGCATTCGGCTCCCAAGGGATACCGTAGCCGGTAATAGTTGTACTGTCTATTTTCATTTTCGTTCTTTAACTCTTAGGGGAGCCAATAAGTTATGTCGTTTGTAATGATAAAACCGAGCCAGCTCTCTCCGCCTGCTTTTGCGCTTTATCAAATGCAGCGCCCATGCGGGATAGCGGCGGTCGCAGGCCTGCCGCAACCGCACGTACAAAAACGTCCGAACCTGTGGAACCGTCAGCGCCGGTGTATACTTTTTTCCCCCGCCGTGTTTCCAAAATCAAAAACCATAGTGCGATGAGCGAGAACGTTTGATGATGATACCAGCCTGCCCAGGTACGAACTTCATAATCAGAAAGCCCAGCTTCGCTTTTGGCCCGCTTCAGACAATCTTCTATACGATGTTCAGCCTTTACAACACGTGCCAGCTCATCCTGGAAGGCGAGCAATCGCTGGTTGCGTCATACAGGTCTGCGCTGCTCAAGGAAGTCCTACGGTTGAAGGACATAGCAAGCACGGCAAAGTTGCAGTTCCAGAACGACTACCCGCTCCGCATGGATTTCAGCAACGGCACGGCGAAGGGCATGATTGTGCTCGCGCCGAGAGTGACGGACAATTAAAGAACGCTTAAAGAACGCTTAAACAAAAGGTTGGGCAACTAAACGGCCTAATAGGTTGTTTAGCCCCCTCTTTCTTTTTAAATCACGAAAGGAATGGATATTATGTTTTTGACGCGGCGTCATCAACGCCTCTTTCCAGAAAAGCTATGCAACGGCGTGGAATTGGTCGCATAGA
>Ga0315285_10007968_pt1 | contig 10876 bp, 8 predicted proteins | sample YL17G09_36_MG_FD_203698 | JGI IMG/M metagenome (GOLD analysis project Ga0315285, IMG submission 203698) | Sediment microbial communities from Yellowstone Lake, YNP, Wyoming, USA - YL17G09_36 | ecosystem: Environmental > Aquatic > Freshwater > Lake > Sediment | place: USA: Wyoming | collected... | reverse complement strand
AGTGCTGGCTCATCGTGACCAAGTGGATATTTACCCCGCAAAGCACTTTGTTACCTCTCACGAAAAGTTGCTGGCGGCAATCGAGGATATTAAAGTCGAGCTGGAGGAAAGATTAAAGGAGTTAAAAAGCCGGGGAAAGCTAGTGGAAGCCCAGAGGCTTGAGGCGCGGACCAATTACGATATTGAAATGCTTCAGGAAGTGGGGTACTGCACAGGGGTGGAAAATTACTCCCGACATCTCCAGCGGCGGGCACCGGGAAGCACACCCTGGACTTTGCTGGATTACTTTCCTGATGACTTCCTGTTGTTCATCGATGAATCCCATATGACCCTGCCTCAGATAAGGGGCATGTACCACGGTGATATTTCTCGAAAACAGACACTGGTTGATTACGGCTTTCGCCTCCCTTCAGCCCTGGATAACCGCCCATTGCATTTTGAGGAGTTTAACAAGCACATCAACCAGGTTATTTACGTCTCTGCTACACCTAAGCCCTATGAATATGAGCGCAGCCAGCAAGTAGTGGAGCAATTAGTCCGCCCCACTGGTTTACTGGAGCCTACCGTGGAGGTTAAGCCAGTTAAGGGGCAAATTGATGACCTTATTTATCAGATAAAAAGCAGAGTTGCTAAGGGGGAGCGTTGTCTGGTGACTACCTTGACCAAGCGAATGGCAGAGGAATTAAGCGACTACTTGAGGGAAATGGAGATTAAGACTCATTACTTGCATTCGGAGGTAGAGACTTTAGAGCGAGTGGAAATTCTCCGTGACCTCCGCCTTGGCGTCTATGATGTGGTAGTGGGTATTAATCTCCTACGTGAGGGGTTGGACTTGCCTGAGGTGAGCCTGGTAGCCATAATCGATGCTGATAAAGAAGGCTACCTCAGGTCTGAGGAAGCGCTCATTCAGACGATGGGGCGTGCTGCCAGACATCTAAATGCCCATGTCATAATGTATGCTGATACTGTTACCCAATCCATGCAGAAGGCGATAGAGGAAACCGGCCGCCGCCGCGAGGTTCAAGAAGTTTACAACAAGGAGCACGGCATAACTCCCCAGGGAATAAGAAAAGCAATTAAAGATATAACTGAGAGAGTTCGAGCAGTAGCCGAGACAAGGACTCCTTATGCGGTTACTCCTATTTCCAGGGAAGAAATGGCTCAACTCATCAAGCAACTGGAATCCCAGATGAAAGCAGCAGCCAAAAATCTGGAGTTTGAAAAAGCTGCTATGATTCGCGACCGCATTATCGAATTAAGAAAAGACGAGGAACTAATTTCGCCCCGGATGAAACGATAATCGGGCAGTCGTTCACCAGGAGTTGGATTCACTTGAGGCTATCCGGCCGACAGGAGTCGCTGAACAGGCTAGGACTAAAGTAACAGGATAACTGGTACAAATGGGTGATTGACGCTTCCCAACACACAAGCTTATATTGATTAGTATAGTTTGGCATAGTTAAGTAGTTTCAGGAAAAGAAAATATGCCTGTTGTTATTAATGACCAGACCTATTATAGAACGGCCGAGGTTTGCCGGATGGTCGGCATCAGTAGAAATACCCTTTTCAGGTGGTTGAAAGAAGGGATATTTTCCGACGTTGAATACCGGGACTGGCGGGGGTGGAGACTATTTACCGCAGCTCAAGTGGAGACCATTAGAACAAAGACCAACCACGTTACCGCGATAAGCCGGAGCGGCTAAGGGGGGTGACAGATGAAATCAATGAAATCAACGGTCAAGCGAATGGATGAAGAAGAGATGCTCAAGATTATGGGCGACAAATCGCCAGTGGGAGTTTGCATCGTACAGGATGGAAAGTTTTGCTATTTAAACTCCAACTTCCCCTTAGCGATCGGCTACACGGCAGATGAATTGGTAGACAAGGATCCTTTGGAGCTTATCGTTCCCAAAGATAGGGAGATGGCCAGGGAAAATGAAATAAAGATGCTCAAGGGAGAGCTCATGCCGCCATATCAATTCAGGGTGATTCATAAGGATGGTAGCATTAGGTGGGTTATGGAGACAGTTAGATCCGTCCAGTACCATGGAAGACGGGCAGTTCTGGGGAATTACATGGAAGTCACCGAGCGCAAGCAGGCAGAGGATGCACTGAAAGAGAGCGGAGAAAAGTACAGGGAGCTTGCCAACAGCATCACCGACGTCTTTTTCGCAATGGACGAGCATCTGAGATATACCTATTGGAACAAAGCATCGGAAATTCTGACAGGAATTCGGGCGGAGGATGCGATAGGGAAATCCCTCCGGGAAATTTTCCCGGACACGCCTGGTGTGAGAAAGGCGGAAAAGGTGTACCGTAACGTGCTGAAGACGCAGCAGCCGCAGACTTTTGTGAACGATATGGATATTGATGGCAGGCACTACATCTTTGAGATCAGCGCTTATCTCTCCCGAGGTGGCATCTCGGTTTTTGTCAATGACATCACCGAGCGCAAGCAGGCAGAGGAACAGCTAAAAGAGTCTGAACAGAAATACCGCCTGCTATTCGAAACTTCTCCGGATTGCATCGCCCAGATAGATAGGGAGGGAAGAATTCTTGCTGCGAATCCTGCGGCAGCAAGAAGCCTGGGAGTTCCCTTAGAAGAACTGATTGGCAAGACATTTTTCGAAGTGATGCCGCAAGAGGTTGCGCAGCTCCGATTGGAAAATGTGCGCAAGGTTTTGGATGAGTGGCAACCCCAAATTTTCGAGGATGAAAGAGCGGGAAGATACTTCCACCACATATTTATTCCCATGAAAACTTTAGACCGAAAAGAGGCTGTCCAGGGGATTACAAGGGATATCACAGAGCGTCGGAAAATGGAGGAGGCACTGCGACACAGCGAGGAAAAGTATAGAGCTTTGTTCGATAGCACAGCCATCGGTAAGTTTGTTATGGACGCTGAAACTATGAAAGTAATTATGGCTAATCAAGCTGCTGCAAAAATGCTTGGATTTAGTTCTGTAGAAGAAGCCATCGGACTAAACGTATTTGACTTCATTTTTCCGGATGACAGGGAAAAGGCTTTTAAGCTTACTATGGAGGATATGTTTGAACAGGACTTGCGGCAGACTCACGAGATTCGGGCGGTGACCAAGGATGGCAGAACAATATGGATAAGTGCGACGGGTGCGAGGATTATGCATGAGGGCAGATTAGCGGGTTTAATTTCTTTTACAAACATCACTGAGCGCAAGCAGACAGAGGAAGCGCTGAGGCGGTCTGAGGAGAGATACCGGACTACACTGGAAGAAATGGAAGATAGCTATTTCGAAGTTGACCTCGGCGGACACCTCACCTTTGTCAATAATTCGGTGTGCCGCGACCTGGGATACTCAAGGAAAGAGCTGATTGGAATGAGCTATAAAGGCTTTATAGCTGAAGATGATATCGAATCCGTATTTCGAGTCTTTAATGAAGTGTACCGGACCGGTGTGCTAAACAAGGGCTTCTCCTGGAAAACCATCCGCAAAGACGGGAGCTACGGGTTTGCCGAAACATCGGTCTCTCTTCTGCGAAATGACAAGGGCGAGATTATCGGGTTCCGTGGCGTTGGGCGTGACGTCACCGATCGCAAGCAGGCAGAAGAGAAAATGCGACAAAGCGAGGAGAATTACAAAACTTTGTTCAACAGCTCGGTCGTCGGCATGTATGTTCTGGACATCGAAACTATGAAAATAGTGATGGGGAATCGAGCCGCTCGGGAAATGGTTGGATTTAGTTCCGCAGAGGAAGGCATTGGAATAAATCCGTTTGACTTTATTGTTCCAGAGGACAGGGAGAAAGTTATTGAGGTTGCCGTAAATGAGTTCTTGCAAGACTCGCGGCGGACTCGCGAGGTTCATGTAATGGACAAAAATGGCCGGAGAGGATGGCAAAGTTTTTCAATTGCCAGGATTACGCATCAGGGCAAACCAGCGTCTTTAGTTTCTTTTACAGACATCACTGAGCGCAAGCAGGCGGAAGAGGCACTGCGCCAAAGCGAGGAAAATTATCGAGCTTTGTTCGATAGCTCGGTCATCGGCACGGTTCTTCTGGATGCTGAAACTATGAAAGTAGTGATGGCTAATCAAGCCGCTCTGAAAATGTTTGGATTTAGTTCTGCAGAAGAAGCCTTTGGAGCAAAGCCCTTTGACTTCATTCTTCCAGAGGATAAAGAGAAATATCTTGAGATTACTAAGACGGCTGTGTTTGCACAGAACTCACACGAGGGCTATCAACTTAGGGCGGTGGCCAAAGACGGCCGAGAAATATGGATAAATACAACGGCTACAATGATTACGCATAGAGGTAAATTAGCAGCTTTAATTTCTTTTGCAGATATTACTGAGCAAAAGAAGCAAAGTGAGCGGCTTATGATGACCGACCGGCTGGCTTCCCTTGGCGAACTGGCATCCGGCACCGCCCACGAACTTAACAACCCACTCACGAGCATTATCGGTTTTTCCCAGTTGCTTATGGAGAGGGAGGTTCCTGACGACATCCGTGAAGACCTGAAGCTTATCAACAGCGAGGCTCAGCGTGCCGCTAGTGTAACGAAGAATCTCCTTACATTTGCTCGAAAGCACGCACCAGTGAAGCAGCGTAACCATATAAATAACATTATCGAGGACGTGCTGAAATTACGTACTTATGAGCACAAAGTAAATAGTATCGAGGTCGAGAGACAGCTTGACCCGGACCTTCCCGAAATCATGGTTGACTATTTCCAGATGCAGCAGGTTTTCATGAACGTCATTATCAACGCCGAATATTTTATGACTGCGGCGCATAACAGAGGGACCCTGACCATTACCACCAAAAAACAGAACAATACCGTGATGATTTCAATTGCTGATGACGGCCCGGGTATTCCACCGGAAAATCTGAAGCGGATATTCGACCCCTTCTTCACCACCAAGGAAGCAGGCAAGGGGACCGGGCTGGGTTTGAGCATCTGCCACGGAATATTGACCGAGCACGGCGGGCGGATATATGCCAGGAGCCAGCCGGGTAAGGGAGCCACCTTCTTTGTCGAACTGCCCATTAGCGGCAGCTGACCATATTGTGGGTATGCTGTAAAACAGGCTAATGCCAACGAGAAAAGTATTTTAGTAGTTAGAGATGGAAAGGAGCTAAAAACAGTGACCAAAAATATCTTGGCTGAAGAGGAGTGAGGGTATGCCTAGCCAGCGAGAAATATTGCTTATCGTCGATGATGAAGCTCCAATCAGGAAGCTCCTTCGCCAGAAATTATCAGGAGAAGGCTACCAGTGTGAAGAAGCGGATGCTGCTGAGCAAATCCTGAACACGCTGGAAACCAGTCCGATTGCTCTGGTTATTCTGGATATAAAGATGCCCGGTAAATCAGGAATCGAACTCCTCCCGGAAATAAAGTCAGGCTACCCTGACACAGCGGTTATTATGGCTACGGCTGTTAATGATATTGATGTTGCCACTCAGTGCCTGAAGCAGGGGGCTGATGACTACATCTGCAAACCTTTTAACCTGGAGGAGGTTTCCCTGAGCGTCCAAAGAGCTCTCGAGAAAAGGCGTCTCCAGCTCGAGATCAGGGAGTACCAGCAATACCTGGAGGAAAAGATTGAGGAGCAGACGGGAGAGATTAGAAAACTTTTCCTGGGCGCAATCGAGGCACTGGTATCTGCTCTCGAAGCTAAGGATAAGTATACTGGTGGACATTCTCGCCGGGTGACCGAGATAGCATTAGCTTTAGGCAATGAACTTGGTCTATCTGCACAGGATATGGAAGACCTGCGCTGGGGAAGTTTACTCCACGACATCGGGAAGATTGCGGTTGACCAGGTTATCCAGAATAAGCCCGGCAGGCTGACACGTGAAGAGTACGAGCACATTATGACTCACACTCATGTCGGCGCCGAGATTGTGCGGCCGGTGGTTAGTGAGAAAATAACCGGGATGATTGCGCACCACCACGACCATTATGACGGCAGCGGACTTCATCAAGTTATAGCGGGCGATGACATACCGTTGGGAGCCAGAATCCTGGCTGTAGCCGATACCTTTGATGCTATGATATCCGACCGACCGTATCGGTCAGCAATGTCCATCACGGAAATTGTAGAAGAAATTAAGCGTTGCGCTGGCACTCAGTTCGATCCCATTGTCGTCGCCGCATTCCTTAACACAGTCGGATTGACGAAGACATAGGCTCGAAGCCTGCAAAGCGGTGCGCCTGATAGTCATCCCCGAGGTACTGAACGAAGACAGCATCTTGACACATAAGCTGACTCATGGTGATAATTGTGATGTATGGCAGGTAGCTTAAATGAAGACGTAGAGAAATTAAGGCGAAGTCTTAATGGCTTACCCCAACCCCAGGTAGAGCCTCCGCTTATAGTGGTCAGTGGCTTGCCAGGCACGGGTAAGTCTTTTTTCTGCAGCAAGCTGGCTGAAAGGTTGTCTTTTCTCATCTTAGCAAGCGATGCTTTGCGAAAAATTCTGTTCCCTTTCCCCCAGTATAAGGAAAATGAAAATAAGCGACTTTTCTCTGCTTGCCATGTTCTCATAGAAGAGCTTTTAAGGAAGGGAATACCTGTCATTTTTGATGCCACGAACCTGTTGGAGCACCATCGAGAATATTTCTACCGCGCTGCAGAAAGAGCCGGGGCAAAGCTCATCCTGGTCTGGGTTGAAGCTCCCACCGGAGTGGTGCGGCAACGCCTTCTGGCCCGAGAAAAAACAGCTATGCTTCAATGTGACTCGGAAGCCAGTTGGGAAGTGTATAATAAAATGAAGCCTCGAAGGGAAAAGATTTCTCGCAATCATCTTGTTGTTGATACCTCGCAGGATATTACTGCCGTAATCGATAAGATTGTGCGAGCAACAAAGAGATAAGAGCAAAAATTCCTTTATTAACCTCTTCAATTCTTCATCCAAATAAAGTAAAATAAATGTTCTAAAATTTACACATTTTAGGGAGACGAATTTTGGAGATTAAAGTTATAGTTGGAGACATAGCTCAAATCGAAGCTGATGCCATTGTGGTAAACCTTTTTGAAGGTGTGGAACAACCGGGCGGCGCTACCGCTGCTGTGGATAAAGCTTTGAATGGAGCTATTAGCTCTCTTATCGGTCGAGGTGAGATTAAGGGTAAGTTTGGGGAAGTTAGCATTATCCATACGTTGGGAAAACTGCCAGCGAGGATAGTCACTATTGCCGGGTTAGGCAAGCGCCAGGATTTCAATGTGGATAAAATTCGCGGGGTGGCCGGAGAATTTTGTCGGGCATTGCGTAAATTGAATTGCCGCAAGATAGCTACAATACTCCATGGTGCTAGCATAGGTGATATTGAGCTTGAAGCTTCAATTGAAGCAATAGCTGAAGGCGCTCTTCTCGGGCTTTATAGCTTCACCAAATACAAGAAGCCTGAATATGAAGATATCGAAGAAATGCTGATAGTGGTAAGAGAAAAGGAAAAAGTCTCACTCTTAGAGTCGGCCATTGGCAAGGGGAAAACGGTAGCTTTAGCTACCAACCTGGCTCGGGATATGGTTAATGAACCAGCTAACTACATGACACCTAGCCAGATGGCTGAAATAGCTAAAGAAATAGCTAGCAAATATAATTTAGAGCTCAAAGTCTTTGACCGAGAGGACATGGAGGCGATGGGCATGGGAGCACTCTTAGGGGTGGCAAAAGGAAGCAACCAGCCCCCCAAGCTAATAACTCTCAGCTATAAAGGAGATAAACATTCTGAAAAAACCTTGGGCTTTCTGGGCAAGGGCATAACTTTTGATTCTGGGGGAATCTCCATTAAGGCGTCGGAGGGGATGGAGGAGATGAAGGATGACATGGCTGGTGCTGCTGCAGCTATGACAGCGCTAGGGGCTATTGCTCAGTTGAAACCGAAGATTAATGTCACCGCCATCATTCCGGCTACCGAGAATTTACCCAGCGGCACAGCCCTGAAACCAGGAGATGTACTGAAGGCGATGAATGGCAAGACCATAGAAGTGATAAGCACCGATGCAGAAGGAAGGCTTATCCTGGCTGATGCCCTGAGTTATGCCGTAAAACAAGGTTTATCTCCCTTGATAGATTTGGCTACTTTGACCGGAGCTTGTCGTGTTGCTTTAGGCACCCTTTATAGCGGGCTCTTTGGCAATGACCAAGACCTGGTAAATAAAGTCCTCAAAGCTACGGAAAGAACCGGCGAGAGAATGTGGCAAATGCCCATGCCCGAGGAGTATAAAGAGCAAAACAAGAGCGAAATTGCCAATGTTAAGAATACCGGCAACAGGCATGGCGGAGCCATTACCGCTGCCCTCTTCCTGGCTGAATTTGTTGCCAATATCCCTTGGGTTCATATTGATATAGCTGGCACTGCTTTCTCGGCGAAGGAGAGTGGCTACATAGTAAAAGGGGCTACTGGAGTCGGCGTCAGAACTTTAGTCGAATTAGCTTTGAGCGAAGCAAAGAGTCAGGAGGCTATATGAAAGTAAAGTGGTTAGGCCATGCTTGTTTTTTGATTACCTCCAGAGATGGTTTAAGAGTAGTTACCGACCCTTATGCTGTGGGTGGAGGTATTAATTATTCTCCTATCAAGGAAACTGCTGATGTTGTTGTAGTGAGCCATGACCATGATGACCACAGCAACGTTTCTGCAGTACAGGGGAAACCTGAAGTGGTTAAGGGTAGCGGCAAAAAAACTGCCAAAGGCATTCAGTTTAAGGGCATTGCTACTTACCATGATGACTCTCAGGGTAAACGGGGGGGGGCGAACACTGTTTTTCGCTTCGATGTAGATGACACAAGGCTTTGTCACCTGGGTGATTTAGGGCATGTGCTTAGTCCAGAGCAGGTCACCGAAATTGGTGCTGTAGATATACTGTTTGTGCCTGTGGGTGGCTTCTTCACCATTGATGCCCCTGTAGCTAGCCAGGTATGTGACCAATTAAAGCCGAAAATAGTTATTCCCATGCATTTTAAGACGCCCAAGTGTGCCTATCCTATAGCCGGTGTTGAGGATTTCCTTAAGGGCAAGAAAAATGTGAGAAAGGTAGGAAGTAGCGAAGTGGAGTTTGAGCGCGAAAAGCTTCCGGCTGTTACCGAAATCGTGTTATTGCAACCAGCTTTGTAGTTATTGAAATTTGATTGCTGATATGAAGTCAATGATTGTCAAAGATTCAGATTTTGTGTTTACTCTTCCTCCACAGCTGGCCTGGGCAAGACGCGTTTTAATCAAACCCTCTGCCGGTTACCCCTTGCCATACCCTGTAACGACAAGTCCCAAACTGCTGAATAGTATTATTAAGGGCATTAGAAAAATTAGTAATGCAGATATTCTCATTGCGGACGGGACTCCTAGCGGTGAATCTATTTACCCAATATATCAAGCTTTAGGATATAACTTTCATAACGTTCTCATGCTTGATATCAGGGATTCCATTTTTATAGAGGTGCAGAATCCTTTATCTCAATTTTATGCTGTGGAAAGTTTCTGGGTACCCAATGTAGTGTTGCGCAGCGACTTCTTAATTAGTGTTACCCCCTTCAAGGTTTGTGGTCGCTCTGGTCAATTCAGTGTAGCAAACCTTTTGAGTCTGTTGCCGGTGAGCAAGTATAAAAAGGGCAAGTCGGGTGGCTGGGGAGCTCTGTATGAGTTAGGCATTGAGAAAGTCCTTGCTGACCTTTACTTCACCTTGCCCTTCGATTTGGGCATTATCGAAGCCCATCAAAAGTTCTTTTACACTGATGACCCCACGAAAGGGGAAGTGGATGATTACGGAAAAATCTTGATTGGCGAACCCCATGAAATTGACCTTAAGGCTTCTCAAATAGCTGGAGTTGGCTGTGAGCACTTAAGACTGATTAATGAGGGCAGAGTTCAACTTGAAGATTAAGTTGGGTCCTGAATCAACTTAACCCCTAACCATTGAAATTAGTAGTCAGAAATCACCCCTCCCTACTGACTACTGACTTCTGAATTCCTCTCGATTTTGCATTTTGATTTTTAAGCTTTGACTTTTAATTTTCTGTTAATATCTTATACTGAAGTCGGTGAACTGACCTAAATAGTCCGACCAATCTACCTCCACTCTCTTGACCCAGGCTCCCGGCGGGCCCGCCTTAAGTTGCTCTAGTAGTCTATCCAATTGTGGCTTCTCTCCTTCAGCTTGAACTTCTACGGCATCGCCGCTGGCAAGGTTGCGCACATAGCCTTTTAAACTTAGCTTCCTGGCTACATTCCGGACGAAGTAGCGAAAGTAAACACCTTGCACCCGCCCATAAACTGTAGCGGAAAGACGCGCCACAGCTATTTCGTTATCCTGAGTTACCCTTTTCATTCTCAATTATCTTCGTCATTCTGAGCAAATGTGAAGAATCTCTACGGGATGGATTTTATCCAGCCGACTTAGCCCTGCTTCCTGGGCTAAAGATAATGCCTCATGGAATTCTGCAGATGATATTCGCCGCCCTAAACTTGGAATTTGAAGAGCCTTGTGGCAAGGATGGTATTGAGCCATGATATTGACATAGGTGTTGCGGGAAATTTCTTTGCTGAGAAAATTCATTATCCCTTTTGTTCCTGCCAAACCATGGGGTAAAACCAGGTGTCGAACCAGGAGTCCTCGTTGAGCCACTCCCTCCTCGTTTATCTCCAAGTCACCTGTTTGCCGATGCATTTCTTTGATTGCTGCTTTATTTACCTCAGGATAGTTTTCAATGCCCGACAATTCTCGAGCAGTTTCCTCATTGTCGTATTTCATGTCAGGCATATAAATATCAACAATGCCATCGAGTATCCTCAAGGTCTCCACCGAGTCATAGCCACCGCTGTTGTATACTAAGGGGAGATGCAAGCCTGATTCCACTGCTAGCTCCAGTGCTTCCAGAATTTGAGGAACTACGTGGG
>Ga0315285_10007966_pt1 | contig 10876 bp, 10 predicted proteins | sample YL17G09_36_MG_FD_203698 | JGI IMG/M metagenome (GOLD analysis project Ga0315285, IMG submission 203698) | Sediment microbial communities from Yellowstone Lake, YNP, Wyoming, USA - YL17G09_36 | ecosystem: Environmental > Aquatic > Freshwater > Lake > Sediment | place: USA: Wyoming | collected... | reverse complement strand
ATTCTTTATCATTGCGTCGCCTCCTTAATATCCTTCGCTATTGAGGTCCTTGCGCTAAGTGGTATCCATTTGTCAAAGAGTCACCTCCTTGCATTTATAGAGTTACTCCTTTGCCTCCCATTAGGAGGCTATAGCAAAAATGTTTGCAGCATCGACCTGCTAAGCCAGAAAGGCCACAGCTCCGGATTCGGCGATAGAACCAATGCCAACCCCAGAACAACCCCAATTCCCCTCAGTTACCTCTGCAAGACCGTTTCAAAAAATTTAGCGAATTGTTCTTTAATGGAATCTGAGGATGCGATCCGTGGATCGAAGAGGTCCATCTCAAGGATCAATGTTGGTATCCCCAACTCATCATGTATCTTATCTTTCACCATTTTTATGATAGCCCAGGTGGCCTTACAAGCAGTGTTCCCGCCAAAAACGGCGAGGTCCGCCTTGTAACGCCTCAGCAGGTCAATAGTGGGGTTTAGCCAGTCTTCCCAAGGGCCTCCGCACTCCCTTGTCATTGGCATTAGCATCGTTTTTTTTGCCAGCCCCATCATTATTTTGTCATAATCGGAAATATCTTCTACGGGCTTCATAACGAAGTTGCTGTTCATATTGCCTACGGCTACAGCTCCGTATTCGTTTTCCAGCCATAAAAATAGCAGTATGTCGAAAGCCGGCGCGCCGTATATCCAGACTACTCGGAATTTTTCCTTGCCTGTTGTTAACCCCCCCTCACCCTTATCCACTTTTTCCTTTGTCATTTCATATCTCTTCTTAAAATAGTCCACAAGCTCGGGTCTGCCAGCCATACAAAGCAGTGCCGGATACTCCGCCCACACATCTATGCTGGAGTAAGGGCAGGGGACAGCTTCCCTTAACGCGGCGGTCTTAAGAAAGTACTCATGAGCAAGATTCGAATATTCCATAGCCTGCCTAAGCCTGTCGAAGTCAAGTTTGCGATTAGTCTTCTCCTCTAAGAATGTTATCAGCCTCTTCAATTCGTTCGCCACGTATTGAATGCCCCGCTCGTTCTTAAAATAGGGCATATCAACGCAGAAGTATGGGAAATTAGAATGTTCAGCTATGACAGAATATGTTGCCAGGTTGGAATCACAGGGATTTGCCGGATGTACGAAAACATCAGGGGCACTTATTTCCCCGGATAAAATAGCCCCCATAAGGACTTTGTTATTTCCACATATATACTCAGGGACATGCTCTTGAGCTATATCGATATATCTCATCGCAATTGAGCCTAAAAGCGTGGGGGCCACAAGGCCGGCTAAAACATCTACGACAACTGGCACTATATCCATTGCCCAAAATATCTCTGAAGGGATTCCAAAGTTGATCCACGCCAGCGGCCTTCCTTCTTCTTTCGCTCTATAGGCTTCACTGAAACAACCATCCAGCAACTGCAATACGTTTGCCAACCCTATGTTATCCTCCGGACGCATCCCCACCACTGCGGCATTATACAAAGCCAGGCAGTCTATCACTTGTCCGAGTGTGCTTCTTTTCTCTTCCATCACTTCACCTCTCTATCTTTTCCAAGAACGCCTGAACCCTCGTCCGCAACTGCCCAACATCTCTCATCATATATTCCCTCTCAAGGCTCAACAGTGGAATGCCCGATTCCTTCAGATCCTTCTTTGTATACAAAAGCTGACCACCCCATAAGTCGCAATACCTTATCCTCTGGAAAACCACCCCATCAACCTTAAAATCCCTGACCATCTGCTTTACGAAATCCCCCCTCTCGCCAACGTTTTCCACCATCCGGGGGCACGACGGGCGCTTGAGATAAGACCTGGCCAGGTTTAGCATAAGATCGCCCTCGGTATCGACCGGTTCCCAGAAGTACCTGCTCCCAAAACAAAGGCTATCAGTGACTACCAGCCCACCCAGCTCTTCCATTACCCCAAGATAATCCGGATTGTCGCACCCTCCGCTGCCGGCTATCATCAGCCTAGCCCTGTAGTTCGATATGCCTTCCCTTTGGCGAAGCTCATCCAGCAGCTTCCTAAGCATCTGGTTGTACCTGTCCTTTGGAAGGGGGCTGCCCGCCAGGACAACGCTCAGCGTCTCCGCTCCGCTTATTGGCGGGGACTCACTCTTACGAAGTTCGTATAACTCTCGCAACAGGCCTCGTGTCTCGTTGTAAACGCCTATTGCCTCTCTTAACCTGGCTTCCGTAACCTCTACCCTAAAAGCCTTCTCTATGCTCCCTGCAAACTCATTGAGTTCATCCTTGTACCAGATAACCAGATCCTCGCTAACCTTATGAGGGACAGTAATAAAATGCAGAAATTGGAAATCCGACGGCCTGATTTCCCTTAAATTGTCATATAAGCGACGGACAACGTCACAGCTATTTGTGAATACTAACCCATCAAGAAACGTAAACTTGTCTTCAAGGAAAAACTGCAGGCAAGAGCGCATAAAGGTACAAGTCAGGTGGCTCATATGGACATCGGCTAATGGTGTCTCTCTGCAGTCCGGGGCTCTCAAACGGACGGGAAGGATATCGGCTGCGTAGAGGATTTCCTCAGGCATGTACGTGCACAGGAATCCGACGACTTTTTTACCTTCGGCTTTCCACTCATTGACAGCAGGATTAACTGGATTTCTGGACAGGGCGGTCAATTCTTCCAGAGTGCTCATTTAAAACCCTCCTTTATTGCTCCTATCAGGCGAATCCGTGTACTGCATACAGCAACCCCTCAGCTACTTTCGCAGTACCGTCGCAAAGAAGTCATCGAACTGTGCCCTGAGGGCATCAGAGCTCATAACCCGCGGGTCAAAGACATCCAGCTCAAGCACCAGCGTTGGTATTCCCAATTCTTCGCGTATTCTATCCTTTACTAGCTTCATAATGGCCCAGTTGGCCTTACAGGCGACATGGCCACCGAACATAGCGGCGTCCGCCTTGGATCGCCTACACAGGTCAATTGTGGCGTCGATAAAGTGTTCCCAGGGGCCTCCGCATTCCCTTGCCATCGGCATGAGCGTTAGCTTTTTCGCCAGTCCCATCATTATTTTGTCATAATCGGAAATATCTTCTACGGGCTTCATAACGAAGTTGCTCATCATGCTGCTTACAGATACGGCGCCATACTCTTGTTCCAACCACGCGAACGTGAATAGATCAAAGGCCGGTGCACCGTATATCCAAACCAGCCTGAATTTCTCCTTGATTGATGATGAACCGCTTTTACCCCTGTCCACTTTCTCCTTAGTCATCTCATATCTCTTCTTGAGGTAGTCCACCAGCTCAGATCTACCTGACATGCACAGGACAGCCGGATACTCCCCAAGTATATCCAGGCTGGAGTCAGGGCAGGGGACAGCCTCCCTTAGCTTGCTGATCTTGAGGTAATACTCGTGGGCAAGGTTTGAGTACTCCATAGTCTGCCTGAGCCTGTCTAAATCGAGCTTGCGATTAGTCTTCTCCTCCAGGAATTTCACCAGCCTCTTCAATTCGCCCGCCATGTATTCAGTGCCCTGCTCACTGCGGAGATAAGGCATGTCGATGCAGAAATATGGGAAGTCGAAACGCTTAGATGCGACCGAATACATTGCCACGTTGGAATCGCAGGGATGCGACGGGACCGCCAATACATCCGGCTTAGTTATATCCCCCGATAACATCGCACCTATCAATACCTTGGTGCTCGAGCATAGATAGCTAGGTATGTATTTCTCGGCCACATCGATATACTTCATCGCGTTGGGACCAAACGGGGTGATAAGCCCGTTCACAACCTCCACAACAATAGGCACCATATCCATCGCCCAAAATATCTCTGAAGGCACTGCAAAGTTAATCCACGCCAGCGGTTTTCCCTTCGCTTTTGCCTTGCCCGCCTCCGCAAAATAGCCGGTCAATAAATCCAGCAGCCATCCCGCTGCACGGGTTTCCTCTCCCCCTGCTACCGACAACGCACCATTATAAATAACCAGACTTTCCGCTACCTGTTCGAGAACACTCTTTTTCTCTTCCATCATTTCAGCCTTCTATCTTTTCCAAAAAAGCCTGCACCCTGGTTCGCAACTGCCCAACACCGCCCATCATGTATTCCCTCTCAAGGCTCAACAGTGGAATGTCCGATTCCTTTAAGTCCTTCTCTATATACAAAAGCTGACCACCCCACAAGTCGCAATATCTTATGCTCTGGAAAACCACCCCATCAACCCCAAAGTCCCTAACCATTTGCTTCACGAAATCCCCCCTCTCGACAACCCTGTCGGTCATGTTGGCACAAGAGGGGCGATTTAGATAAGACCTGGCCAGGTTTAGCATAAGATCGCCCGCGGTATCGACCGGCTCCCAGAAGTACCTACTCCCAAAACAAAGGCTATCAGTGACTACCAGCCCACCCAGCTCTTCCATTACCCCAAGATAATCCGGATTGTCGCACCCACCACTGCCAGCTATCATCAGCCTGGCTCTGTAGTTCGATATGCCTTCCCTTTGGCTAAGCTCATCCAGCAGCTTCCTAAGCATCTGGTTGTACCTGTCCTTTGGAAGGGAGCTGCCCGCCAGGACAACGCTCAGCGCTTCTGCCCCGCTTATCGGCGGAGACGCCCTCTTACGAAGCTCGTATAACTCTCGCAACAGGCCTCGTGTCTCGTTGTAAACGCCTATCGCCTCTCTTAACCTGGCTTCCGTAACCTCTACCCTAAAAGCCGCTTCCACGCTTTCCTTAAACCGGGTAATCTCACCTCTATGCCACAAAGTGACCTCCTCGTCACCAACCTTGTGGGGGATGCTAAAGAGATGCACGTACGGATAATCCAGCGCTTCTCTCAGAATGTCATACAAGCGGCGGGTATGGTCGCAACTGTTCGTGCAAACAAAACCGTCAAGGAAATCAAATTTGCCCTCAAACATATACTGAAGGCAAGAGCGCATAAATGTGCAGTTCAAGTGACTCATATACACATCTGCAGACGTTGTATCTGCGCAATCAGGAGCCCTCAAGCGAACGGGAAGTATATCGGCTGCGTACAGTATCTCTTCTGGTACCTGCGTGCACAGGAACCCGACGACTTTTTTACCTTCGGCTTTCCACTCATTGACAGCAGGATTAACTGGATTTCTGGACAGGGCGGTCAATTCTTCCAGAGTGCTCATTTAAAATGCTCCTTTTTACACCGATAATGCAATTACAAGATCACCATCGCTCCGCTCAACTGCATAGCATTTTAACGGCCTCTTGGCGGGGCCGCCGATCGGCTTGCCTTGAAGATCGAATGTGGAATGGTTTACACTGCAGCAACGCAATTTGGGTTCCCCTGGTACAGGGTCGAGTTTGCGATGACCGAAGTGTGTGCAGCAGTTGGAAAATGCAAGATAGATATCATCCTCAGTTCTTAAAAGCAATACGGGTTTAGCAAGCCCTTTCCCTTTAAGATAGACGCTTTTCCCTTTTTGCAGTGGCTCGGCCATATGATTGAGCTTTACCCTTACTTTGTTCCCTTCGACGCTCCAAAAACTGTTGCTCAGCGGCTTGGTTTCACAGATACCCAGTGCAGCTTTGATGATACTCAAGACCTTCCTCCTTGTTGAATTTTTTCAAGAAGACATCCATTTAGCCGCCCTTTAAAAAAGGGGCTATCCTCCTCAAAATCTCCTCTATAGCCATGACGCTCGGCGAAGTATGAGGAATATCGATTAATGGCTTGCCGGCTGAATCATATTCCGTTATCCATTCGTCATCTGGAATGCGGCCAAATATCTCTACGCCCCACTGTCTTGCGCTTTCTACTATCAGCCTATCATCTGTCTTTGTCTTACACCTGTTGAGAACCAGCCCCGCTGTGGTATGTTTCATAGATTCATCGTTCTGTACAACACTCAATATTGATCCCGCAACCCGAACCCCTCTAGCCGAGGAGTCCGTGACAATCACAAGGACATCCACCCCATTAACGACTCGCCTATTAATCTGCTCAGGGCCCGCCTCACAATCGATAAGGGTTATATCAAACTGTTTTGAGAGACGATCAATCCCATACTTGAGTAGATCATTGATAGCGCAATAGCATCCCGGACCTTCAGGCCGACCCATTATCAGCAGACTGAATCCTGCTCCCGATTCAAGAGCCTCTTCCATTACAACTCGAATATTTTTATCCTTCATTTCAGCCCTTGCTTTCGGGTCTTTGATTATTTGGCTGCGAATTTCGGCCACAGTTTGCTTTACATCTACTCCAAGGGCATATGGCAGGTTAATTGCAGAATCGGCGTCGATAGCCAAAAGCTTGATGTTATCGTCTTTGGCAAGCAATCCCGTCATTATGGCAGTAAGCATTGTTTTGCCACTACCGCCTTTGCCGGTTACGGCAATCTTTTTCCCCCCGGTCGGTGAAGATGTTCCCTCTATGGCTTCAGACATTATGCTCCCCACTCTATAGGCAAGGAGCCGATGAATTTCAGCAACGCGACGAACCCGCCGACCTGCTTCATTAGTTTGGCCATGTCTCCATCAATCTTCACATATCCTAACGCTGCTATCAGGCTCATCTTCTGCTGAATAATATCGATGAGCTTTTCGAATTTGCATACAACCCTGGCATCGAACTTGGATTTATCCAGAGGTGCTGTCCTTAGGTCACTTGGGGCCGGCTTTATTATCACTGCGACATCAATTATCTCCCCATTTTTAAGTATAAGCATAGCCTGCCGGTCTTCTTTTCCCGGGCAGTCCGTTGCCACCAGAAACAATGCAATATTGAGATCCTTGAATCCCTTTCGTACCTCTGGATCTTTCGCTCGCTTTACCATTTCATCAACCATTTCTTGCGATACCAACTTCATGGTTTATTCCTCCTTTAAAAATTTCTGTAAGCGAATCGGTATGTCGCATGCGACAACTATTACAGCGTTACTACTAAACCACAGCCTCCAAATGCCTGGCCAGACGCTTGGCCAGCACTACGACGGTGAGAGCAGGCGGCCGTCCCGGCGCCTTGGGGAAGGCGCTGGTATCGCAACAGTACAGATTCTTGATCTGTGTCGAAAGATTCGTGTCTAACAGCACGCCGACTTTTACCGTGCTGCTGGGGTGTCCCAATACAAAATTGGCGTGATGGATATCATCGGGATCGCAACCCGCCTTGGCCAGTATCTTCTCGGCGATATCGCGGGCATGCTTGAACACCTTCCAATCCTTATCCGTAAACGTTTTACTTATCTTTCCGTTGGGATAACATCTCCCCTTACCTTCGTCGGATACCTTTTCAAATAGGCTTAACACTTTTCTGTATTTGTGGATTCTGGCTAAATATTTAAACGGCTCGTCCTGAAGGAACTGCATATGCCACGATATCATCGGCGAAGCCATGGCGCAGTACACCACGCCGTTCTCCTCGTCATGCCAGCCGACGGTCATGCTGTGCTCGCGGGCGTTGCCCCTGCCCTCCTTTAGAAAACCGAAGGTGAACGTAGTAGGATCTCCGGTGAACCAGCCCCCTGCCTCTTTGATTCCGATCTTTTGCAGCAGCTCGGTGGTATGCACACCGCCGCAGGCGCATACCGTCACCTTGGCGTTGACCCGATACTCCCCACCCCTACCCTTGGCTTTCACACCGCCGGCGACACCGTCTTCTACGACGATGTCGGTTACTTTAGTCTGCGCTAGCAGCGTGGCGCCGTTCTTCACCGCCTCGTCGGCGTACTCCATGGCCGTCCATTTGGCATCGCGGTAGCAGCCCATGACGCAGCCAACACAGCCGACGACGCACTTGCTGAAATCGACGTGGCGGGCAACCTTTTCGAAGGGAATACCGATATCATTCGCGGCCTGCATTATACGGCGAGACCCCTGACCGATAAATTCGTCGGGGGGCATAGTGTACCACGTTTCCCTCGCCGCTTCATCTATCATTTCCTGCGGGAACTCTATGCCGTATTCCTTCCAGTATTCATCACCGGGCAGAAACGCTGATCCGGCATAAAGTAACGTACCACCGCCGACGCCGCGGCCCAATATCACCGAGTATCCTTCCATTGTTCTTCGTGTCGGGAACAGGTGAGGTGATTTCTCCATTCGATAGAGGATACCGAGCGGACTACCGAAAAATCTTTTGCTGTAGGTACCCTGCTCGATCAGGACTACCTTTTTACCCTTCTTCGATAGCTCCCTGGCAAGCGTACACCCGCCAGGACCGGCCCCGGCGATCACCACATCGGCATCTAATATTGTACATTTACCTGTCATTTCAGCTCCTTTGTTAATCGCGATGCGCTATAGATTACGTTAGAAGCCATAATTAGGCATCTATATTATTAGCATGCTAATAGTTCGTATACGAACTATATATCATTTTTTATTTATTTGTCAAGCCCACAGTTTCTTTGTGCACCTGGGGATATTCTGTATGTGTGATATAATTAGATTGCTCATGAACTGGCTGGTCCCATCGAGGATATAACTCGTTCAACTCGCGTAGCTTATAGCGTGCTCTTAAGAATAAACCATTGCAGAAACGGAGTTAGACATGTCCGAAGCATTTAATAGGGAGGAAAAATTAACTTACAGGAAATACGCTCCATTCATGAACAGCAGCTATAACCTGTACGTGCATATACACATGACGCAGAAAGCCCTGTTAAGTGCAAGGCACAGCGAGATAAAGGGATTGGGGATTACAATTATGGAACTGGCGCTCCTCACGATAGTGAGCGGACTTGGCGGGGCGGCGACCCCTGCGGAGATATCCCGGTTGATCATGCGCAGGCGCTCCACAGTATCCGGGCTTCTAAACCGCATGGAGCGCAACGGATTGATTAAACGCTCCGAATATAAAAATAATAAAAAACTCAGGAAAGTAACGCTGACGGTTAAAGGGCAAAAAGTCCTGGATCAAACCGAGGAAATGGACATCATAAACGATATTATTGGCTCGATATCGGATGATGATTTCCGGCGACTCTGGGCACTTTTAGAGAAACTCCAAGAGCTTGCGCTCAAACAGACTAAGTAGACAGCGAAGAAGCTATCCATACCATCAGTCGTTGTTTCAGGTCATGCTCGATCTATCCGTCTGAGAATATTTGCCTTCTGTTTGTCTACACATTTGATCGGAATGTATAGTATTAGGGATTCGATTACCCTTGGGTGCACCATTTAGAAGCAAATCCGTTTTCCACTTCTGTTGACAAACATCCATCTGCAGTGTAACCTATCCGCACGCAAGACTTTGCGATAGGCAACAATTACAAAAGATTATCAAGAGAGAGCAATCACCGGAAAGAGGATGATATGTCACTAATAGCTGAACGGGTAGAGTGACCCGGTGCGAATAGGACGCAGCTACAATGATGAGAGGAGGTAGGAGAATGAAAAGAATTCTTTGGGACCGAGAGAAGTGCACTGGGTGTAGAGTCTGTGAAGCCATCTGTAGCTTTGTCAGAGAGGGAGAATTCAACCCGGTGAAGGCAAGGGGGAGAGTGGTTCGGACAATAGAAAGCCAAGTACTTTACAGTGTCCTGGTGACTTGCCTCCAATGTGAGGAGGCCTTCTGCAAGACTGTATGTCCGGCGGGCGCCATAAGTGAAAACGATGCAGGCACAAAAATTGTGAATGAAGAGAAGTGTATTGGCTGCAAGATGTGCGAGATCGCATGCCCGGTAGGCGCAATAACAGTGAATCCAGACAAGGGCGTAGCCATAAAATGTGACCTGTGCGAAGGCTTAGAAGAACCCCAGTGCGTAAAATATTGCTTCGCAGAAGCTTTGCAATATCTACCCGCTGAAAGAGTGGGGATAACGTTGGCTAGGGCCAAATCGAAGAAGTTTCTCGAAGTATCACAAAAGGAGACGTAAAATGTCAAATGCTGGAACGATACTGAGGGTAGACTTAACGGAGGGAAAGATAGAAAAGGAGCCTACCTCGAGCTATGTGCGAGACTATGTCGGAGGTCTCAGCATCGGAACGAAGATTCTATGGGACAGCGTCCCTCCCGAGATTAGAGGAACTGACCCTAAAAACATGCTTATCTTCAGCACGGGTCCTTTAACAGGAACACTTCTAGGCAATAAGTGTGTCGTAATAGCAAAGTCCCCTTTATTCACAAATAAAACTATAGGGAATGCTGGAATGGGAGGACAATTTCCCTCCGAGATGAAATTTGCCGGATACGACCACATTGTTATCACGGGAAAAGCTGAGGGGCCGGTATATCTGTTCATCCATAACGACGAGGTGGAGATCAGGGATGCAAAACACCTTTGGGGGTTGGACGTCTATGAGACGCAGACAGCGATCAAAGAGGAGCTCAAGGACCCTGATGTCCAGATTGCATGTATCGGTCCGGCCGGGGAAAACCTGGTTGCGTTTTCCCTGATTCTGCATGACATAGGAAATACGGCCTCCAGAGTGGGCCATGGTGCTGTTATGGGATCAAAGAATTTGAAAGCGGTTGCCGTGCGCGGGACGAAGGGGCTAAAGGTGGCGGACCCTGAAACGTTCATGGCACTATGGAAGCAGTACTATGAATACTACACCAAAGGAAGGGGCCGTTACACACTCAAAACATTAAACAGGGAAGGCGTGGCCATCCACTATGATCACTACCTGGACAAGGATACGATGGCCTGGGGCAATTTCGACTCGTTTGTGGTTCCTCCTCGCAGGAAAGAGGAAGAGATAAGCGATTTCATGAACAAGTACATGGTTGGGCGAATAGGATGTGCCTTCTGTCCGGCTCAGTGCCATGAGAACTACTTTGTAGATGGCATAGGTGGCGGCGGCAATTGCATGTTTTACACCGGATTTCGCTGGGTGGTGAAAATCAAAGACCTCAGAGTTTGGTGGAGGCTCAATCAGTTGTGCCAACGCTATGGGATGGAAACCCTGTCAGCTTCTGGGATAACCGC
>Ga0315285_10007965_pt1 | contig 10877 bp, 13 predicted proteins | sample YL17G09_36_MG_FD_203698 | JGI IMG/M metagenome (GOLD analysis project Ga0315285, IMG submission 203698) | Sediment microbial communities from Yellowstone Lake, YNP, Wyoming, USA - YL17G09_36 | ecosystem: Environmental > Aquatic > Freshwater > Lake > Sediment | place: USA: Wyoming | collected... | reverse complement strand
TCTAGAGTGGCAATCACTTCCGTATCCGCCTCGATATTTTTTAAAATATCCTCGATCGTGTTTTTCAGGAATTCCTCATTCCTGGCTGGTATCAAAATTGACAAATCACGCATAACCGACAGCAATAACCGCTATTGGCCGCAAATTAGTGCCAAGAGTTCTTGCCACCCTCCCTTCTCTAAAAGCTCCAATCCAAACTGAAGCCAGACCCATTTCAACCAACAGGAGCTGCAGGTAAGCTCCACAGATGGTAGCATCTTGTATCGAATACAAATTCCTGCCTCTGTCTCCATACCTTTTAGTATAAGCTTCTGGGTTGGTGCATATCACCAGATACATCGGCGCGTCTAAGTAAACCACCTTTTCTTTGGTTACCATTACTTCAAAACCCCTAATTCCCCCAGCTGACGGCCCAGTTTTGGCTAAAGCAATAAGCTCTGTTAAATCTGGTACTTCTTTTTTCTGAAATACCCTAATTGACTTTCTTTTTTTGATAACGTCAGTTAATTCCATTAAACCCTATCCTTTCCCCCTCTCAAACGTATAAATATTCACCAAAAAGTTCTCGAATATTCCATCCAGGGATCTCATCGATGGTGTGTTCTTCCCAATCTTTTGGTTTTCTCACACAACTCTTTATATCTGTTTTACGATTTGTAAAACAGAACCGATGTCGTATATCAACATTGGGAAACTCTGATTTCCAGGTATCAAATGGTTCTTTTGGTAGTCCCATTTTCCCGCCCGTACATCCAGGTTCATACCCAAGTTTCCTCAACCATCGAGGTTGTTTAGGGGAATCTTTAGGTAGACCTTGTTTATCAAGTAATCTTCGATATCGTTGGAAATGTTGAATGACAAATTCTCGATGAGAACACAATCCAGACAATGAGCGGATGTTCCCATGGGTAATTACTTTATCTGTATGATATCTCCATCTCCAGATATTGAGATTGTAGTAATAGGTATCCTCCCTAGGAGGAATAAAATCAAAATGCGTTCGATGATATAAGACATCATGTTCACAAAAAAATACATATCGAGAATTACTGTTCGCCAAGGCAGTAAGTATTTGGAGCGTCAAGGTGTAGAGGCCACGTTTTTTCCTTTTCAAGACTATATTTTTACCAAATAATATAGGTTTTAATGAGGCACTGACAATTGGTAATCCAGATTCAGTAATAAATCGTTGGGCCATAGGAATAATCGGCCGATCAAGCCTATAATTATCAGTGTAATAAATTATTCCTTTATTCATATGAATCCGTGTTTTTTAAATAACCTCTTTAGCTTTCTGGTTATTAACGGTTTTCCCAACCTATTCTGAGCGTAAACGCAAGCCGCTATGGGGTCATTGCCACCCTCACGATTGAGCGGCCTTTTGTCAGAGGGATGAAAGTGAATCACTTTCAATGGCTTGTCGGCAAGCTCATAAGTTTTAACAATATCCCTTCTTCTGGTCGCAAAGTTATAGGTGATGTTGATTCGGTTGATCCTCTTTTTCAAAAACTGGAATCTTTTTTTCTTGAGAATATCTAGCAAGACGACTTCCTCATTAGCCCGATAGCTATAAATAGTAGGTTTCCAAATATCAAAAATATATTTCGCTCTTTTGTTAAAGAACATCGTTCCCGTGCTCCACCGCCTATCAACAAACTCATTAATAACCGTTTTGCCGTAAGCAGTTAAAGCTAAGTCATAACCATCAAGCATTTTTTTTGCCTCATCTTCAGTTATTTTTTGCAGCTGAAAAGCATCATTGTCGTGATACCAAAAAACATTATTGTCAATAATACCCATTTCATACAGGGTAATAATCACATTAATTTTAGTGGCGGTTGGTTTATAAACATTAAAATTCTCATCGCCAACAACCAAGGCCTTTATACCCCCATATCCGTAATCAAAGTTCATCACCAACAAAATGTCCTCTTTTCTCCAGCCCAATTCCAGGCTGTTATCAATCTGAGTTTTAATTACAGACTCTGCCTCTGCGCTCCAGTGGTCTTGGTCGTTGGCAAAACTCCTACTTGGACTGATGTAAATTAATAAGTTTTTCATTTTGAGCTCGTAACTGAGCGAGAAACAAACTATTGAGGTTTCTTAACCCTCGGTAGTTTATTTAATCCAAAACCAACTTGGTGAACGGTCTCTACCTTGACCTACGACATACCAGTTTTTTATCCGATTGGCTTGGGTGTAGGCGTCAACTGCAAATTTCGCTTGCATATTTTCCCACGCCCAAGGCCGTTTTCTTTCTCTATAGTACTCATTAGGATGAATATAATCGTGGCCAGAAAGTATTCCGCCTTTTCTGACTTTTTTTGACCAACCATCAATATCCTCAATAGCATATTTCAAAATATGGTTAGCATCAATGTAAACAAAATCCAAGCTTTCATCTTTAAAATCCTTTAAAGCCTCCATTGAGGTTTTTCTGATGACAGTGGCGTTTTTATAGCGTGACAAAAGTTTCCGAGTCCGATGATAAAGATACTCCTGTCTTTCTATTTGGCTAATCTCCATCCGGTCAAAACCTGAATAGGGAGTCCAATAGTCGATAGCATATACTTTTAATCCTGCTTGACATAGTTTTCTCGAAAAGTTTCCCTTATAAACACCAATCTCGGCTCCGACTTTATAACCCATTTCTTTAAAGAATCCAGGCAAATCTACCCGAGAACAATCAGGAATTTCAAAAGGACTACTCTTGTGTCTTATTCCGTCAATTATTTTCATAATAAATAATTCCTTTGGCCATAATTATTTTTTAAACCACATCCAACTTCTATAGGTATCTCTTTTTTCAGCCTTTCGGTATTCTTTTCGTCCAAGCACATACCAATTTTTTATCCCATAAGCCCGAGTATATGCCTGCACCACATAAGGAACGTGGCCACCTAAGCGAGTATTAGCGAAAAAATAATAATCGTGACCGGAAATTACGCCACCCTTTCTAATTTTTTTTGTCCATTCACAAATGTCCTCGGCAATATATTTAAAATGATGATTGCCGTCAATGTAAACAAAATCCAAGCTTTCATCTTTAAAATCCTTTAAAGCCTCCATTGAGGTTTTTCTAATAATAACCACATTTGGATAAGGGGCTAAAAGCTGTTGAGCATTTTCATAATAAATATCCAATTCTTCCTGGTCTTGGGAAATTACGCCAACGTCTCTATAAGTTCTCCAGGGGTCAATTCCATATATCTGTAAACCCGATTTAGCCAACACTTTTGTATATTTACCCTTATAGACTCCAATCTCGGCTCCGACTTTGTAACCCATTTCTTTAAAAAACTCTGGCAAATCATCACGAGAACAATCAGGTATTTCGTAAGGACTGCCTTTACACTTGATGCCATCAATTATTTTCATACCTTTTTTTTGACAATTACTAATTTGCTCTTAGGGAGTTCTTTTTTTGATGGATATGGCAAGGTACAATCATATTCGTTCAAGGCAAGCATTAGCCTTCTTGAAAAATCTACATCTTCGATAACATAAACCACATCTTTCTTTAGTAATGGCAATAAAGTCTGGGCCATAAAAATTTGATTTGGTAGCCTATGTGAACCATCATCGACAAAAAGGTCAATGTCACCCCCAGTATTTTCTATTAATCTTTCCAAATCTTCTTTTTTCTTCTCATTACAAAGAAAAGTTTTGATTCTCTCATCTTCAAATAACGACTCTGGTACAATATCCGCTCCATATATTTGGGCATTAGGAAAAAAATCACGCCACATTTTTAAACTAGCTCCTTTGTGATAAGGGACTTTAAACCTTTTGTTATAAACTACGTCTTTATTTTTAAATTCCTTGTTGCGCCCAATCCCCATCTCCAAGACTTTTTTTACAAGCCTGGTTTTGTCTTTAAATAATTCATAATAGACGACTGTATACGAATGCCTAATTTGGGGGCATTTATCAGTACCATACTTAAAGGCTAATTTACAGAGCGGTGTTAGTTTCATTATGTTTTGTAAATTTCTTTCACTCCTTCCATTAATCTCGCCCTTACTTCCTTGCCGTTTCCCCAATAAGGCAAGTCGTAAATCGGCACTCTTTCCGAATGGGTATAGTACCTCATGCTCCGATGGGTCTTAACTTGAAACACGGGATTTTTTGTTTTCCAATAATAAATCTCGTCAAAAATGTCGTCTTTCTTTGCTCTCTCTTTGGGAAAGTTTTTTTCCTCAATTGACCACTGGGGCGCTCCTTTAAATTGTTTCTCTAACACTTCCAAGTAATACTTCCGGCCGATAATTTGGGCGTGAGTTGCTCCTTCTTTTTTATGAAACCAATAGTTTCGATGGTCACCCATAACATAGACATTTGCGTTCCGGTAACACCGGTCCAATTCTTTTGGTCTGAAAGTAAAATAATCAGGCGGATACATACAGTCAGCCTCAGCCGAGATGACAAAATCTGCCTTTGTGTTTTGACAGCCTATTTGAATCTGCCTGAACATATTAAAATTAGAAGCGCCCACATCCCCAATACAAATGTTTTTACCAAAATCAATCGGGTATTGGGAAACACTGATAATCGGCAAATCAGTCACCTTCAAAATGTTTGCCCGTGTTCTTCCCTCAAACTCAGGATGTTCTTGATTGCTGGTGTAGTATATAATAGTTGCCTTCATGTTAGCTTTTGATATAGTTTTAATATGTTTTCGATATGATACGGTTCGGCCATTTTGATTAGTTTATCTGGCCATTGGTCATATTCTGCTTTTAGCTTTTTCACCCCAGAAAGCAGCTCCTCCATATTATTAGCGCGCAGATAGTATCCCTCAATCTCTTTATAACCTCTAAGTGGGTAGGCAACGCTAGGAACCCCAAATGAGGCGGCGTTGATAACCTTAGTTGGCGTCTTGTGAATGTTCGGATCTCCAAACTCCCAGGCCCCGATCACTAAAATGTCAATGTTTTTGTAAAAATTAGCCGCGTCTTCCCTCTTGCCAAACTTCTCAAAACAAGTCACAAAATTAAACCCTATTTTCCTAACGGTCTTCTCTATTCGTCCATACATTTCCCTCGCAATTGGCGAATCACCGCCGGTATAGCCGCAGGTATCAACTTTTTTCCGTTTTCTTCTTTGCCTTTCCCAATTAAGGTGTTGATGAGGAATAAGAACGACTTCATTCGTCAAATATTTTTTCAGCCAATCGTAACTGGTCTTTGAGGCGGCGATTAAATTAATCCCCGGTCTTTTTTTCAGTTTTTTAATAAACTTGCCCCCATCCAAAACATCGACCCAGTTACCATCCTCAATGTCGTCTAAATTACCTGGCTTAAGATATATATTGACATCGTTCTTGGATTTTTTCTTTGGATTAAGCTTGGCGCCCAAAAAATGACCCATTTGATACCCTCTTATTTTTGTCGAAAGATAGTACCGATGTTTTGGGGGCCAAAAAAGGCTAATCATCTTTTTTTCGGTATTCCTTCTTTCCTCGAAAGACTCGTTAATAGCATTGACCAGCTCTGACCTAAATCTATTTAGATCCTGAAGTTTTTTAGCGTCTTCTCTGGTGCGTTTATCTCTTTGAATTTTATCGACCAAATGAAATATTTTGATGTTGGTTATTCCCAGTTCGTTTATTAATTCGCCGATTGATTTTTTCATACCTTTCTCACAATGACTGTCTTGTAACCAAGATATTCCAAAATTTCCTTTCGGTGATTGCCGTCAAGGATTTTGTAATGCTTATTAACGATAATCGGTTCCTTGACACCAAACTTCTTCACATCCCAATACATTCTTACTTTGTCATACATCCACTTTTCTAAATCCTCTCGTGGCTTCCGTCGGTGTTTTTTGCAAAACATTTTAAAATACCTGGTCTGCAGAGGGTGAACACCTTGGTCTAATTCCGAATAATACATTCCTTGAACGTGATTGCCTCTTAGCAACTTACTTACTTCCACTCTTTCCAAACATGGGTTTTTAAAGCAGTAAGACTCTAAACTCCTCGGGCAAGGGTCGTCCTCCGTTGAGAGTTGGGGAACATGACTAACTAACTCCCAATTTTTAAAATACCTTATGATATTATTTTTGTATCCCGAGGCCATACAAAAGTATTCTTTTTTACGAATGGCGGTGATAATGCAATACCTTGCCTTTTTTTGGAGGATATCCAATAAATCAAGCCATTCCTGGACCAGCAAATAATAGTGCGAGTTGATAAAGGACACATAGTCAGCCACCGGCATCGCCTCAATAAGGTCTTGCATTTTTCCGCACCGAAGGCTATATTTACCGCCAACTCTGGCCTGATAAGCCAAACCTCTTTCTACCGCTTCAGGATTAAGCTCAACTCCCACCACTCTTCCAAATCCCATATCTTCAGCATATTTTAAAAACAAGCCAGCGTTAGTGCCCATATCCACATAAGTCAGCCCTTTAACCTCCCCGTTAAAGTGGGGAATGACATAATTGTCCCATTTCCCCTTGCCCCAAAACTTACTGTTAATTTGTTTATCACTCAGGTCGGTTTTTACTCCGTCCTCAAGATACTGGTAGTTTGTAAATTTCATAAGTGGCTATTTTAGCTTCGATTGCAGAGAAAATCAATCACTTTGTTTCTGCTTACATTGGCTCATTGTTCAAGATAGACAGCCATCATATCCCCCACTTAGGCTTAATTTCTTTTTCATAATAATCACGCCAAATTTTTAAAGCGTAAGTAAACCCGTCTCTGGCTTCTTGGCCACCGTAGCCATGAGTCCGGGGGAATTTGCGGTGTTTGTGGGCGTGCCAAGTGTTTTTGTTGACCATCAACTTTCCGCCCGCTTGCCAAGTTTTGAACTGCATTTCGTGTGAATCTTGGTAGTGGGTTCCATACCCTTCGCTTTGTAGTTCGCCAATGACCTCATCCCACCATTTTTTCTTCATCACCCAACAAGACCCCTGCATTGCCATTGTTTCATCTAGCATAATATTTTTTCTTTCTTTAGCTCTCTTTGGCCAATTAAGACCTGAAAACTTTTCTACTTTTCCTCCCTTATCATCGCTGACTTTGCCTATAATCAACTTCATGTAATCAACTGGGGGAATATCCATTACCTCCCATTTCTCAACATCCAGAAAGTAGCGTCTTGGGGTAACAATCCAGCCGTGTCTAATTTGGGAAGTTAAAATCTTGTCATAGCCTTTGGCGAAAATGGCGTGTTCGTCTGTCCGCATAATGTATCTGCCCCGAGCAATTCTTATACCGCAGTTGATGGCGTTCCTCATGCCCTGATTTTTGCCAAGATGAATCACTCTCAGGCGGGGGTCATCTTTTAATTGGGGATTGGGCCAATAGCCGTCCAAAACAGCGATTATCTCAAGTTTTTCTCTTAAGACAGAGTTCGCCAGTAGGGAGTCAATCGTCTTTTGGAGCAGAGGATCCTTGTAACTCGGAATGATTACCGATAGATTTACCATTATTAATTTCTTTCCACCTCTTTAATAAGATAAATCCCGACCTTAAGAAGATTACCGGAGCAGCGAATTCGGCTCTCATCTTTTACGGGAAGACACGATAATAGTAGTCGTATTTCAGTTTTCCTCGAATGCCCCAGTTGTTAGGAAAGCCTGATTCGCCTTTGGTATAACGAAAAGAGCCCGCAGTGTTTTCTTTCATGATAAACCAGTGGCTTTTTGTATCAATGAATCCGAAATAAGAGATCTCACCTTCGTCTATCTCGGCAATCTGATAGCCATCGGTAGGTTGAGTTTCGGCGGGATTGATCGTTTGGCCATCAGGTTTCTGGAGAGTTACGGTTCCTGAATCGGGCGCTCTTCCCATTAGCAAACCCTCAGCCTTTCTGGAAAAAATGGAGTAGGCGAAGTAAGAAATACCAACACTGGCAGCTAACTTAAGAAGGGCACGTTTGTCAAAATCGACAACTATAGGACCCTCTCTATTTTTATTCACTGGTGGAAGTGCGGCCGGTGGAGGTGTGGCTGAAAATTCTTGAGAGTGAATACCGGTGTTTTTGCGCGGAAAGAGGATTAAACCAAAGTAGACTAACAAGGGATAGAAGATAATAGCAATGATCAATTGTTTGTAAGAATCGGCGGTGATAAAAGCGACTATCATTGCCAAGACAGCAATGATAAAAATGGGCCAGAAAATGTAGCGCATAATATTTCCTTTATTTAGGGCGGTATTTGTATGTGTTTGTTGCATTAGTTAACTGTTTCTTTTATTTCTTCTTCTAATAGTTCTCCAACGCTTGCTGATATAAAAGCAATTGATCCGTCATCGAGCTTAATTTCGTACCAGCCTGAATTTTCGGAAACATATTCAAAAGTGTCACCGTTTTTAGCTTTACCGATTACTTTTGAATCAGTTGTTGGGTTTTGACGAATGTTAGCGCTGGCTGATTCATCAATTTTAACTACCAGCATGGTTTTAGGCTTTATGTCTTCTTTTAGTTCCGAAGCCTGTTCTAAAGTTTGTGTTGAAGACTCTCCTAAAGTTTGTGTTGGGGTCATTTCTAGAGTTTGCTTAGAGTTCTGCCTTAAAATTTGTGTTGAGGCCTGTCCTAATTGCGTTAAGGCCTGTTCCAAATTTTGTGTTGAAAACTGTTCCGAGGCCTGACTAATGAGAGTGAGGATAGGGTTGTTTCTTTGGATGGAGGAAAACCGGATGTTCAGAAAGCTAGAAGTAAAAAGGACTGCGAAGAAAAAAGAAGCGACAGCAAACTCGGGAATTCTCTGCTGGATTTTTAGTGGAGCATAAGCCACTGTTCCTGTGGCAATGTTTCTCTTTGCAAGCGGAAGCACATTCTTTTCAAGATTGCCTGATTCTTTTTCAATAATAGTCCTTTCAAGTAATTCTTTTTCCTTTTGATTGAGGTCATATTTTTCAACAAAATCTTTATAGTTTTTAATGCCTTTTGGAAACTCATTTTTAAAATTTTCAAAAAATGATAAAACACTGGTTGTTTTAACCCAAGAAGTCTTTCTTTTGCCCAAGTAGTCTGCATAAGATGAATAACTGTCAATTAAATTATTGCCATTTTCTCCTTGGGAATGGTGGTGGAAGTAATGAGTTATGTATAGCAGACTGGAGGTATCGTTGATAGAGGTTAATTTATAAGGCCCGCTGAAAAGGGAACCTTGACGCTGATATTTTTTATTGAAATAGATAGAGTATTTTGTCGATAAAGACCTCATAAAGCCCTCGAGAGAGTTTTTGGCGATTGGACATAAAAGCAAATGAAAGTGATCAGGTGTTAGACAATAGGCTATTAACTCAACTTTATTGAAGTAATTTTTGGGTTGATGCGGGATACCCCGAAAAGCGCGTCCCTTAACAGTGAAAGTTTTCTGGAGCTCTTCAGATTTTTTTGGGGGGTTCAGGTAGTTCTCCAGATAACTAAGAAAAACTTCGTAATCTTGTTTATCATTAAAAATGACTCCGTTTGCAACCCCTCGATTGTAGACATGGAAGTAAATTTTACCTTTATTTGTTTTTTTAAGGTCTTGAGCAGTCATGTTTTAAACGTACCATGTAAACAAACGGTTTGCAAGTATCAATTTGAGGCTAAAAAAACTGTCTTTAAAGGAGAAAGGCCGTAAGGTTTATCTTGCAAGGCGCATTAGGAAGATCAAAAGCGGCAAGAAAGGAAATTTGGGAGCAACAGAAAACTAATCGGCTTCAAGTCTAGCCCCAACAACTCTTTCACTTTTTTTTCATTGAACGACCCGACCCACCTCGGAAATGATTTTTGGGTCAATTCTTAACCCCGAGAAGCTTCGAATAGACCTTCCTGTTTTTAAACTTCCTCTAGCATTCAGCCTTTCTGACCAAAGATAAACTATTATAATCTATTATTTTCTAATAACTTCTATGTCAATGCAGGTAATAATTTTTCGGTTTTTTTAAAACCACGGGTGTTGACGCAGGCGTATCAAACCATTAGTTAAGCTTGCTCATTATTTTTTAATCTTTTTGTCTTCACTAGAATCAATCTTTATAGAAATAAGCAAGTTTTTAAAGACTCTTGATTAAACCTTGACAAAGTTATAAATATTGATTATTATTTTTCTTAGCACATTTTTTTATTTTCTTTAATCTTATGCAAAACGAAAAAAAGTGGTTTGCAGTCTCTGAGGCAGCTAAATATCTCGGCGTCTCCCCTGACACCTTAAGGCGTTGGGAAAAAGCAGGAAAAATCCCTGCCCCCACCCGAACCGCCGGCGGCGCTCGCCGTTATTCAAAAGACCTTCTTGAGGAAATTCTCAGCGGTGGAAAGAAAGAAGAAAAGGGTTCAGGAGTAAAAGAAAAAACCCAACGCCCCCTTGGCAAAAAACCCTTATTAGTCAGCTTAGTGACAGCGATTATCGTTCTCATTATCACTCTCGCTATTTTCTTGCCAATTTTCTTCATTCTCCTGAAATAATTTTACCCGGAGAGAAAAAGGTCACCCCAGTTTGTCTTCATCTAGTCTTCAAATTTTTCTCCAAAGATGCGAAAGAAAAGGATGCTGCCGAAGCAGAATCCTAAGGTAAAAGTGCCCCAGTAGAGCATTGTTGCTCCTTCCTGGGCAGAAACAAAATAACAAAATCCCTACTTAAAACTAGGCAGTATTAGCGTCTTAAGACTTGAGGCAGAAAAAGGACAGCCGCGTCGTCCAGAAGCAAGAGAGTTTTAGCCTAAAAAGAAAGAAAAGTCAAGTGGAAATAGTCTTGCCGAAAATCAAATGATCCAGGTGGTAAAGGTCATTCTTTTTAATTCCCTCCAGCCTAAACCCAAGTTTTTTATAAAAACTTTTGTTTCCTACCTGAGTCGTTTGGGCTCTCAGTTTATGATAATCCTTGGTCTTAGCCCAATCTTCCCAGGTTTTAACTAAAGACCCTCCTATTCCCCACCC
>Ga0315285_10007964_pt1 | contig 10877 bp, 10 predicted proteins | sample YL17G09_36_MG_FD_203698 | JGI IMG/M metagenome (GOLD analysis project Ga0315285, IMG submission 203698) | Sediment microbial communities from Yellowstone Lake, YNP, Wyoming, USA - YL17G09_36 | ecosystem: Environmental > Aquatic > Freshwater > Lake > Sediment | place: USA: Wyoming | collected... | reverse complement strand
TTTATAAACTTTTGCAATATAAACAAACTTTATAAAGTTTTAGAATTAAATTGACTAAATTATGAAGTATAGTATAATAAATATCCTTAACTGTATCTATTACAAGGTTAATGCCAAAAAAATTCCCATCATCGGCTAGAAGAAATCCAAGGGAATCAGCCCGAAGGAAGCCTTCGAATAAAGTAAGATTGGCCAGGCGTTACCGAACGCTAATCCGTATCGGCATCCTGGCTTTGACCGGCCTGGGAGTGTTTGGCGTAAAAAAATTTTTCTCCAAACCCGAGCCTCAAGCCCAGAATCAGGTTCAGGGCGAATCGACTACAATCCCCCCATTGCCCAACCTGGTTCCCGAGACCAATGCCGAGTGGTTGAATCAGATACGCTTACCAGAAATGGGACCAATCACAGAGGGTAAAATCAACCTGATGGACCGCCTGCCAAAAAATATCGACCATGCTCACCTCAAGGAATTCCTTAGGCAGTACCGTGAGCTCAGGGCAGAGGCGACCAAGGCGCTGGAAAAGGAGATGGACATTTCAGTTCGAGAAAGGCTAATTCTAGATTTCATAGCCAGTCTAAATCAGGCTTATAAAGAGGCCGCAGGGGTGAATGAAAACGAAGGACTTGCAATTGGAGAAATGAAGTTTAAAAAGCGAAATCAGGAAATAAATAAACTTATAATGCCTTTCGGGGAGTATATGGATGTTATGGTTGATCTCGATTTAAAAGTAAAAGTTGGTTTTTTTAATATTAAAAATACGTCGCATATTTTTGTGAATAATAAACAAAATATTGTTTTGAATATTGGTTTAGGCGGCTCGCTTTTGACAGTGCCAGAGGCAGAAAAACCAAATCTTAGTGGCTCATATTTGCATGAGATTGATATAACGGTCATTAGCAATGCCGGTACCGATAAACGTTTTGAAGAATTGCTTGCGATTCAGCAAAATCAAATGACTGAAGTCGGAAAAAGTTTTAGAAATTTAGATAACCAAAAGATTATTGATGATTTCAGAGTATCGGTCGTGTACCATGAGGCAGCTCATGCCTTTTTACAGGATTTTGTTTCTGATCCTGAAAAAAGAGATGCAATAAAGAAAAAAGGAGATATACCGATGGGGTACTATTCCTTGCCCTTTGGTGTGTTTGCCAACGAAGATAACTCAAAATTACATGAATTATTTGGAAATGGAATTATGTTAATGCTGTCAGGGGAATCAGCTCCTTTGTCGGCGATGCATTGCGCACTATCCGATATCAATATCGATAAAACATATACTTTAGAAAGAAAAGTGTTCTGGAATGAAATCTCCCATTCCCCAGAGCTTGATTCAGCTACACGGCATAAATTGGAATCTGAGATGAATGGGACCGATATGGTTGTTGCTATCAACCGCCTGCCCGATGAATCACTCCGTAAGATCGGCGAACGTATGGCAAAACTGGCGCTTTATCTGACACAAAACGAATAACGCATCATTTTTATGCCTGAAAACCCCTCACAACCACGGCTGTTCACCCGCCGCAATGCCCTCATAGGACTGGGGGCTACCGGTGTTGCAATTGCGGCGGATCGTTTTGGATTGTTTGATATATTTGATGGCAGGAGGGAGACTCAAGACCCCAGAAAGGAAACCGTCGCTCGAGAAAAAAGTGAGCCCAGAGTTCCTGAATACGAAGAGTGGGCGCCGACAATAAAACTGCCAGTTATTGAGCTTGATTATGATTCGCCCCCGCTTAATCAGCAAGATAAGGAAAAGTTATTTTTGCCGCCAGAAATTGATAAAGAAAAACTCCATCAGTTTTATGAAAGATTTGATCATTTGAAGAAAAAGGTTTTAGAAGATATCGCTCATACAGCCGCCCCTGAAAAACGTCATCAATTAATGTTTGATTTTGTTGGCCGCCTGTTTCAGGAATATAGGATTGCTAATGAAATTTACGTCAATCCAAAGGACCTATCAGACCCCAAAAAATTTCAAAAAATTATTGCTGAAATCAATTATCTTTTAACGCCTCATAATATCTTTTTGTTGGCTGATCATGATCAGGAGGGCAAGGAACAATTTGTTTTTTTTGATATCGAAGAAGTTCGCGAATTGAAAGTTGAATTTGAAGAGAAAAGGTTTAAATTTTCATTCTTTTTTCTTAGGAACCAGCAAAATTTGAATTATCGGCCTGATACATTGTCCCATCCTTTTTCGGCAGAGACTGATCATCATGGGAAGTACATTTGTCTCAATAGGCCTAATATATTCATGGGTGTGCAGAAGGGTATCAAAGATTTTGAAACGAGTTGTTATGAAGCAAAACGACCCGTTGAACCAATAGATCCAGCGAAGATTTTTGAAGATTATATAAAAGGAGCTTATGAACATGAAGGGGCGCATATGGCCTTAGATGAAATTAAGGGCATAGTCGGTGAGGCGCGGGTAAATAATGATCAAAGGCTCTACACAGCCATTAAAAGGCGCGGAGACATAAAAATGCCCCATTATACCGTTTCCGAGACAGAATACAAGAATATATCGGATAGGATGCTTCATGAATTATTCGCTGCTGGTTTTGGCTTAATGCATTCAGGAAAGTCAGCAAAAATTTCAGCGGCTAGCCTGGGAGTATCAGATATTGAAGGCTATCAGTATGTAAAATATTTTTTGATGCATGAGGTCGCCACATCTCCTTTTGTAGACGAAGAATTAAAAAGAAATTTAGAAAATCAGATAAAGGAAGGTTTAATGACGAATAGGGATGTTTTTGCTGCCGCTTTATCGCAAATTCCCGATGAAGGACTTCACCACATTGGCGAGCGGATGGCGAAGCTGGGGCTTTACTTAGTATCCGATAACCCTTGATCAATAACTAATGCCCAAAAACCGCCCCAGACACCGGCCTGCACATAATCCATCCGCGACTGAGCGCAGAAAACACGAAAAGCCCCAATCCTGGCTCTTAAAAAACCGAAACAAATTACTCGCTTTGGGGCTTGCGGGCACAGCCGCGGCGATCGGCTTTTTTCGTTCCGATCTTACCGATCTTTTTAAGGGAAAACCGCCCGAATCCGCTCCGATAAGCACGATCAACATTCCGCCGCAAGCATCACCCAACCTAGTACCTGAAGCCAACGCAGAGTGGCTGGATCAGATCCAGTTACCAGAAATGGGACCAATCACAGAGAGTAAAATCAACCTGATGGACCGTCTGCCAAAGGACATCGATCGCGCGAAGCTCAGCCATTTTGATGCGCAGGCCCGTCAGTTATTCGACGAGGCGTCCAAGGATTTATCTGGGGAAAAGGATGTGACAACCCGGCAGAAAAGGATATTCGATTTCATCAGCCGCCTGATTCAGGCCTACAAGGCGGCAGTGGGGGACGGCGTGCCAGAAAATTTTGAAATTGGCTCTGTGCGGTACGTGCTTCAGATGCAAAAGATTAATAGTATCCTTCTGCCCTTTGATGATTACTTTTATGACGCATACGATCTGAAGGACAAGGTAGGAGTAATTTTTTTTCACGCAGACCATCAGGCCGAAGTCCAAGTCGGAAAAGAAAAAATGCCCATAGTCTATTTAGCAAAAGGTCGCTCCCTTTTATCAGCGCCCGATTTTCAGATGGTCACTTTTAATGCCGAGCTGAATCCTCCAGGCGGAATTGCGGTTCTGAGCGAGGAGGGGGCTGAAAGGCAGTTAAAAGAGATGGTTGCCAGCCACCGTCTTCGATGCGAAAAGGAGAGGTTTTCTCCGCGAGCGATTGATTTGGCGAGGGCTAGAGAGGGCGCGGTGGCTTTGCCCGCCTACCACGAAGCGGCCCATGTGTATTTTGTCCGATCCATATCCATCGCTTTCGATTTCAAGCGGTTCGATGGCCTGAGAAAGAAGGGGGATATCTCAATGGGGAATTACCAGTTGCCCTATGTCGTGACCGTTTCGGCGAACAACGCCCAGTTGCACGAGCTGTTTGCCAATAGCATCGGACTTGTGAAATCGGGCGCCTCGGCTGTTTTCACGGCCCAAGCTATAGCGACCAATGTTGAAATAAAAAATTATCGGCTGGCCCGTGAGGTGCTGTGGTATGAATTGATGAATTATCCTGAGCTGGATCCGGCTTTCAGGATTGGGCTAAAGAACGAGATCGAGCGAACGCAGAGTATCGATTTCAACAAGATGGCGGTGGCCATTGACCAACTTTCAGATGAATCGCTCCACAAGATCGGCGAACGTATGGCAAAACTGGCGCTCTATCTGATATCCGAGAACCCTTGACCAATACCTTATGTCTAAAAACCGCCCCAGACACCGGCCCTCACATAGTCCATCCGCGACTGAGCGCAGAAAGCACGAAAAGCCCCAACCCTGGCTCTCAAAAACCCGAAACAAATTGCTCGCTTTGGGGCTTGTGGGCACAGCCGCGGCGATCGGCTTTTTTCGTTCCGATCTCACCGATCTCTTTAAGGGAAAAACGCCCGCCGCCCCGGTCAGCACGCCCACCCTCCCGCCACAGCAAGTCTCCGAACCCCTGTTGTCCGAAGCCCATAGGATTCAAAAACCAACGGAATATCGTGAGTGGGCGGATAAAATCGAGCTGCCCCATACATCCATTTCGCCACTAAATGAGGCCGTTGAAGCTCCGCCCGCAGTATTAAAGCCGGATAAGTATGCCGCGCTGCTCCGTCGCCACAAGCAAGAATTGTCGGTGATTGACGAGAAGATGAAAAAAACTAGTGGCCTGATGGAACGGGACCGGATAATTTTCGATTATTTCAGCGCTATTGGTCAGGAATATTTGTTGGCGAACAATCAAACGGCGAGTCCGCAATTGGTTGCTGGAACAGCCTCTTTCTATAAGTTCATAAACGAAATAAACAGCGGCCTGATCCCCGTCGCGCATTTAAGGGTGGAATATGATCACCTTCACCATATTCGTTTGGCGATTTTCAGGCCAAAGGGTTTTGGGGAAGTCAGGGTTAAAATGGCAAGTAATAGTTTCACGATTCCCTATGCGCTATTTGAAGGGCAGGCCGACTATCTGAGCGATCCCCAGGCAGAGCCATTGGGTTTTAGCGGGATTTATGAACCTAAGGCGGGGTGTATTTTTATGAATGTGAAGCACGCAGATCGCAAGCGTAAAAATGTGGTATTTGCCTATGAAGAGCAATTAAAAAAAACGGGGACGGCGCCGCAGATTTTTGATGACCGGAAGGTGGGACCCGATCTGATCAATAGTGGCTTTTACCACGAAGCCATGCATGCTTATTTTTACCGATTGGGCATTGCGCATGAACCAGGAGTTAAATCGGCATTAAGGGGGAAGGGTGATGTGTCCATGGGAAGCTATACGATTGATCGTGAACAGCTGAATATTTACAACAATGCTCAATTGCATGAATTAGCTGCTCATGGGTATGGCCTGATGAAATCCGGTTCCTCGGCGCGCCTGGCCGCGTACGCGATCTCCCTGAGCGTGGATCCCGAAAGTAGCCCAATTGAAAACTATCTGATGGCCAGGGATGTGATTTGGTATGAGCTTGTGAATTCTCCTGAGATGGATCCCAAGATCAGAAGGAAAATTGAAAGAATCATCAATCAGGAGCATAAAATGTCAATGGATTTGCTGACCGCGGGCTTGAGCCGTTTTTCCGAACCGGAGTTACATAGGATCGGCGAACGTATGGCAAAACTGGCGATTTATCTGATACAAGAGGAGTAGTTTTGCTATACTGTCGGCATGTTCAAGCTGCTCAAAACCTCTGGCAAGAAGGCTCCTCATTAATAAGAGATAAATTTGACAGAATAGAATTAAAATATATAATATAAAATCTATGCCCGAAAAGCCTCGGCCACAACATCAATTGTTCACCCGCCGCAATGCCCTCATTTCGTTAGCAGGGCTTGGTGGCGCAATCGTGGCGGATCGGTTGGGCTTGTTTGATATATTTGATAGCAGGAGAGAGGCTCAAGTCTCCGAAGAGGAAACCAACGCCCAGAAAAAAAGTGAGCCCGGAGTTCCTGAATACGAGGAGTGGGCGTCGAAGATTGAGTTGCCTGAAATGAAACTGGACGAAGGTTTTTTAGATTGGAATAGGGACAGAAGAGAGAAACATCTTTTGTCCAAAAAAATCGATCAGGATCGCATGGATAGATTCATGTCAGAATTTAATCGCTTAAAAAATCAAATCATAAATGAGCTAAAAAACATAAAACCTTCAGAAATGCGTACAGGGTATATTTTACTGGCATTTTTCAAAGAACTTGCAGAAAATTTCCAATCCATTATTGAGGCCCAACAGCAAGACAGCAAAGAAGATTTTTCTAGGGAAATCAAAATATGCAAAGATTCTCTAGATGAAATAACCCGTTTATCACAAGGCTTAGCATCGTCCGATATGCACGATAAAATAAATGATTGTATAGATGAGATAAGCCGACTATTGCTGTCTCAAAATGTTTATATGAATTTTGATTTTAACCGCACCAAGAAAGGTATTCAAATTGCTTTTTATGAAGTTGAAAAAGCCCGCTCTGTAAAAGTTCGTCTAGGAGATCAGGATATGGAATTGCCCGTCCTTTTTTTGAGTAATTTACAGAGTATTTCATCATTTCCAGATTTACCCCCTAACGATTTTCCTGGAATGCATGTTGACCCAGGTAACTGTATTGTTTTAAGCATAAATGATGAAGGGGTAAGCCGAATCCAGAAAACCCTTAAAAAAATAGATAAGTGGTGCCGGAAAAATGGGATTAAAAGGGCAATGCCTAATACTGATCAAGTAAGAAAGGATATGACTTATGAAATAATTGCGCATGAGGGCATGCATGCTGCTTTGCACCACATGTTAAAAATAGGCTCATGGGAGCATTCAGTAATTCAGCCTAAAGGTACTATCGATATGGGGCGTTATAAATTACGGGAAAGTGAATACTACAAAACAAAAGATTATTATGTTAAAGATGGTGTATACCTTCATGAATTAATTGCAGGCGGGTATAGTTTGATGAATTCAGGCCATGTGGCTAATTACGTTGCTGGTGGTCATATATATAAGCCAAGCACTTGGAATCATATTTTGGCTCATAGAATTTTTATCAGAGAGCTTGCCCATTCCCCCTTTGTAAATCAAGAATCTCGTAGGCGAATAATGGAAGGGGAAATGGATGCCCAATCATTAATTGGGGAATTATTAAAAATATCGAATGAAGAACTTCATAACATTGGCGAGCGCATGGCGAAACTTGGACTTTATTTAGCTCAAGAAAAATAATATTTTGGCCATTGCACTATTGGTCACTTATACTTGGCGCATGTTCAAGCTTCTCAAAACCTCCGGCTCTGCCCGTCGTGGCATCCTCAAAACCGCGCATGGCGAGGTGCAGACCCCGTTTTTCATGACCATCAGGACGGTGGAAGCTTAAAGGGCTTATGGCTGGGCGGCAGCGGATTTTTCAAAAACTTCAGCATAGGCCATGTTCTCGCTAGGAGTGTCCGGGGAAACGGAACCCAAGAGAGATGATATGTCTTTTGCGGAACTGGGTGGAATGGAGGGGATTTTTCGGGTGTCTAGGTTGGCTTTTGATGCGTTTTCTATCCCTATGAGCATCACAAAACCATCAGCAAAATCCTTGAAATAGGTGGTATCGCAGGAAATGGTGCCGAAAGAAAAGGTTTTTAGCTGGAAGGGAAAATCCCCCGAGGGCCAGCAGGGGTCCAAGTTGGACGAAGCTATCATCCACGGCAATTCAGCAGGGCTCAACGTTTTGGCAAAGGCAATGGCCTCATCCAACTTTCCAATGCGCTCATCATCCCGCTTGAGCGATTCCGAATCTGCGGATGGAGCTATCGAAGTAGGGGGCGGGGTAGTTTCAGTGGGCATGACAGCCTCGGGCGAGGCGGACGGGGTCTCCAGGGGGGCTGAAGGCGCGCTAGATGCCTCTTTTACGCACAGTTTGTTCTCGCATTTGTAGCCTTTGCCGCAGTCCATTGAAAAGTGGCAATCTGGATAGGTGGCGATATCCACACACTGTAGGTGCTGGCATCGGAATCCTTCGTTGCAGGAATACTCAAACAAACAGTCAATGCACACCAATGCGGAGAGATTGACGTTGTCGATGAGATAGCTTATAGAGCTGAGATACTGGAAACCGCTTTTACAGTTGGGGCAGGGTCGGGTTAGACAAGGATCAAAAGAGGTATCGTCGGTGAAGCCAAAAGTCTGTTTGATATTGTCCAGACTTTGGCAGATGCCATAAAGGCAAAGTTCGTCGATTTTGTTGCAGTTGATAGAGTTTTCGCAGGTTTTCCCTTCGGTCATGGATTCACCCGTTGAATCGGAGGCCGTTGGCAATTTGGGCAACCTGGGTTTAGAGATTTCTGCGGTGATGGTGGAACCGGTGCTGGGTGTCGGCAGCGTCTTCACGGCCATCTTGAAGAAAGTCCCGAAAAATAGGACCACAAAGATGCCAATGAGGACGGCATGCAACAACCCATCCACAATCACGGTCACAATCACCGCCTTCACGGTTTCTCCGCCTGTGAGTTCAAATATTTTTTTGATGATCCAAATGTTGGCTACCAAGGCAAAAAGGCCGAGGAGCGAGGCAAGGCCGCCGTAGACCGATTGCATCGTACCAGGCTCGGAGCCTAGGCTAAGGGTTTGTAAATAGGCGCTCAGGGCTGAAAGGGCAATGCTGACCAAAAACATAAAAAAAACGGCCTTAAGCGCATTTGGCCAAGTTCCCGTCTCTGGTTTGGCCGATTTGGCGCCTATTCGAAGCGCGACCACGTTGATTAGAAAGCTGATTACGAAAAACGCAATCAGGGCCGCAAGCCCAACGGCGATGAATTTTGAAAAAAGTTCAATCATAATTGTTTATTTAAACTTATCCGATTGTATCATTATAGGAAAAGAAAACCCAGATTTTGCTATACTGACCGCATGTTCAAAGTCCTCAAAACCTCCGGTAGCGCCAGGCGCGGCATCCTCACTACCGCCCATGGAGAGGTACAAACCCCGTTTTTTATGACGATCGGCTCCGCAGGGGCAATCAAGGGACTCATCCCCTCCGAGATCCGCGATCTGGGGGGCGAGATTATTTTGGCGAACACCTATCACTTACATCTCCGTCCGGGAGAAGAGGTGGTGGCCAAGGCGGGCGGGCTCCACAAGTTTATGAATTGGGACGGAGCGATTCTTACCGACAGCGGCGGGTATCAGGTTTTTTCGCTTTCTAAAATCCGTAAGCTCAAAGCCGACGGAGTTGAGTTTCAGTCGCATTTGGATGGAAAAAAGATTTTCCTGACCCCCGAAAAAGCCATCGACATTCAACTAAAACTAGGCAGCGACATTATGATGTGTTTGGATGAATGCGCACCTTACCCGGCCGAACGGGAATACGTTGAAAAATCCATCGCGCTCACGACGGAATGGGCGAAAAGATGCCGAACGTTTTTTAAAAAAAACCGTAGGTTCGTGATTAATCACGAACCTACGACAAACGCACCACGTTTGTTGTTCGGCATTGTCCAAGGTGGCATTTACCCCGACATGCGCAAAAAATCCGCCAAAGATTTAGTGAAAATCGGTTTCGACGGTTACGCGGTCGGCGGTTTAGCTGTTGGGGAACCTAAAGACGTGATGTTCGAGGTCCTCGGAAAAACCGTCCCCTTATTACCAAAAGACAAGCCCCGCTATCTCATGGGTGTGGGCACGCCCCAGGATATTCTGGAATCCGTAGAGCGGGGCATTGATATGTTTGATTGTGTTTTGCCCACCCGGAATGCGCGCCACGGCTATCTATTTACATCAAAAGGTGTGGTCCGCATCCGCAACGAGCAGTACCGCGAGGACTTTTCCCCCTTGGATCCAAATTGTGGTTGTATGGTTTGCCAAAATTTCACCAAGGCGTACCTGCGCCACCTCTATATCTCAAATGAAATCCTGAGCCTGCGCCTCAACACTCTGCACAACGTAGCTTTCTACCAGAATCTGATGAAAGGCATCCGCCACTCGATCGAGGAGGGGCGGTATAATGAATTTAAAAAGGGGTTTTTGAGAAATTATCGATAACCAACACACAAATGGTCTTCATCATTATTATCGTCATTATTATTATTTTCTTCGTCTTAATGGCTATGACTAAATGAATCTTCCTCCTCAATCAGAGCTCACAGACGCGAAATATCAGGAAATCCTTGGATTAATCCGCAAATTAGGCGTGAATCTGACCGACATCGAAGAATCCTTCGTGCGCGGATCCGGTAGCGGCGGGCAGAAGATCAACAAGACCAACAACGCTGTCCAGCTAAAGCACGTGCCCACGGGCACCCAAGTTAAATGCCAGGAATTCCGCGACAGGCCCATGAACCGTATTTTGGCCCTTCGTGAGCTCCTCCGAAAGCTAGACCCGGATTATCGAGATCAGGAAGCGGAAAAAATCCGCCGCCAGAAAAAACGACGGGCTCGACGTCAATCCATTCGCGAAAAAGTTTGAGAAAAAGTGTATAATACTAATGTCAAAAAATATGAAAGTATTAACCCTTATCACTATGTTTAATTCATTCATTCAAAGTATTGTGTGTCCTTCACGCTTGATTTTTGCGCGAGGCGATCAAAAACATATCCGAAGCCGGACGGCAACTTCAGAGGGGGGAGGAGGTGATGAAGAAATGAGCTTTGGCCGTGGAATCAAACAAATAACTCCACAGGAAGTTCAACAGATCGAAAATTCCAACGAAAAAAATCTTGTACGAGAAAAAATCATCCAAGGCCTTAGAGCTAAAAACCCTACTTCCACTCATAAAAAAGTTGAGAAATAGCCCAGTCGCGCGACTAAAAATTTGAATTTTTTAATCCGCTCATTTTCTATTCGAAATTCCGGGGATT
>Ga0315285_10007962_pt1 | contig 10877 bp, 8 predicted proteins | sample YL17G09_36_MG_FD_203698 | JGI IMG/M metagenome (GOLD analysis project Ga0315285, IMG submission 203698) | Sediment microbial communities from Yellowstone Lake, YNP, Wyoming, USA - YL17G09_36 | ecosystem: Environmental > Aquatic > Freshwater > Lake > Sediment | place: USA: Wyoming | collected... | reverse complement strand
GTGGAGATTTTAATGGAGGCTGAAAAGCATGGTTTAAATGTTGTGGAGGTCCCAACTGGATGTAAGTATCACGGGTTAGATAGGGCATCGACACAGGGTCCGTTAAGGCATGGAACCAGCGTGGTTATGTCTCTGGTTCGGTTAGTGGTCGAGAAGCGTCCGCTTGTTTTTTTGGGTATACCTGGAGTGGCGTCTATTCTTTTAGGGATTTTCTTTGGTTTTTGGATGTTCCAAATATACACCATAGAGCGGAGAATAGTGACCAATGTAGCGTTGGCATCATTAGCTTTCATACTGATTGGATCTTTCACCGTTTTCACCGCTATAACCCTCTATGCCGTAACAAGGTTAGCAGAAAAAATGACGAAGTAGTTAACGAAACAAATTTTGATTAGAATGGTTTGCTTAAGTGTTTGCTGATTATCGAGGCTTTATGACAATGTCCGAGCATCCATTGGTTTCAGTGGTTATAACGGGTTTAAACGAAGAATACAATATAAAAAATTGTATCCACTCCATACTTTTCAGCCAGTCTTACCCAAATTATGAAGTGACATATGTGGATGGTGGTTCTTCAGATCGAACGTTGGAAATAATTGAAAGCATAATGAAAAATGCACCAGGACCCGCGGCTTCCAAAATTAAAATTGCCAAAGATATAAGAAGCACTCCGGCAAAGGCTAGAAACACAGGAATAACATGTTCTAATGGCGACATAATCGCATTCCTTGATGCAGACTGCGTGGCTCCAAACAATTGGTTACAGCGACTTGTGGAGACATTCAAAAAAACTGGAGACGAAATTGGAGGAATTGGAGGTCCATACGCAATCCCAGAACAAGCAACTAAGAAGACATTTATTATTTTTAGGGCTCTTGACACTCCCTTCGGAGGCAACGTTTTGACAGTTCAATTTGTCCATGAAACTCCCGGAACAAAAATCGTCAATGCTGTGCCGGCGGGAAACTCTGCCTATTGGAGAAAAATATTAGAAAAGGTCGGTGGCTTCAACCCAGATTTGAGGTATTGCGAAGATCATGATTTATGCAGAAGGATTATTGCAGAACATAGAAAAGCAATTCTATTCAACCCTAAGCTCTATGTATTTCATTATTCCAAAGTTACGGATTTCTCTTCGCTGTTTAGACTCATGTATAATTATGGAGCTGGAAGAGTCGATGCGTATTTTACTGAAAGAAAATTATTTTCTGGAACAAGGATGTTGCCTGCCTTTTCCATATCGTTATTTTTTTCCCTGATTTTTGCTGGTGCCTTTTCCAGCATTTTTCTAACAGTTGTTTTCTACTTGATCTTGATCTATATTGCAATTGCACTTGCAAGCAGCGTCTACTTGGTCATGAAGAGAAAAGACATAAGCTATATGCTTGCGTTCTTTGTTTATCCCACGGCGCACATATCCTATGGGCTAGGCACCATTGTTAGTCTTATAAAGAATGTTGTGCTTTATGCAAAGAGAAAACTCCAAAAATAACTCATAAATCATGAAAAGGGTAAGAGAAACTATGAAAGTTTGTATGTTAAACCCTCCTTTTCTTCCGCATTTTATACGTTCAGCTAGATGGCAAGAGGTGGGAAGAGGAGGATCCCTATACTATCCCATCTGGTTAGCTTATGCGACTGGAATTTTGGAAAAAGAGGGTCATCAGGTGAAACTAATTGACGCTCCAGCCAAAGAATGGGATATCGAGACCACACAGAAAAACGTCGAGCAAATGAGCCCAGACCTAATTGTCCTAGATACCAGTTTTCCAAGTTTAAAAAACGATATAAAAGTTGCAGAGGTTCTAAAAAAAACCACTACGGCAACCATAGTTGTAACAGGACCTCCAGCTTCTGTGTTTGAGGAAGAAATTCTGCGCACCGATGGCGTTGATATTGTGGCTCGAGGCGAATACGACCTAACAATAAAAGATGTTGCTAATGCTTTAGACGCAGAAAGCGATCTGAGAGGTATTAAAGGCATTTCATATAAACAGAAAGGAAAAATCATCAAAAACGAAAATCGGTCTTTAATGACTCCTAAAGAGCTGGATGAGGAACCTTTCGTTTCATCCGTATATAAGAAGCATCTAGACGTTAAGCAATATTTCTTGAGTTCCTCTCTATATCCTGAAGTGCAGATTTTCACTGGCCGCGGATGCCCCTTTCATTGCACTTTTTGCCTGTGGCCGCAAACCTTTACAGGAAGAACATACAGGACTAGAAGCGTCCGAAACATTGTTGAAGAGTTTAAGTATGTTGAGCAGAATCTTCCAGAAGTAAAAGAAATTGTAATAGAAGATGACACTTTCACCATCAACGCCAAACATGTGCAAAAATTTTGCACAGAAATCATAAAAGAAAGTATAACTATTCCATGGAATTGTCAGGTTAGAGCTACTCTTGATTTTGAGACGTTGAGGCTCATGAAAAAAGCTGGATGTAGGCTCGTAATAGTGGGTTTCGAGTCCAGCGACGAAAAAATACTTAAAAACATTAAGAAAGGAATTTCGCTTCAAAACATAAAAGATTTCTCCAAAAACGCAAACAGGGTTGGTCTCTTAGTTCACGCCGATTTCATTATTGGGTTGCCGGGTGAAACCAGAGAGACCATAGCCGAGACTAAAAGCTTGATTAAACTATTGAAACCAAGCATTCTACAAGTTTCTGTCGCAACTCCTTTTCCAGGTACAGAATTTTATGATTGGGCCAAAAACAATGGATATTTGGTGACAAATGATTTAAACGAATATTTAGATGAGTATGGGCGTCAAAAGTCGGTGGTTTCTTACCCTTGGTTGTCTGCGGAGGAAATTACCAAAGCGGTGGATGATATCTTGCGAGACTATTACTTATCCATAAGCTATGTTCCAGTTGCGTTGAAGCAAGTTTTTCGTAGAAATGGTTTTTCTGAGTTCAAAAGGCTTCTTTATTCGGTGAGGGCATTTACTAAGAGAGGGTTCCACAAATCTACAAGTTGCGATGCCTAATGAAAGAACCAGAAGTTGCAGTGCTCGTCATAAATTACAACGGCAAACATTTTCTTAAGGTGTGTTTGGAGTCTCTCGAAAAGCAGACTTATAAAAACTATCAAGTATACATTGTTGATAACGCGTCCACAGATGGCTCAATAGAATATGTCACACAACATTTTCCTTGGGTCAAAAACATTGTTTTCAGTGAAAACCTAGGGTTCGCCAAAGCATATAATGAAGCCACCCGAATGATCAATGCGGATTATGCGGTTTTTCTGAACAATGATACAAAAGTCGATTCAGACTGGCTAAGCGAATTAGTAAAGAGTGTCCTTGACGATGAATCCGTTGTTGCAGTCGGGAGCAAAATTCTATTTTATGCACGGCCTGACATCTTGCAGCATGCTGGAGCAAAAATCACTCCGACAGGCGGCGGGATGGATATTGGTCAGTGTGAATCAGACGATGAAAAATACAATAAGCGTGGGTTTGTTGGGGCGGTTTGCGGAGGCTCTATGCTAGTTAGGAAAGATGAGTTTTTAAGGCTGGGAGGTTTTGATGATGACTTCTTTGCATATTTTGAGGATACGGATTTCTGCTGGAGAGCTTGGCTACATGGTTACAAAGTGATTTACGTCCCGACTTCTGTCGTATACCATAAATTTGGCGGCTCATGGGGACCTGTGGAATCACCGCGCAGAATTTTTTTGGCCCAAAAGAATCAAGCGATGAGCATGATTAAGAATTTCGAATTGAAAAATCTGGTTCAGGGATTGATTCTTTTACTCGCCTACAGTGGGGTGAAGGCTCTCGTTTTCTTGAGGCATAAATCCTACAGGAGCGTCTTTGCTATGATTAGTGCGAGTCACTGGGTCTTACAAAACCTAAGAAAAGTGGTGTACAAACGATTTGTCGTTCAAAACTCACGTATTCTGTCAGATAAGTCTTTGAAAGATAAGGGTTTGATTACAGGCTTAAAGGAAAGCATTTTGGAATTTCTTAGACTACAAAGGCTCCGTTAAAGGGATTCTTTTGAAGAACTTACTTAATCGGGCGAAAAGAAATCATAGTTTTCTACCGAGCTTGTTGCTCATTATCGGCATAGTTCTTAATCTCTATTTAATCGGTTCCATGCTTATTGGAATCATTCTTTTACTCCTCTACCTTCTAGCTGTGGGGAAAGAGACAGGCGAGATTTTTTTGGGGGATCATGTCCCACTAAAGTTTCTAATAGGGCTCTTCTTGTTCTTGGGTTGGCTGATAATTTCTGAAGGAGCAATTTTGTACTTCGGAATGTTGAAGATGCCTTGGATACTCATCCCAGCACTGGCTCCTCCATTCATTCTTCAAACACTGCAACGTCGGAAGAATCAAATAAAGGCAGACTCTCCAATCAGTGTTAAGCAAGATGTCCAAATTTTGACTAAGAAAAACATTCTTCTGCTTGCCGGTTTCGCCGTTTTATGGGGATTATCCTTTTTTATCCTTTTAGCATCACGTACGGGGTCGATGATTTTTTCTGTGTGGGACGTTCTGCCATTCTATTTTGTGATTTTACTTGCCGGACTCGTATTGCTCTGCGTTCTTATTTCGCATTCACTAGTCCAAAATAACAATGGACATCAGATTTCTTTGCTTCTTGCCTTTCTAATTGCGTTTTTGATTTTTTTCGTTCCGTTAATAGTCTACGAGTTTTCATTTGATCCCGATATCTGGACACATCTAGCTTTTCTAAAAACCATCGAAAGTTTCGGAAGTACTTATCCTCCACAAACTCATGATGTTGAACTGCACAAAATCGGTCTACTTGCTCTAATAACAACTATATCAAAACTCGTAGTCATTAATCCCTCTTTCGACTTTTTGCGAAGCGTAACATGGCTGATGAGCCCAATTTTAGCAGTTATCTTTACCCCACTTTTTACCTACTGCACCCTTCTTCAAATCTATCCATCCGGTGAAAAACCTCTGCTGGTTGTTGGCTCTCTAGCCTTTACATTCTTTCCCTTATTCTGGTATGCAGGTATATCAATCAACACAAGTGTTGCCCAGATTTTCTTCTTCTCGGTTATTTTCTTTGGCATACGAGTATTACGAAACAGAGGGGGAATAAAACTCTTAATTCCTCTAATCTTTTCTGCGTTGGCGACTCTTCTAGCTGAAGTCACCTTGGGTTTCTATGCCCTTGCGTTTGTCTTGTTTGCCATTCTATTTTGGTCAAAATGGTCTTCAAACAAATTTATAATCTGTGTTTTAATGTTTATTGTAACCGTTTCTGTTCCATTAACTATGGTCTATGCGAAAGCTTACTTGCAGCCTTTTTTTCCAACATCGATAAAGAGTTCAGAATATAATTTCTATTTTTCTATACTTAATGTGGGCAAGAAAGCTGCAAATTTCTTGCTTCCGCCGCTTTATGACAATGAAAATTGGTTGGCTAATTCTCTGGTTGGGGATTATTTCAACTGGGTGCGATACCTCATTTTTTTGGGCAGCGTTTACACCTTCAGGAAGCAAAAACAAGCATTCGACAACTCGGGTGAGCAACATAGAATTAGAAATTTGATTTTCGTAACTGCAATATGCTTTTTCTCCAGTTGGTTTCTCGTAACGACTTTTGTGGAACCTGAATTTGCCCTTGGCGGGTATCGTTTTGCGTACCCGGTCGATGTAGTTTTCACGCTTTTGGCTGGGGTTGTGTTATATTCAGCTTATAAGAAGATTCATGATAAATTAGCAAAAATTGGACACAAATCTCAAATACATCGCTTCGGCAGCTTAATTTTGCTTCTACTAATAGTATCAGGGAGTTTGATTCCGATTTCCGTTGGCTTCCTGAGTCCAGATTTTTCGAAAGACGGATTGGCGGCTGAGTTGGGTCGTCCAACATGGCGTGCAGTTTCAAGCGAAGAGATTGCAGCTATAGATTTCATCAGAACATCCGTTGGAGAAAGCCGGTACGTTGTAGTTAGCGACTATTTTCTGGCAAAGGTTGCCGCAGGAATTCTCGGAATACGGTATGCACCTACTCCTAATCTCAACACTGGGAATCAATTTAAAGTGTATTTCACTCAAATGTCGCTTAATCCTTCCATTGAAATTATGTCTGATGTTATGAACCATACTGACTCGACAGTTGCCTATTTTGTCACCAACGACTTCTGGATTAAGCAACTTAATGTTTCAAGAGAAAAGATGGAATTAATGAAATCTCTTGCCACCGAATACCAAGTGTTTGGAAACGAATACAAAATATACGTATTCAAATACGAGATGCCAACAGAATAAGACAAGCCACACATTCGATTTGACTTAACATGTTGGGATAAATTGTTGCACCGTGAGAAAGTCCATGATAGTATAAGGCGGTCTACACAATTTCTTAAAGTGCTTTCTCAAAAACTTCCTTGGAACAGCAGAATCCGACATTGCTTGGAACTTAAAGATGTTACCAGTTTTGAAAGATACATGAAAATTGAACGGCTCCTGTCAAAACTTTCGTTTACAAGAACTCTGTTGGATGTTGGTTCTGGGGGAGCTTCTCCTTTAAGAGGAACGGGACATAGAGTTTTGTCAATAGATATCAGAAGAAAAACTGGATTAGATGTTATTGCCGATGTTAAACATCTACCTTTCCAACACGACGTATTTGATGTAGTCATTGCAGCCGATTTATTGGAACATTTGAAAATTGAAGATAGAAAGGAAGCGATAAATGAAATGAAACGCGTTGGAACTTCAGTGATCATTCATACTCCGCTTCAAGACGGTCAAAATTTCATGGGAGCTTGGGGTGATATGATGTTTTACAAATTCACTAAAGATGTTTTAGGACGCCCCGAAAAGAATACCGAAGAACATTTGAAATGTATGCATCCTTCTCCAACAGAATTAAGGGATTTTGACCTTGAAATCATCGACGCCGACTGGAATCTAACAGTTTGGTTTACAGTTATGAAACTGCATTATTCTTCTCGGGGTCTCCTTTCGCCTATAGTTAATATAATGTATTTCTTATTGTTGAGTAAAATCCGTGGTCCTCCTTGGTGGGGTGCTTGGGTTGTTTATAGCAGTGAACATAAAAAAAAGTTTTACCCAGACTTAAGCGGGCTCCAAGCGAATTCTTCAACGAAAATACGTTTTGAACAAACAAAAAGGGTTACCATTGGGTTCGATTACATGAATATTCTAGTTATCTCACCAATGAATGTTTTCAATTTGGATAATGGAGCTGCTCGCAGAATTTATCATTTGAGCGATAACTTGGCACGTTACGGCAATGAAGTAACCATATTTTGCATAATCCCTTGGCCAAGTCATTCTAAAACATCTAAACTCTTAGGTGAAACAAAAAACAAAGCAAAAATAATTGTTGTTCCGTTTGCTCAGCTACTATTGTTACCTCTAACCATGCTTAGATACTGCATACAAGCTGATATAATCCAAATGGAATTTCCAACATTTGCTCCATTAATGCTATTCCTAAGACTACTGAGAAAACCCATTGTTCTCAATGAACATGGTGTTGAAGCATATTTCATAAAAGAACTCAGCAAGGCACTCGAAAAGCCGCTTAGCAAAGCTCAGTACATCAAAACATTCTTCCTTGAGTGGCTGGCAGTTAAACTTTCCACGGTAATTTTTACATGTTCTGCCCAAGATGCAAAAAAACTCCAAGCAAAGTATAAGATACCATGTAACAAAATCGTGATTGTTCCCAACGGTGTTGATGACGATTTCTTTAATCACGTCACTCCATATAGCTATAATAAGCCGACAGCGATCTTTATAGGCAATTTCGACCATGCTCCGAACATTTATGCTGCGAAAATGATTGTAAATGAGATTGCTGTATACGCCCGCAAAGAAAAGGAAAATCTTTTCTTTGCTTTGGTTGGTCGAAACCCACCTCAATGGTTAAACAAAAGAAAAAACAAAAATTATGTTGAAGTCTTCGGTAATGTTAAAGATGTTAGACCATATATTGACGGAGCCGATGTTGCCATCGCCCCAATTTATCACGGTTCTGGAACCCGCATAAAAATCTTGGAGTACATGGTTCTTAGTAAACCAGTTGTTTCAACACCCAAAGGAGCAGAAGGCTTAGACGTAGAGAATGGAAAACACATGCTACTCAGAAATACGCCAGAAGAATTCGCAGAAGCAATAAGAGAGCTTCTTTCTAATAAAAAACTAGCCACGCGAATTGGGAGAAACGGTCAAAAACTTGCAACGGAAAAATATCTTTGGAAGAACATAGTAAGAAAGGTCATTAAAGTGTATGAAGACTTATTAAATTGAGCTCTAGTGATCGGGTTTTCATGTCTTGATTTTTGATTAGTGGCAAATTAGCATTTCTACATTGGCCTCGGATGATCTCAAGGTTGCTAGAAATGCTCGCGTGAAGAGAGTAGACGATGTAGTAGCGCGCGCTTCTTTGATTATTATTGACTTGATTTCGCTGTTTTTACATTCCTCCGGTAATAGGCTAATGGATGGCGGATTGTTTGGCATAACTCGTCGGGATCTATGCAGACTCCATGTGTTTTCAATGTGTCACATTTCGGTGGGATGTACCGTGTTCTAGAGCCTTTTTCTCCTGCGATGTGTTCAACTTGGTAGCGCGTCATTCTCTCGCTATAGTCAGAAAAATTAGCGCACGCTTTCTTTCTTCTATCATGTACTCTCATAATACTTTTTACTCTTGCGTTGCCTATTATTTTAATCAGTCTTACTCTTTTATAGATAGCTTATGTTGCAACGGGCTAGTGTGCTCTGTAGTTTTACTTTGATACACCGTAGCTCTCAACGAGTTCTTTTAATCCTTCTTTTAAAGAAAATTTTACATTGTAGCAAAGTTGCTTTTGTGCTTTTGAAATGTCTCCAACACTACGTTTTACGTCGCCTTTCCTAGGCTTAGAATGCGCAACTTTCAGGCAAGATTTATTAGTAATTTCCAGTAACGTACTAGCCAATTGATTTATTGTTGTAGCTACCCCAGTTGCAATATTGAAGGTTTCTCCCTCAACTCCTTTAATTCTTAAGGCTAACATATTCGCCTCCACAACATCTTGAACATGGACAAAATCCCTAGACTGTTCGCCATCTCCAAAAATTGCTAGAGGAAGATTTTTTGCTAAACGATTTATGAATTGTGTAGTAACCCCGCTATAATAGCTGTTAATTTGTCTTGAACCATAAACATTAAAATATCTAAGGCAAACAGTTTTTAAACGAAAAACCTCGTGGAAAACTTGCACGTAATTTTCCGCTGCTAATTTCGAAACCCCGTAAGGAGATCTGGGTCTAGGCAAGCAGTCCTCTTTTATGGGCATCACTTCAGCGTCTCCATACACCGCGCAAGACGAGGCGTAAACAAAACGTTTTACGTCAGACTCCACAGAAGCCTTTAATAGATTTAATGTTCCATTGACATTAACATCATTCGTCAAGGCTGGATCCTTAATTGATTCTGGAACACTGACGCGCGCTGCTTGATGAATAATAGCATCTACGTCTCTTGCCAAATTTTTAACAAGACAAGAATTCCTGATGTCGCCTCGGACAAAACAAAGATTTTTCTTACCAAGGTGCTGACGGATGTTCTCAAGCCGCCCGCCCTGCAGATTGTCTAAAACAACAATTTCTATGCCCTCTTTTAGAAGGCGATCCACTAGATGGCTACCGATAAAACCAGCACCGCCAGTCACAAGAACCCTTGAATAATCATACATACCTTCACACACTTTCGTTACTGAAAGACAAGAAGTTAATTACAGCGTTTTAAGTTTCCTTCGATAGTAACTTAGTGGATGACGGATTGTTTGGCATATTTCGTCCGGGTTTGTGCAGACTCCGTGAGTTTGTAGCGTATCGCATCTTGGCGGAGTGTAGCGTGTTCTTGAACCCCTTTCTCCTGCGATGTGCTCGACTTGGTAGCGGGTCATTCTCTCACTGTAATCTGAAAAGTTTTTGAAGAGTTCAATCACATTTTCTGGCGACATTCCTATATTTACGAGGAATGATGTTAGCGTGAAACGACCAACATGAGAGAGGTGGCGTCCAGTTGAGATTGCTTGGTAAAGGGTTTTTATGCATGGTGGGAAGGCTGTTTGGATTATGGTTTTGGGGAAACCTTCCATTTCAGTCTTGCCTATTTTTTCTACTGATAAGTTCTTTATTTTTTCCGCTGTCTCCATTATTTTCGGTGGAAGGTTGGGCAGCTCTTTTATTTCTAGCCGTTTTTCAATGTATCTGCGGACCTCTTCGCTTAGCAATCTTGCGATTTCATTTCTCGTTAAGTAAACGTTTGCGTTTGATAAGATACGGTTAACAAGTTTCCATTTTTTCTCCCGCAAATGGGTTGTGTTTCTGAGGTAATCTGCAAAGTGGAGTGTAAATTCATAAGGGATTTCGTCATTCATGTTAACCGCTAGTTTCCATTCAAAGTTCTGTGCAAAAGCCAGAATTTTTTCCCTAGGTTCATCTTTGAGGTCTTCGAACGTTTGTTTTGCTTCTGCTAAGGCGTATCTTTTCTGGATGAAACTGCTCTTAGTTGCAATTGTGAGAATTATTGCAATTGGATAGGAGGATATTTCATCGTCTGCTTTTTCTGGTTTCCTGCTGACGCGTGTGTAGAGGATTGCTTCTTCCACTCTTTCTTCAGCACGTTTGAGAATCTCTTCTAACTCGGGATTTGTTAAGTCTTCAATTCTCAGATCGGGAATTTTCAGGTATTTTGCAGCTTCTTTTAGAAAAGGATATTTTGCATAATCGTTCTTGGCAAACTTTGAAAATGAATGTTGCATCCTGCTTTTCCCGTTATTCAGTTTCGATCCGCGGAGCCAGGTAGAAAGTCAGTTTTCCTTCTTTTACTTGCTGAAAGTCAAGTCTTATGGGCAT
>Ga0315285_10007958_pt1 | contig 10877 bp, 10 predicted proteins | sample YL17G09_36_MG_FD_203698 | JGI IMG/M metagenome (GOLD analysis project Ga0315285, IMG submission 203698) | Sediment microbial communities from Yellowstone Lake, YNP, Wyoming, USA - YL17G09_36 | ecosystem: Environmental > Aquatic > Freshwater > Lake > Sediment | place: USA: Wyoming | collected... | reverse complement strand
AATGCCTATGCATTTGGCTCCTAAATCCAACCCATCCATATGCCGTAGCATTTGCTGGACCTGCATTAATGCTGAAACTAGGTTCTGACAAGAGCATGGGAGTACGGAAGAGGATACGCCGCTTTATGTTGACGGTCATATCGATGTAAATGAATGAAAACATAGTGGTTTTTTGTAGTTCTGTTACAGGCATTTAAAACTGGATAAGGCCCCAATAATACCAAGGCCTTCTCAAGGGGAACTGTGCCCCTATTTATTGAGCTGTGCCATCTCTAAACTCAGTCCTTTCGTTGGATAAAGAAAATTAGGACTGAAGTGCATAGGCATTAAACAATATATAGCCACTATGCCACACAGAAACATAATATTCAATAACTAATTTTATTACTAATTTTATTAGCATTTCTTCCTAGAATCTCATCTAATATATGATCTAGGCCATGAAAACTACCCCAAAATCCTAAAACTTTTCCATCCTAATCAGATTCGTCATTTTTTCCTCTCCTTTTATTGAGAATAGAGTAAGACAATCCCTGAATTGAATTAGACAAGCCGTCCCACGCGATTCCCATCGTGGATGGCTTGCAGAATTTTACCCGCCTGCCGGCAATCGCCGATTCGATACATCTGCGGAGTCGACTGCAACTTTTTGCCCCCTTTTAAAGATACCGGATCGGGAATGGCCCCCACGGCAGTCACAATCCCATCGGCCTGCAGTTCGATGGATTTTCCTTCGCTGTTGATAAGAGTCACTTTGTTCCCCTCTATTTTTTGAAGTTGCGAACGAGTGTAAATGTTTATCTGTTTTTCTTTGAGCCTTTGAACTAAAAGTTTGCGAGCGTCTGATTGCGAATCGGAAGCAATTTGTTCCAGAATCTCTACCACGGAGACTCTTTTCCCTTTTTCAGCCAAATATTCAGCCAGTTCACAGCCCATACTTCCACCGCCGATGATTAGGAAGCTCTCTCCTTTGGGCATCTTTTGCTTCAAGATTTCACGATAGGTTAGAACCTCCGCTTCCCCTACAAATGAAGGGAAAGCAGGTTTTGAACCCGTAGCCACGATCACCGCATCGGGCCTGGCTTTCTGGATCACTAGGGTATTAACCTCTTTTCCCAACTTCACCGAAATTTTCAAGGATTTCATTTGATTCGAAAGGTATTCCAGGATGTTATTCAGTTCCTCTTTATGGGGTGGGGTGGTGGCGTAAAGTAATTGCCCTCCTAATTTTTTCTCCCGTTCATAAAGGGTAACTCGGTGACCACGCAACTTGGCAATCCTGGCGGCTTCCATACCCGCCGGCCCTCCGCCAATAATCATCACCTTCTTAGGTCGCTCCGCCTTGTGAAGGGTAGACACCCCTTCTCTTCCCAGATCGGCGTTTACCGAACACTTCATCCTCCAGCCAAGGTCGGTAACCCGCATCCGGCAATCCATGCAACCAGTGCATTTTCGGATTTCATGCAATTTCCCCGAAAAAGCCTTCTGCGGAAGGTATGGATCTGCGAGAAGCGCCCTTCCAAAAGATACCAAGTCTGCTTTTCCTTCCCGGATGATATTGTCGGCCAGAGTTGGATCATTGATCCTGCCGACGGTAGCCACAGGGATGTTCACGCATTTTTTGACCCGTTCAGCCAAATGCACCAACGCTCCCCGGGGGTAAGCCATGGGGAGGGCCGTTCTTTCTCTGGACTCCAGCCCTCCGCCAGAAATATGGAGGAGGTCGATCCCCGCCTTCTCGAAAAGAGGGACCATACGCTCCGTTTCTTCAATGCTCCTCCCCCCCTCGATGAATTCATCGCCGCTGATCCGTAAGGAAAGGGGAAAGTCGTTCCCAATTTTTTCTCGGATCCGACTGATGACCGCGAGGACGAAATTCGCCCTCTTCTCCCAGGTCCCGCCCCATTCATCCTTGCGATGGTTTGTCCGCGGAGAAAGAAATTGGGCGATAAGATAGGCGTGGGCTCCATGGATCTCCACAAGGTCGAAGCCAGCCGTTTTCGCTCGTAAGGCCGCAGAGGCAAAGTCTTCAATGAGGCTGGAAATCTGGTCCGAGGAAAGTTGGTCTGGACTCATGAGTCCCCAATGATTGATCTGGATACCCGCTCTGGCCCCCCACATTTTTATCGATTCGGCCAATTCATTCAATCCCGGGATCAATATATCAGAGTAAATCTTCAGCAAGGCCATCGGCTCATCCTGAATCTGGGTGCTTTCGACAATTTGTAGTCCAACCCCGCCTTTGGATCTTTCAGCGTGGTAGTCTATCAACTGTCGAGTCACACCGCCTCTCTCAGATGCAAACCGCGTCACCATAGGAGGCATGACAACCCGGTTACGGATTTGTAGGTTTCGAATTAAGATGGGACTCTCTAGTGCATCGAACATCTTTTCCTCCCGGATAATTTTGCTGTTTTATGGGCTCATAACGAGTTTTCTCTAAGGTCCAAAGTGGAGAAAGATAGAGCCCTATTTAAAAATGAACGAAGAAATGGGGCTCGGGGTCATCCTTTCTTACGGTCGGTTACTTTTAGGGATGAACCCCCAATTCTCGATGGTTAGGCCCCGGCTATTTTCTTGAGAAGCTGAGCCGCCCGGTAAGGGTTAAAGATTCCACAAGCGCAATGCCGGGCCAGCTCATCCGCAGCCGACTCCAAAGTCTTCTTACCTTTTTTTACCTCCTCAACCATCGCTCCTACCAAGTTAGGGGCAACCAGGGAGTGGCCACACATGGTTGTGACTTCCAGGATGTCCTCCGGGGGAAGTTTCTTTGTTTCGCCGTGGACCCCTAAGGAGTGTTCCACAGTGTGGACTTTCGTCCCAAGATTCGCACAGCATTCTTTTACCTCATCGTACAACCCCGAAACCACTGTGGACAGGCCTAGGTTGGCCTCCTTTAATTCTCTGAGGAATTTTATCAGGGTTTCTTTTTCCTTGAAAACCACCTGGGCAATAAGGGTTTGACATTTTTTGAACCCTTCCAGGCTCCGGTTGTATTTGTTGCCGTCGGTTACATTGCCGAAATTGACAACGTCATAGTGGGAACAGATATCCCAAAGTTTATGAAATTTTTCCTGGGAGCCCTCCACATTGATCCCCTTGGAGGCCATGATCACCACAACATAATCTTCCTTCAGGCTTTTGACATCTCCTCTTCGGTGTAATGTATGGGTCATCTTATTTATCCTCCCTGGCCAAGGGACGGCCAAATCCTATGTTGTTCTTTGTATTGGGCCGGGGTGTGAAGCCGGCTTTCACGGCAATGGGTAACGCAGGGATCTCCCCTTTCTCCCCGACTCGACAAATGAGATCCAAAGAAAAGACCGTATCCAGCTTGGGTGCGGTAGCTTTGATTACCAAAAGTAAATTTTCCAGCTTGTCGATTTGCACCTCACACTCGATGATGGCCGAGAGGACTTTTTCGTTGAGGACATCTTCCCGAATCTTTCCCGTGAGCTTGTCCACCATTAAAAAAGTAACTGGGTTCTTGGGTTCGAAGGTCGCTTCTGCCTTGGCAATGGCTTGGGCCATGATTTCCACATCCCGAAAACGGGTGCCCAACCTTGGCCGCCCCATTTCGACAGCCACCCCCGCATGTCCCCTGCGGAAGCGTCCGGTGACGTCATTGGTCTTCATTTCCTCCGTTCCCCTACCGGGAAGTCCGGTATCCTTATGGACGGTTATAGGGTCACTGAAGAACCCCCGTACCGATCGAGGCCATTTGAGCTCCTCTGGGTAAATGGCCTCGGTGGGACATACCTTGGCCCGGTAACATACCCCACATTCCACGCATTCATCCTGGTCGATGATGCTGATGGATCCATCCTCCGCACTGTGGATGGCCTCCACTGTACAATACATATGACATTCTTCACATCCCGTACACTTCTCTCGATCGATTTGCATATCCTTTTTATCCTCCTTTCGGTTGCCGAGATATTTAAGTCAAATTTTCCTTGGCAGTCTTCTATGATATACCCATTCCCCTTAGGGAATCATGGCTACCACTCGTGCCGGAGATCCCTCCGCTCCTACTACTTTTAAGGGCAAGGCGAAGAGGTTGACCCGGTCAGCATGAATGCTGTGAAGATTGATCATATATTCGATTAGATAAATGCCTTTGCCCAAAATAATATTATGGGTGGGAAGCTCCTTTACCGAGGGATGGCGGCCTGGCATAAAGCGGATATTGTAATCCTGGGGGAAATCGAACTCCACGGCCTTAATATCCTGTTCCGACAGCCATGTAGCGGCTTTTCCCTCCACGTATGGGGCCTCCGTTCAGAACTCCGGCGTTTTCCAGTCCCGCTTGAGGTCCCAACCGGTCTTTAGCAGGACCATGTCTCCTTTCTGGATGTGCTTCCCCGCCCTGCGTAGGTCTTCTTACGTAATACCCTAGATTAGCCTCCACGAAAGAGAAATCCAGGACAGCGGCTGGGGGCCGATCAATTGCCCCCCTCCGGGGAAGATTATCTTTGAGTCTTCCCTACCTCGGCTGACCGATCAATACTTAGATCGATTTCACTGAAAATTTTATCCTTCTCAGGCAGGATCAGGAAATATTGGCTGCACATGTCAATCTCCACGGTCGATCCTTCGGCAAGGGTGAACGCCAAAACATGACCGCCTACCTTAAGGTCATTGGAGATGAAGTGGAAATGAAATCCCGGTACCCCCAACCCTTTGAAGTAAGCTGGGGTCCTGATTCCGACGATGGTCCCGGCAATATTCTCCAAGTCAAAAATTGGCTGAGTCTTGGTGACTTCTGTTAGGGGAGGATAAGGTTTCTTCTGCGCCGGAACGCTTCTCAATCGTATTTTAGAAACATTTCCCTTCATTTTTACCGCCCAAAAAAGGTTTTTATTGGGGCCGGTGGTATTCAGAATCTTTTCGAAAGCAGGAAAGTCAGTTCCTTTTTCAACCTGAGCGGTAATTTCGGGTTTGAATTTAGTCACCAGGGCGAAAGGTGTCGTTAGAGACCTGGCTGGGATATAAGCTTTGCCGTCGTCCTTTATTTGATAGATTTTTCCGTCTAACAAAACCAGCTCTCCGTCGCAGGCATGGTAGGTTCCGATGCCTAGATCCCCATGGGATAGGAGTTGCTCCACAGTTACATAGCCATCATAAACTCCGTTAAGTACGGCATCATAAGTCGAAACCTGGGTAACCGTCGGGCCACCAATGGCCAGGGTGGAAATACTGAAAAAAATGGCCATAAAAAATAGAGCGATAGTCGTCTTCTTCATAAATTTGTCCTCCTTCTTTTTAAATTCCTGGTTCGAGGAGAATTCTCCTGCCAGGGTTGAATCTCCAGTTTTCGGCCCCCAATAGATCCAGAAAGAATTTTTAAATCTCCTAATCTCCCTTTTCTTGGAAGGTGAGACTGACGGAGCATTATCATTTTTAGCAGAGAGGTCATTAGTAAACCGCGATTGACTGCTGATTGGACCAGAGCCTCTTTTGCTCTAAACCAGTCCTTTTCTCTTTTTCCATCTATCCCAAATTAATATAACCAATAATAGAACCGAGATAACCAAAAGGGTAAGGGAAATAGGATGAAGAAAGATCATTGGCTCCTTAACCGATAAGATTAGGGATTGCCGTAAGGACTGCTCAAATAAGGGGCCCAAGACCAGAGCCAGAATAAAGGGAGCCAGCTCATAATCCCGTTTGCGCAGGAAATATCCCAAAACACCGAATACAATCATGACCCAGATGTCAAAGATGTTCAGGTTCGTGGAATAGGTTCCCACAACGCATAGCAAAAGGATGAGAGGAAAAAGAATCCGGTAAGGAATCCGGAGAAACTGGACCCAAATGCCGATCAGAGGGAGGTTTAAGATCAACAGCATGACGTTTCCTACGTAGAAGCTAGCAATGACCCCCCAATAGATCTCCGGGTGTCGGATGATGAGCATTGGGCCTGGTTGGACCCCGTGGATAATGAGGGCGCCCATCATCAATGCCGTTACCGGGTTGCAGGGAAGCCCCAAAGATAAAAGGGGAATCATGGCTCCGGCAACGGCGGAATTATTCGCCGATTCCGGGCCCGCTACCCCTTCAATCACTCCGGTACCGAACTTTTCCGGGTAATGGGAAAACCTTTTCTCCATGCTGTAAGAAAGAAATGAAGCCGTAACATTCCCCGCTCCCGGGAGCACCCCGAAAACAAAGCCTAATAAACTACCCCGTAAAATCGGCAAGGCCGAATCCCGAAGGTCTTTCCGGTTGGGGAGAATCCCCTTGACCTTGGAGGTGAATATTTCCCTTTTGGCCATTTCCTCCATATTAATCAATATTTCGGAAACACCGAACATCCCCATGATCACGGCCACCAAATCAGCCCCGTTCATCAGGTTGGAAAACCCAAATGTGAACCTCTGGGTTCCGTCGACAACATCTATCCCAATGCTGGAAACAAATAACCCCAAGGCGATCATCAATAAGGCCTTCAATGCCGAACCCCCCACCATGAACATGGTAGCCACGAAACCCATGGTCATGATGGAGAAATACTCCGGGGGCCCAAATTTCAAGGCGGCAACAACCAGGATTGGAGAAAGGAAGTTTAACCCCACCGTACTGATGGTCCCGGCTATGAAAGACCCGATGGCCGCAATGCCCAAAGCAGCCCCAGCTCTTCCTTGCTTGGCCATCTGATGGCCGTCTAAACAGGTAATCACGGATGCAGCCTCACCAGGAATATTAACGAGTATTGAAGTGGTCGATCCCCCATACATGGCCCCATAGAAGATACCCGAAAGCATAATAATGGAGGAGACCGGCGGGAGTTTGTAAGTCACCGGGAGCAGCAGGGAAAGCGTGGCCAACGGGCCGATCCCTGGTAGGACGCCAATTAAAGTTCCCACCAAGCAGCCCAAGAAGCAATAAACCAAGTTCTCCGGGGAGAGAATGACCGAAAAACCCAACTGCATGTTATGGAAAATATCCATGCCCTACACACCCAGCAAACCTTTGGGAAGGCTGACCTGCAAAAGAGAGAAGAAAAGCCAATAAACCAAAAAACAAGAGGCCAGGGAGATGGCGATAACGGCAAGCCATTTCTGAGGCTCGATCACTCGCAGCATGAAAGAGGTAATCAGAATGGAAGTTAGGAGGAAACCCAAGATGGGCATCAACAGGGCCATTGCGCAAAGGCCACCGAGTATGTAGAAAATCCGTTTTCTGGTAGTTGGATCTTGCCAAAACGGTTCCGGCCGTTTCTTCTCCCAACCTTTGGATGACTCCGAAATAAAAAGTAAGAGCCCCGTTCCCCCGATGAAAAAACCGGCTAGGAAAGGAATAAATCCAGGCCCAGGCCCCCAAGAGACGTCCCACAATTTCAGTCGAATGGATTCCGTGCAGATCCCAATGCCTAACAGGATCCAAACGATGTTGTAAACCTGTTCGTGAAGATTCATTCGCTCCTCTGGGGTATTCCTCTCATCTAAGGTCATCCCGCAACGCTCTCCTCCTAGGAAAGAGAAATTCATAATCGCTTTTTCATCATATGATTCCCTTTGTTTCCGAATAAAAAAGTTTCCCCCGGCATATTACCGTACTAACCTTCCTAAGGGCTCGGATGTCTTTTAGGGGGTTCCCCTTTATCCCCACCAAGTCAGCGGATTTCCCGGGTTCGAGAGTCCCCACCGTTCCTTCGAGCCCCAAAACTGTGGCTGCATGGCGGGTAGCGGCGGCAAGAGCGTCGCTCTCTGAAGCTCCCAGCTTTACGAGATATTCAATAGCCCAAGCCAGGCCACCATGCAGGGCATCGGTTCCCACTGCGAACCGCATCCCGCTACGGATCGCAGCTGCCATCCGTTCAGCCACTTCCTCACGGCCCCGTCGAAAAGAATCGGCGAGTTCAGGTGGTAGATGGCGGATAAACTCCTCATCGAAATAAGGGATAGGGGTTAACACCAGCCACCGATTCGATTTGAGCAAGAGATCGATCTCGCGATCAGTGACGAAGTAACCATGTTCGATAGAATCTACGCCAGCCGCCAGACACTCTTCCAGGCCGATGCCCCCGATGCAGTGAGCTGCGGTGCGCACCCCCGCACGATGGGCCTCTTGGACAGCAATGGAAATCTCCCCTCGCGAAAGATAGCAGGGCAGGTCTTTTCCCGTCCGGACTGTACCTGTTATAAAAAGCTTGATCACGTCGGCCCCAGCTTTCAGGTTCTCCCTTACGGCCTGCCGGATCTGATCCGGGCCGTCGAAGGGATACCCCACAATTCCATGCCCATGCATGGCGCGGATGGCCCGGGTGGCTACCAGGATCCGGGGACCTGCCAGCTGACCTGATTCGATAGCTTTCTTGCAGACCACATCTAAAAAATACTTATCCCCCAGGCAGCGGGCCGTCGTGACCCCCGATTTTAGGTCCACGGCAAGACTTCTGACCGCCCTTAAAGTCTGCTCCGCCTCGCTATCGCTCATTCGAGCTGGCCAGTTTTCTAGGGTTGGGTCGAGGGCAAGATGGTTGTGGCAATCAATTAAACCAGGGATGAGCACTTCATCACCACAGTCAACGATTTGGGCGCTGGGGCCTGGGCGAATATCCCGCTCGGTACCCACGGCCACAATTCGCTCCCCTTCGATCAGGACGGCGCCTTTTTCAATGGAAGGTCGCCCAGTCCCATCAATTAGTAATTCTGCCCGTAAAAGTAATTGATTCATACCGCTCTAATCTGTTTTTTTTGAGTCTTCAAGCCCCATTCTTCTCTGGCAGATGATAATAGATAATAGCCCATGGCCTAAATAACCAATCACACAATCCCAGGCAAAGGCCTGAGGTGATGGATCCATTTACGCCTTAACCAAAAAAAGCCTATATATAAATCCAGCTTCATTTGGGTTCAATCCCCAGCTCCTTGACGATGGCGGAATAGCTCTTGAATTCCTCTTCATAAAACTTTGTAAATTCCTTCCGGTTCATACAAGAGGGAGTCCCTCCTGCTTTCCTTAGATCGGCCTGGAATTCCGGATCGTTGCAAGTCTTCAGGAAACCATCCTCCAAAAAGGTTATGATTTCTTCAGGCGTCCCTGGGGGTACAGAAATTCCCCGCCACATAATTTGAACGACATCATAGCCCAACTCTTTGACGGTGGGGACGTTGGGAAGGGAAGGAGATCTTTCCGGGCCGGAAATCGCGATGGGGGTGACTAATTTCCCCTCGATGCTGGGCAGGCCCTCGGTAATTAACGGGATAGAACAATCGATGTGTCCACCGGCCACGGCCTGAACCGCCGGGGCTCCGCCTTGAAACGGGGTCCTCAGGAATTGGAGGCCGATCACCTTCTCCATTTTCACCCGGAAGAAGTCGTGGGTCGTCCATATACCTCCAATTCCGATCGCTACCTTCCCGGGAGATCTCTTAGCGTATTCGATAAATTGTTTGAAATCCATGTTAAACGAGTTTTTAATTACGAGTACATGGGGATCAGCACCCATGCGAATGATAGGAATGAAACTCTTATGGGTGTAAGGGAGTCCTTTGATCGTGAGTTCATCGGTGACCGCCCCGGTATGGAGGGTACCGAGGGTATACCCGTCCGGTTTCGCCTTGGCCATTTCGGTGTTACCGATAACGCCCGCTCCGCCGACTTTATTAATAACTACCACCCTCACCCCTACGTACTTTTCGGCGTGTTTGGCTAAAATCCGCATGTTGACGTCTTGTCCGCCTCCAGCGGGGTAAGCAACAATCATTTCAATGGGCTTAACCGGGTAATTGAGCTTCGCCTCCCCGATTCCGTAGCCCATAGCTGAGCAAATCAATACTCCCAACCAGATCAAAGCGCAACACTTGATTTTTCGTCTAGTAGACATCTTGTATAACCTCCTTTCGGTTATTTAATGCCCCTCACGGAGCCGTACTTGGAGATGGCTCTTCAGTAGTGCATCGTCAAACGACTTATAAGCTAATTTCCGGGTGCCTTCCCTTATCCACTTCTGAGTGTGGAGAAGGTATCCAATTAGCCCATCGCACTACCGCTAACCCCTTCGCTCCACAGGCATTACCCTGCTTCATCGCTAATATGGGTTAGTCCGACTGCCAGAATGTCATCTCCTACCTCTCACCGTCTATAGGCTTGTAGATAGAATACTCAACACGAGAACATCCTGGCGCTCCCGAGTTCGTATGAGCTCCTTTTATCTTATCATCTCGCCACGGTCTCAGACACCGTCGGGTTCTCATAAACTCGCTCTCACGGTCATAAGAATGCTGCCTGCGCCTCAATGAACAGTATCAGCCATCCGACACGATGGTTGATTTCGGCGCTCAATCCCTTCACTTGCGGTCTGGCTCGATGACTCCCACTTCTCGCCCCACCCAATTTGTTACCAAATTGAATGTGAGATTAGGTGTTGGGCTGGTGGCTAACCTTTACCCAAGTAAGACTTACACCTACAAGAACTCATACACTTTGCTCGGCACACTCATCATTACACCTCCTAAAAAAGAATTGGAATGCCCCTTTGCGGAACGTCGGCCACTTCCTTCTCTTGCTTTTCCGTACTCTCGTTTGAAACTGTCCCTCCAGACAGAGGCTAGGAACAAGGCTATAAGAGAAACCCAGATCAATCGTAATATCAGGATTCCTTAAATAGATTTTGCGCAACTTATAACATATTGATATTAAAATGTTCTATAAATTTTCCATGTCAAAAAATTCAGATGACATTCAAAATCCAAAAATCATATTTACTGGGAGGTACATCAATTAAAATTTGGGCAAAACAACCGTATAGATGGTTTTTGGCATATCCCTTAATTAATATTTCCATTCAAACGGTTAAGATCCCCCTTTTTCGAGTTTCTATCTCGGCGAGGTAATCCTTTAAAGAATAGGTCAGAGTATATGCGAGC
>Ga0315285_10007956_pt1 | contig 10879 bp, 11 predicted proteins | sample YL17G09_36_MG_FD_203698 | JGI IMG/M metagenome (GOLD analysis project Ga0315285, IMG submission 203698) | Sediment microbial communities from Yellowstone Lake, YNP, Wyoming, USA - YL17G09_36 | ecosystem: Environmental > Aquatic > Freshwater > Lake > Sediment | place: USA: Wyoming | collected... | reverse complement strand
GAAATCATATGAGCCAAGAGAAGTTATCCTTAAAGAGCAATGGGAAAGACTCCATAAAATATTATCCTATGCCTATAAAGAGATTCCCTATTACCATAGAGTATTTGATGAACACAATGTTAATTTGGATAACCTTACCGTTGAAGAGTTCCAAAAGATCCCCTTTCTTACAAAAGACATCATACGTAAAGAATTTAACAACCTCTATAAAATAAGACCTAAAGTTAAATGGTATTATCACTCTACCAGTGGTTCTACGGGTGAACCTGTCAGAGTTATCCAGGATCAAGAATATTCCTTCTGGGAAGCTGCAGTAAAACATCTATTTGACGAATGGGCTCTTCATAAAATCGGAGAACCTATGATTGCTTTATGGAAAATAGGACTAGGCGCTATAACAGGAAAGATAAGCTTCAGAAATAAATTAGCTAATACTATATTTTATAACAGAAAATTTTTGAATCCAATCAGGTTAAATCCTGAGATAATGAGAAGTTATATTAAGATAATTAACCAGACGAATATTAAATTTATTCTATCATACCCATATAACATTTATGAAATAGCACACTTTGCTGAGGAAAACTATCTTAAGGTTAACCCCCTTAAATCTATCATGACCTCTGCAGAAGTACTTTTTTCATATATGAGAGAAACCATAGAAAGAGTATTTCAGTGTCCTGTTTTCAACAGGTATGGTTCAATAGAAGCAGGAGATATTGCTTCTGAGTGTGCAGATCATAAAGGATTGCATGCTTCTTCATATACCCATTATGTCGAGATCGTTAAAGAAGATGGCACTCCCTGTAAAGACGGAGAACAGGGAGAAGTAGTAATTACACTCCTTACAAATTATACGATGCCACTCATTAGATATAAAATTGGCGATATGGCTGTAAAAACCGATGAAAAGTGTAGCTGTGGTAAAGGCTTACCTATGATTAAGGATATTACAGGAAGAACTTACGATTTTTTTGTTAACCAAAAAGGCGAATTGATAGATGGACGATCGGCTTTTACTCCTTTCTTTCGTTTGCATGGGTATATTAAGAAATTCAGTATGATTCAGGAATCTATAGATAAGATTAATGTTTCACTTGTGATGGATAAATCTTTTGAAGAAGAATTTAAATCAGATATTTTTGAACTTAAGAATCGAATCCAGGAATTTATAGGCAAAGATACTGAAATTGAAATTAATATTGTCGATGAAATTTTGCCAGGTCTCTCAGGAAAGCATAGATTTTTTATCTCCAAAATTAAACTTCGTAGTAGAGAAGCTATTTGATAGGATTAATTAGTTTGAAAATTTGCATAGACTAAAAATAAACAGTACTATAATTAGTAATGGCACCTTGAATGACTGCATTGAGGAGGTTATAAATAATTTAATAGTATGATCCCAACATTTGTAGCGAAAAATCTTTACTACTTTTCACTTCTTTTAAGAGGAAGGTATAAGATAATAGAAAACTATGAATTCTTAAGAAAGAAATCATATGAGCCAAGAGAAATTATCCTTAAAGAACAGTGGGAAAGACTCCATAATGTATTAATCTATTCATATAAAGAGATTCCTTATTACCATAGAGTATTTGATGAACACCATGTTAATTTGGATAACCTTACCGTTACAGAATTTCAAAAGATCCCCTTTCTTACAAAAGACATCATACTTAAAGAATTTAACAACCTATATAAAATAAGATCTAAAGTTAAATGGTATTATCACTCTACCAGTGGTTCTACGGGAGAGCCGATTACCGTCATACAGGATATTGAATATTCCTTCTGGGAAGCTGCAGTAAAACATCTATTCGACGAATGGGCTCTTCATAAAATCGGAGAACCTATGATTGCTTTATGGAGCTTGGACAGATATATTTTCCCTTGGTCGATTAAACTTAAAAATTTTTTAGCTCATAATTTGTTTTATAATAAAATATTTTTGGACCCCAAGAAATTATCAGCCGAAATTATTAAAAACTATTTCAAAATAATTGATAGATCTAATGCTGAATTTATGCTCGCATATCCTGGGAGGATTTACGAACTTTCTCGCTTTGCCGAGGAAAACAAACTAAGTGTTAAACCTTTTAAATCTATCATGACATCAGCAGAAGCGCTTTTTCCATACATGCGAGAAACAATAGAAAGAGTATTTCAATGCCAAGTTTTTAATAGGTACGGTTCTAATGAAGCAGGAGATATAGCTTCTGAATGTGCAGACCATAAAGGCCTTCATGTCTCTGCATATACTCATTATGTAGAAATCATTAAAGAAGATAGCACTCCCTGTAAAGATGGAGAACAGGGAGAAGTAGTAATTACACTCCTTACCAACTTCACAATGCCACTCATTAGATATAAAATTGGTGATACGGCTGTAAAAACCGATGAAAAGTGTAGCTGTGATAAAGGCCTGCCGCTTATTAAGGATATTATAGGAAGAACAATAGATCTTTTTGTTAATAGTAATAGAGAATTAGTGAGTGGTATGGCCTTTGATGATTTCTTTCGTGAACATGCTTATATAATTAAATATCAAATAATTCAGGAAAAGGTAGATGAAATTGATATTTTAGTTGTGCTGAATAATTCTGATATTACAAAATTGCAAGAAGATGTTTCCGATTTAGAGAACGAGATTAAGAGTTTCATGGGAATTAATACAAAAGTTAATCTTAGAGTAGTAGATGGTATTGAACTTGGGCCCTCAGGAAAATATAGATTTGTAATTTCTAAAGTTTTTAGAAAATTTTAAATTAAAACCGCATTATTTTAATTGTAAAATATTCAGGATAAACGTATTTTTTGAGAAGAATTTTGAGTGTTTTAAAAAGGAGGACTTGAATAATTTAACATTATGCTTCCAGCATTTGTAGCGAGAAATCTTTACTACTTTTCACTTCTTTTAAGAGGAAGGTATAAGATAATAGAAAACTATGAATTCTTAAGAAAGAAAACAAGTGAATCTCGAGAAACAATTCTTAACGAGCAATGGGAAAGACTCCATAATATATTAATCTATTCATATAAAGAGATTCCTTATTACCATAGAGTATTTGATGAACACTATGTTAATTTGGATAACCTTACCGTTGAAGAGTTCCAAAAGATTCCCTTTCTTACAAAAGACATCATAAGAAAAGAATTTAACAACCTCTATAGAATAAGAACTGGAGCCAAATGGTATTATCACTCTACCAGTGGTTCTACGGGTGAACCTGTCAGAGTTATCCAGGATCAAGAATATTCCTTCTGGGAAGCTGCAGTAAAACATCTATTTGACGAATGGGCTCTTCATAAAATCGGAGAACCTATGATTGCTTTATGGGGACCTCTTATAGATGCTTTTCAATGGTGGAAGAGAGTTAAAAAGAATTTTGCTAATATCTTTATAAATAATAAAAAACTGTTTAATCTTGATAAATTAACTTCTGATCTTATGAAAAATTGTATTGAAAATATAAATAGGTCAAAAGTTAAATTTATTTTATCGTACCCAAGCGGTTTATATGAACTTGCTCGTTTCACCGAGGAACATAACTTGAGAGTTAACCGCCTTAGATCTATTATGACCTCGGCAGAAATCCTGTACCCATACATGCAAGAAACTATAGAAAGAGTATTCCAATGTCCTGTTTTTAATAGGTACGGTTCTAATGAAGTAGGAGATATAGCTTCTGAATGTGCAGATCATAAAGGATTGCATGTCTCCGCATATACTCATTATGTAGAAATCATTAAAGAAGATGGCACTCCCTGTAAAGATGGAGAACAGGGAGAAGTAGTAATTACACTCCTTACCAACTTCACAATGCCACTCATTAGATATAAAATTGGTGATACGGCTGTAAAAACCGATGAAAAGTGTAGCTGTGGCAAAGGATTACCTATGATTAAGAATGTTACAGGAAGGACACAAGATTTTTTTATCAATAAGAGCGGAGATTTAATAAGCGGTTTAGCTGTACTCAATCCTTATTTTAGTTTGTATAACTATATAAAGAAGTTTCAGATGATTCAGGAATCTATTGATGAGATCATCATTTTAGTAGTTATAGATAAGAATGATATAAAGAAGTTAGAAAAAGATTTTCCCGAACTTGAAAACAGTGTTAAAACCCTCATGGGCGAAGATACCAAAATCTACTTAAAGATGGTAGATCAAATATTGTCGAGACCTTCGAATAAGCATAGGTTTTTTATTTCTAAAGTGAATGAAAGGTGAAACATAGTTTATAAGTTTAAATAATAATTTACCTTGATCATTATTAGTTCTGGAAGATTTTTTAAATATAATAGGACAGGAGGAGCCTTTGAATGGGTAAAAATATTCTTTTTCTTGCAACTGTTGATTCCCATATTTATTATTTTCATATTCCATTTATGAAACTTCTGAAAGAAATGGGATATTGTGTAGAAGTTGTTGCTTCCAATGTTGGATTTACGGAAAGAATTGAAAAAGAAGGTTTTAAAGTTTACAATATATCTTTTAGTAGAAATCCTATAAGTTTTTCTAATATAAAAACATTTTTTATACTTTTATGGCTGATTAGAGAGAAAAAATATATTATGTTGCATACTCATACGCCGGTTGCAAGTTTTGTAGGAAGGATTGCTGCAAAACTTGCAGGAGTCCCGCACATTATTTACACAGCTCATGGATTTCACTTTCACGAACACGGAAGTAAACTAAAAAATTTTGCATATTATCGTTTAGAAAAATTTGCTGGAAAGTTTACAGACGTGATAATTGCTATAAATTCTGATGATTATAAAGTTGCTATAGATAAGAAAATAGTTTTTAATGGTAAAGTAGTATATATTAAAGGAGTTGGTGTAGGTTTAGAAAAATTTTCTCCAGTAAGTATTAGTTTACAAAAAAAGTATAAATATTGCAATGAACTTCACATTGAAGAAAAAGATTTTGTAATTATTTCTATTGCTGAATTAATAAAGCGAAAAAATGTCATTGATATCATAAAAGCTCTTAGAGTTGTTAACTCTTGGGGAAAACCTGTTCAACTTTTGGTGGTGGGAGATGGTCCGCTAAGAGATGAATTAAGAAATTTTTCAGCATGTGACGATTTGATAAAAGACAGAGTATTCTTTCTTGGTAAAAGATTTGATATTCCGGAGCTTTTGTCTATTTCTGATTTGTTTGTAATGACCTCTTACCATGAAGGCCTTCCTCGTGCAATGATGGAAGCAATGGCAATGGAAAGGCCAATTGTTGCGTATAATATTAGAGGAGTAAGAGATTTGGTTGAAGATGGAGTAAATGGATTTTTGGTACCTTTTGGTGACGTGAAGACTCTTTCAGAGAAAATTAAATATTTATTGGAGCATCCAAAGATTGCTGAAGAAATGGGCAAAAGAAGTAGAGAGAGAATAGAAAAAGAGTTTAGCCTTGATGTGATTTTGCCAGAGATGGAGAAATTGTATAAGGAAATCCTTGAAAGTGAATATAATTAAATCCTTTGGAGTTTTGGATACCTGCAGTGATATGTTAAAGGAGTGTTGATGGGAAGGTGCAGAAGGTTTTATAGTTTAGTTCAACTTTTAATTGATCTTTTGGTGGTTTGCTTTTCGTATTTTATTTGGGTTTACATTAAAAGTTTTTTGGGCAAACCTTATAGTGCTGTAAATATTACAAGTATTAAGGCTTTTGTTCCATATATAGTTATCGCTTATTTATTGTTGTTCTTTATCTACAGCCTTTATGAGGGTGGTGGATTTGACTTTTATGAAACATTTCTCGGAATTTTCTTTTCATGCTTTATAATTTTTATCCTTGGTTTTGCACTGTCGTTCTTCCTGAGGGCATTTGCTGTGCCAAGAACTGTAATTATCTACTCATTCATAATACAAATTATTCTTCTTGCGTTTTTACACTGGTTTGTTAATAAGATTTATGTCAATTTGAGTCCACCTTTAAAGATTTTGGTTCTTTCTAAAGATAAGAGCGAGACAAAGACAGTTTCGGAATATTTAGAAAATATAAAGGCAGGGAAAATAACACTAGAATTAATGCTTATCGAGAGCAAAGGTTTTTTAAAAAAAGTAGAAGATGCCTTGAAAAATTTTGACTTATTTGTTATTGATGATAGTTTTACTGTGGAGGAAAAAAGCGATTTGCTTAAATTTTTTGCATACAGGGATAAGCCTGTTTATATTGTGCCTGGTGTTTATGAACTTTTGCTATTGAACCCACGAACTCACTTTGTTAATAACTTGACCCTTTTTGAAATTAATCTTGTAAATATTTCTGGTATTGGAAGGATTATAAAACGTGCAATGGATATACTTGTTTCTATTGTTGCGTTGACTGTATTTTCTCCCGTGATGCTAATTGTTTCTTTGAGCATTATTTTTGATTCTGGAAGACCTGTATTTTTTCTTCAGGAAAGGGCAGGCGTAAATGGGAAGAGTTTTAAAACAATAAAATTTAGAACAATGAGTAAGGAAGCAGAAAAGTATACAGGTCCTGTGCTTTCCTCAGAGAACGATCCACGCATAACAAAAGTTGGTAAATTCTTGAGAAAAACAGGGTTTGACGAGATACTTCAGTTTATAAACGTTTTAAAAGGAGATTTGAGCGTTGTGGGTCCGCGCCCTGAAAGGACTGAATTGATGCAAAAAATTCAGGAAAATATTCCTAATTTTGACATGAGGCTTAAGGTAAAACCAGGAATTACAGGTTTTGCACAACTTCATGGTAAATATGACACCCCTTCTGATGATAAACTTAAGATGGATCTATTGTATGCAAAACAAAAGAACACAATTCTTACGGATATATATGTTATGTTTAATACCGTGAAACTATTTTTATTGCCAAAGAAAAGGAAATAAAGGAGGATAAATGAAAATTCTTGTAACTGGAGGAGCAGGGTTTATTGGTTCTAATGTTGTTGATGCTCTTGTAAAAGACGGTCATGAAGTAATAGTTTTAGATAATCTTTCAACCGGAAAAGAGGAAAATATAAATCCTGAAGTTAAATTTTACAATATTGATTTATTAGACATAGAATCTCTTGAGTTTGTATTTAGAGAGTTTAAACCAGATGTTGTGAATCATCATGCTGCTCAGATTGATGTAAGAAAATCAGTTGAAGATCCAGCATTTGATGCAGAAACAAATATAATCGGTTCTATAAATCTTTTTGAGCTCTCTATTAACTATGGTGTGAAGCGAATTATCTTTTCTTCTACAGGTGGCGCACTTTATGGTGAGCCTGATAAACTTCCTGCAAATGAGGATACACCTATCGAACCTATTTCTCCCTATGGGGTTGCAAAGTATTGTTCTGAAAATTATTTAAATTACTTTAAAAGGCTTTACGGAATCGAAAGAGTAATCTTAAGATATGCAAATGTGTATGGACCGAGGCAAGACACTTTAGGAGAGGCAGGTGTTGTTGCAATATTTACGGGAAAAATACTTAAAGGAGAGAAACCTGTGGTTTATGGAGACGGAACTCAAACAAGAGACTATATTTATGTGGAAGATGTTGTTGAAGCAAATGTACTGGCACTCAATGGCAAAGAAGGAACCTACAATATTGGTACAGGAAAGGAAACATCTGTAAATGAACTTATTGAAGTTTTCTCAAAGGTATTGGGGCGTGAAATAAAGCCTGAATATGCTACACCTCGAAAAGGAGAAGTACATAGGATTAGCCTTGATGCAGATATGGCAAAAAGAGAATTAGGTTTTGTGCCGAAGTATTCTCTTGAGGAAGGTTTGAAGAAAACAATTGAATGGTATATAGGGAAGTAAAAGGCGATTGCCACGGATACAAAACTACGAGATTGCTTCGTTGTTTCACTCCACTTGCTTGCGGCAAGGAAAAACCTGTCCTGAACTTGTTTCAGGACAGTGTGCAATAACCACTCTTTTTTGTCGCCTGAGGGTGGCTCCTCAAATTTGCACTAAAACTTTCGGTAGGTAAAAACCACCCTGACATAACTTTCGTGTCCTAGTGGCATCTGCGTGCACGTGCTTCTGTCACACTCTTTTTTTGTTCTCATTCCCTATCACGAAAATTAAACGCATACAAGATTTTGAATTTTTTAGAAATGTAGTACAATATCGTAACTACAAATGTAGTCTAAGGAGGCAAAAATGATTAATAATATTGCTCTCCCGCTAAGAGAGGTAAAGAAGAGACTCTCTGAAATAGTGAGAGATGCTGAGAAAGAAGATAAAATTACAGTTATTTTAAAGAGGAACGAACCTTCTTCAGCAGTTATATCTTTTAAGAAGCTGAGAGAACTTATTGGAGATGACGCAATTAAAGAATTGCTTTTTGAAGTTTTTGTAACAAACGAGGCTGAGAAAAGAATCAAGGATGTTGTAAAAGGGAAAAATGTTGTATCTGAAGAAGAGGCAAAGAAAAGATTGGGATGGAAATAGCTTACCATAATAAGTGCATAGATGATATAGAAAGCCTTTGCGACAACAACAAAACAAATGAAAAAATATTAAGGAACGCTATTGAAGAATTTAAATCTATTAATTTTGACGAAGCTCTCAAAAAAAGGGAGATAGCTCCACTTCATGGCGTAGAAAAACGCACCAAAAAAATAATTGAGGAAAGTGGCCACCTCCCCGATGTTTTTGAATATAGAAAGTTTCCAGGTTCCCATCCTTTTCGTGTCATTTTTATAATCAAAAATAGTAAAGATTATGCACTTTTAATTGCTGTAAGCCTTCACGGAAAAATGAATTTACACTTTAACGAAATATTTGAAAAAAGAATAAAAAGTTTCTTTTAATTATAGGTCATTTACTTCTGCCATATCAACATTATCGTATCGATATCTAGAAGTAAAAGACGGTAAATGATAAAGAGGATATTTTTCAAATTTATGCAATAGAGGCGAGAGTAAGAAATTTGTAAAAAATTTGCTAAGAGGTTTCTGAAAAACCCTATTTTGTCACCCTACCCTGAATCAAGTAATGTCACCCTGAATTTATTTCAGGGTCAGGGGGTATTTCAGGGTCTCTCGACTTGTTGATTTTATTGGATGCTGAAACAATCCTGAAACGATTCTGGAACAAGTCCAGGACTAAAGGTCCACCAGCATGACCTTTTTACTCCTCTGTAACCTGCACTCTGTTCAACAGGTTATTCTTACTCATTTGTATTCGTTCTCTTTTTCTCTTACGAATATTTCCATACTTTTGTGAGAGACCTCCATACAGGCTCTTGCAAAATAAGAAAAAGAAATTATAATTCGTGTGCATATAGGTGTGCACAAAGGAGGTAATATTTATGATTAAAAAGATTGAGATTGGTGAGATATTGTCTGCAAGAGAAGCAAGAGCAAAATTTGCCAAGCTAAAAAGTGATAAAATCAACATAATAATAAAGAGAGGCAAAGTTTTTTCTGCGCTTATTTCTATAAATATGCTCAATGAGTTTATAGGAGATGAAAAATTTAAAGAACTTCTTTTCGAAATCTATATTAGAGAGGAAACAGAGAAGAGAATTAATAAAGCTGCGAAAAAACAGAATCTAGAAACCCTAACAGCAAGGCAGGTTATCGAGGAATCGAAGAAGAAGAAATGAGCTATGTAGTAGAGCTTACAAAACAAGCAGCAGATGAGTTTAACCGCCTCTCCATGGGAAGTAGTAAATTTCGAATTTTGCTTGAAAAAGCCTTGTATGAACTCGAGAATCTTGAGCTTCAGAATGCTATTAATCTACAAGAAGTTAAGGTTCTATCGGGTATTGAGAAACAAACCAAGAATAATTTGAAGTTAATAGGTTTTTCTCCTTTACTGTTCGAGTATAGAAATTTCCCTAAAAGCTTTCCTGTGAGAATTGTTTTCACAATTAGCAAAGATGAAACGAGAATACTTATTTGGGCGATTTACCATCATAAGGATATGAATCAGTCAAAATTTATGAAATCTTTGTCCTCAAGAGTTAAGAATAGGAAAACTGCTGAATAAGTTACTAAATAATGAAATTTTTCCCTGATGACCTGAATAAATAAGTTTGTTTCTTTTTACTGCTTCAAATAACTTTTCATCTTTTATGGGTAGCACTGCACTTTGGAAAAAATGAGATTGCTTCGTCCAGTTAGAGGGACACATTCCCTCTATACTCCTTTGTAGAGACAAAGACGATATCGCTACGGGCTCTTCGAGCCACTTGCTTTGCAAGGAAGAGAGTGTGCAATGACCTTCTTCTGTTAACTGCCAAGACTCATCGCTATAATAAAGTCGAGGAAAAAGATTGTAAATTGAAAGAGTTCCGAGATATTTCTAAATCTATTATAAAACTTTTAACCATTTTTCTTGTATTTTAAGTAAATATCAAAGAATTCATCCAGGCTCATTTCTAAATCCTCTCTTATTATTTTTCGTAAGAGGCCTTTAGGTATTACCTTATTTCCATGTATTGGAACGGTAGTTGCTTTTTTATCTTTTAACCACAATCTTACATGCGAGCCTTTTGTTCTTGTAATTTCAAAACCCATCGATTGAAGAAACTTTATCAGTTCTTTCCCGGTAATTGCAAGTATTTTAGGCATTCTTTACAATTTCCATTTCCCGTAAGCCCACAAATTCATTAAGTTCCTCTGTCTTTGTCTCCTCGAGGCAAATGTCTATAACTTCTCTTATACTTTTTAATGCTTCATCAATTGTTTTACCATATGAATGGCAACCTTTAAACAATGGACAACTAACTATATAGTATCCGTCTTCATCTATCTCTAGGATTATTGGTAAATGTAATTTTTTCACTTTCTCACCACCTATGTATATCATAAACTAAAAAGCACTTATGTCAAGAATCTGCATGATTTACATACAAGCATAGCAATGACAAAAACGGAATTTCTGCTAAAATAAAGG
>Ga0315285_10007955_pt1 | contig 10879 bp, 13 predicted proteins | sample YL17G09_36_MG_FD_203698 | JGI IMG/M metagenome (GOLD analysis project Ga0315285, IMG submission 203698) | Sediment microbial communities from Yellowstone Lake, YNP, Wyoming, USA - YL17G09_36 | ecosystem: Environmental > Aquatic > Freshwater > Lake > Sediment | place: USA: Wyoming | collected... | reverse complement strand
AGGTTACATTGCAGGACCAATAAAGGACCTAAGGAGAAGAAATTTTGGAAAAAGGTAAAGTAAAATGGTTCAGTGAGAGAAAGGGATATGGTTTTATCACTCCTGACGGTGGCGGTGATGATTTGTTTGTTCATCACTCGAATCTCGCGGAGGGAACAACGTCGCTTCATGAGGACCAGGCGGTGGAGTACGAGTCTGCACAAGGGCAAAAGGGGCCCGAAGCAACCAACGTACGTCCCTGCTGAATCTGAACAGGCGGATGAGAAAACCATGGGCCCTGCTGAAAAGCGGGGCCTTTTTTTATAGATATGAAGACATAAAGGCACAAAAAAGATTAGAATTAACCGCTCCCTTGCGGTCGCGGCCCTGTAGCTGCCTGAATATTTTTAGTAAGCGGCAGTATCCTTTTACATCTTGGGCATTGAACTTTGTCAGCTTTGAAATTAGGCGGGATTTTTAGCTTCAGACCACACAGGCAAGTCAAAAATACAAATTGGTTGACCTTTCGCATAATATCACCGACCTGTCGCATCTGCGTTTCGCGGCGCAGCTCCTTTTTGGCTTCTTCGCCGGCCTGGCGCAAGGCGATGTCCTCTTTGGTCAAAGCGGCAGGTGGAATGACTGTTTTGCGGTGCGTTATTTTACTGTAAGAATCTGAATAATCCTTGAAAGATGCGCCGCCGCTCATATTACGCAGGATTTTTATCCTTTCGGAAATCGGCGGGTGCGTGCTGGTCAGGTCAGACAATTTCATACCCCCGGCTTTCTTAAAGGGATTGACGATGTACATCGGGGCGGTAACTTTATTGACAGTGGCTAACTGGGGGGATGTGTCATCGGTGATTTTCTCAAGGGCGCTGGCGAGACCTTCCGGGTAACGGGTCAGTCTGGCAGAGCCAGCGTCGGCGAGATATTCGCGTCTTCTCGAAAGTGCAAAATAAAGCAATTGTGCCATTATAGGGGCGAGAATGGCAGCAACAAGCGCGATAATCAGCATAACGGCGGCAGCCTGTCCGCTACCTCTGCCGCCGGATGAATATCTTCGTCGCGAGCCCATAGAGCTGTAATACATACCTCGCAGGAATACCTGTGACAGCAGCACAATCGAGCCGAGCATTATGCCGGCAAGTGTAACGTAAAGGATATCACGGTGCAGGATGTGGCTTATTTCGTGGGCGATGACTCCCTGGAGCTCATCGCGGTTGAGCCGGCCTAACAGGCCTGCGGTTACCGCTACCGAGGCGGACTGCGGGGTTCGACCTGTGGCGAAGGCATTCGGGGCGGGGTCAGGTATGATATAGATTTTGGGCATTGCAGGTAAGCCGGCGGCGATTTTCATTTCTTCAACTATGTTGAATAACTGTGGGTACTCATTGTGAGTGACAGGGTTGGCTTTACTGGCGGCGAGAAGGATTTGGTCGCCACTTGAAAGGCTGACCATCGCAAGTATAAACCAAATAACAGCGGCAATTATCAGGCCGATGAAACCTGCTTCACGTCCGAAGAATGCGGCGCCGATGATGTAGCCTAAGAATAATAAAGTGGCAGCCATCAGCACCATCAGAATGATGGAGTTTCTCTTGTTAGCCCTAATCAGTTCCCACATTTTTAGTTTTGAATTTTAAGTTTTTAGTTTTTCTGCAATCTGGTTCGACTTCGCTCACCACTTAAGCAAAGGTTACCTTTGGGACTTCCCGCTCAGCGCCGGTTTCAAGCTCAAAGAAATCTCGTTTGCTGAAATTGAACATATTCGCAACGACGTTAGAAGGGAACATCTGAGTCTTGTTGTTAAAGAACAGGACCTGGTCATTGTAGCTCTGGCGTGCGAAAGAGATTCTGTTTTCGGTGCTGGTAAGCTCTTCCTGCAGGGCGAGGAAATTCTGATTGGCTTTGAGGTCGGGATAATTCTCGACGACGAGCATAAATTTACTGAGGGCGTCACCGAGCGCGCCTTCGGCTTTTGAGGCTTCCGTAACGGTTTTTGCTCCCATAGCCCGGCTTCTGGCCTCGGTTATGGCTTCAAATGTCCCGCGTTCGTGCTGCATATAGCCCTTTGCGGTTTCAACAAGATTGGGAATCAAATCGTGGCGGCGCTTCAACTGGACGTCAATCTGCGACCAGGCATTATCGACCTGATTGCGAAGCCGAATCAAAGCGTTGTAGGCGGCGATTACAAAAAGAACGAGCAAAACAAGAACAACAGCAACAATGATTAGTGTGGTCATAACTTTTCTCCTTTTAACAAATACATTTTAATCCGCCTCAGGCGGATTAATCTTTCAGCAAAACCCACAAACCTCATTCTATATAAATAATGGCTTACGGCCATCGGTTTATCGTGCAGAGAACTTGTACACGGTCAGCTGCGTGTATTTTTCACCCGGTTTTAAGACCACCGATGGGAAATTGGGTTTGTTTGGCGAATCCGGGAAATGCTGCGTCTCGAGGCAGAAGCCATTGTGCTTGTTATAGACAGCACCTTTTCCCTTAACAGAGCCGTCCAAAAAGTTTCCAGTATAGAACTGAATGCCCGGTTCGGTGGTGAAAATTTCCATAACACGACCGCTCTTCGGCTCATAGACCGAAGCTGCGAGTGCCAGCGAGCCATCGGAACTGTTGAGTACGTAATTGTGGTCATAACCACCCTGGACCTGTTTTATGCGTGAGCCGATGGCCATCGGCTTAGTGAAATCCATCGGTGTACCTTTTACAGGTTTTATTTCACCGGTCGGTATCAGGTCCTTATCGACGGGGGTGAAACGGTCGGCATTAATTATAAGCTCATGTCCGAGAATATCACCGGAATTATGGCCGCCGAGGTTAAAATAGCTATGATGTGTGAGATTGATAACGGTGGCTTTGTCGGTTTTGGCTTCGTAGCTGATTTTCAACTCATTATTGTTTGTCAGGGTGTAAATAACTGTGCAGGAAAGGTTGCCGGGATAGCCTTCTTCACCGTCACGGCTTCGATAAGTTAATTTTAGCGCAGGGCCTTGGTCTGTTTGCATTTGTTTTGCGTTCCATACAACCTTGTCGAATCCCTTTATGCCGCCGTGGAGATGATTCGGGCCGTTATTCGTTGCCAAGGTGTATTCGACGCCGTCGAGGGTGAACTTGCCTTTGGCGATACGGTTTCCGAAGCGGCCGATTAACGCACCGAAATAGGGAGAGCCCTTGATGTATTCGTCGAGGCTGTCACAACCTAACACGATATCGGCAAAATTCCCATTTCGGTCAGGAGTCTCAAGAGACGTTACAATGCCGCCATAAGTCATTATTTTGGCCTTTAAGCCGTTGGTGTTGGTCAGGGTGTATAAATCAACGTTTTCGCCGTCTGCTGTTTTTCCAAAAGCTTGTTTTTTAATGCTCATTTTTTTTACTCCACATGTAGTAAGTTCATTACAACCAAACACAAACAATACTGCAATAGCTGATAGAATTGAAACATACTTAGTTTTCATTTTAGTTTTTCTCCTTAAACTTTTTGAAATTCGGCTCATTACACTGTGATTTATCTGTGCCGATAGACTTCCCAGCCCATATAGTTGTCCAGAGCTTCGGCAATTGCATCAGCTTTTTGGCACATATTTACAGCAACGTGATGCTCAATGCCCATCCTGCAGATGTACTGCATAAGTGTCTGGAGGTTGGGAATTCTCATTACGCCATAGCCGCCAAAGGTGTCGAGTTTATCATTTGTGAACTCACCTTCGCCCGTATAAACGCTGATGACACCGGCAGCATCGTCAGTAGTGGTTCTGCAGAAGGTCGCCTTATTAGGAGCTATTCTGCCAACAACCGTACCATAAGTATTTTCCTTGCCTACCGTACCGGCAATTATTTCCTGATAATCCATCCTCGCCTTTTTGAAGAATGACATAGGCACGTTGCTGCAATGGAACAAGACGCACTTGTTGGGGTCGTCGGCGTAGTTATTGTTCCAGTCCAGAATTGCGCTTGGCGTGCCGCTTGCCAACTGGAGAATGTACATCCCCAGCAAGCCTGTAACGTCAACCTCGCAGGCGCTCGGTACCAAAGAGTCGCTCATCATGCTCATAAGCGTGCAGGGCACTATTCCGAAGAATTCCTCAAGACTTGTCCAGCATTGAATGGCCGTACCGTTAATTTCGTTCTCTTTGACCCATTGGTCCACCACGGAACCGAATTTGGCTATTTTCAAAAGTGCATCAGCAGGAATTGATTTTGTTGGAATATATTTTCTGATAGCGTTTAACTTGGCTTTAACGGCTCTGTCATTGTCGGCAAGCAAATCGATTTTTCCAAGGACTTCAGATAAATCCAGTGTTTCTACTGCGATGCCTGAAAGTTCGAGGATTTTTTCGCTGTAGCGGACGGTGTTAAAAGCTGTCGGCCTGGCACCGATGGCACCAAAACGCACGTTTTGAAGACCTTTGACGATTCGGCAGACAGAGGCAAAATCATCGAGGTCATTCTTAAATTCAGCCGATGTAACTTTAACGGTATGTGATTTTGTCAGAGTATACGGGATTCCGGCTTGCCTGAGATTGTTACAAACACTGATTTTACCACAGAAAGAATCCCGCCTGTCGGCTATGGTCATTTTGCCCGAAATATCAGGCTCAGCCTGGATTAAAATCGGCACATTAAGTCCTGAGCGCTTGATTGTTTCTGCAACACCTCTCTCGTCCCCGAAGTTCGGAAGCGTTACAATTATGCCGTCGATATTTTCAGCGTTCTTCGCAAGAAGGGCTGCACATTTTTTTGCATCGGCAAAAGTTTCAACAGCACCATATTTTGTATCCTGCATTGATAAGGCCACCGAGTTGAAGCCATTTTTCTTAAGGACGTCAAGTATTTCTTTGCGTCCTGTTTTTGCCAAGTGGTCTGGGAAAAAGCCTCTGTTTCCAACAATAACACCAAATGTAGTTTTGTTCATTTTTGTTTCTCCGGACAATTATTTTTGTCCATAATAAGCGTCTTTGCCGTGTTTCCGCAAGTAGTGTTTATCCATAAGAGCATTGCTAATTTGGCCCTGATTTGGATTTATCGTTATTGTACCCAAAGCCATTATTGCTACTTGCTCCAGTACCACCATAGCTTCTACAGCGTCAGCAGGGGTCTTACCCCACGTAAATGGTCCGTGATTTGCCGCCGGAACCGCCGGCATTTCCATTGGGTCCATACCGGCAAATCTCTTAACAATGACCTTACCTATGTTCAGCGGGAAAGATATCAGCTAATAACTTTTGAATTTTATTGTCTTTATCCAATTTCGCTCTGTCTAAAATATCCTGTAACTCCCCTCGGTCAAACCATAGGCCATCACCTCTGGCGCATTTGTCTATGAGCAGAGGCGGCGTGGACGGGCCAACGACGATTTTTTGCATTTTTTTCAGGCATATAGGGCATTTTTTCCGTTTTTCAGTGCAACTGGAATCAATTTTGAAGGAATCGAGCAATTGTTTGGTCTGCTGTGAATTGCCAAGCAAAAGTTCCAATTCGCCGGCATCGAGCCAGATACCGCCGCAGTCGGTGCAATAATCAACTTCGACTTCGGCAAGCTCAAGGACAATCATTGCGTTTTTACAAACCTGACAATCCACAAGAATTCCCCGCTTGTCTGTAATAAAGGAATCTAAACAGCCGGAACATATTACATTTGCCACATCTTTAGGTCAAGAAAAACCCGCAGGCAGCAGCCATTTTTTTTCGACGAAAGAGACCGTTAATAAAATCCTGGTGGAAAAGCGTCAACAGCAGGATGTCAGAAGAGGCAAGATAGGGATAGCAGAGTATCAAGATTACGAAATAAAGAGAAAATATTTGCACTTGACGCAGCCGATATAATTGATTATTGCTAATTGATTATTATTCGATACATTAAAGGTGCCGGAATATGATAGTCGATTGCCACACACATATAAATTGCGCTGCGGAGAATATTGAGGCCTCTGAGCATTTGGCGGCAACGGAGACAGTAGATATTTGCATAGTATTGGCTGCCCCGGAAGGTCCAAGCCAGGAGGTCAACAAGAAGTTATCTGAGTATATCAGCAGACATAAAGAAAAGATGATTGGCTTTGCAGTTGTAGAGCCTACCAAAGATAAAATAAGCGTTAAAAATCTGGCATCCCTTAGGGACTTGGGGCTTAAGGGTACAGTTCTGTACTGTTCGCAGTGTGGCTTTCATCCAGCCAACAGCAGAGCGATGAAATTTTATGAATCGGCACAGGAACTTGGGCTTCCTGTTTTCTTTCATAATGAGATGGTTTTGGGACCTGAGGCCGTTTTGGATTATGCTCAACCATATCTTTTGGATGAAGTTGCCAGAGAGTTTAGCGCCTTGAAAATTGTCATCGGGACTATGGGTTCCCCTTTTGTTGAGCAAACATTGTCGATGGTGGCCAAACATAAAAATGTCTATGCAGATTTGACGATAAAGCCCAGCAATGTCTGGCAGGTTTATAATACGGTGACAGCAGCACACGAATGTGGGGTGATGGATAAATTGTTGTTTGGCAGCGGGTTTCCATTTGGCAAAGCTGAAGAATGTATAGAAACACTGCTCAGCTTTAATAAGCTTCTGGCTGACACAAATTTGCCGACGGTCCCTCGGGGTAACATCCAGAACATCGTCGAGCGCGATACTCTGGAGGTGCTCGGGATAAAAAAGTAGCTGCCGAAGTGCTGCCCTGTGAGAAAATAAACAGCGGGTCTTGAGCCTTTGGAAGAACAAAGAAAAAGAGAAAGATGGGGGAGCAAACTCGGGGTCATATTGGCTGTAGCTGGAAGTGCCATCGGCCTGGGCAACTTCTTAAGATTTCCTGTTCAAGCAGCAAAAAATGGAGGCGGGGCATTTATGATACCGTATTTTGTGGCCCTGCTTTTGGTGGGACTGCCGCTGATGTGGATTGAATGGACTATCGGCAGGTTCGGAGGAGGCTTCGGCCACAGCACGGCGCCGGGAATGTTTCACACCCTCTGGAACAAAAACAAATTCATCAAGTATTTCGGCGTCATTGGGATTTTCGGCCCTATTGTAATCTTTATCTATTATGTTTATATCGAATCCTGGCTGCTTGGCTACAGCGTCTTTGCACTGCTGGGTAAATACAACGGCTGCACTACAGAACAAAGTATGTCGACTTTTCTGCAGGCATATCAGGGGCTGGTGAAAAATGAATTTTTCGCTAATTTAGCTCCTGCTTATTTTTTCTTTTTAGTAACATTTATTTTGAATGTCTTGATAGTTTATATGGGCATAAGTAAAGGCATTGAAAAAGTATGTGAATATTCTCTGGGCGTGCTTTTTTTATTTGGAATAATACTTGTGGTCAGAGTTTTGACCCTCGGTGCCCCTGACCCTGCAAAACCAGACTTTAATACTGTCAACGGCCTCGGGTTTTTATGGAACCCCGACTGGTCTGCACTAAAGAGCGCAAAAGTCTGGCTGGCAGCGACAGGCCAGATATTCTTCACGCTCAGTTGCGGCATAGGTGTAATCCTCACCTACGCCAGTTATCTTACAAAGCAGGATGACGTCGCCCTGTCAGGTCTGGCAGCGGCGTCAGCAAATGAAGTGGCAGAAGTTATCTTGGGCGGCACTATTGTTATACCAGCCGCCTTTGCATTTTTCGGTCCCATAGCCATCAGCCAAATCGCCGCAGGGGGGGCTTTTAACCTCGGTTTTGTTACTATGCCGCTCGTCCTGCAAAAAATGGCCTTCGGCAACATCCTCGGCTTTATGTGGTTTATGCTCCTTTTTCTCGCCGGCATAACTTCTTCAATTTCGCTTGCCCAGCCAGCAATAGCATTTATGGAGGATGAATTTAACTTTTCAAAGAAAAAAGCAAGCTGGGTTTTTGGGCTGGTTACATTTGTGCTATGCCAGCCGGCCATTTTCCTCATTAGCAGGGGTGTTGTTGACGAACTGGATTTCTGGGGCGGGACGTTTTGTCTGGTCTTGTTTGCTACGGTTGAGTCGATTCTTTTTGCCTGGGTATTCGGAATGGAAAAGGCCTGGACGGAAATGCACGTCGGCTCAGATATTACAATACCGAGAATTTACAGGTTTATCATAAAATATATCACGCCAGCATTTTTGCTTTTCATTTTGGGTCTTTGGTTCTGGCAGGACTGGACCGGCATAATCCTGATGAAAAATGTGCCGAGGGAAAATATACCGTTCGTATTGGGAACACGTATTGGACTATTGATATTTTTTGGCGTACTGGCATTTTTGGTTTGGTACATCTGGCAGCGGAGAGAGCAGAAGCAAAAGGAAGGAATGCAACCTGATGCGTTTTGATGGCTGGATATTTATGATTTTAAGCTGGTCCGTGATTCTCGCGCTATTTGCGTTTTCGATGGTGCGAACACTACGCGGAAAAAGACGAAATAATCTCAAGGGATGAACATGGGTCCTACACTAAAGTTATCGGCTATTTGGGTTTGAAGCCCTTGACTTTACTGCCGGTATATTTAGCACAGGCCTTTTCCAAATCCACATCGCTGATATTTGCCAGCGTGCAGAGCCACGCAAGTACATCAGCAAATTCCTCCTGCTTGTTTTTGTCATCTTTAGATGCCATAGCGGTAGCTAATTCGCCGACTTCTTCTATGAACCACATAAATGTGGCGGGGATTCCTCTTTCCCGGTCTCGTTTTTCGTATTTTTTTGAAATCAGTTGTTGAAATTCGCTAATATGCATGCTTTTGTTAAGTAAATTACCCTTCTTCCAGCAAATCTGACGGTCCCTAATATTCAATTGTCCATTATCCCTGATGTACTCCAGGTTGCAAGAGTTTTTCTGTTGCAAAATATATAAAATTACAGAAAATGTATTTTCTGAAAGAACTATGAAATTTCACAATTATTTCAAAAATTCAAAACTTGACATCTGAGGTATTGTAACATAGAATATATAGTTTAATGCCTTTTTTAGGGAGATTGCTATGGCGTCGATAAAGCCGAGAATAAGTGTTGAGTACGCCGAGAATGCAACTATTGTCACTTTTACCGATGAAAAAATTCTCGAAGAGAAGGATGTCCAGGCACTTCAAGAGTCTATCATGTCTGTTATTGAGCAAGCAGAGCGGATAAACCTGATTTTAGATTTTTGCAATGTGCGGTTCTTGTCCTCTGCCGTTTTAGGGCTTTTAATTAGAATCAGCAAAAAGGTTTATGAACGCGACGGCCAATTAAAACTTTGCAGTATAAACCCGAACATATATAAAATTTTCAAAATAACACGGCTGACCAAAATTTTCGATATGTACCAGGATATAGAAAGTGCAGTTGAGAGTTTGTCCATTGCAGATTAGGCAGCAATCTCTTTATTTTGTTCACAAGAATGAAAAATTAGCCGATAATTAGAAGTTGGCGTGGATAATAATTTGAGATAGTATAAGTTCATGGCATCGAGATCACCAACTACCCGCTCAATGGCTATCGCAAGCACACCCTTTGCTATTGTTGAGGTGTGTGAGTGGATTCTACCTAAGCTCGAAGCTAACAATTTCAGCCAAGAGGATATTTTTGCCGTCCATCTTGCCTTAGAAGAGGCTTTGATTAATGCCATCAAGCACGGCAATAAAATGAACCCTGACAAAGAGGTTAAAATTGACTATTCGGTGAGCTCAGATAAAGTTGAAATTTCTATGACGGACCAAGGTAATGGATTTGACCCGGAAGCCGTACCGGACCCACGACTCGGTGAAAATCTTTATAAGAATGAGGGAAGGGGATTGCTTCTTATGCAATCGTATATGGATGTGGTTGAATTCAACAAACGCGGCAATCGCGTGCGTATGGTCAGATATAAAGAAAAGCCCCGTTTGCCGGAAACTCAGAGGCAGGCACAGGCATAATCGACGACAAAATGCCGATAACATAATAACAGAAAGAGTGGGATAATTAAAGATGTTTAATAGAGTTCTTATTGCGTGCAGTTGTTTGTTTGTTCTGGGCGGTTGTATGTATAATAATGAGCCGATGCCCCGGATTACATATGACAATGACTATAACTATGAGAGTAGCGAAACTGTTAAACCGAGACTTTCAACACCAGCCCCAAGCCGGGCAGTTTCAACTGGTGGAAGTGTCCCTGTTTCGCAAGAGTGGTTACCGCCTTCGGTGGTGGAAAAGAAATGGACAGCTATAGTGATACATCATTCAGGAACGAAAAGCGGCGATACTGCTATATTTGACAAGTGGCACAGGGAAAATAACCATTGGCAAGGTGTTGGATATGATTTTGTTATAGGTAACGGAAGTAACAGCGGTGATGGGCAGGTTGAGGTAACATACCGGTGGCAAAAGCAGGTTACAGGTGCCCATGTCGGCGGCACAGCAGGTAACTGGGCCAATAAAGATGGGATAGGGATTTGTTTAGTGGGGGACTTCAATCGGACGCAGCCGACAAATGCGCAAATGCAGTCGCTGGTTAAACTTGTGCGCTTTTTGCAAAGCCGGTATGGGATACCCAAAAGCCGGATTTACGGACACGGGAGTACTCCGGGGGCGGGAACGGTAACGGATTGTCCCGGGAAAAATTTTCCGATGACCTGGCTAAAATCACAAGTCGGGCCGTAAATACCGTGTACAGCAGCATTTATATCACTTACAAAACCGCAGATTGGGCCGTAAATACGGCTTAAATACGGCGTAAAGAACACGCTTTTTTGGGGGAAAAATGAGGAATTTGGGTCCCAGATAAAGACATTCTGGGATCTTCGCTACGCTCCGAGGGGATAGTTTAAGATGGGTGGTTTGGGTAAAATGGGGTAGCACCAAACGCGCAAGTTCGTGTTTGAAAACGTCAAAAGTTGTGGAAAAAGTGAGAAAAATTTGGAAAAATGTATAGAAAAGTGAGAAAAATGTATAGAAACGGTTGAA
>Ga0315285_10007953_pt1 | contig 10879 bp, 14 predicted proteins | sample YL17G09_36_MG_FD_203698 | JGI IMG/M metagenome (GOLD analysis project Ga0315285, IMG submission 203698) | Sediment microbial communities from Yellowstone Lake, YNP, Wyoming, USA - YL17G09_36 | ecosystem: Environmental > Aquatic > Freshwater > Lake > Sediment | place: USA: Wyoming | collected... | reverse complement strand
TGAATCTCATCCCCCTTCTCGGGCCATTCGTTGGCGGATTGGTTGCAGGTTATATTGTTCACAAGGATATCATGAACGGAGGAAAGGCCGGGCTGTACGCGGCAATATTTGCCGCGATTGTTGTCTCTCTTGATTTCACGCTGGGTCTGAAATACTTAGAGGGTGCAACAATGTCCTTCATTGTCGGTACCGGATTTCTGGTCCTTATTGCAACCGTCATCTATTTCGCCCTGCTCGGCTTCATTGGCGGATCCATTGGCTGGATGATAAAAGAACGGACTCACAAAAAGTAATCGGGGGATAAAAACAGGGAAGACAAAAAAATCCAAAAAACGTTCTTTTTTGCGTTGTTTGTATACAAAGCGGGACCGGTATTGTACTATCATCAATAACATGTCATCTAGTGACGCTTGGTAAGCCCTAACAGCTCCGGATTGACATCGTAGGTCCAGGGTGATCCGGAATTCTTCCACCCGTTCTTCATCCGCTTTCCGTGGTTTACGCTTCCGGGGTCGTCCACCTTGTCTCCTTCCATACCATCGATGATGTTGTAGACGTTCACAAACCCGGCTTTGGCAAGCGCGTCGACCGCCCGGGCGCTCCGGTCCCCGGACCGGCACATAGCCAGGAGCGTGTCGGTGGGCGAGAACAGACGCTTCACATGGGAGATGAAATCGGGATTTGGCTCTACAACGAACTCGTTGATGTCAGCGTTCCACTGGTGTTTAACAAAGACGATGGGAATGTTCCTCGCCATCTCCGGATGGCCGACGAAAACGTACTCTTCAGGGGTACGAACGTCGATGATGTTGACCCGCCCAGGCCCGCTCTTCCACATCCGGTAAGCCTCCTGTGCCGTCACATAAAGCCCCAGGCTTGTCTGCTTTCTTTCAGGCACTTTGTGGCTTGACCGGGAGGCAGATTTCTCATGATCGGTCATTAGAGCATCTCCTTTTCAATACCTTCGCGAACTGGTTCCTAATGCAACTCCGCCTTCTTGTTTCCCGAAATCTTCCCGATAGCACGGGGTATTGTACAGCTCAACGGCATTTTTTATATTCTTAATGCCGATAGCAAAAGAGGGGGAATCCGGATCCTGTGATCAATGACCGGCCGTCCGGGATCATCATTCTTGCTGTCCTTGCGATGCTGGGTACCGCACAGGCAGGTTTCATGACAGTGCAGGTGCTGTATATTCTCCCGGCATTCTCCGGACCACGCTTCGCTGTAGTACCAGACCTGATCGTGGCACTCATTTGCGGATTGCTGGCACTTGCCTTTATGTGGATATCGTACATGTTCTGGACGATCAACCTCACTGACTGGTACTCGTCCATCGGCATCTCGCTTTTGAACCTCGCCCTCATCCTCCTCTCGGCATTGAGCCTTGCCGTCTCTCTTGCGATGATGACCATGGGCGTGTCAAGGAATATCGCTGCATCCGCCATCATCGTCAACGGCTGTACCCTGCTCTTCTGCCTGCTGCTCGATAAAAAAAGGGCGTTTGGCAGCCCCCGGATGTAAATATGAGGCAATTTCGCCATTACAAATATAAAGGAACGAGGAGTACATTCTCCTGACCATTGGTGATTCACATGGTTGAACAAACTGTTACTTCAGAAAAAACGGCGGTTCCTGATACCCGCCTCTTCCCCTGGTGGCTTGTCCTGCTGTGGGGTATTATTGCCGTGATCATCGGGGGGCTGTTCCTTGCGTACCCGTACCGGACCCTCCTCGCATCCATCGTATTCCTTGGCATCTACTGGTTCGTAGGCGGAATCTTCACCCTGTTTGCCGCGTTCATGGACGCAACGGACAGGGGCTGGAAGATCTTCTTCTCTATCATCAGCATCATCGCCGGTCTGGTCATTCTGGCATATCCGTATTACAGCTTCCTCATCTTACCGGCCTTCTTCATCATCTTCGTAGGGTTCTGGGCCCTCTTTGTCGGTTGTGCCAAGCTGTACCAGGCGTTTGTCGCAAAGGATCTTGGTGCCGGGGTACTGGGCGTCATCAGCTTGATCTTCGGTATCCTCCTGCTCGTATATCCCTATGTCGCGGCAGCCATGATCCCCTATATCTTCGGCGGATTTGCTCTGGTTGGCGGAATTGCAGCGATTGCGATCTCCTTCTCGGTCCGAGGGGAACAGAAGGCAGCAGCATAAACCCGGCAACCTCCCCTTTTTCCTTAATTTTTCAAATGCCTGTGCGATGTGTATGTTTTTATAGTGCCAACGCCCAGTTTTTCCCATGAACAGGTTCTGGATATCCGCCCTCACCCTCGTCATTCTCGCGTGTGTCGTTGTCTCGGGGTGCAGTTCCCCCCTGAAACAGCCCACTGTAACGGTAACAAACGTTGTCCCGACAAAAGTTTCCCTGTCAGAGCTCGCGTACGATGTCACCGTGAGTGTCGAGAACCCGAACCCGGTGGGGATCACGCTCAAGACGCTGGACTTTGATATCTACTACCAGGACAAGAACGACTGGGTGTACCTCTCGCACGGTGAGAAGAGCGATGTTGAGATCAAACCGGGGAGCAACGTCGTCACAATCCCGTTCACGGTCAGCAGCGCCGAGCTCGGCCGTTCCCTTGGTACCTTCGTGAGCAGTGGTGAGATCACCCTCCAGGTACGGGGTACTGCAGCACCGGACATCATGGGATTTGCCCCAAAAATTCCATTTACCTATACAAGGACCGTCCCGCTGAAGGCACCAGCCTCGCAATAAGAGGAAACCCCGGTTTCGGGAACTGTCTCCCGGCAGGTAGCCGGGCAGAATATCCTCTCGGGACTGTTCCCGCAGGAATCCTCCTTTTTTTTAAAAAAAACCGGTTTACCGGCAGTTGAACCTTCGCTGTGTGTCGTGCGGATACTGCAGGGAATACTATTCCGGCACAAAAAAATGACTGATGAATCGGCTGGCCAGAACCAGGTGTTTTATTCGCGATTGCGGAGAAGGTAGTCCAAGTGCTCACCGGGAGGGATCGTATCTATTGACCTGTTTACAATATAGAGGATGATGAACAGGCCAATCAGGTTTCCCATAAAATCTGTCAGGGAATCGACAAACCCAAAATTATAGGTGGTATGATATGCCACGTCAATCGCGTACTCGCCAACCTCCCAGAACAATCCCATGAGGATGAGAATTATCGTGGTTCCGACAAGCACATCGGTTTTCTGTGACGAAAGAATCCGTACCTGTTTTTTGAAGAAAGGTTTTTTCTTTACAAATTCCAGGTAATCGAGATACAAATAGCAGGAAAAGATAATGAGGCCGACAGCAACCGCGGCAACGACATGGGCGAACTTGTCGTACAGGGGCATTTCCCAGTACCAGTACGTCATCCTGCCCCAGAGGTGGATAAACAATGCAAACGGCACCATCATCTTGAGGCCAAACGGGAATGTTACCCCATACCGCCGTTCAAAAGCAAACGGGATCAGGGTAAGGACGAAATATACGATACACCAGAACGAGCGGGTATTATTACCGGCGAGGTAGTTCTGGGTCCCAAATGCGATGAAGAGGATCTGGAAAAGGACCACCACGAGAAGTTCGGCGGTTCCTGCCGTGAATCTCTCTCTCTCGCCCATCAGATCCTCATTTTTGAAAAATTAAAATTTGTTTTGGTTATCCCGTCTTACGGGGTGGCCTTGTCGTACGAGAGCTGGTTTCTCTCATCGGTCGTGAGCAGCATCTTGTTGTTGGTGATGGAATACGCCATAGTTGAACGGAGCAGATTGAGGTATGTCATTTCCAGGTCACTTGTCTCTGCGCAGTACATTTGTGTCGATCCAAGATTCCCGATGCTCATGGATGGTCCGAACTTCGTGGTCTGCCCCGTAAGGGTGTAGGATCCAAAGTAGTTATTGCATCCGCCAAACCCGGACAGGGTCCCGTCGCTGTTGAACGTGATGGTAAGCTTGTTGTTCAGGATACGGGGTTCTGTTCCACCACCGACCATTGCCCCTTTTAAGTTCCAGCTGCCGATCAGTGCAGGGTCTGTCAACGGAGTGGGGGTCGCAGTCGGAACAGTCGTTGCCGGCACGGGCACTGTTGTCACCGGCGGCGTTGCCGGTGCCTGCGTTGTACAGCCGGCAACAAGCACTGCCAGGAACAGGGCAGCACAGGTCAGAACCAGAATGGATTTCATACTATAAAGTGGCAGGAGGGGTATAAAAAATGTACCCGTCATGCCACGGGAATGCATCAATTCCCTACAATTTTTTTCACCTGTCAGACCTGTCGTGTCAGGACTGTGCCAAAGCAGGGCATATCCAAAACCCGCTGCTGTTCCTGATGCCCGCACTGCAATCAGAGATCATTGTCATGGTGTGTACTGAGGAGATCGCCAAGGTGCCTGCCCGGAGGAATCGCGTCCATTGACCGTTGTGCGATGCAGAGGACGATTAACAGGCCAATCAGGTTCCCCATCATATCGGTGATCGTATCGATTGGGCCCCAGTTATAGGTCGTATGAAACATAAAGTCGAGGAGGAATTCGCCCACAAACTCCCAGAATAATCCAAAGATCATCGTTATTACCACAATGCCAAAGAGCACATCATTTTTCCAGTTCAAGAAGAGATGAACTTCTTTTTGCGGTACCGATCTCTTTTTGGATCTTTGACGGTAGTCAAGAAAGATGAAGCAGTTAAATGCGATGAGGCTGACTGCGACGGTCGAAACGACATGGGTTATTTTGTCAAAGAACGGGATGGTCCAGTACCAGCGCATGATCCCGCCTCCCGCATGAAGGAATAACGCAAACGGGATGATCACTTTCAGTCCCAGGGGGAATGATATGCGATATTTCCATTCAAACAGGAGCGGGATCAGGGTGAGGATGAACGCACCGATCGGAAAGTACGTGCGACCAGCGTCACCGATCAGTGCTGACTGGACATACAACAAAAGGAACATCACTTCAAAAAGAGCCACCACGAGAAGTTCAGCGGTTCGTGCAGTGAACCTGCCCTTTCTGGATCCCATCAAAACCTCAAGACTAAGGGAAGGTTATGCTATTAATGGATTCGCTTTTTTACCAGCAAAATATGGGTATCACAAAGGAAGGAACATTAATTGCAGGAAGCCCACATACCAGATGGGGAGGAAGGGTTTTTCGTACCGGAGACCGGGCATTTTTAAGCCAGCACGGTCCCGCACGGAGAATCCGGGGATGATCGATGGGACATGTGTTACTTTCACCCCTGAACTGGGGCCTTGGTCATGCGTCGCGTGACATCCCGCTTATCCAAGAGCTGCTGTCCCGTCACCATGACGTCACGATTGCTGCCTGCGGGAATGCACTGTCCCTGCTCAAAAGAGAATTCCCTGGCTGCACGTTTATCGAATTCCAGGACTACCCCCCGCCAAACAACAACGGCAGGTTGTTTTTTCCGACGTTTACTGCCCATATCCCGACCCTGATTACGGGGCTGGCAGACGAGCGAAGGAACTTAAAACGCATCCTTTCGGACGATCACTATGATCTCATCATCAGTGATTCCCGCCCGGGTGTATATTCCGATGCGATCCCCTCCATCCATATCACCCACCAGGTTCACCAGAGTTTCCCCCTCATCGTGTGGCCGATTGAACTCATCGCACTCTGGGTCAATGCCCGTGCGTTCCGGAAGTATACCCATCTCGTGATCGCGGACAACCCATCAAAAGACACTGCTCTTGCGGGGAAACTTTCCCGCACGTTCTTTCCCGGGACAAAAAAACAATCCTATTACTCCGGGATTCTGGCCAGTGTCCAGTATACCCCTCCCACAAAAACGATCGATTTCCTCATCATTGTCTCGGGAATGGAACCCCAGCGGACAGCTCTTGAAAAGATCATCCTCCCCCAAGTGCAGGACCTCCCGGGAAAAAAGGTGGTTCTCCTTGGAAAACCGTCCGCTGATCAGGTGTCAAAGCCGGATGACGATACCGAGATCCGGTCCTACGTGTCCAACGAGGAAAAAACAAACCTGATGTGCGGGGCACGGTTCATCATCTGCCGCTCGGGCTACACCAGCATGATGGACCTTGCAGAACTGCAGGCCAGAAAGGGATTGCTCATCCCCACGCCCGGGCAATGGGAACAGGAATATCTCTCTTCCTATTACCGTCGGAGGGGCTGGTTCATGTCACAGAGCCAGTACCGTCTCCGACTCAAACGGGATGTCGAACGGGCAGAGGGTTTTTCCGGGTTCCCGCAGATGCGAAAAACAGAAGAGAACGTGCGCCGGTTGTACGATGAACTCCTGGCGCAGTATCTGGAGCCGTGAGGATGCCGGCGGTTACCGGTGACAACGGTATTGTTGCAAGGGCCTCAGGTCCATGGTGTCACGGGGGAGTGATCGCATGAGGATCATGAACCGCGAGGTGGAAAGTCTTGTATTCTGGTGGAGCATTGGGTGTGCAATCGCATACCTGTTCCTTATTACGCTGATCGTATGGCTCGTCTTCCAGGGTATCCTGCTCTGGAATGCATTCCTCTCAGGCGATGCCGGGTACATCGAGTGGAAACTGAGCAGGTACCTCTTCATCGCGGTCGTCTATTTTGCAATTGCAGGGTTCCTGCGCATGATACGGTTCGTGTAACGGTTCCGTCAGCATTTCTGTTGACGATGCGTCGGATGAAAAAACAGGAAAAAGGAAAAATTGAATATTTTGCACAAAGGCGTTGAACCGAAGATGTTCAGTGTGACCGAGGACGCGCTGCGCTCTGGCCGGGGTTACCACCTGACGTATGCTTCACCGAACGGGGGTGAATTCGTCATATAGAGTAACACTACCATTGCGATGGTGATGATCAGAATATAGATAATCACGTACTTAAGATCCAGCCAGTTAAATTCAGTCACACTGTCACCTTCGGAATCCCTGCAAAGCTACCATAACCATACGGATTCATCGATAATTAAATTTTCCTGATAGTGTGGCGGGTGAGCGTGCACTTCAGCCGGCAGGATCCGCCAGGTGCTTTTGCCGTTTTCCTCCTATACCTGGCTGCAGATGATCGCGCTGATATCTGGGGGCAGGGACCCGTTCGAGCACAGGAGGCTGATGATCGCCTCTGACCCGAGAGCGATGGCAAACGATCCGATGACGGCTCCCACAAGAATCGCGAGAAAGATCAGGACGTTATCCATGCCAAGGAGTTTCCCCGCAATGGTGCCCCTGACCCCGCCGCTCCCGAGGACGGGGACCATCACCATCAGCACGATCCCAAAGAAATACAGGCCGGCGATCCAGCGGTGACGCTCGATGACCTGTTGTGTCCTGCTGGTGAGATCGGCCAGCAGGGGTCCAAGGTATGGAATTTTGAATGCAAGGTCGAAGTTGAGCCCCATGAAAAGTGCGGTCTCAATATCGATCATGACAACCGAGAGTGCCATGTACCACCAGGGGATTCCGAGCACAATCCCGATGGGAATAACGGTCTCCTTTCCGGCGGGAGGCAGGATGTAGGCGACCATGAGCCCGAGCATGGCCAGAAAAAGGTTGTGCGGGAGCGTGGCAGCCATGACGGCGAGGTGGATTGACAGGACGCCCACCGGGATGAGGAGTGCGACCACCCGGTACGGCATGGCAAAAAATACCTGCAACCTGTTTATGATGCCCACGGTTGTACACCCGGCAGAATTCCTGGAGGTTCCCTCATGCTCGTCATTCCTTACGACAGCTGCCCCAAAACCGTGTATTATCCGGGGAGCTGTACAGGCAGGGGGCAGGGTGTTCCGGCACACAAGACCGGAAAACTTCCCGCCATGCACCTCTTTATATATCCTTCATCAGTCATTGAACCTGCGGTATAACTCCCTGCTGACGAGATGGAATGCGACGATAAACCCGCCGATGACGATGATGTCTGATGCAACCCCGAACCGGGTGGCACCCGTATACGAGTACCGGATGAGGTCGGCGGCATAGCTGAGCGGGGAGAAGAGTCCGACGACCTGCGCCCACACCGGCATCTGGTCGAACGGGATGAAGATCCCGGAGATGAACATGAGCGGGAGCCGGACGAGGTTGACCATGGACATGATGTCACCCGGGCTCTCGGTGGGATAGGAGGCAAAGAGCGTCCCCATCACCGCAAAGCACAGCGACGTCAGGCAGAGCCCTGCAACAAAGGCAGCGAAGTTATCAGAGATCGCCCCGAACAGGAGGTAGCCGGCAAGAAACGGGATGAACCCGATCGCAACACTGTACACAAACCCGGAGAGCGACTCGCCCAGCACGACCGCGTCCAGTGATATCGGGGCGACAAGGAAGCGGTCGAATGTTTTCATCCGCCGTTCGATCGGGATGGAGACCGGCTCGATGGTGGACGAGGAAAACAGCGCCGTGATCGCGATCAGCCCGGGCAGCAGAACCTCGGCCGGCCCGTCCCGCCCTGTTGCAAACGCGAGGAACATAAAGAGCGGGAAGAGGATGCCGGCGACGATGATGTTGGGTTTCACATAATAGATCCTGATGTCTTTTCTCGCGATCGCCCATGCAGCCCGCAGGTCGCTGATGATTTGGGGAAAAAGCCCGTCCTGTTCAGTCAATAGCCTGCACCTCCTTTGCCCGCCTGCCGACCCCGGTGATCCTGATAAAGACGTCTTCTAATGAGGGACCGAGCGTGCTCACGCTGAGCACGGGGATCCCGTGCGTGCCGGTGTATTTCTGGACCTCATCGAGCACCCGGATCGGGTCATGCGTGAGCAGCCGGACCTTGTCCCCCTCCTGCACAAGGTCATTGACGAGCGGCAGGGTGCGGAGTGCCGCAAGGTCGGCCGGCGTGATGCGGCCGAGCCCGACCTCCAGCGATTTTACGCTCTCGAAGGTGCTTTTGAGGCGTTCCGGTGCATCAATCGCGGCAATCCTGCCGTGGTTGATGATCGCCACGCGCCGGCAGGTCACGTTCGCCTCCTCGATATTATGGGTGGTGAGAAACACCGTGACGCCCCGGTCCGACAGGTCCCGGATCACATCCCGGATGATCAGGTTGCTCTGGATGTCAAGCCCTGATGTCGGTTCGTCTAAAAAGAGGACCTTTGGGTCATTGACAAGCCCCATCGCGATGGTGAGCCGGCGCTTCATCCCTTTTGAGAACCCCCGCACCTTGTCGTCTTTCCGGTCGGACAGGTCGAACAGGTCGAGCAGCCGTTTTGCCGCGGCGTTCCGTGCGTGGGCAGGGACGCCGTAGAGTTCGGCGTTGAAGATCAGGTTGTCCCATGCCGGAAGGTCGTCGTACACGTTCGAGGTCTCGGGGACAACGCCGAGGTACCGCTTTGCCCGGATCGTGTCGGTCCGGATGTCATGGGAGAGGATGCGTGCGGTGCCCGACGTTGCCTGCGTCATCCCCGTGAGGATCCGGATCGTCGTGGTTTTTCCCGCGCCGTTCGGGCCGAGGTACCCAAATGTCTCTCCTTCCTCGATTGAAAAGCTGACGCCGTCAAGTGCGGTCCGCTTCCCGTACTGTTTGACAAGGTTTTCCACTTCAATTGCAGCCATCACAAATCACCGGCATATACGGAGAAGTAGGAGCCAAATCCTATAAAGGGATATACCCGGGCCGATCGGTTTTTTGTACGCGGGATGCGCCGCATCGCATTTCACGCCGGGAATCCCGGGCGTATCTTCTGCCGTATGCTCCCCTATTTTGGCGGATGAGGGGCAGGGTGCCCGGCTGGTGTTTCCAAATGGCAAAGAATGGAAAATAAATTATTAATACCTGTTGCAGGCTCAGTACCACTATGGCACCGGATGCTGCTGGCCCCGCGGATCATCTCTCGACCAACCGTACTCTGAAAGGAAAAAAAGGTGCCGGTACAAAAATGCCAAAGAAACCCGCCCGTAAAAAAACGGTACCAGCCGCGCCGGTCACCGTGCCCGAATGCATCATCATTGGAGGTGAAGGCTCCTGTCCGCAGTGGCATGAACTGCTCGGGCACTACCCGATGATCGATTCCATACAGCGGGAGGATTTCCCGGATCACGGCGCCAGTTTTGTCTACCTGGCACATTTTTACCGCACGGACAATACCGTAGAAGAAGGTTCCCGTGCCCAGCAGGAGTTTGAGGATTTTTTCAAAGCCATCGGGTACGAGTACGATTACGCGGGGAATTTTGAATCGCGGTGGTTTGAGGGCATCGGGGTAAAGATCTCCTGAATATTCCCGTGGTACGCACCTGCGAACCATTCATGAGAACCCGGCCATGTGCCTTGATTTCTGAGGGGATCGATCTTCAGAACGACCGCTTGTCATGGCAACCACCGTCAGGTGGCAAAAGGACCGTACACCGGAAAGGGTTTTAACCGTTATTTCCCAGTTATTCCGATGGAGTCCCTCCTCACCTCGCCCGAGTTCCAGATGAGCCTGCTCCTGTTCGTGGCGCTTGGCGGTTACCTTATCGCTTCCCGGATCAACCAGTCGGCGGTCATCGGGCTGATCCTCGTCGGGCTCCTTGTTGGCCCGAGTTTCCTGGGGCTCATCACCTACACGGACTTTGTCAGTGCCCTTGCACATCTCGGCGCAGTAATCCTGCTCTTTGTCATCGGCCTGGAATTCAATGTCAGGGAAATCCTTTCTCTCCGCAACGGCGTCATTGCCGGTGTGGGCGTGATCGTCCCGTGGATCGGCGGGTACGGGATCTCACTTCTGTTCGGTTACGATACGGCAAGCGCCATCTTCATCGGGACTGCGCTGACCGCGACGAGCATTGCGATCACGGCCAACGTGTTAAAAGAACTCGGAAAACTCCAGACAGAAGCGGCAAAGGCGATCATCGGTGCTGCGGTTATCGATGACGTGCTCAGCCTGATCGCCCTTGCGATCAGCACCGATGTCGTGAGCGGGTCGATCACTCCCGGGAGCATTGCACTCATCAT
>Ga0315285_10007952_pt1 | contig 10880 bp, 8 predicted proteins | sample YL17G09_36_MG_FD_203698 | JGI IMG/M metagenome (GOLD analysis project Ga0315285, IMG submission 203698) | Sediment microbial communities from Yellowstone Lake, YNP, Wyoming, USA - YL17G09_36 | ecosystem: Environmental > Aquatic > Freshwater > Lake > Sediment | place: USA: Wyoming | collected... | reverse complement strand
TTACAGGTGATGAGTACAAAGTAATAGTTATGGGTCAAGATGTTTCTGCTCAATGTACGCAAGCTGGAGAAGTAGGAAATGTTGCGGCGAACACTATCATTCGTGTTCGGGCTTCTGTAGGGGGAGTCAACAATGTCACAAATGCGGCAGCTTTTAGCAACGGTTTGGAAGAAGAAACGGATTCAGCAAGAAAGGCCCGGTTTGCCTATTATATTCAATCACTGGCAAGGGCCACTAAGGGTGCTTTGGAATACGCAGCAAAAACTGTAACACAAGTTGTGGCTGCAAAAGCTATAGATGATAACAGACCTTCCTTCTGGCGGTATGATGCAAACTCAGCAACATATACAGACATAACTCAATCTATGAGAAATCCGGGAGATGCGGCTGTTAATTTGTTTTCTACGAATGCACCAGGGACGGGCACCGCTTTATATATTGGAGGTCGTGAAGTTTTTGATTACATAAACCTTCATTTGTTCAATACAGCGGATATTGTAACCAATGATTTTATTTGGGAATACTGGGATGGGATCATAGGTGGTGGAAGTTGGCAGACTATTCCGGCTTTGGTCGATGGAACCGATGCGGGTGGTGCACCTCCCCATACCGGAAAGCTGACGCAAAGTGGAACGGTTTCTTGGACAATGTCAACCGCTTTAAATTTCTGGGTAGCTTCTGACGGTAATGCTATGGGTTTAGACCCGGATATGCCGTTGCGAATGTGGACAAGGCTGCGAATAACAAGCAACTCAACTATTTTTAGTAGTCGTCCAACGGGTGACTTTTGTTCATTGCCACCAGGATTAGGCTATGTTTATTTGTACTGTCATGATGGAAGTGGATTGCTTCCTACATCAGTTAAAACAGCGGTTGAGGCAGCAGTAGAACTATACCGGGGTTGCGGCATAACGGTTACAGTTTTAGCTCCAATTTTACTACAGCCTCAAATCAATGTTAATATTTGGGTGTTGTCGAACTATGACATGATTGAGATAGCAGCTAAAGTTAAACAATATCTCATTGACTGGTTAAGCACTAAGGTTTTGGGTGAAGACCTTTTCGTTGCAGAAGTGTATCATAAGGTTATGGGGCTTAATGAAAAAGCGATTTTGAACTGTGAAGTTTTATTGCCTGCTTCAGATGTAATAACACCGAGCAGTACAGTTATTCGACCCAGTACAGCGTTGATTACAGTTACGCCATATGCGGGGTAAGCTGAGATGGAATTTACTTTTCTGAAGAAACTTATAAGCCGATTGTCTCATGATGTGTTTAGGCCTATTCCAACAGGTTTGTTGTATGTAACATTACAAGCGGTTTCAAGGGAAATTTCTGGGGAATGTCCTTGGGATATGGGGCAAGAATGCCAACGGGGATTTTCAACTTACTATCGTGGGCCAAAATGTAGAAACATAACTTGTCCGGGTTATTTACACCCGGTGGGATTGATCTCATATACTTCCCGGTCAAACCCCTTGTCTTCAATAGACAATCGTTTTGACTATAATTCATGGCGATGGCTAACCAGCGATGATTTCGTGCCTGTTGGAACATTAGGTGCTGAGATCAAGCTTGATTTTGGAACAGATTCGGATGCGGGTGGTTATGGGGCTGGGTTTTATGGGGCTTTTTATTACGGTGGAAATTCCATATCCGCTGGAATGTATCATGCTCATATTGGAGACAAGTGGCGAATAGACTGCACCGCTGCAACCGGAGTTGTTGGTCCGGCCATACCTTTAGCTGTAGCCGGAACCTATGGGCCTGTTGTGACCCGTGGTACTTACCGGGGAGATTTCGACACTTACTACATCGTTGAGATAATTGATTATTGGGGATGGATCCAGAATTTCAACGATGCGGTTCTTCAAATTTGTTTAGCAACATCGACCAGTGAATGGGTTGACTATTGGGGTGAGTATTTTGGAATTCCAAGGTTGATAACAAAACCTGCAACCATAGTAGGAACGGTTTCAACCTATGAGGATGATTCGACATACAAAGCCCGAATAATGAAAGAAATTACACGGGCAAAAGGAACAAAAGCGGTTGTAGAAGAAGAGGCCAACGCTTACTTTGGGCGAACGGATGTTGTAGCAATAGAATACCACCAAAATTTTACACCACCCTCCCTTATTGGGGATGATACTATTGTTCCGGTGAGCCCGCCAGATGTTAACTGGCCACCAGCAGCAGCAAGGCAGTACAATCAGCCATTTCCATGGCCTGATCCTGACCCAGCTTGGGGGTTACAGCCTTATCAGTTTTATATTTTTCCGCCAATGCAGGCTTTTCCCAGTTCTAAATGGATAAAAGCTGGGGCCAGTTTAATGGAACCTGATCCGTGGACTGGGTTAATGACTGATGGAACTACCGCCACGGGAAAATTGGCGGTGTTCACCCAAGAAGGAACGTACTATGGTGGTGGTTACGGATATGGTTATGGGTACGGGGATTTTGTAGAACTGACCAATGTTAGAATTATTGATTCACTTCGAAACTGGATGTTTATCCCACCAGCATCAGTAGGGGAAGCTACTTATTTTGGAAGTATTTACCGCTTCAGCGGTTTGAAATTGGTTTTCGGAACCCCTATTGTTTACGATGATGAAGACCATCCGAACCCTGTACCACGGCCTGATGGTTATTTGTATGATGACACTCCAGCACCGGAAGTATATAACCAAATTGAACCATCCGGGTTTGGTGTTGGTGGAACATATATTTGGGAATTTTGGAACGGTCTTGGTTGGACAACTTTGACCGTTACAGATACAACAACAATAGTTGGACATGAGTTTGGTCGGGATGGTTGGGTAAACTGGGAAATGCCAATTCCAGCTTCCACTTGGATAAAGGACAATAATGTTCCATTAAACATTCCCAATACTGGTGTTAACATGTATTGGATAAGGTGTCGGGTAGTTACTCCACCAACAACAGTTCCAAATCTTAACTTTGCTGGAATAGTTTTTGCTGGATCAACAAATCGGGGTTGCTATTGTGCCACGGGTGTAAAAGGGCTACCAATAAACGGAACGGCAACTGGCGGTAGTGCGACAAGATTGATTGACACCACCCGAAACTTCGTGGTGGCCGGAATAGGTGCAGGTGATTTTGTTTACAATATAACGGATGGTGGAACCTTAGTTGTGACTGGGGTAACAACAACTACTAATCCTTTTGATACTTTGATGTTTGCGGCAGGGTCAACTTACGGTGCAAATGATCTTTACAGGGTTGTAACAGTTGCCGAGTTGACTGCGGCTTTGGCTTATGTTGCGGCACGACAGCCCATAACTGATCCGATTATTTCCCTTTATGAACCTTACATGATTGCAGCATATTATGGAAAAAGGGACATAGACAATTCATATGTGTATTCGGGCGATTCTTGGGCCAGGCCAGAATGGGAAAGTGGGCTTCAGGGAATCATTGATCGTATCAAGACGGCTGGGACGATTGCGATAATCAATCCACCCACATAATAGGAGGAGGTTTTTGACATGTCCATTATTGTAGCGAACTGGAGTGACAAACAATTAGATGAACTTGTGGATCTTTTGAAATCCGCTGACTTTTCCCCTATTGCGGGATTCATTTTTGAGAATATGATAGCAAGCGGGAACCGGATTATGACAGATGACGCAGCTACAGAGTTGCGTGTAACTGTAAATTCCACAGATGGGCGAGCAGTTGATCTCAGCCCAGGAGTTCTACAAGTAGGTGGTTACGTTTCCCATGTATCAACTACAGCAACAATCAACATTTTGAACACCCCAATTGGTGATTGGGGAACGGGACAAGCAGCAGATGCAGTGTTAGGGCGTTATAGTTTGATTTTGATAAAAAACGCTTCACGAAGGGTCACGACGGACAATCGTTGGTTTGTTGATGATACTGTCGAACCCAATTCCTTTTCTCAAAAATTAACCTACACAGAACGTGAGATGTCCTATTTTGATATTCAGGTTTATCACGGTGCGCCAGGGGCGACAATTGAAGCTGTAAGCATAGCAGCATCAGTAGCACATCCGGGGTATTGGTGTATTGCAGAAATTGCTATTCCGGCTGATCCTACTTTTACATTGCCTGTTGTTTTATCAAATATTCGTGATACCGGGCTTGTTTCTTACAATCTTACTGTACCGAATTGGACAATCACAAGCCGGGTTTTAAGACTGGAATTTTGGTCAACCCTTTTTGGAATTGATCATGAAACTTCCGGGGCTAACGCAGGACACCACCGAGCGTTCGCAGGAGCTGGAACTGGTTGGCATATTGGTGGAACGGAAATTACTGCTTTAGGAACAGAGCTTAATGCTTTGACTGGTATTCATCCAACCCATGTAAATGCTACTAATTTGAACGCTTTGACTGATGGATCTAATGTTGGTGCTATGCATTTGCATAGTGGGTTAGAACCTAAAATTCTAATTCAAGATGTTAAAGTTTCGGGTACTCATGCTGGAACCTTTACCAGTGGTGCGTGGAGAACAAGAACTTTGAATACTGTGGCTTATGACGACACAGGGGCGGTTGTGTTAGCAGCAAACCAATTCACCCTTCCAGCTGGCACATATTTGGTTGATATTGTTTGCCCTGCAATAGATGCTATGAAACACAAAGCCCGGTTAAGAAATATTACAGATGCAACTACAACTTTGGTTGGATCTTCGGCAAGTGCTGGATCTGGGGATGATGACGAATCTCATTCAATTATTAAAGGAAAATTTACAATAGCAGCAGCTAAAACATTTGAAGTTCAGCACCAATGTACACAAACAATGGCCACTTACGGTTTTGGTCGGGCTTCAAGTTTTGGTGAAGATGAAATATATGTTCAAGCACAATTTACTAAAATAGCGTAGGAGGATTAACAATGGCTGATTATCCAGTAGTAAAAACGGTTGCAGTTCCAAACTTTACGCCTATTCAGGCGAAGCATATTAACAATTTGGAAGATAAGGTGGGGATTGATGGTGATCCAAGTTCTGCAAGTTTAGATTATAGGGTGGCAGAACTTGAAATAGACCACGACTCTGCCACAGGTGCTCACCGGGAAGCAATTTGGAGGATTGGTGCAACACCTGTAGTTGCTACCGGGGCTGAAATCAATCAAGTTATTTCGGGCGCAGCCGCACACCCCCATATTTCGATGGCTAATTTAGCAATTCTAACCACAGGCCCTGCTTCTGATGGAAGTGCCTTACACTCACATGGTTCTCCGGCATGGATAAAATCTGTGTACACAGTTCCTGCGCCAGCTTATAGGCAAAGAATAGCTGTTACAGGTGTTGAGGCTTCTGATTATGCCCTTGCTCATGGAGTAATTTATTGGTGGGATGACATTCTTAAAAGGCTTTGGATTTACGCTTTTAACAATTACAGCGGGGTTGACTGGGCCTATGCTCAAGACCCTGGAACACCAGCCGTTAATTCAGGTGGTGGATTTAAGTATAAAATTTATGGAACTGACGGTCTGGTTGACGCTTCAAATGCTATTGCCAGTTTTACTGGATCTGCGTTGACTAATCCTCCTTGGATTGGCGTGGGGACAGTAGGAATTACTTCATTTAGCACACCAGCAGGTGCACCATTTGCAGCAGGTGTTGACCCTGTATATGCCCCTGGTTGGACTTCTGATCGTTTCTATTGGTCTTCGGGCGCAAAAATGGCAGGTACGGCTTTTGAAGACCCTGTTTTACTTAACAATTGTTTTTATCTCGGATACATGAATGGAACTTCCGGCGATCATTGTTATTTTAATTTCGGAGCCGGGGCCACGAAGGAAAACATAATTGTAGAAGTTGAATGCCTGTACAATGCTAATCCAAATCAACATCGAAATATACGGAACGTTTATTTGGGAAGACATTTAATCAATAGTCAATTTGGGGACGTAGGTCATAGGTATAAATTTCGCTTGGATGGTGTTGTTTACGAATGCTAAGAAATTTTAAGGGAGGAATAAAATGAGTTCAACATTAACGACTAATCTTGGTTTGAGAAAGCCGTCACATCGTGATCCCGAAACTTTGGAAACTTGGGATTATGTTTTGAACAATAACTTCGATATGATTGATGCGGCTTTCGGTATTCGTTCCTACACCGAACAGAACTATGTAACCAATTCTGATGCTTTGACGGCCAGCATTAACAAATTGGATATAAAAATGTTTGATGTAGCATCATTATCACCAACGGCAAGCCAAAAAGCAGCTTTAGCAGGCCCATCAGGTTACGCACCGAACGGGTTAAACCCTTATGCTACAGTAAGCTATGTTGGGGGTTTGATAACACCAGCCCGAAAGATTATCATACCAGCGGAATATGCTGGAGGGGTACTTTGGGATGCTGGTGCTATAATAGCGGGTGGTTCCTTAACTTCGGATTTTGAGATTGTTGGGGCGTTTGGTTACAATTTTTATAAGTGGTTGAGCACTATAGGTGAAACTTACTATGCGGTTGTCCGATGGAAGGCACCCGAATTGTTTACTGGGTGGAGTGTTGTGGCGAATACAGCTTTGATTATTGATATGCTAACGGAAGCTGCAGCGGCAACTTCAACAGTTGGGGTAACAATTTACAAAGATGGTGTTATGGGAACACCTTCGGTTAAAGGGCCATTTTTTGGAACGGCTTTCACCTGGCATGCTGAACGTCATTCCGGCGTGCCTGCGCAAGCACCTCTTTTGTTCTATGATGCTACTGACCCGGTTTTGGCTTCTATTGGCGCCGGGGATGTTCTTGTGATTGCAATTGCTATGGCGAGCAATAATAAATTTGTCAAAATTGGAGATATCACGCTTCAATACACAGGGTAAGTAACCACTGAAAGGAGACATTAAAAATGATAACGTCAAAAGCTCAAAAATTGATTCTGGAATTTGAGGGATTGGATCAGCCGGGTAAATGGCCCGGAGGAAACAGCGGTATTTCGTTGGGGCACGGCTATGATTTAGGATTTGTGACTGAAAATGAATTTGAGGAAGATTGGGGACGCTATCTATCCTTGGAGCACGTTGAAAGGTTGAAAAAGGCCATTGGCATAACCGGGTTACGGGCAAAGGCTTTGGCCCCATCTTTTATGGACATTCGAATTCGGGTTCAGGATGCTGATGCAGTTTTTATTGACAGCACTTTGCCTAAATACGAAGAAATGGCAAAACATGGATTTCCGGGGCTTGAGAACTTACCTGAGGATGCTTACGGGGCTATGGTGTCTTTGGTCTATAACCGGGGTGCTGACTGTAGTGACACCGACCGAAGAAAAGAAATGCGGAACATACGAAACTGCATAGGGGCTTATGATGAAGTAAACAAGAACGAAATTCTACAACAGATAGCAGATGAAATTCGCAGCATGAAAAGACTATGGGAAGGCAAGAACCTTGGGGGATTGCTAAGAAGGCGTGACGCTGAAGCCGATTTGGTTGAAAGTTGCATCACTGAGACCGTCGGAGGAGGTGAGGTTGGTGGCGGTGATGCAAGCGGAAATTAGGAAAATTGGAGGTTGCCATGTGGAGGGCATTTTGGTATGATGATAAGGAAAATACAATCAGGGGAAGTTTCATTAACATTTCTTTAACCATGCTCATTGTAGTTTTGATTATTATCGGTTCGTTTGTTCAATGGGTGGCTTCGAATTTACGGGAAATGGAAACCCTGATAATTGGCTTCTTTGTTTCTTCTTTTGGGCTTTGGACCGGGAAAAAGAGTGTTGAATTTATTAAGAAAATGGGTTTGGAACAAGTTTTGGGTAAGCACGGCTTGGGCATGGATGATTTAGAAGAAGCAGGGGAAACTATACGAATGAAGCGAACTGAAACCACCGGGGTTCGGGCTTCCCTTATGTCCGATGCCGAATTGGAACAACGAAACAGGGAACGGGATGCTGCCAAGTAAAAAATTTTTTGTAATCTAAGTTTATTCTTTTGAAGCAACAAGAGCCGAAACCTGGAGAATGAAAAATGAAAACAAAAAATGAAACAGCACTTTCTACACAGCAACTGATCGGTGGGCTTGTTAAAAGTGTTCATAAGTCACTGGACCTTTATAAAGTGGATGCTTTGAAGGTCGTTAACCAAGACCCTGATCTTTTCGCCCACTTGATTGCTTGGAACCAGAAGAACGGCGAAATCAGGGATGCCAAGGTGGCTTTTCCCGTTTTAGCTTTAAGGGGTGACACAGGCCCTCAAAAAATCTTTTTTGAGAATGCCGTGGCCCATACGATGCTTCTGGATCCACGGAACTTAGTGCGTGTTGCTTATTTTCATCGGGATTTGAATAAAGCCAATCCGGTGATGAATGGGGCTTCCGCTTTATTAAAGTACGGAATGACCCAATATCTCAGGATCAGGGAAAATCGGGTGCCGTGGTGGGACAAAACGGTGTTGCAGCATCGGGCTTCCATGAAGACTTTGTATGCTTTGAACCACGTTCAGCCTTCCCAAAGGGTTCAAAATATTTTGTTTGATGGGAAATACCCGGCGAAATCAGTGTTTCAGGTTTTGAGGGATTTATCAAAGATGGCCCCGGCAGAAGCAGCTGGAAATATTTTGAACTACAAAATTCCTTTCCTGATCGCTTTGGGGGCTTTGGGTGGGCTAAAGAAAAACACTGACTTGGTTTTGGCTTTAATCGAAAACATGAGTTCAGCTGAGTTGATTACAAACACAAACATGTTGACCAAGTTAGGGGTTATGGACAACCCAATTCTGAAAAGTTCTTATGAGAAGGGCTTACAGAAGGCCCAGAAGGATAAGAAACTGAGTGGATTAAAAGCAGGCCGTGCGGCTGCCGCCGTGAAGGATGAGAAGGTTAAGGCCAAGCTGGAGAATGTTCAAGAAGCTCAAATTGACAACATAAAAGGTTTGGAAGGCGATTGGCTGGTGCTGGGTGATAAATCGGGTTCAATGCATTCAAGCATAGAGAAGGCCAAAGAAATTGCGGCCTTCTTAGCCCGTACTGTAAAGGGAAAGGTTTGGCTGGTGTTCTTTAATACGATGCCCCAGCTTTTCGATGTGTCGGGGAAAACATTGGAAGAAGTGAAGAGTGCAACAAGAGGGATTTCCGCCAGTGGTGGTACTTCTATCGGTTGCGGGTTGGATATGGTTTTGGACAAGAACATTATCGTGAACGGTATCGTGATCGTGAGTGACGGTGGGGAAAATACTGAACCAAGATTCCATAATGTGTATGCCCGGTATTCAAAGAAGTTTGATTTCACCCCGAATGTTTATTTGCTTCATGTTCCGGGTGAAATGGACAGCCTGACCGGCAATTGTGAAAGATCAAGTATTCCGTTTAGCCGGGTGGAGATTGACCGGGCAGATTATTACAGCTTACCGAACCTGGCGAAGATTTTGAGAACTTCCCGGTACACTTTAGTTGACGACATTATGCAATCCCATTTGTTGACGATTGCTGATGTACTAAAAAATGCGGAGGTGAACTAAGATGGCTTTGCGAATTGTGATTGACATTGACACAGAAGCCGCAGACATCAATGACCTTTATTTGGCCCGTGGTGTTCTGCGAATGATTGATCAGGGTTACCAGGAGGAACAAATCGAATCCCCTGAGTACATCGTGGACAAACTGAACATGATCAGCACCGAAATCCGGAGCCGAAATAAGGCCGAACTTCAGAAGCGTTTGAAGCTGGCAAAGAACCGGATGGAAACCCTTCAGACCCGTGACGAACGGAAGTCAAAGCTGGAAACTGAGATCGCCAAGCTTGAGGAAAAACTGAAGTAAAGTTTTGGAGATATTTAGGTCTTGTAACCAGGGAGCCCTTCAACAAATAGGGGTTAGACCACTTATCTCCAAATCGAGATTGGCCAATACTGGATAATCTTACATGCTTTTTAGCTCATTTGGAAGAGCGACAGCCTTGAAAGCCGTAAGTAGCTGGTTCGATTCCAGCAAAAGCCAAACAAAGGTTATTCGACTTTTGGCCATTAATTTTTAGAAAAGGTTTAGCCGATACTGTGATGGTCTTACATGCTTTTAGCTCAACGGTTGAGCAACAGCCTATCAAGCAGTTGATGTTGGTTCAAGTCCAACAAAGCAAACCAAAACAAAGGCCATTCGACTTTCGGCTAATGAAAACAATTTGGCGGATACTTGGCAGTCATACATGCATCTAACATCGGTTCGAATCCGATTTTCCGAGCCAAAATTCGGAAGTAGCCAAGTGGATAAGGCAAGAGTCTTAAAAACTCTCACGAAGCAACAAAATTGGTTGCCAGACTTTCCGCCATTAATTTTAATGCCCGTCACCTGAAGGAAAAAAGGCCAGCCTCTGCAGGGGCAATCTGTGGGTGACACTTATCGGGTTCATAAGGTCTTTCCGTGGCCACGGTTGTGAACTCAAATTTATTAACTTTGGGGAGAAGCAAAAACAAAAGGTTGCTTGACTTTCTGAGTCGCTAAGCGTCGAAGATACTAAACAACCCTACATGCACAATCATTTGGAGATTGAGATTGTTGGTGAAAATCCAACCCCACCAATATTAAAGGTCAGTTACTTGAGAATCGTACATGCGTTTTAGCCCGTTAAATCGGGCACCAACTGAATGTGATGGTTCAAACCAAGTTGGTTCTCTAACTTACTGACCTTTATTTTTCTTATGAAAATTAGCGTGTGTATGACATTTTTTAATCGCCAAGAAATTCTGAGGCGAACATTGGCTGCTTACTACCATGTACACGAGAGCAACGGACAGGCGGGGGATGAATGGCCCTGCCGAAGTAAAGTGCTTCAGGACACAGAATTCGTTATCATCGATGACGGTTCAGAGAAAAGGGCAGAACCTATCGCAAAAGAATTTTCGAACAAGATGAACATTAAGCTGTTCTACCGGGAATTG
>Ga0315285_10007951_pt1 | contig 10880 bp, 8 predicted proteins | sample YL17G09_36_MG_FD_203698 | JGI IMG/M metagenome (GOLD analysis project Ga0315285, IMG submission 203698) | Sediment microbial communities from Yellowstone Lake, YNP, Wyoming, USA - YL17G09_36 | ecosystem: Environmental > Aquatic > Freshwater > Lake > Sediment | place: USA: Wyoming | collected... | reverse complement strand
TCTATATCTTTCTTAGGTTCTTTTAAAACCTTTTTAAGCATAGAAACTACAATTGACTTTATGTTTGATGAGTCCACATAACAAAGATAGAAAATTATTTCTTATCTTCGGCTATTTGAGCTTCTTTTATTCGAGATTTCTCTTCAATATTGCTTACTATGTGGGCCATTCCTACGACATAAGCATCACACATATCAAAATTCTCATCAACCAATTTACCGGTTCTGCTATAAATCCAATTAAGAGTAGGTTCGGCCTTCATAACAGCTTCCCAAATTAAATATTTTTTATTTGGATGAGATTTTGGTATTTCTAAGTTCGGGAAAGCTTTTTTTCTAGCAGATTGAACATTATAATACTTCGGTTCCATATTGAACTTAAGGTATAAAAATCCACTTATCATAGAATTCATTTGAGTAAGCCTCTGAATAGTGTCGGCGTTACTAAATTTTCCGGCAAATTTCTTTAATGGCTCCTCAATTGCTATGCTAGTAAATTCCAACTGAGAATATTTTTCAAAGTTCTCAATAAAATCTCCTAATTTTTGAAACAGAGTTCTTTCCTTGCCAAACTTTAAATAAGAAACTTCATGAAGTTTATAATCTTCATCAAATATTGAAATTCCAACAACGGTTGTGCTTATGTCTAATCCTAAAATCATAATTATCTTTTTGTTAATGTTAATGTATATTCAGATTTACGAGTAATTCCATCTCTTTTTTCTAAAATACCAACTGCTACTCCATTAATGTTATGGTCTAAAATCATTGGAGTACATTCATATATACCTTCTGATTTGTTTCCTAAATCTTCTTTTATTTTAGAAAAAGCCTCAAACAAATCAATCGGAACACCAGTGTCATGAAACTCTTCTGAACCATCTGTTTTATATATACTTAATTTTTTCGTTTCCATATTACTAATTTAATCACATATAAAAATAAAGTAAACAATAAAAAAGTCCGGAAGTTGACCTCCGGACTTAGCTGAACCAAAAAGTTTGATTGCTCAGGGACTAGATGGAATAAGATTACATTTCGATATCTATCGTGAAGTTAAATACGCTTGTGTATGATTTTTTATAAGGCTCTGAAAGTTTTGCAACAGAAACAAGTTCACCTAATGCATTATACATACCAACCTCAGAGATATAAACCGGGTCAAATGATATAATTGGATTTTGCGCATCCATAGCTGCAATTGCTTGTTCTCTATTCCAAGTAGGATTATTTGATATATAAAACTCTTTTGGTAAAGCTAAACAAACAGCTGTCGTTTTAAAACTTGTATTAATATCTTCAAATATTAATTCAGCTGCTGGGTCTGCGTTTGTTGTTACTCCTGTAAAAAATATATTTGTTTTTCCAGAAATTTGTAAATCATCAACATAAGGACCTGCATTTGTAAATCCAGAATTCCAAGGGAAATTTGTAGTAATCGCAGAATGAGTCAATACCATAAAACCTTTATCAAGAACAACAAATCCACAAGGAATGTCATAATTATACCCTGCTCTATTATCTGGATAAGTATTTCCAACTGGAACAGAATAATTTATATTAGCTCTAGTATCAGTTGCTTGATTGAATTGGTCTAAATACCTTTTAACTTCCATATATTGAACAGCTGAAGGTCTTTTTGTAAAATTTGTAGGATTTGGATTCCAACTAGTATTTGCGGCATTTGATGTTGTTACACCTATTTCATTAATTGTTAAACCGGTATAAGGACGATTTACATCATCAGAAAATAAGAATGCAATATTATTTCCAAGTAAAGGACTTGTTTCGGAAATTAAAATTTTATCACTTGTATATGTGCTTGAATATAAAGTTACAGCTGACATAGCTCCTTGATTAAGACCGCCATGTTGTGGAACTCTAAAAGTAACTGTTCTGCCATCTATAAATTCAGAATAATATCCAGCCGGAACAGGAGCTATAATTATCCTATCAACATTTAATTGTTGTAGTTCAGGATAAAATTTAGATAAAGTAGAGCCAGTATCTAAATCAGCTGTTTGTGTTGGCAAGTTAAATGATACAAAATAACTTCCTTTGTTATTTGATATAAGGTCTCTATCACAAAGAGTGAATTTTAAATCACCTCCGAAAACATCTTTCACATCTCTCTCTTCGGTCTGAACCGTTAGGGTTGATGCTACTGCTTTTGTGTATTTTGGGTCTACTACTGACATATTATTTTATTTTTTATATTATAAATTTATAGCGCTTACTGATGCTGTTGCTGTATCTGTTGCAACTACAGCTTGAACATTAACATTTGGAGGATAACTAAACATCAATCTAAAATGTCCAATCTCAGATGGTCTAACAGATTTTGTTGCAGTTCCATTAAAAAAGAAATCTAAAATTTTTGTTCTTCCTTTAAAACTTTGACTAACTCTAACTCCTTCTTTTGTTGTGTCGACAAAACCAATCAAAGCCTGTTTTAGTCCATCATCAAATTTAGCCATTGGTTTCCATATAGCTGCATCTTGAACAGTTACCGGTTGTACAGCATTTGTTTCAAGAGAAGTATTTGGCGGCAACACCGCTGTTGGTCCTATACTTGTATTTGCCTTTTGTTCAGAAAAAGTTGAATCTGTCTGTGGTGACTGAGAGTCTGTTATGTTTACTATTGCTTTTGCCATTTTGTTTTATAATTAATTGTTATAATGAGCTTGGGTTTATTGAAGCTATGGTTGCGTCTGTTACCGAAAACACTGTAGTGTTTTTTATAACAACACCTTTTAAAGGTTCTGCTTTTTCAAATTGAAATGTCATTTTATTGTAATTGGAACCTGTTTTTGGATAAAAAATTCTTAATCTATAACCAGGTTCTAAACTTGTTGGGTTTTTTATTGCTATTATTAATTCTTCATTACTAACTTGAATCTTTCCGTAATTTGTAGGAGTTACATTATAAGCTCCTTCTGTAACTAATAGTCCATCAATAAAAGTCATAAGCTGTTGAGTTATAACAACCGGAAGATTATTTATGTTCGTACCTAAATCCCAAATAACATCAGCATATGTAGTTTTATATTCTACAGTATCAATACTTTCTTTTGGTAATACAGTATCGCCGGGAGAAATTAAATTATCTAATGTTCTTCCTTTTGTTCCTTTTACTGCAGTTTCGTTTTCTCCAGAAAGGTCTGGAACCTCACCAGAATCAAGTTGTTCAGCTAATCTATAATTCACATCAGTATCTCCTAATGAAAATCTTTCTATTTGTAATCTATCAATAGTTTGACCGTTAGCCAATGTAATGTATCTTGGATTATCTTTGCTATTAAACAAATATTGTCTTCCAAGTTCTGTTAAGTATGCAACTGCATATACTGTTGTTGCGCTTGCTATTTCTCCCATTTATTTTTGTTTTTAAAAATCTATTTCTAATTGAAATGCCAAGAATCTACCAATACTTTTATACATTGGATAAGTTGGTTTCCCTACCGCAACAAAATTATTATCTTGGTCAAGTATTCCTATTTCTGTTATATATGTTTGGTCATCAAGGTCATTATCAAAAGTGTTATTAACCGAAGTGTTTAATTGGTCATTTTTAGCATAGGCCACAATAGATGTTTTATAAGTTGTTGACAACACGCTTACATCTAAAGTTCCAAATAAGAATGACTCATTACCAAAATATAATACACTACTTGCTCCTGTAAATGTTGAATCCAATGCGTATGTTGAGCCGGATGTAAAATCCTCTTGAGATATAACAAAATTATAACCAGCTAACTTAAGAGGGTCTATTGTTGTGTCTCCAAAAGTATTTGCAGAATAAATTCCATTTCCACCTAAATTTTTATTAGAAACCCTAACCCATCCCTCTGCAGGAACATTTCCTTTATTATATCCAACTGTATTTAATTGTTCATTAACCAACATTTGAACACTATTCGCGTTCCATCCAGTTCCTGAATAAATTGAAGTTGGGTCCATTTTAGCACTACTTCTCATATAAGGAAATGAGTTTGAAGGAAAATTCATACTTAAAAACTGAGGATTTCCATTAGTATCACTTTGTCCTTGAATAGATACAACTGATGCGCAATGGAGTGCATTTTGGTAACCATATGATGCTCCAGAAATATACACTGGATAATTTTCAGGTATATAAGTTACAAAATAAGTGTATCCACTTTTACATAAACCCGTTGCTTCAGAAGTTGTAAGTGGGAATTTAGGGTTACTAATTAAAGTAACAGCCGGCTCAGGAAGAGTATAGCTTCTATTAGACTTGTAAGTTAAAGCTGTTAACAATTCTTGGTCAGTTATAACTGCCATTTTTAATTTATGATAAACCCTACCTATAATTTTACTTGTAGAACCTATTCCGTCTCTTAAAAATCTAAAAGTAGTATTTGCACTTATGTCAAAATAAGAATCTCCATAATAATCATATCCGGTCAAACCATAAGTAATTCCTTCTCCGTTATTTGCTCCAACATTATGCCACATTACAGTTGGTAATGTAAATTTGAATGTTTTTTCTATAAATTGTTCAGCATATGTATTTCCTGAATAATCATTTGTAAAATGAATAATTCCAACAGCTTTAGTGTCAGAAGAAAATCCAAAAAAATGTTTGGCGCCAGCATATTCAATTGAGCCATATGTAGTAAATCCACTATTTAAATTTACCTGACCCTCTATTTCGCTTGTCCTAGTTATGTTCATATTCCAAACTCTTGTAGAAAGAGTTACTGCTGAACCGTAGTATGTTTCAATTGCATTGTATGGGTAAAAATAAGCATTTATAGCTTGAGTAGTTGCTGTAGTTCCAAAATTTGGAACCGGCCTATCTAAGACAACATTTAAAGCAGCTGTTGTTGCTGAAACTCGGTACCATAAAGAGTTTGTTGGATTTCCTGAAGCTAAAAGCGTATTTGGCGAGTATGTTTTACCGCTATTTTGTATTGGTTCCCAAGGAATAAATACTAAATCACCTGTTTTTGCCGTATAACCACCTGAATCAAAAATTAATGTAGAACCACCACTTAAAGTCGTAGTTGCTGAATAAGTTATTGATGCTTTGCCTAAATATAAAGTCTGGTCTACAGCGAAAGAATCTGTTGAACCGGTGAAAAATCCAGCTGTGGCCGTTGTGGCAGTAGCTATTTGTCTTGATGAAGTTACTTGGTTACCTGCTAAAGCAATTGCTCCAGAACCATCTAAATTTGTTGTAAAAAATGGATTTGCATCCTTTGGAGACATAACTCTACTGTCGATTAAATCAAAAGAAGTAGTTCTTCCTACGCTATAATCAATTTCTCTATCAGAAAAAACCGCTTTAGCAAACGATAGTTTACCTAAAGAAAGTTGTCTCCTCCCGGCGTCGGTAAGCTTTATGTTTATAAAAGTTTGTGGTTCTGGCGTTAAAAAACTCATTATATATCAATTTGAGATAAATATAAGTATAAAAAAAAAATAAGTAAATCAATAACCTTAAATTCAATGATAAATACTTCTTTTCATTTACTTTAATTTTTTTTGGTAGGATATTTATCACAAAAGAATTCGTGGCCGACACTATTTTAAATACAGCAAATACATTATCCCCTTTTATCTCGCCTGGACAAGATAAGCGATTCCCTATAACAAGTTCAGATTCTGTATTCACTTTTGGTGATTTCAGAATTGAGAGAGGTAATATTTTTGATAATCTTGAGTTAACCTCAAGCGGTACATCTTTTTCTAGTTTTTCAACATTAGGCAATTTCTCATCTACAACAGCTGAAGATACTGCTGTTTTTGGAACTGCAGGTAACGAATTAAACCCTGACGTAACTGACCCTAATGCTTATAGTTATTTTGGTTCATTTTACACAAAAGTTTCAAGAGCTATAAACACATTAATTGAGACGTTTCCATATGCTATTTTAGAAAACACAAATGGATTATCTTATACTATATTTGATATTACTAAAAATATTGATGCTAGTACGTCTAAGTTTAAAATGCCAATTTCCGGATTAACCAATCAGGGCAATATTATATATGTTTCCGGAACAACAAATACAGATGTAAATATTTTATACAACAACTTATCTTCATATGGTATTCAATTTAGTGGAACAGCTAACACTACTACGTACAATATAATAGATTATAATTACGTTACAGGAACAACTGGATATTTAGAATTTACTATACAAGGATTTTTATTTACCGGTTCAACAACAGCTACAACATCACCTGTATATATTAGGCCGACAACCAATAGATATAGTCAATACCAAAGGAATATATCAAATCTTGAATATCAACTTGCTTTTGATGGCACATTTAAGGTTCCGGACCCAGACAATGATTCTGTATTTCAATATCAAAATTTTGAATGGCCGCGATTAATAGATGGATTCAACATAGATAACTACGGAAGTAATTTTGAGTCATATAAAGACTCTATTTTAATTGCTGCAAAAAGAACAGATGAAGTAAAAACCTCTTGGATGGTTAGAACTATGATTCCTGAACAGTTTGTAGAATTAGATACAGAAAATCAGATTTATCAGAAATTAACATCAGTTTATGCAGAAGAGTTTGATAATATAAAAGCATATATAGATAACCTTGCTTTTATGCATACAGTTACATACGATAGACTTGAAGGGATTCCTGATAAGTTTATGTATAAACTTTCAAGATTATTATCTTTTGATTATCACGATGCCTTTAGTGATGTTGATTTATTTGATTATTTTTTAGTAGAGGATACTGACGAAAAAACTCTCCAAGATTACAACTTAGAATTATGGAGAAAAATGTTAACCAACATAGTTTGGCTTTATAAGAAAAAAGGCACAAGAGATGCTCTTATGTTTATTTTTAAAATAATGGGAGCCCCTGATTGCTTGGTTAGTCTTAATGAATTTGTTTATGAATTAAATAAAGTACAATCTCACAATGTTACAATTGACCCAACTGTAGTTGAAAATGGTGGCACCGAAACACAAACTTCATCTGATAAAATAGCTGAGGATGGTTATGTAAATTATAATTCATCAAATTTTATATTTCAAGAAGGTGGAACAGGAAGAGGTAATGGACAGAATTATATAAATCAATGGACACCTGAATTTAGTCCATTAAAAACGGTTGATAACATAAAAATTCGTACCGGAGATACTGAATTTGGTACAAGAGATGTTATGAACACTAAAGAAGCGCAAGTTTCTTTAGACCCAGCAAGTGCAATAGAATGTGATGTTTTTGAGTGGTATCAATTAGGATTCAGTTTATGGGATTGGGGCTCAACAGGAATGACTATAAGTCCGTTTAACCAACTTTCCTTTAGCGGTATGTCTGTTCCGTTTGAGTGGACTCCGGACCCTTATTCTATGTTCGACATAATGCCTCCAAATATAACAGCTATGACCATTTCGCAATGGCTTGATTATATTTATATGTCTAATGTAGACCCTAGAAATAGAAAAACAACAAACGCTTATTCAAATCATATGTCAGAATATATTTCTCTAAAGAAAATATATATGACTTATATGTTATGGACAAACAGCCAAGAGTCAAATAGGTTGACGTTTGGTAAAATGGAAAGATTACTTGAACTTTTGGAAAGAAATTTCTTTAAGTATATGAATGATTTTATTCCAGCCACAACAATTTTAGAATCTTCAGGAGTTGTTTATAGAAATACTATTTTTGAAAGACAGAAATTTGTGTATCCAGCAGGTATTAATGATGGGTCTGAATTTAAAAAAGAATTACCTCCAGAAATTATAGATATTGTATATCCATATATGGCAATTGGAACTCTTAATGATGATTTTCAACCAATTTCATATGGATATTCTATTGAAAATAAAGTCGCTGATGATATTGTTTCAATAACTTATGCCAATACTGTAACAAATCTTGTTTCGCCAAACATCTCTCCTATTAATTATAGTTTCACTGTTAATAATAATTTTTATCCGGAACTTGTGAAGGACTCTAACGAAGCGCCACAAGTTGAAGTGGATATAATTAATTATACTACAGGAAGTACTTTAATTTATTTTAGTAATATGGAAAGTTTAAATAATACACAAATAGCTTTAAATAACAATTATTTTAGTATAGATAATTTGTTATAAGATAAATTAAAACAATGGCAATAGAAAGAAAAATAACATCATTAACATCAGGAAGCGGAGATAGCGAGTCTAGAGTTTTTGTTACCAACACTCTTGTTGATAGACATGAAATTATCACATCTCCATTTTCTTTTGCGTTTCCTGTTTTTACAATTAATGGGGCCACGTATAAATACTATACACAAACAACAGCAGGTATTTCTGCAAGTTTAAATAATATAAAAACAGTCAAATATGTTTTTTCTGCCAATACAACTTCTCTTACTGGTACAACAAAAATGAAGCATGATATTTACAGAATAAATTATGATGTATATACTGCGGCAACTCAAGCTGTAATTTCTCTTTCATCTTTAACAATACCAAACACAACTGTTTCTGGCGTAAATACAACAACAACTACCGTAAGTACTGATTCTATAAGTTCATTTTCCAACGCGATTGTTAATGTTTATTCTGCAATTACAGAACCAATTTATACAGTTATTGAAGAAACTAGCGGCGCCACTTTCATATCTGCGTCAGCACATACATTGACTCTTCCTCAACAAATTAAACCAACTGGTCAATATACTCAAAATTTATTTTTAGATAAATCTCAATATTTTATAGATTCTCAATTTCTAATAGAAACTCCTCTAGACCAAACTCTAGGAGACGTTAGAACTTTTAGTGGAGGTCAAGAAGTTCAGTTATATGATATGCCATATAGTTCAACTACATATATTGGAACCGGAAGTAATTCGCACACAATAACAGGAGGAACCTTTAGTGGAACATCAATTAGTGGAGCAACATTTACTTATTTTGTTCCACCAAAAAAAGCAGACATATTTGTTGTTAATGGGCAACCTGCAGTAAAAGGCGTTCAAAATACATTTGCTCCTATTTTTAGTTTTAAAAATGTTGAAGATGGTGATTATTACAAACTACAAGTAACATACAATACAGGAGATACGGTTTTCACAGGAGCTACTACAATATTTAAATTACAATCACAACCTGGTGGTCCAGAATACATAAGAACAGCTGCTGTAGCATTAACTCCGAATGCTGAATTTTTGTATAGAATTGGAAACACAAAAGAAATAATAAATTTATTTAAAGTTAAGCAAAACGTTACAACTTGGAGTGAACAAACATACGCGCAAGCTGCTAATGATGGAAGTTTCTTATTAACTGGTCATACTTGGTTTAACTACATAGGCAATCCTTTTGCAAACGTTACACTTGCATTAACTATACAAACAAATATTTCAGTAATTGACTTAGGCTCAGATGAACCCAATGACCCAAATGTAACAAGTGAAGTATCTAACCCTTTAGCTGGTGGTGTTGGAACAATAATTTATCAAGTTTCTCAACCTGATGGTTCTTTTTCCTTTGGAAAAATTGGTGGAGGACAATATACTTTAACAGCTGATTCTAATGACCCAGCTTTTGGTATACAAACATTTAACTTTTTCTTATCTCAAGACACAAATTTAGATATTATTTTTTCTATAATTTGGGGAAATACTACTATTGACTTCCAACAACCATATACATTCTTATAATTTATTTAAACACTATTTATACACATAAACATGCCATTAGGAGAATTAATATTAAGCGGAGACGTTTTAAACACAGGTAGAGTAAAATTAAACAAAGTTTACTCTGCTCAAACAGCTATTTGGTCAGCAGGTACTGGCACTTTTGGGCTTTATAATGTTGTTAGAGGTAATTATTTAGGAACAAACTTTGGTAATTCAGCAGCATCATATCATACAATAGCTGCAGGTGTTTTAAATACCGTAAACAACACTAGTCCATATTCTATGTGTTTTTGGGGTTCAGGAAACACCGTAACCGGGAGTCAGTTTGCAACATTAGTAAATGGTAGAATTAATACAGTTAAGAATTCTAACTATGGAATAATTGTAGGAGGTTTAGGAAATTATATGAATACAAGTTCCTCATCGCTTATTGTGGGAGGAGTTGAAAATAAAATATATGGAGCATTTTCGACTGTTGTTGGTGGAAGAAAAAATATAGCAAATGGATTATCATTCGCATCAACAATTGGAGGCGGTGCTTACAATCAAGTTAATGGAAATTACTCAACAATATTTGGAGGCCACAACAATCGAGCAACCGCTTTAGGTTCAACTGCAGGAGGTTATTACAATAAAGCATATGGAATAAAATCCATCGCCATTGGTGGAAGCGGAGCTAGAGCAACCAATCTTGGAAGCGCTGCTGTTGGTGGAACTGGGGCCAAAGCATATGGTGGATGGTGTTTCGTAGGTGGCGGAGGAAATGTTACTGTAAACGCAAGTTATGCGGGGGCAATTGGAGGACTCAATAATAGTTCAACTGGAACTCGTTCTTTTATGGGTGGAGGAGTTACAAATATAATATCAGGAACTCGTGCAGCAATTATTGGAGGTCAAATAAACACAGCATCAGGAATAGGCTCTGTAATAGCTGGGGGTCAAACAAATTTAGTATCTTCTTCATATTCAGGAATATTTGCTGGAAGAAATAACAGCGTAACAAGTGTTCACTCTGCTGTGCTTGCAGGTTTTTATAACACAGTGAGTGGTCCACAATCAGCAGTAATAGCCGGAAGAGGAAATGGAGCTGTACACTCAAACTCTGCAGTTATGGGTGGCGGCGGAAGAACAAGTGGACCATACCAATTTGTAATGGGTGGATTTGGAGTGATAACATCAAATTTAGCAAACAATAGATTTAGAGTAGACGCTAGAGGTGGCGCCTA
>Ga0315285_10007950_pt1 | contig 10881 bp, 6 predicted proteins | sample YL17G09_36_MG_FD_203698 | JGI IMG/M metagenome (GOLD analysis project Ga0315285, IMG submission 203698) | Sediment microbial communities from Yellowstone Lake, YNP, Wyoming, USA - YL17G09_36 | ecosystem: Environmental > Aquatic > Freshwater > Lake > Sediment | place: USA: Wyoming | collected... | reverse complement strand
CGCTCGACACCACAGGCAACCTGTACTGGTCGCCGTCCTTCCTGAACCAGGTCTCGACCTACTTCGATTGGTTGATGCCGATGTTCTACGATACCGGGCTGGGCACCGTAGCCCAGTATCAGAGCTGGGTGATCGCTGGCATGCACCATCACTCCGACAACGTGGCGCCGAACTGCCAGACGTATCCGATCATACCGACCCATAAGAAAAGCCGCTGGCACAATCCCGCGATCGAGAACATCTGCACTGCCACGGATGCCATCATGCAGTCCATCTCCGAGGGCTGCTCGATGTACTCGCTTGGCGTCTGGTGGCGCTATGACTGGGCTGCCGATGACGACCAGATGTGGGCCGACTGCTGGCTCGACCGCTTCGGCCAGCCGCCGGTCGCCGACTTCTCGGGCAACCCCACCAGCGGGCCGGCCCCGCTCATCGTCTACTTCAGCGATCTCTCCACAGGTAGCCCGACCTCCTGGTCGTGGACCTTCGGCGATGGCGGCACCTCCGCCGCCCAGAACCCTTCCCATGAGTACCAGAACGATGATAGCTACACCGTCAGCCTGACCGTGACAAACGCGGACGGTTCCGACACCGAGACGAAGACGAACTACATCACCGCCGTGAGCGGTGGGAACACCTGCCACGTCGGCAGCATCACCCTCGTGGGCAAGTACAAGGGCACCGGCGCCCCAAGCAGCCGCGGGTATTACGCGGAGGCCACCATAGCTGCGCATGACCAGATTCACGCGGCCCTGTCGGGCGTGACAGTCAACGTCACCTGGTCCGGCTGTGTGTCAGGCACCGGCTCCGGTGTGACCGACGCCAGCGGGCAGGTAGTGCTCAGCTCCCCCGTCAACCCGGCCGGCGGCACCTTCACCTGCACGGTGACCGGCCTGACGAAGTCCGGCTACCCGTATCAGTCCGCGGACAATCACGAGACGTCGGATAGCATCGTATACCCGTAGCAAGAGCACTCGCCTCGCGCGGGGACCCCGTCTCCTCGGGGTCCCCGCACACCTTGTGGGCGAACAGCAGCACCGAGTTAGGGAGATGCGCCTGTGAAGATCACCGACATTGTCCTCATCGAAGTCACCGGAGAGTTCCCGCCGGATCCACCGAGCGATGGCGAGCACATGTCCGTGCCGTTGGACATCTACCCGGAGTTCGGCTCCCCCGCGCCCTCGCGTTCGAGTCGGCCGAGCGGCGCGCCCATTCGTCACTCCGATGTGTACCTGGAGGTCCGCACCGACGAAGGTGTGACGGGCCTCTTCGGCCCGGTTGATGGCGGCCATGCGATCATCCTGCGGCGCGAGTTCCGCGACTTCCTCATCGGACGCGATCCGCTGGCCGTCGAGAAGATCTGGGACCTGCTGCTTCGGCGCAACCGTCACGCGCGCGCCGGCTACTACATGATGGCAATGAGCGCGCTCGACTGCGCCCTCTGGGACCTGAAGGGCAAGGCCCTCTCCCAGCCCGTCTACGGCCTGTTGGGCGGCCCGACCCAGGAGCCCGTGCGCGCCTATGCCTCCATGCTGGGCTATTCGCTCGAGCCGGAGGCACTCGCGGAGCGCGCGAGGCAGTACAAATCGCTTGGTTTTGCTGCGCAGAAGTGGTTTTTTGGCAATGGTCCGGCTCACGGCGGCGAGGGTGCAGCGAAAAATGTCCAGGTTGCGGAACTGCTTCGCGAGGCGGTGGGGGAGGAGGTGGCGCTTATGTTCGACGCGTTCAACTCCTGGGATGTGCCCTACGCGGTGGACATAGGGAGGCGCATCGCCCCCTACCGGCCAGCATGGCTGGAGGAACCTGTGCCCGTGGATCGCCTCGACGGCCTGCGGACGATCCGAGAGAGAACGGGAATCCCGATCGCCACCGGGGAGCACCTCTACACCCGCTGGCAGGTGAAGCAGGTGCTGGAGGCGGGCGCGGCCGATGTCATCCAGGCCGACCCGGACTGGTGCGGCGGGATCTCGGAGCTGGTGAAGATCGCCGCGCTTTGCTCGGCCTATGATGTGCCGCTGTGTCCCCACGGCCACTCGCTGCACGCGGCGCTGCACGTTGCCGCGGCGCTGCCGCACAACGTCCTGCCGATGGTCGAGTTCCTCGTGCTCCATCAGCGCCACAAGCAGCGCTTCATGAAGGGATTCCTCGAGCCCGAGGGCGGCGTGATCCGACCGCCGGAAATGCCCGGCCTGGGCATCGAGATTGACCCGGCGAAGGTGGAGTCGCAGCGGGAGATCGAGTAAGGCGGTCGGCCTCAGGCGACGCCCGCCCCGCAGGCGACGCTCGCCCCGCAGGAAGCCGCTCCTTCGGCGACGAATCACTGGTCGGTAGGAGGGCCGCAGGCTGCAAGCCTGCGCCACTGAATGGCCTATGGCAGCACGGGCATCTTCTCTTAGATCGGTGTTCGCCTTTGGCGTGTTGGGCGCGGTGTGCTTTGCGGCCGGCTGCGCCAAGCCGTCCGCGCCGCCGGAGCAGTTCATCGGCACCTGGATCGCCGGGCCCCTGGACGCTGATCTGAAGCTCGGGACCTACCCGACGCTGACCCTTGCTTCCGATGGCACCGGCGTGTACACCGAGTACCCGGCCCCCCATCCGCTGAGTGTCAGTTGGGTTCTCAGGGCCGACAAGCTCGTGCTGGCCGGTCGCGACGGCAGCGGAAGCATGACCTACTCCTATCGGTTCAACAGCAAGGACGAGCTGGTCATCATCATGGAAGGCCGCGAGGTGGCGTTCAGGAGGTACGAGGAGGCGGGGGAACGGCCCGTCATCCGCAGATGAACGCAGATGGACGCTGATAGGGAATGGCCAACGGCCCATCATCCACAGATGAACCCGCCAGAGGTCTCCGGAGGCGACTAAAGCGGGCAAGCGCAGATGGACGCTGATAGGGAACGGCCGAAAGACGTTCACCGCAGAGGCGCAACGAGCGCAGAGAACGGGCGGAGGCGGGGGCGGCCGGACGGCGGGAACGGCAGATCGCCTGAGGCGATTGAAATTGCGCAGATGGCGCAGAGAACGGCCGGAGGCATCCGCGGATGAACAGTGATTGAGACGGCCGAAGAGCAGTAGGCCTATCGTATGAGAGGGGCGGAGACGGGGAGAGAGGCCGTTCTGTAGGCCTGCCCTGAGCGTAGTCGAAGGGGCGGGGTCACGCTTCGGCTACGCTCAGCGCAGGCCGAACCCCGCCAGAGGCGGGCAAGCCCGCCGGCCGTTGGGTGGTTGCCGTTCTGTAGGGCGCGCTGGTCGTCGTTTGCCAGCGCGCCGTTACGTTAGGGGCCACCGGGGGGATGAGGGCGTCAGGGATCCGGAAGTTCGACAGTGACGGTTCCTTTGATCTCAACCCCGCCCAGCTTGGCTCGCGGGAACTGGTAGAAGTCGCCTACCTTGTCAAGTTCGGATCGCCTGCCTTTGACTCTGACGGGGGTCCCGTCGCAGAGGCCGCTTGAGGCCATGATCTGGTCGAGGATGACATCCTTTGCGAACGTCTTCTCCCCTTGGGGACCGCTGCAGTACTCCTCCTGCTCCACCTGTATCATGAGCTTGGCGACCTTCGCGGCTAGAGCCGGCTTGTAGATGAGACAGGATGAGGCATCATCCTGCGCCGCCTCCACTCTCACCGTACCGTCGAATACGGCCTTCCGTACCTCAGTCGCAAGTCGCAGCACCATCTTGTCCTCGGCCGACACGATGTCCTCAAGTCCCGTATCGATTGCTGCATCGAGTTCCACGGCTCGGGCGGCTGCCGTGGGGTACTCGTGCTCGAAGCTCCTGATCCGCGCGGGCAACACAAATGGCTGGTGAGGAGCGGACCAGAAGTACGCGTTGCCTCGAATCGGCTCATTGAGCAGATGGGCCAGTATGTCATCGCTGAAGTGCGCATTGTGGAACTGGAGCGTCTTAAGGTCATGAGCAGAGAGCAGGTGGAAGGCAAAAAAGTTGTCGCCTTGGCTGAGCAGCTCAGGCGCGATGGAGCCCGGCTGCTGGGTCACCATGACCGCGCCAAGGTGGTACTTCCGGCCTTCCTTGACCCATCGCACGAATGGGCTATCCTCGGCCGCCGACCGGCCGAGCACGCTCTGGGCCTCCTCTATGACGGCGACCACTGGTATGATACCGGTCCTGTCAGGGGTGGTGAAGCTTGCTTGGTTGCTGGTGAATATGGAGGTCAGCAGGAGGCCGGCGATGCGTAGCGCGAGGTCGCTCGAGACCAGCGACACGTCAATCACCACGATCCTGCCATCCAACAGGAGGTTCCTCGTCTCGTGCAACAATTTGGAGTCGGGGTCATGGAGAGCCTGTACTATCGGCACCAGGTTGTTACGGAGGCCACCGCACTGCGGGCCTTCCAGTCCCGGCACGAGCCCTTTCAACTCATCATCCTCGGCGTTGAACCCCTTTTTATGTAGGAGGTCGATCAGCTGGCTCCACCTTCCCGCGTCCATCCCGCGCATCTTGACTACGTTCTGGTGATCTTGCCGATCTTCACTAATGCAGAGCCTGACGATCTCGCTTGGCGGGCAGCGACGCAAGTCAAGACGCACACTCCCCACCTTCCAGCTGCCGTAGTGGACGTTGGGCGGAACACGGTTGGTGAACAGTGCAAGGCGGTCGGCCAAGTGCGGCACGTCACACAGACCGGGCCTGCCGCTTTCGTCGGACCAGAAGTACTCACCATCGGGGTCAAAGATCAGCGTGCCCACCGGTTTGTCGGTGGCCCCGATCCTGATCGTGGGCTTCGACTTGTAGAGTTCCGCGAAGAGCAGCTTGATCAGGTTCGATTTGCCGTAGCCGGCCCGAGCGAAGACGAAAGTTCTCCGCCCAACCAACCTGCCGACATCGAAGTGGACCTCCGCCTCCTCCGCGCCGCGCCTCTCCACCAGGAAGTCCTCGCCAGAGCCGTACGCCGGCCCATATATCACCTCACCAAGCGCGTAGTAACCGATGGGTGTATCATGGCTCGCCTGCTTAGCGCCGAGACGACACAGGAACCTGAGCAACTCGGCAGTCGGATATGCGACCCGTGCGCCTAGGTGGGGAAGCTTGCGGACGCTTGGAACGAAGCGGAAGCCGCTGCCTGCTGCTTCCGCGGATGTGCGCACCCCACCGAGAAGTTTCACGCGCACGCTGTACCTAAGCCGCTGTTCCTTCAGCTGCTCAGGTATCTGGCGATTCATCTGGGACATTGATGCGAGGTATTCATCTCCCTCGGGGCCCGCCAGTATGCCGACCGGCGCGAAGCGCGTAATGCGACCGAGGATCGCCTCGTCGGGAGTATCCAGTTCGACGAGTAGAAGCTGTCCCGTCCTCGGGGTCAGTTCAGGCGCGGGCTGGTACGGGGCGACAATCTCGGCGGCAAACTCCAGCCCGCTCTCGGTGAAGCCTTTGAACGTGCCGATCTGCGGGCTGGTAGCGAACAGGTTATCCGGCATTGCGCACCCCTCCCTTCGCTAGTCCTCGGTTCAGATTGATGTGTCTCAGCAGCTTTTCAACGAGCGCGGGGTCGGTCCGCCCGAGCAGGGCCTGCACCATCATGTCACCGAGAACCGTCATCTCGAGGCCATTGAGGACGGCATAGTCGTGGGCTTTCTGCAGCGAACCGGGGTAACCGACCGTTGGGAATGTGTCCTGGGCATCATAAGCCAGGTACTCCAGGACCATCTGCCGGGTCTGGGGCTGCTTCATAAGCCAGACTGGCACGTCAACAGGGAATACGGGGGCCATGCTGCGCGGGGCCAGCTTCACAAGGTGCAGACGCCCGAAGCTCTGGTATCGCTCAGGGTCGCCGGCCGCTCGGTCCTCCGCAGTATCGAGCCAAGTCTTGTCGAAGTTGTAGCACTGCTCCTCAAGCTCGCGTGGGACCTCGGCGTAGCAGGGGTAATCCCGCTCGAACACACCCTCCAGTGTCAGGGCGAGGCTGAGCTTGCTGAGAACCGCGGATGTCTTAGCTACACCCAGTAGGTAGACTCGGTGCTTGTTGCCGCGCGACTGCTCCTCAAAGGCGCCTCGGAACGCCTTGTCGAGGAGAGGGAAAGTGCTCAACTTGAGCACCTTCGTGCGAAGGAGGCCGTCTCTCAGCAGGAGCACTTCCGTGGGCCAGTCTTTGGATGCGAGATCAAGCAGGACGGCCCATTCCACGATGTCACGAAACGAACGCACTTGACCGCGGACATCCGGAGGTCGGTCCGGTTCGTCCCGGCTCTTCTGAGCCGTGCGACCTAACAGGAAGGAGAGGTCACGGAAGGCGATGCCAAGCTTCGCGAGCAGGCTGCGCAGAACAGGCAAGCGGTCGGCGTAGGATGCGAAAACACTCTCGGGGTCAGAAAGCGGGATGACCTCCTGGACCAGGTCCTCGCCATTGCTGTCCACGACCCGTATGATCTCCAGGTTCAGCGGCTCGAACGAGAGTCGGTTCTCGCCGCCGTCAGTGGCCACCGGCGCGATGCTACGGCAGGGCCGGCTGCCCAGCTTCCTGACCTCAAGTTGGCGCACCTGCGCGCGGAGTTCATCGATGAGCGGCGCTTCCTTCTCAACCGCCTCCGCGATCTTGTGACTCAACTCGTCAAAGCCAGTGTTGATCAGCGCCACGTTACGCCCCCTGCATCTTTGTTGCGGCGTGCAGCCTCCGCAGGGGCCCGGTGAGCTGGGACGGGCTCCAGTCGCGCCACGCCGGATGCCTCTCGGCCCGAGGTGTCGCCCACCGGTCACGCCAGAACTCTGCGATCTTGTCGCAACTCATGGTCTTGTAGCGCGGCCGTTTGCTCTTGCCGCGGAGAAAGGATACTGTGTTATGTGCCAGCGGCACGACATAGACCTGCCGACGAATGCCATGCCTGAGGAAGCCGGTCGGCACTCCGAGTTCCTCCGCGGCCTGCCGGATGACCCGGAGCTTCCAGTTAGGCCCGTCCCCGAACCGGTTCCCGTCAGCGTAGGGGTGCCCGCGACGGGCGAGTACCTGCTGGAGCTGGGAGAACACATGGTCACTGAGGTGGAAGTGGCCGAATCCCTGCGTATACCAGTCTGACACGGTGTCAGTTTCAACCTCGGTTAGGTATTCGATGCTGCCAGGGATTCGCAACCTGTTGTAGAGGGACGAACGACCCAGCGCGGATGTCGTGGTCAACAGGACCAGACGAGGGTCTTTCCATCGCTTGCTGATAACCCCTTTCGCGTCACCATACTTGGTGCGGAAGGCCCGCACCACCTCGCGCGACGCGGCGAGAAGGGCGACGAGCTTGCCGCCCAACAGGAGGCTGTATGGCGGTAGCGCTCCGAGCACAAACGCGTCCATGACGTTCACGAGACGCTCCTCGCGGTCAGCGCTGGACCACCTGATCCATTGGTCCCGGGGCCTGAGGTTGAACACGGGGTCAGTCAAACCAATCACGCCTATGAGTTTCCCGTTGTTCTGATCCCGCACCAGGAATCGCATTCGCCGGCCGAATCCTTCGCTTACTGGTACAGACCAAGCGAGTGTAGCGGCACGGAAAACCCGCGACTCTTCGGAATCTGCCTTCACCGGGATCAGGATCGGGGATATCGCGTCAACGACGATCTCGGATGGGTGTGCCAATTGCGTCCTGAGCGTTGTGAGCGTCGCGTCGAACGCGCCGTCCAACGAGGCTAACCGCGCAACCCTTTGCGCCTTGTGCAGCTGCCGGATCCGCCTTTTGCTGAGGAACGCACCTTCGCGGGGCAAGGTGTCTGGAAGCCTGAGGAGCACGGACCGGAGTCTGCGTTCCTCCTCAGATAGATCCATCTGGTCCTCCCGCCCAACCAAGCGTTGGCACTGCGGGTCACCCCTCGGGACGCGAGATGTATCTGGGGTTCCACAGGCAAGAGGGAAGGTCCTTGTTTGGATTCTGCAAGGCGGCGGGACCGGCCCGCGGGGCGCAGGGCGCGGGATGTGGAGTGGCAGCGCCCCCTCGCAAGGGTAGGAGGAAGGCGGAGGGTGGGGTGTCCCAGTGTGCCGGTGCAGAGTGGCAGGAGGCAAGCTCCTTTCGACTGCGCTCAAGGCAGGCCTGCCCTACGGGCGAGAGTTGGGGGGGGACGGCCCATCATCCGCAGATGAACCCGCCAGAGGCGGGCAAGCGCAGATGGACGCTGATTGGCCGCCTGCGGCGGGAACAGCGGGACGGGAACGGCCAGCGGGGTTCCCCTCGACTGCGCTCAGGGCAGGCCTACAGGACGGCAACGGCCGAACGGCTATTCACCGCCCTTCGCGGAGGCTACTCAGGGCAGGCTCCGGCGCAAAGGGCGCAGAGAACGGCCGGGGGCGGGGTTCGGTGACCCCGCCCTACAGAACAACGACCCCCGCAGGTTGAAAACCTGCGCCACTGACGGCTGGCGGGGGGGCGAAGGGGCACGGCTACCAGAGGTGGATGAGGGCGTCCACGGGGGCGTAGTCGTCGGTAAGCTCGGGAACGTCTTTCGTTCTCACTGGCTCGGTGATGTAGCCGTCGAGCCGGGAAAGCAGCTCGTCATCCTTGATCAGCTTGCCCTTGAGCTGGGCCGCGCACTTGCGCAGCTCGGGAAGCGAGACCCTCCCCCGCGCGTTTACCCCGAATACCTCGATGTTCTTCCACTCGGCCCCGCTTTCGGCCACCATCACCGCGCTCATCTGCGGGAACACCCCAGCCATCGTCTTGTACACCGAGCGGAAGAACTTGCTCCTGGGGCCGTTGACCTGCCCGACGACGTTGTTCACCAGCACGCCGCCCGGGTTGAGCCGGCTCTTGGCGAGGGTGAAGAACTCGCGGGTGGTGAGGAAGAAGGGCACTGTGTCCGCGTAGTATGCGTCGAGGAGGATCATATCCCACTTGCGCTTGGTGCGCCGCAGGAACTGACGCCCGTCGGACTCGTGGACTTTGAGGCGGGGGCCGGGCTCGACGAAGAAGTAGCGCTGTGCGATCTTGATCACCGCGGGGTCTATCTCCACCGCGTCGACCGTCACCTGCGGATAGTCGCGGACGAAGCGCTTCGGAACCGTTCCCCCGCCGAGGCCGATCACGAGCACGCTTTTGATGTTGGGGTTGTAGAGGAAGGCCAGGTCAACGTAGTCAGAGTAGGGGAGGCCGCGCCCTTGAGGGTCCTTCCGGTCCATCTGCGTGTGCCAGATGTTGTCGGCGCGGAGCCAGCGGTAGCTGCTGTCCTCTGTCACGAGCAACCGGTGATAGGAGCTGTCGCGCTCCAGCAGCACGCGCTCGGCGGCCAGTGACGGCTGGAGCGGAAGCAGCAGGAAGGCGAGGGCAGCGACAGTTGCTCCGCCCCGCCGCGACTGCGCCAGCGCGAGCGCAATCAACGCGGTGAAGATCAAAGAAACCGCAAGCAAGTACAACAGGTTCCTCGTGCCCATGGCGGAGACGAGGTAGAACGCAGTTCCGAGCGTGCCGACGATGCTCCCGACCGTGCTCACCGCGTAGACCATTCCCGCCGTCCGCCCGACCTGGCTGACGCTTCGCGCGGTCAGGCGGATGACGAAGGGGGAGGTGACCGCCATCAGCAGCCCGGGCGCGAAGAACAGGATCATGCACGCCATCAGCGATCCGGCGCGGTCATCGCGGAAGGCGTCGCTGACGCGGAGGCAGACGGTGTCCTTGTAGGCGGGCAGGAGCAGCACGTATAGGCCGGCCAGCGCGAGGCACGCCGCCAGCAGGCCCGCGCGCGGCCAGCGGTCAACCATCTTGCCGCCGATGAAGTAGCCGATGCTGAGTGCGGCGAGGAAGACGCCGATGAGGCTGCCCCAGACGAAGATCGAGCCGCCGAAGTGGGGCGCCAGCACCCGGCTGCCCACCAGCTCCAGGGCCATCAGGATCGCCCCCGAGAGAAACGCTACCAGGAGTAAGAGGAACCCGCGCATCACGGTGTAGCTTCGGTGCAGCGGGGGCAGCGCCCTGCCGTGCGTCTTGTGGTGGTGCCGCCCGTCGTCTGTGGTCGCGACAAGAATGTCGCTCCTACGGATCTGGGGTCCCCTCGTAGGAGCGGCATTCATGCCGCGATCTGGCCCTTGCGGCCCGCAAACATTACCCCTTTCGCCTCAGAACCGTCACAGGTGGATGCGAGACTATCCCTAGCTCAATCAGCGTGAAGCTTCGTAGCCTCGCCCCGTCCGTCACGAAGAGTGGCGATGTCAGCGGAGCCGCCGTCGGCGGCTCCGCTGACGCGTGTGGGGGGCCATAAACAGGAGGTGCCGAAGTCTTCCCAGGGCGCTGCCCTGGGCTTCCCTATATCGCCCCTCCGGGGCTGACCGGCTGGCGCTTCTGGAAGGAGTGCAGTGGGCAGGAGACGAAGCTCCTGCCCTACACAGATGGTGCGGCCAGCGGTCGGCCGCACCAGAACGCGTGAGCGAGAGAGGCGCCGATGAGCCGGAAGCTGCGGATGGCGGTGGTCGGGCTGGGGATGGGGTCGGGGCACGTCGAGGGCTATCAGAAGGACGACCGGGCTGAGGTGGTCGCGCTGTGCGATGTGGATGAGGGGCGGCTGCGAGCGGCCGGGGAGAAGTACGGCGTCTCCGACCTTTTCACCGACGCGCGCACGATGCTGCTGTCCACCGAGCTGGACGGCGTCAGCATCGCCACCCCCAACAAGTTCCACGCGCCGCTGACCATCGCGGCGCTGCGCCGCGGCCTCCACGTGCTGTGCGAGAAGCCGATGGCGATGAACGCCCGGGAAGCCGAGCAGATGCTCGAGGCAGCGAAGAAGGCGCGGCGCAACCTGATGATCAACTTCTCCTATCGCTTCAGCGACATGAGCCGCGCGCTCAAGCACCAGGTTGACTCCGGCGTCATCGGCGACATCTACTTCGGGCGCACGGTCTGGCATCGGCGGCGCGGCATCCCCGGCTTCGGCGGATGGTTCACGAGCAAGGAGCTGGCCGGGGGCGGG
>Ga0315285_10007949_pt1 | contig 10882 bp, 9 predicted proteins | sample YL17G09_36_MG_FD_203698 | JGI IMG/M metagenome (GOLD analysis project Ga0315285, IMG submission 203698) | Sediment microbial communities from Yellowstone Lake, YNP, Wyoming, USA - YL17G09_36 | ecosystem: Environmental > Aquatic > Freshwater > Lake > Sediment | place: USA: Wyoming | collected... | reverse complement strand
ACGGCGTTTTTTAAAATAAATACCATTTGATAGTCGCTTAAATCATAAGGAAATATAATCGTTGCTTCCTTAAAAATATTGTCGCTGGACATTCGGACTTCTCCGACTTCCCCGATAGGAAGACCGTATGGAATATCTGCGCCTGCCGAATAGATAATATCGCCTTTGCGAATCTCGGCGTTTTTGGGGACGAGAGTAAGTTTGGGTTCAGAGCCGCCTATAAGAAGCGATTCAATTCCCTCTTCTCCGATACGGACAGATAGACGGAAACGGCTGTCGAAAATCGTTTGAACTGCCGCGGTGTTATCAAAAACCTTATCCACGTCTCCAATAAAAACAACCTCCCGCTCACGGTCCCCTAAAGACGAAGTGGCAGAAGCATAAGAAATAATGGCTGCTTCTCCAACCGCAATGCCCTGATTCTTCCCTATACTAATCAGCATCTCGTTTTTGAAATTAAACGGGTATCGCGAATAGACGAATGCCGGAATGGCGGTCGCTTGCTGCACGGGGGGCTCTCTTTGGCTGACCCAGAGTTGCGCCAATCGCGCTTTAAGCGCGGTATTTTCAACGGCAAGATCCCCATAATGTTCCGTCCCTGTCCCCTGCCCCAAAAACAAAAACTGTTTAAGTTTAAGAAGAGAAGAGAACGGAACAAAAATTAAAACCCCAAGAAGAATGATGATAATAAATAAGAACCAACGCTCAGGCATAAATTCATTATTATTTGTTATTAATTATTCGGCTAACGAGTTAAATAGTTAACGAGTTAAAAAAAACAACTCGCAAACTCGTTAACTCTTTAATAAAAAATCAAAATTAATTCTAATTTATAAATTGATTACTAACGGTTTTAACGGATTATCTAAAAGCCCGCGGTGCTGCTCAAAATCGTCAACTATGCAGCCCAATCCCCGCGCGACGCAGGTCAAAGGATCATCCACCACGCGAGCTTCTACTCCGGTCTCTTTCGCAATAATTTCATCAAAGCCGCGAAGGAACGCTCCTCCGCCGCAAAGATGAATTCCCTGTTTTAACATATCGCCCACAAGCTCTGGCGGCGCCGCTTCTACCACCTCAATAATCGAATCGGTAATGAATCTAATCGATTTTGCGAGCGCGGCGCGGACATGACTGTTTTTAATTATTATCTCGCGCGGCAAGCCGCTTCCAAGATCGCGTCCCCTAATGGCTGTTTCAATCCGTTCATCCAGGGGAATGGCTGAACCAACCGCGATTTTCGCGATCTCCGCAGTTGGTTCGCCGATCACCAGTTTAAATTCCTCTCTGCAGAACCGAATAATATCGTCGTTGAATTTATCGCCGGCAACTTTTAGGGTTTTAGAAACAACTGTCCCGGCCATTGAAATAACCGCGATATCCGTCGTTCCGCCGCCAATATCCACTATCAAGCTGGCTGCCGGCATATCGATCGGCAGTTGCGCGCCCAGAGCCGCGGCAATCGGCGCTTCCACGAGATACACTTTCGCGCACCCCGCGGAAATCACGGCATCTTCAACTGATTTTCGCTCTACCTCGGTCAAATTATTCGGGATGGCGAGGATCGCGCGGCGATAGCTTGAAAAAGGAAGTCCTCCGGCATTCAACCGCCTCAAAAACTGCCGGAGCATCTCGCGAGTCATCTCAAAATCGGAAATAACGCCATTTACCAGAGGACGAATCACATTGATATGCGAAGGAGTGCGGCCGAGCATTTTCTTCGCTTCGTCTCCGACTGCCAAAATCTGATTGGTTTTCGTGTTAATCGCCGCGACAGATGGCTCATTGATTACCAGCCCGCGATTTCTTAAATAGATAAGGGAATTGGTAGTACCCAAATCAATTCCTACGTCTCTAAAAAATCTACTGAAGATGTTTGCCATCCCTCACCCTTCAAAGATTTGCTCGCCCCTTACTCTTGTTAAGAGTGAGGGGTCGCGCAGCGACCAATAAAACTGCGCAGTCTTTTTGTGTATATGATTTTTGTTTATAATTCATGATTTTAGATATTAAACTTGTTTCTATCTTTGAAGGGTGAGGGATAGAATTTTCGCAACTTCCTCTTCGCTCATAATCTTGGCGCTAATTTCATTTCTTCTTTTCACCTCAATTTTTTCGCCTGTTTTTGGACTCACCACTAACCGCAGTGGAATCCCGATTAAATCCGCATCCACCAGTTTCTCTCCGGCCGAAACGTCTCTGTCGTCGTACAATACCTCAATTCCCTGTTTTTGTAAATCGTTGTAAAGTTTCGAGCCTGACGCGCCGCCGAGCTCCAAAAGGTGCGCCGGAAAAGGCGCGGCTGCCTCCGGCCAAATGATTCCTTTTTCGTCGTGGAATTTTTCCACCAGCACTCCCATAAGCCGCGAGATGCCGAGGCCGTAACAGCCCATTACCGGGTATTGTTTTTTGCCGTCTCTGCCGATAAAAGTCAGGTTAAAATCTTTTCCGTATTTCTGGCCCAAATCAAAAACATTGCCGACTTCCGATGCCCGGGCTTTCTCCAATTTTCCTTTTTTGCACTTTGGGCAGGCATTTCCGGCTTTCTGTTTCGCGATTTGAACATTCACGCAAAAATCGCAGCGGCCGCAATACAAAATATCGTCCTCACCCGCGTCAGTTAAAACCATGAATTCGTACGATATTTTTTCGGAAAAAATTCCGCCTGCTCCTTCCGTAGCTTTTGCCGTAAGCCCCATCCGTTCAAACACGCGGAAATACGCTTTTTTAACTATATCGTAGAATTTTTCAAAGTCCTGCTGGTTTTCGTGAAAACTATACATATCTTTCATATAAAACTCCACTCCGCGCAAAAGCCCGGATTTGGCTCTGAGCTCGTCCCGGAATTTCCAGTGAATCTGGTAAACTGCGAGCGGCAAATCGCGGTACGTCTGCACGCGTTTCATTACGAGCGGGGTTACTACTTCTTCCTCGCTCTGGCCCAAAGCGAATTCTTTGCCGGTCCGGCTTTTAAGTTTGAAAAGAATATCTATTTTGTCCCAGCCGCCGGTTTTCTGCCAAATGCTTTTTGGATGAAGCACTGGCATTAATAATTCCTCACCGCCTATGGCATTCATTTCTTCGCGGACAATGTTTTCAATTTTTTTTAAGACGCGAAGCCCGAGCGGCAAATAGCTGTAAACTCCGGCCATTAGTTTTTCCACAAATCCAGCCCTGACCAAAAGCTTGGCATTTAAAGTTATCTCGTCTTTTGGCGCGGTACGCTCGGTCTTAATGAATAGTTCTGATTGTCTCATATATGTATATATCTAGAATAGCACGGAATTTCAAGGCATAAAAGACCTTGACTTTTCCATATGGTATGCTATAATATAGGCAGCTTTATTGAGAATGAAGCAAGCGCCATCCCGCACTGTGCGGGACAGCGGCGCGCTTCAAAACAAGAATTCAAGGATTGACACGGGAGGTGTCGAATGGAACGTGAATTTTTCTACGCCTGCACCGCAGGCATCGGCGCTCCGCCCAAAGCGGAATTCGGCTTAGCACGCTGCAGGAACCCGCAGCCGTGCTCCATCCACCAGAACGGCGCTCTATGGGCGAAAGCCCCTATTCCCGACGTGGTACTCTTCAAAGTTAACATCTCGAAGAATAACCGCGACTGGGACCGGCTCCCGCTTTTGGAGCGGACCGAGGAGCGGTCGTGGCAGCTAACCCAGGCGCACCTCGACCAGCTCCGCCACCTCGGCATCGATCGCGATACACTCCGGTATCGCGAAGCAAGAGGGGAAGACACGAAACTTCCAGAAGCCGACGACACCGGCGTCCCAATCTTCAACGAGGAAGATGGCCTGCAGTTCGTGGATGTCGCAGGGGTGATCCCCGAACTCCATAAGGCGGGCTACCTGCTTATCCACGCACATCGGCTGTGGCGGTTCCACAAGCCGCCAGTGCGACTAGTGCTGGTATTCGCCAAAAACGTTACCAGCCAGCCGTTGGCCGATTTCCCATGGCTGAAGTTAAAGGACTTCATCTCGGTGGAGTTCGGACAGGTGGACGTATGGGCGAACCCCATTGATGCACGGAATATCTGCGTCCACACTGTCAACTGCAGCAAGCGCAACGAGGTGCGGCCCGCGGATGCGCCGCGCTACCGCCTGACCTTCAACAGCGGCGACTGGGACGCCAAGACCATCTAAAAACAAAAACATTCCTAGAACCATTCTAACGGGATTACTGCTCTGCAAGTGCCCGTTTTTTTATTGCTTTTCTCAAAAATTTCAATCCGCAGCAGCAGAGCTATTACAGAAGACAGGCAAATATCTGCGAATACCGCGAATAAAGTCGCAATTACTTAACTTATCCTGCGATCGCAGAACAAGTTAAGTAATAAAACAACGGATAAGTCGCATAGAATTTCAATTTATTCTAATTTATTTCAACTTTATATCTATCTTATTTCTATTTTATTTCCATTTATTTCTACTTAATTTTCAATATATTTCTCATTCCGTCCCTCCAATATCCTCCATTCTTTTCTCAAGCACCGGTTTGAATCTCTCTAAAACCGGCGCAAGCGCTCCCAAGCCGGCTATTTCTTTTACGTCAACCGGTTCTTTAGGAATTCCCGCGGGTATTGGCAAACCGGAGCAAAGCGTGAAAAATTCCATCAGAAACGAAGTGGCGTAAGACCCCTTGGGAAGCGAAAAAGCGAAAATCGCGAACTGCTCCTTGAACACGATATTATGAATATCCAATTTCTGCAAAGTTGGCCAAACGCGGGATTCAACTCGGACAAATGGAAAATCCCGGTAGGAATTGCTTGGCAATTTCACTTCGTCCGCTTCCAAAAATTTCCTATACGGCTCCCAGTCCTTGGGATTAAAAGAAGTGATAAGCGGAAGCGAAACCGGCACCTCGCCCCCGCGAATCAATTCCGAAAGCTTACGGTTGAACAGAAAACAATCATAAGAATACGTCCACAGCCGCACCTGGTCCGGCAGGGTATGGAGCGCCCCCAGAAAATCAGCCGGATGTTCAATCAAATATCCGATAAATGCAAGCTCGTGGTGAAAGTGATACGGAAATGGTTTCAAACGCTCGTATATCCCCTGCCAGTTGCCCCACATAGCCAAAATTTCTTCCCGGATATTTTTGAAATAAGGCAGTTCGCGAGCAGCAGAAAATGTCACAAAAGTTTTCACCACCTCTTCATACTGGCCTTTCAAAAGCAGGAGTCCCAGCCAGTGACTTAAAAGCCGCGGAGTGCCGAAACGCTGGAAATAAAAGAAATTCCAAAAACCGTCTTCTTTGATTTCCTGCGCTCTTTTCTCCATCCCGGCAATTTCTTCTTTGCTTAACCCTTTGGGCAATCGCAGAAGAATAATAAAGCGATTCCCTTTTAAGTCGCCGTTCGCTACCGCGCCCTTTCCGCGTACAATGTTCTTAAGAAAAAAGTTTTCCGCGTTTATTTTTGCGAATTCTTCGCTAGAAACCACGTTCCTTATGCTTATCCTCTGGCTTGTGAGCGCCAACCGGTCTTTTATCCCGGCAAACCCGATGTTTTTCCCGTCAATGCCGAGAGTAGCCGCAATTTCATCCTTTGCGGCCAGGGTGTCTATTCCAATCTTCACTAATTCGGCATAATATGTTTTCCCTTCTGCAGATATGTTATTAATGAGCTGACCGGGGTCTACAGTTACCACGGTTCCATCCTGTAAAATTTCCTCTACTATGAAATCCTGCGGCAGAAGCTTTATATATCCGAGTAGCCGGTCTGAAGAAATTGCTTCTATCCCAATCCAGCGGAGAAATTCAGTATCATCCACCATCGGCTCGCGCAGGAAAAGCTCGGGCACTCGCTTCCGCTCGGCTTCAAACAGCTGTCGCTCTTGTTCGCGTTCCTCTTGGGTAAGCATTTAATTTGAATATAACACGCTCTTTAAACATAAGAAGTATCCGATATTAACATTTTCTACAATCGTAGGAAATGTTAATAAAATTAGCCATTGCAAAAACTTAGTTAAATCACAAAAATCTCGCAAAAAAGAAAATCACGACACCCACGACGCTTGCAAACGCCGAGATAATCCAGAAACGCATTGTAACCTGCGATTCGGGCCAGCCGATTGCCTGAAAATGATGGTGAATCGGGGCGGACAAAAACACTTTCCGCCTGAAAAATCTTTTTGAGACGAGCTGGATAATCACCGAAGCGGATTCAACCACCAATACGAAGCCGATAATCGGCAGAAGCAAGACGGTATTTGTCAAAAACGCGATGACTGCGAGCGTGACCGTGAGTCCCATAATCCCTGTCTCGCCCATATAAAACTTGGCGGGATGAACATTAAACCATAAATAGGTTATGAGCGCGCCGATAAGCACGGTAACAAGCGCCACAAGGTCGTAAAGTTCTTTGGTATAGGCGATCGCGGCAAAGGCGCCGAAAATCGGAATAAGCACTCCGGCTGATAGGCCGTCCAGTCCGTCCACTACGCTTGAGGAATAAGTGGCAATCATAACTAATACGAACAAAAGAAGGTACCAGCCGTTAATCTCTAAATTGCTGAAGAATGGGACATAAATGCTGTGCCATTCAAGTTTGTAGTGAAACCACCAGGCGCCGACAATGGCAATAAGAAAAATCAAAGCCAGGCGCACCTTGAAACGAATCCCGCCGCCGATATATTTCCCCCTATTGTTTATGACCAAAATATCGTCAATCAATCCCAAGAGAGATGCCGAGATAAGGGTAAAAAGCGGAAGCCATGTTTCCTTGCGGGAAACAAAATTAAGTTTTGCGAAGAAAGAGGCAGGGAAAAGTTGCGCGCCCAAAAACACAATTACGGTAACCGCGAGCACCGTCCCCCAGATAAGAATGCCGCCCATGCGCGGAGTGGATACTTCTTTTTCGCCGTGGAGTTTGGTAAAAATAGGAGTTTTTTCTCCGCCAAATGTCTCTTCGCGCGGCTTCTTTTTCCAGCATTTGTATTTGTATAAAAAATGTATTAAAAACGGAGCGGAGCAAAGCGCAATCCCAAAAGACATAACAAAGAGAATCGCGTTTTTAATGATTAAGAGAACGTGGGTGTGATACATTGTTATTCGCTAATTTTCACAAATTTGGCCACTAATTTCACTAATTAAGTATACGGCTGAACTCAAGACGCTTATGCCTGAAATTAGCAATAATCCCAAGTTTTAGCCCAGTTCCCTCAAGATATCTCAAAACTTGTTTAATATCATCATCTGATATTTTCCAAATCTTTTTAACTTCTAAAATGATTTTGTTATCTATTATAAAATCAACAAAAAAATCTCCCAAAGATTCTTTACCAAATTCTACTATTGTTTTTACTTCTCGCTGATAGGGAATTTTTAATTCTTTTAGTTTAATTTCTATAGCACGCTGGTAATGTTTTTCTTGATATTTTGTTCCTAGTTTATTATGAACCTCAAATAAAATGCCCATCAATAAGTAACTTAATTCTGGATAAACTAATTTTTCTTTATTCGCAAGATTTGTGGTCATATTCGGGATTTGTGATATTTGTGCCCATATTTGTGTAAATTAGCGAGTGATAGCGAAGCTATCCTTGAACCATTCTAACAGCTTCTCGGTTTCGCCGAAACGGTCGTCAGTCCCCAAAATCACGATTACGATTGGCTGGCCGCGATACGAAAAAACCGATAAAAGATTCCCGCCCGCATCTTCAGTATAGCCGGTTTTTCCGCCCAAGAAATCGCTCTGGCCGGCAAAAATATTGATATTTAGAATGGTTTGTCTTCTCCCTGAATTAAGCTCGGTAACTAAAAGTTTTTGGAACTGCGTGGTGCGAAAAATATAAGGATATTGCTCATATATAATACGGCTTATTTTCAAGAGGTCGTTCGCTGTTGATTGATTTGCCGCGGATAGCCCGGAAGGATCGGAAAAATATGTGGATGTGAGCCCCCATTCTTTAATGAGGACATTCATATTCGCAATAAATTCATTATGATCCTTTATGTTCGCCAGCGCTTCTGCGGCCTCGTTGCTTGACTGAAGAAACATTATTTTTAAAAGATCTTTTATTGAATAAGAATCCCCCACTTTGAGATATTTTAGATTCTCGTTCTCCGTAATCAGAAAATCGCGGTCGCCGAGGGTTGCCAATTGGCTTAAATCATTATATTTCATCGTGAGAGCAGCGGTGACCAATTTGGTAATCGACGCCAAGGGCCAGCGGCGATCTGGATTCGTGGAAAAATAAGTCTCTCCTGTTTTTAAATCGGCGATGATCGCTGCTTTTGCATTTATAAGCGGCGGCGCAGTATCATGAATCTGGTAAAATACGCGAGAGGCAATGCCTTTGGCAGCAGAAAGAAAACCTTGGCCAATATCAATATTTTCTGAGGGGACAGAATGGAAAATTGGAGCAGATTGATTTTTGTAATCTCCAGCGGAACTTTCCTCGCGCGTTAAAAGCAAAGAAGTAGAAGTTGGCAAGATTGAGTTGAGCAACGATGAAGAAATTTCATTGTTTTGATTAGAAGCAGAGATTGGAGGTATGGCTGGGGAAGAAAGAATAAAAATCGGCGGCGGGGAGCTAGATTTAGGATGTTCAAGCAAAGCCAGGATAGAAGTATCCGTGGCCCTGCTTTTGCCGCCATAAAGATTATTGCCTATTACAGTCATTATAATCATTACTCCTAAAAATAAAAATTTCGGGAAATGTTCAGACATTGTTATTTATAGATCGCTCTCCTGTTTCTTTAATTATTACAGATTCATCCGCCTCTGCCGCCCCCGCGGGAACAGCGGTTTCACTCGATAGAGACAGCTCTCCTTGGGCTTCAAAATTTTTAAACAGCGATTGGAATTTTTCATAATCCGGCAATTCTTCTATTTTATTTATTCCCAAGTGTTTTAAAAGCTCGAAGGACGGCTCATAAAGATAAGTATTGGGGCGAGCGGGGTCTGGAAAGCGCTCAACAAGTCCACGAAGGAGCAGGCTTCTTAGAATAAACGTGGAATTTACGCCGCGCTGGTATTCTATGCGGCTTCGCGAAATCGGCCCAAAATACGCAATAATCGCAAGCGTTTCTGCGCTTGCGGGAGTTAATTCCTCCCTAAGTTCGCTTTGCACGAACTTTTCAAGTATCCCTCGGAATTCAGATTTTGTAGCCAGTTGTATTTTGCCGGAAAAATTAATAAGAGTAAGTCCCCTTTCGCTCACATGAAGGCGCTTATCAAATTCCGCGACAAGAATCGCTGTCTCCTCCGGGTTAATCCCCAAAACCGTTCCTACTTTGTCTAGGGACAGCGGTTCGCCGTGGATAAACAATAACGCCTCAAGCTCTGCCAATTTTTCTTCCAGTGTCTCAAGCTTCATATTCCAAGTTTCATGTTCCAAGTTCCAAGTTTCATGTTTTGTGTTTCCTGATGATTATATCAGAAAGATAATTTTCCTGCTCCAAAAAAACAAGCTGCTCTCTGGCTAAATGGAGTATTGCCAGAAAGGTTACGATTATCTCCGAACGCGGGGTGGTCTGGGTAATGTTTCCAAAACTAACTTCTGTTAGTTTTTTAAATTTCTCAATGATTTCGTTGATTTTCGCTTCAAGTGAAATAATAGTATCTTTGATTACCTGATTTTCTAATATAAATTTTTGAAAACTCTCAAACAAGTTCCCCAGCGCAGAAACTAAAGATGGAAGATCAAGCCGCGAACCAGGATAAAAGATGCCGGCACGCGAACCGGAAAGAATGCCGCCGATAGATAAATTCAAAAAATATGGCCGGCTAAGCTCGCGGCCAGCGTTCACCCACAACTCTCTTAATATTTTCATGGCGGGTCTGAATTCTTTGTATATCTTAAGCCGGCTCTCCAGGTCTTTAATCTCGGCTTCTTCCTCGCCAGTCAAGGGAAAATCCGGCAAAAGCGACTTTGATTTAATAAATAGAAGCCGGCTCGCAACCACCACAAAATCCGCCAAGAGCCGCAGATCGAAAGATAATCCGTCTTTCCCCCCGGCAGCTTTTTTCAGCGTTTCAAGATAACGCAAAAAATCGTCCGTAACCTGCGCCAGACTAATTTCGGTAATCTCAAGCTGCCTGGCTTCAATCAACTCCAAAAGCTTATCCAAGGGCCCGCTGAATTGTCCAAGATTAAGCTGGTAAGTCATTGTTGTCGGCTATTGCCCTCATAATTTTCTCTAATCCAATCTAAGAATGTCCGCATTTCCGCAATCCGGTCAACGGATCCCAAAATAACTACGGCGACCGGGCGCTTTGTATTATTGAATTGCAAGTCAAAAATCGAAAGGATTGTTTCTTTGGCCGCGCCGCTCATCCCCACTTTCCCGCCGACAAAGCCAGGTTCGTTCTTAAGGACGTTATAATTTTCAAGATTTGAAAAGAGCGGCGGGCCGTACGCGCTTTTATATATCTTTCCGGCGCTAATTTTTAAAATAAAACTTCGGTTGTCATAAAGATATTTCGCAAGCATAAAAAGATCTTGAGCGGTGGAGATATTTTCGCTATCGCTCCCGGCTGGATCGGCGAAGCGGGTATTGTTCATGCCTATGGCTTTGGCTTTTTGATTCATTAACTCCACAAATCGCGCCGGGCCGAGAAAATTAGAAATGGCAACTGCCGCCTCGTTGGACGATTCCATAAGAAGCGGGTGGAGGAGCTCATAAAGCGTAAGGCGTTCTCCCGCTTTGAGCCGAGGCCGGGAAGTTTTTACAAGCATGTCGCCGGTTATCTCAATCTCGCGTTCAATATTTACGTATTCCACCGCGACTAAGGCGGTCATAAGTTTAGTGAGCGAGGCGATTGGCAATTTCTTTGTTGAAGATTCCTCGGCAAACACAAAATTATTTTTCAGATCAGCAGCCAGATAACTTTCCGCGGAGAGCTGCGGATGTTTTAGCCGGT
>Ga0315285_10007942_pt1 | contig 10886 bp, 14 predicted proteins | sample YL17G09_36_MG_FD_203698 | JGI IMG/M metagenome (GOLD analysis project Ga0315285, IMG submission 203698) | Sediment microbial communities from Yellowstone Lake, YNP, Wyoming, USA - YL17G09_36 | ecosystem: Environmental > Aquatic > Freshwater > Lake > Sediment | place: USA: Wyoming | collected... | reverse complement strand
GCGGCTCTTCTCCAGAGTGGCCGCTGTAAGCTTGTTCGGAATCGCGACCGGGAAAGGCAGACCGCCACGGATGGAGATCTGCTTGTAGAAGATGCGGATCGCCTCCGTGGGGGTAAGGCCAAGCTTCCGGAGGACCCCTTCAGCCTTTTGTTTTGTTTGCGGTTCAATGCGTGCGTGGACGACTGCTGTTTTCATGATGTTATTGTGTCACATTCGCAACACAGATGCAAGATGTTTTTCCCATTTACGTCTAACGGATCGCTCAGACGGATTGCCACTCCTGAGCGCTTTGTTACGCCTCGACTATCGCTGGCTCACATTCCTTATATAAAGACCTTCCTTTTCTTAAAGAAATGGTATGCCTTGCCAAGAATAAAGATTCAACCCAACAGCCCACGCACTCGGCATTTCGCATTTAATGTTTTGTGGTTCCCCCTTACAACTCGCGACTTACGTTTTATGATTGAGAATACGCTATGCGCTATGCTGTTTAATGATCGGGCCAACTTTTTTATGGATGACACCTGAAAATAAATTTCGTGACATATGAAGATGTGACCCCATATGTTCCCCTATGTTTCCAACGAGGCGGCTCACCGGGAGCCGGATTTATCGGCGATCCGGTGGAGCTATTTGTTCGGCTCACTCATTTTCTTGTTCAGATCTGCCCAGCACATCCATGGCTCCATGGATGACAGCCAGAACGTCAATCTGGTCTGACTTTATGTGGTAGATAATACGGAAGGAACCTTCGATCACTTCTCGAATCGGGTCAACATCATATTCGGGGACTCTACGGCCTGAGAAAGGGAATTTGGCAATTTGTTGAGATCTCCGGGTAAGCCGATCCACCATGCGCCTGGCATATTCGGGCGAATCCTGAGCAATATAAGCATAGATGGCGTCAAGATGTCCTTCCGCTGTATCGGTCCAGTGGACTTTCATTCCGGTAAACCGTACTTCGCCCTGATGTCTTTCACGTCCTTGGTCCGGCCTGCTTTGCTGTCGGCCAACCCGCGCTCAACCGCCTCCCGGACGTAAATCTCGCGCATGAGATCATCCCAGGTAGCGTTTGGTGGCATCTGATCGATGATTCTGTGGGCTTCATCTTTTTCCATGATTATCGACATGGCATTCTCTCCTTCTTTCTTGTCATACAATAGCACTAAACCGAACGGACTTCAATTTATTCGAAGCCGAACGCCCCGGATCACTTGCCGGGGCAGAAAGGATGATATGAAGAAGAAGGCTATTCCCGGGCAAGTGCAACCGGTTGTTAGGACATCTCGTTATTATTCTCATTGCCCCCTTGTACATCTTTGTTGTGTGGGAATCTGTTCCTATATGCTGCCTCTACGCCGCCATAGAACACAAAGACGAAATACACAATTGTTGGAAAGAGGATGGTAATCAAGATCCAAATCCTTATAGCTCTTTGCGGATTGCTAATATGATCGAGAGAATAAGCCATCCAGCCAAGCAAGAATGCTATGACGAATGAGATTGCTGCAATAACGTGGACATATTTTGGTACCCAAAACCGTCTGCGACTCCAAAACCAGAGATTGAAAACACCTACAATAAGGAAAAGGAGACCGTGAATCAGTTGGAATCCTTTAATTACCTCTTTAATCCATTCAATCATAATATAAATTTAACTCGGCCTAACAATAATTGGATTGCAGATTGTAATTTCCTAAAATCCTATACTTACTAATCGTGGACGGGTCCGTGGGAAATAGTTGAATTCTTTCACTTATTTTCCCTTCCAAACCTCATCCACCTTCACCTTTTAATTGTTCTGGGGTTCGTTCTTGTAGCCAAAGCTTGCAGACGTTCTTCCATCCGATCCGTCGCCATCTTTTGAACGCTGCCTTGAGCTCATTAAGGTCTTTCGCTTCGACAAGATCTTTCTGAGCAGCTTTTAAATCTTCAAGAGAAGCAATCGCTGGCATATTTTACTCCGCTAATTCCGTGTCACATGTCCGTGTTTCGTGTCCGCATCCCTGATAACCTGCTCAAGGACCGCTGCGTTCAAGTTATAGGCTCTGTTCGCTGAAGTAATTTTCTGATGCCCTTATCTTAATTTTTTCTTTTGACCCTATAAATAGATTGAGGCTCAGCAACAATGGGTAATGAAAATGTTTGATGCTTTTTATGCTGAATTTCGACACGAATGGTTGCCCCAAGAACTTCAGCGACGCGGCGCAACATGCTTAAAGAATGCCCTTCATAGGAAGGTGATTCAAGACGGCTGATTTGCTGTTGGGATGTCCCAACCCTCTTTGCTAGGTCCTTCTGTGACAATCCTGACTTTTTACGGAGAGAGGCCAGTTGTATGGCTATGTCCCAAGCTTCGCCGGCCTTTCTGAATTTCTCAGCAAAATCCGGGCTCTTTAGCTGCTCCTCAAGGTATAGATCAAAATTTGATTTTTTCTTCATCATGGTCCCCTTGACCACCAATCCTTTTTTCTTTCCAGCGCAATCTTAATATCTCGGTCTGAAATTAATTCGAGATTGACTTAATCTATCAAAAATACAGGGAAAGATCAATTTTATTTCGGGCTTTTATTCTCTTTTTCAGGCCTTGACACATCAAACACGGATACGTTATTTTTAAGCCGTTCGTCCGAAAATCTAAAATTATGAAAGGAATTTATTATGGATTTGCTTAAAGCGATTAATGAAAGAAAAAGCATCAGGGCTTTCAAGTCTGATCCAATTCCAAGGGAGAGGATTGAAGAGATTTTGAGATTATCAATCCTTGCACCCTCGGCGATCAATCTCCAGCCCTGGGAATTTATTGTAGTGACCGGAGAAGAGAAAGAGAGGTTAAGCCGAAGGCTGATCAAGGCCTATCGGGAAAAGAGAATCTCCTGCAGTCCTGATACCGTTAAACCATTGCCAAAAACGTTTGGTAAAAGGGGAGCCAAAACCTTGGAGGCCATGAAGCCTTTCTTCCAAGAGATGGAAGTTGATCCCGACCAATTTATCAATGAAGGGAGTTGTAACTTTTATGGCGCTCCTGTGGCCATCATCATCTGTCTGGATGACTCATTTCCAAAAGCACGCATGGTAGATATCGGCTTAGCCTTGGGATACTTAGTCCTTACCGCCCATGATTTTGGATTGGGGGCATGCCCGATCGGTCTAATCACCGCTTATGAAGATGAGATAAAAGACCTGCTGAATATTCCCGAGAATAAAAACGTGGTGATCGGAGTGGCTTTGGGTTACCCAGATTGGAATGTCCCGATCAACCGCTTCAAATCTCAAAGAGATAATCTTGAGAAATTTGTGAGATGGATTGAATAACTGTTAGTCATTGGGTAATTATTAAGGAGTCCATAATTGAAAAGACATATCTTCGGAAAATCTCCCCTAACCCCTCTTTTTCAAAGAGGGGGAATTCCTCCCCTTTTGAATTTGGGGTTCGGTAATTAGGTATTGACATTCCAATCCTTCTTTAATAAACAATTCTCCATGGCTCGTAGACCGTATTTCCGCTGCGTGACCCCCACTTCATTTTCCATTGAGAACGCCAAGAATTTACTAACCCAGTGAGCATAAAAAGGCGCATTTCTTTCAGGGACAAGAGAACGGGAAAGAAGAAAGTCTTGGAACTCGGGTAATATTCTATTTACCACTTATGACCTCCAAATTTGCCAAAATACTTATGTTATACGAAATTCGTATTTCGTGCTATTATAGGGAAAACACGAAATAGAATCAATAGTTTTGTACAATTTTATAGACAGAAAGAATAAAAAGTGGTAGAAAGGTAGACTTAGAAGAGCTGATTCCAAATAAATCGGAATTTCGTCTATTAATTGTTAGGCCTTAGATATGACAATAATGACTCATAGCCCGTATCTACTCTCAAGAGCAACCTGAAAAAAGGCCGAGGGAAAATGTTTAGGTATTGTTTATCATCGTTTTCAATTTTGCTCGTTATCATCCTTCTCCTATCCACTAATTGTGCAGTCAAGACACCCTTTTATGGTGCGAAAGAAATTAGCATTTCTAGCGATAGAATTGTTTTGGAGAAAAAAGACCAGATCAAAAAGTTCGAGGGGAGAATTAGAGAGGGGCTCCAAAGAGGTTTTCTACCTATCATCGATGTAGAGTTTCATTACACCCAGAGGATCGAAATAGAGAAGTTAATAAAGAAAATGGATGAAAACGGGGTGGCGCTGACATGGCTTGCTCCAGGTGGTGACCTGGGGGAAAGCGAAGTATCCTTGGTATTGAATGAACTCTATCCTGACAGGATCGTTCCAACGACAGTTAGCGGCGATGGCAGGCTATGGCATAGTAGCGACAAGGACTTTCTCGATAGACTCGCCACTGCTGTTCGCTCAGAAAGATATTGTGCCATGGGTGAATTCGAGGCAAGACATTATCATGCAGGGCCCTCGACCAGTCCGGAAGCACATACGCAAGTTGACTCTGAAGCTATGAAGGTTGTCTTTGAGCTATCGAAAGAGAAAAACATTCCTTTTTTGCTTCATCATGAGGCAGAAGACAAGCTCCTACCTGAATTGGAATTGATGCTTCGAAGATATCCAGAGGCAAAAGTAATTTGGTGTCATGTAGGACGAAACAGGAACCCTAACACATGGAAGAAGTTCAGAAAAGCAGAAGCGGTCCGCGAGTTTCTGCAAAAATATCCTAACCTTTATTTTGACTTCCTTGCCTCACCGCCTGGCGCAAGATTTTCTGGATATGTGGAAGGAATTATGTACAAAATGCTATTCCAAGGAGTTACTCTCGATCCCGAATGGAAAAAAGTCATTGAGGAGTTCCCCGATCGGTTCGTTCTTGGTAGCGATGTAGCTCCCCTGCGCTTCGAAGGGTGGTATAATAGGGTATTTGATGATTACAGAAAAATCATTCTTAAGGACGTAAGGAAGGATGTAGCCGAGAGGATAGCCTATAAGAACGCATGGAAGCTGATGACAGGAGAAGACTGGGTAGATTAATCCCGCAAGGGCATAACAATGGGCTTGACAAGGATGCGCGAAAAATGCGCCCGCGCACCTGTCAGCCCGACCGTTAGGCGGAAGTCAAATTAGTCATGGACATAGAAAAATCTGTACACGAACGAAAAGTATTTTCTGAGTTTGCTCGATCGGCAGGTCTTGCTGTCGTTCCCGAATCAGTCGAAGCAGGTGAGCCGCCGAGCCCTGACATAAAATGTATCCTCGATAATGAATACCGATATTTTGAACTGGGGCGTATCCTTGATGAGGAGATGCCTAAACTCAGAATTGAAATGTTCCGACAAGCACCGCAGCCGGTGAAACCTGACGTTTCGAAGTTCGGTTGGCCTGAGCGTGATATGCTCGTTCAAAAACTCTCAATCCGTTACGAAACTCATGGGCTACCGGTCGACCTCGTATTATATTGGGACTTCGATAATCGTAACTGGCTCACGGCAAATGAGCCACCGCCAATCGCACCTTTTCCAGACATGGCAGAAGATCTACTCACACCACTATTAATTTCAGAACGGCATCCATTCTCGCGAATATTCTACTTTCACAGGCGCATCCAGCGTATTCTGTGGCGATACCCGAGCGTCGCCTAACAATCAAATCCAGCGGATGGCTTACAGCCACCGCTGATTTTAGTCGTTGGACATAGACAAATGACTGACACAAACAAACTTCTGTCAGCGATGTCGGGTATCGAACCCTATGAGCCGAAAGACGATGATTCCCTCTTCACTTTCAAGAATATCAGCACAGGGAATATAATCCCGCCGGCTTACATTGTCGCCTTCGTTTTCTTCTCCCCGCTTGGGTTCAAGAACTACGGTGGATTCGAGAAGATATGGTGGCACACATACTTCAAATACAAGGACTACCTGTTCCTGATCAGGGATTTTAAGTTTGGGTCGTGGTCTCTTGAATCAAGAGGAAACATTGAATCAGCCAAGACCCTTGTCCCTGAGATAGTGGGAAAGATTCGGAATGCATCTCGCTATGCTGACAGACTGCTTCAGTTAGAGTTTAAAAAAACGATTGATCAAGGGGAATTCTACATCAACAACGGCTATGGCAAGCTTTCCAGAATATACGAGTTCTATGTATCAGAAGTTCGGTCAGCACTTGACAAGCTGCTGAAGTTTCAGGCTAAGATGGCAACCGAGAAGTCTGACCTTAAGAACTTTGCCCGTAGGCATAACAAGAGGCTTGGCCTCGAAAACATTCTAACATATCGTTGTATTCCTATGATGATGGCATTCTTCTCTTTATTGGAATTCATTCTGGACGTGTTTTATGCCTTCGAACAACCAGCCCTGTCATTCTTCGACTTTCGCCGCCTCACGTGGCAGGAGAGGCTAAAGAAAGTTGTGTCGCTGAAACCCGGCACTGACATGACGCATTTGTACGAGAGACTTGTGAACATCAAGACTCAATACAGGCACCCCTTGACACATGGTCTCACCAATGAAAGCTCACTCCTTGTTCCTTTCCCATTCGCCGGTTTGGTGCCTGTCTCCTACGAGCATCTTTCTAAGACGGTTCATTACGGCTTTGTTCAGATCTCGCAAAACTCAGCGAGAGAGATGATGGAAGCATTTGCGGCATTCCTTGGTCTAATCGCCCATCAGGAGCCATACTCGTACTATGTGCTTTACTCCGAGTATGGCTTTTCCATACCGGTCACAAAACAAGCAGTATCAGCAATTCGAAACGAGATGAAGGACTACGACAGCTTTGAAGAGTATTTGCAGGCAAAGAGCAGGTATCAAGACATGATAGCGAATAGAGACATATAGAACGGTCCAACCAGCGGCTCCACCGGATCGTGGCAAAAGGCGGCCACTCCCGGTGAGCCACGACGTTGTGCGAATAAAATAGAATACAGAAATGAACATTAACCGACTCGATCACTTTGTATTGACGGTCAACGATATAGGGGCGACATGCTCTTTTTATAAGAGAGTATTAGGCATGGAGGTTGTTGTCTTCGGCGGTGGCAGGAAAGCCCTATCTTTTGGAGCGCAGAAAATCAACCTGCACCAAAAAGGTAAAGAGTATGAACCTAAGGCATTAAAACCAACTCCGGGGTCAGGCGATTTGTGTTTTATCACTTCTGTTCCTATATCGGAAGTGATAGCACATTTGAACTCCTGCGGGATCGAGATCATCGAAGGCCCTGTCAGAAGAACCGGCGCAACGGGGCCAATTATTTCTGTCTATTTCCGTGATCCAGATTTGAATTTAATTGAAGTATCAAACTATGAGGACGTACAACAAATTCATCCAGCTGACCGGGAATAACCGTGGTGCCCTTTCAATCAGACGTTTGTGCCCCGGCGGCTGATGACCGGCGTTAAGAGTATAGGAATATAAAATATGGCGTTAAATCCATTCTACGCAAATATCTTTATTGATTCTTGTGCCTTTGACCCTAAATACCAACCTGAGTCGAGCTGTGCGGAAGAAATATTTCGCCGATATGAAAATGATGAGATAAATATAGTAATAGCTCATTCAAATATAAAGGAGTCTGAACACCCCAATACTCCAACAAAAGTAAAAAAGGAAGCATTAACAAAAATATTCACTATTGAAACAAACTTAATTCCAGAAGAAAGACAAAGAAAACAAGATATTTGGAATATTTTAACTGGAAATGGCAAACCAGAAAATATGGAACAAGATGCTAACCATGTATTTGAAGCTCATAAGTATGGCGGTTATTTTGTTACTACTGACGTTAGAATAATAAATAAGCGGGGAGACCTTCATGGAATATGCAATGCAATAATTGTTAAACCATGTGAGTTACTCGCTCTTATTAAAGAATTCGAAAACTCTTAACAACTTGCTGCAAGGGACCTCCAGGGGCTGCGCCCCTTCGGCCCCTGAGCATAGTGTTAGAGGTACATACAAACAAACTAGAAGGAGGGCTCATGAAAAGACTTCTGATTTGCGCCATGGTACTATTGTTAGGAACCATCAGTGTTGGCAACGCGCAGGAAAAGCGGCCTCAGCCTTCTCCTGAGGAAATCCAACAACAGATGGAAAAGACTTTCGCCATGATGGCACCCATGATGGGAAAGATGGTGGAGGCTATGATCGAGGCCCAGCTTTCTGTCATATCTAAACCTGAATCAGCTGACAAGATGGCTCAATACGTGAAGAATTTTCAAGAAGCCCTTGTCAAGCAAGGCTTTTCCAAGGAGGAAGCGTTGAGGATCGTAACATCTCTACCTATGCCGTCAGCTTCTCCTTCGTCGAAATAGAATGGAAGCCTCTAACAACGCCATCCAGCGGATCGCCAATAAATCCGGCTCCCGCTGATCCGTATGTTGGCTCAAAGATATAGTGGAGGCAAAAAGTGGAAGAGAAAAGGTACCAAATATTCGTTAGTTCCACATATAGTGACTTATTTAAAGCACGGGAAAGGATAATTGAAACAATTCTGAGGCTTTACCATTTCCCCGTTGGAATGGAAATGTTCAGCGCTGATGACGATGAACAGTGGGAAGTAATAAAGGATACAATTGATATAAGTGACTATTATATAGTCATAATTGGCCACAGATATGGGTCTGAAACCTCCGAAGGTATAAGCTATACTGAAAAAGAGTATGATTATGCAAAAGAGAAAAATGTCCCTATTTTAGCTTTTATTCGAAAGCGTGATGTCGCGACAAAACCCCATGAACGTGATGATGATATTTCAAAAAATGATAAACTCAATAATTTTATTGAAAAAGCAACAAAAAGTAAGATGTGTGAATTCTGGGAGAATGAAGATGATTTATCGACGAAAGTAGCGATTGCGTTGCCAAAGATATTTCGGAAGAATCCAAGAATAGGCTGGGTTAGGGCAGATAAAGCAGTTTCACCGGAAGTGTCAGAAGAATTAGCAAGACTTAGTAAGGAGAATAGAACATCGAGGGACGAAATCGAAAAATTAAAGTCTCAATTGGATGGCAAAAAGCCAGCCTTAGAGGTTCGAATTGATGGTCGGGAAAAACTTGAGTTATTATTTGCTGATAACAAAGAAATGGAAATTACATTAGGCAAACAAAGGGTTCCAATATCCTTTTTTAACGAACGAGACCCTCTATCGCAGAAGGACGTGCCGTCTCACTTGAAATCTTATGTTTCTGAATCTGATATAGCAAAGTATAATAAGGGATTGCCAACAAAAGATAGAATTGCTGAATTCAATAGAAAGCTCGAATTATTTTGGCGCATTAAAGAAACAAGGTATAATTTACTGGTATCAATTAGCAACAATGGAAACATGAAGGCAAATGAAGTCTTTGTTGATATAGAGTTTCCTCCGGAAATTATGGTCTTGGAAAGAGATGATATAGATAGTTACAAGTTCCCTGAAATACCCTTTCCCGAAAACCCGATTCAAAAAGCAGAGAAAGAATTCAAAAAGAGTAAGACAGGACCTTTTGCAGGATTCAGTTTCGACTTTGATAAATATTCAATGCTTGGGCCTACTAATATTACGCCGATTGCTGAAACTATAGCTAATCTCACCTCTGATAGAGAACGCAGAATAATTGTCTCGGATAACAAAATATCCATCAAGCTGAAAAGTCTGTTGCACACAAGGGCAATTGATCTTGATGATTTTGCTGTTGTCCCAATGAAATCCGGTAATTATGAAGTCAAAATATCAATTATTTGTGAGGAATACGATAAGAAAACAGTAAACATAATACCAGTTTTAATTAGTGAAGGGCAAGCCAACAAATAAATGCAGCGGACTCGTAACTCGCTGCTGATTACGCCGTTGGCTTTCAAAAAGAATGTTATGCAAACAAACATAAAGAAATGTCCTGAGTGCGGTTCAGAGATGATCGATGGGTACATAGGCCCACCAGCATGGTTGAGGTGGTGGAAAAGTAAAAAGACAATTTGGACTATGGTTGGTGCCTGCTTCGGCGAAAGATTAGCCAAAAGGACATGGGGGAATGTCCCTTGTCACCGGTGTCCAAATTACAGGCTGGTGATGTTTCATGAGGTGTAAGAAAAGCCAACAAGTCAATTAAGGCGACGGGTGATAGTCCCGTGCCTTTCGCAGAGGTCACTGCCCCCGCGCCTTATTTCCACCGTTGGCACCAAAATGAATGGCATAAATAAATTGATAATAATCACGGCTCTCCTTGTACTTCTGCCAGTTTTCTGTTTCGCTGGAGGTGATTATGTTGCTGGCCGCGTGGAATTTGTCGAACAACAAGGAGGCGTTTATGTAATCCATTTCATTCAGACCGGTGGCCAGCATGAATTAATTAAAGACTGCAAAGAAATAACAGTTATAGTCAAATATTCACGAGTACCCTGGTTCTATTGGTTGCCTTTCATAAAAAGCGAGCACCCGACCAAAAAAGAAACGGTCGAATCTATTGAATACCTTAAAAACGCAGGCAGAGCTAATCAGACAGTTTATTTCGGCTACATGGGTTATGGTCTCGTCCCAACAGGTCAGAAATGTTCTTTCAAAAGTAAGGGGTTGAAGATTGAAGTAGACGATGGTAAGTGGCTAGTACTGTCATACCAAGATGAAACATAAGAAGTGCCAACAAGTCAATCAAGGCGACGGGTGATAGCCCCGTGCCTTTTGCGGAGGCTTTGACCCCGCGCCTTATTGTTATCGTTGGCCTGCAAGAAAGAGGAATATGAGACCATGAATCCAAAGATCGTTATCAGGAACGAGACGCATGACGATGTTTGCGCGATAACTGAGGTGACTATCGCAGCGTTCAAGACCTTGGAGATCAGCAACCACACGGAGCAGTTCATCATCGAGGCGCTACGTGCCGCCAAAGCTCTTACGGTATCGCTGGTCGCAGAAATGGATGGCCGAGTGATAGGGCATATTGCTTTCTCTCCCGTGACCAT
>Ga0315285_10007941_pt1 | contig 10887 bp, 10 predicted proteins | sample YL17G09_36_MG_FD_203698 | JGI IMG/M metagenome (GOLD analysis project Ga0315285, IMG submission 203698) | Sediment microbial communities from Yellowstone Lake, YNP, Wyoming, USA - YL17G09_36 | ecosystem: Environmental > Aquatic > Freshwater > Lake > Sediment | place: USA: Wyoming | collected... | reverse complement strand
ACAGAGAAATAGCACCTTGTTCATCGTCTTGTCCTCGCTATAGTTCATGCGTCGGAATCGTGATCGAGATCCTTGTCACAACCATCGCGTGATAATTTATCATGCTGTTTGCGCGCGATCAATGGCTTGGCAGAGACAGAAAGAGAAACTTCAAAACATGCGGTCGCGTTCAGATCATGTCTCTTAAGGCAGACAGGCTCGATAGACTTAATACACGCTGGCGTCTCTCCCGGAGTATCGCACGAAGATCCAGAGTGTCTTCTTGCGCGCGATCAAGAAGGGCTATGAGCCGAGTTGCCGTCGTTTACGGCCTTCCACCCTTCTGCAAGGGTCAGGCCTCTTGGTCCGCGGAGACACTCCTGCCCCAAAGTTGTCAACAAATTAAGCAAGTCCTGATCGAATACCAATACTAATTATACTGCGGTGAATTCGCCGTTGTGCAACGGCAGTCTTCGCGACAAGTCCTAACCTCTCCAAGGAGTATGGGACGGGAACCCTATGAGTGCTGCGATGAAGACCTAAGGTCGAGGTGTACGGATTGAGATGGAGCGTTCCTCTCCCGGATGAGCGTGAAGCCGGAGCGGGGGCCGGTGGGAACTTGAAGTGAAGGTTGAGGTTCTCGGCGCGCGATGTCGCGCTTGACAGGCTTCAATGAGGGAGTCCGGCAAACGAAATCGCCGGGGCTTGGAGACACTCCGCGATATGGAATCTGTACGCACCTTGGTTTCGTGATTTTGTTTCTTTCACAGGTTTCTGACGGGGTTCGGTACCGCCCAGTAGCGATCCGTGTTTCATCCGCGAGAGCGTTCGCGACAAACAACCTGCAACGAAGCCTTCCTTTCTGTCCGACCATGACGTGCACCCCAGGTTCCGGCAAGATGCGCAAAAGGACTTCATCCGAACCCATGAAAAAAGCGGGCCAGCCTTATCGGCCAGCCCGTTGTCACGGCAGCTCGCAGGGGATTCCGATCCCTGCTTCAAGCCTGAGAGGTCTGCTAATGAACATCTACAAATTTGTGCATTGACTCGCTTGTGGTATGATCTGCCTTCAAGCGAAGCCGTGCCCGGCGACAGCAAGCGTCACCAAGTGACACCAAGCGGCGACCAGAATGTGACCCAGCATCTTGAAACCGGGTCACGGAACGCCGTGTTTTCGCAGGGGTGTTACTGTCTGTGCGAGTGCACAGAGAAGAACAGGCTCCCCATTGCTGAGGAGCCTTTGTCGTTTCACGGGTATTGTTTCGGGGGCTAGATCAGTGTCACTTGGATAAGCATGCCGCTACCCTCGTCCTGTAAAGGGGTCTTGCCCCGAGCACTGAATCTATCACTCCGTGCTGCTAGTGTTTCACTCAAACTGCATCTTAACGCAAAGACATGATTTTGCTCTTGCTCCGCTATGACTCGTGAACAATTCAGCCTTGCGCGGCTCGAATGATACATCGCAATGATGCGATAATTGAGCAACACTACACTAGGTCCGTTCGATGCCAACGAAATCGGAACGGAGCCACTCGGCCGGTTATGGGTCGGCCGGAGGCACAAGAAAAAGTCTGTAAGAACTTGACTTACAGACTATATTGGCAGCGAAGCCGCCAGGATTTGAGCCTGGAACCCATAGATTTGTGGAGAACACATTAGCCAGAGAAGACGCGCCCAGGGTCTTGATCATATGCTACCACTGCTTACCTCTCAACTCATTAAGAAGCATACTCGGGCTCGCTTCTTGGACGTTCCATGGAATTAGCAGAATACCTCAGAGACGGACTCGCAGATTCAAGGACGCAGGTCCAACTCCCATTCTGATTCTTCCGGAATCATCAGGTAGCTCGCGTTCGGATGGCGCGCTGTGCAGTCGGCCTCCGCCGAAGAATGCGGCATCAGCCGCCTGAATCACGTAGCCTGCAATCCACAATGCCGTGTACATGCGGGCGTTTCTGAGGTACTTGTCAGATGATGCTTGAGCGGAATGCGCATAAGTTCGATAGCGGATACTGTCTTCTGGAGTACTCGCACTGCTTGCCGCAACGAGCCAGTGGTCATGCAGGTCTTCCGCATTGTGATAATGCTGTGACGCCAATCCTGCCATGTGATAGGACGTTCCCACAATGGCAAAGTAGAAGAGACCGCGAAGGAACTGCCGTGAAACAAACTGGCCTCCCCCAGGAATCACGGCTGCCACGACGTGCGAAACCCGGCGGCGGCGGCTCCAGTCCTGATACCGGTCATCTGAGAGCGTATCCTTTACCAGCGTCACACCCGTCTCGGCAACCATCAGTTTCCTTTCGATCGGATCATACCTGTCTTTCTCAAGCAGGATCATATGGAGACCTGCGAACAGCGAATCCGTACTCAAGGGTGACGTTCCCACAGCCATGCCGTCCAGCGACACCGTGACCTCCGGCGGAGTGGTGAGAACGCGTAATTTCCCCCGTGCGCGTTTCAACCGACTATGAATTGCTGGAACATGCTCGCTTGCCTTGACACTAATGCTGCGTTGTTCACTCTCGTACAATGGCTTCTTAATCCGAATAGTGTGGAGCCCCGGCGCGATGAGCGCGTCGGTGAGTGGGGTCACACCAAGCGAGAGTCCCGTGGTTTCGAGGATCACCTCAGCGCTTTCTGGCTCGCTGGTCACACTGATCCAGCCGACATTCAACTGCAGTGGAAATGCACGGTAAATCGCTGACGTATCCTGAACGGTGAACGCACGTTCCTCGTCCAGGTAATTCTCCTTGGTCAGCTGCAACACATGCGGGCCAAAGGCAACCGTGTCCTGCGTGTGGGGAGTTTTGCCCCACGGTTGACTGTCCACTTCGATGTTGGCTCCCGGTGGCTCGGACGTGATTGTCACCTTCGCATACTCGGGCGACAAACGATATGGTTCGAGCCGACGATCGTCTCCCGGGTAAATCGTCAGGGTATCGGATAATGACGAGTAATGTTCGCGTTGGATGTGCAGCACATATGTCCCGGCCTTGACACGCTTCTCCACGGGCGTGCCGCCGAGAATCGTCGTCCCTGACGACGGCACCTCCTCCAGCGAAACCTGTGCTCCCGGCGGATCAGACGTGACGTAGACCTGTCCTGAGTTCAGAATCAACGTGAACGGCACAGTTCTAATCTCGTTCTCGTGCATTGTCACCTTCTGCGGAGGACAGATGTACAGATCTTTCTCGACCTTCACAATCCAGTCTCCTGCGACAACCCCGCTCACTTCAAACGGAGTGAGGCCCAAAAGAATGCCGTTCAAGTAGACCGTCGCCCTGTCCGGTGTTGACTCGATGATCAGTGTTCCGGTACCCTGAGGGACGATTTGTGTAGTATCGGTAATATCGAAATTGACAGTATCCTTGAGTTCGTCGCCGGAAAGCAGGTTATATTGCCTTTCCCACATCCGCTGACCACATTTCAGTTTCATCGTATGCAGACCGGCTCCTGGGCAGAAGGTTAGGTGTCCGTTTTTGCGTGGAATGGGCATCATTCTTCCGTCAATCTCGCCTTCGAGTTGCGTGCATGTCGTATCTCCACACCAGAGCCGAACGCACGCGTTCGCGGGAGTTGCATCCCGCTCGAAGATGCTGATCGTGATTCCGTTGCCGGCCTTGAATAGCAACCCACTGATATCCAGCGTTGCATAACCGGGAGAGATGGCTCGCAACAGGTGCCTTCCAGGAGCCAGAATAACTTGATATTGTCCGGCACTCTTTTCTGATTGACTGATAATCAGATTATTGCTCTCGAACCGCAGACCGCGAATCGGACTCGACACCTCGAGTATCGCTGTCTTGCTTGTGAGCCCGATGCCGATGACCGGCGGAGCGTCATGTTCCTGCCGCCAGCCCATCTGCTTCAGGGAAGACTGCATGTCAGGAAGTTGCGCCGATGCGATCAAGACGGACATGAGTATTCCGAATGGCCAGTGACCGAGCTTCGTGATTACCATTTGCTGAGTGGCCTGAGTCCTATTTTTCGTTGTTGCGGATGATAAAGTCTCGCGGAAAGGGCGCAGCCTCTTGTCCCGCGAATAGACTGATCAAGTTGTCCGTCCGAACGTAGGCCAAAAAACGCACGCGGATCGCGGAGACCACGTACTGGCCGCCCTGCAGGCTCGCCTGCTCCGTCCATTCGAGAAAATGATGCCGGTCGCCGCCCAAATCCTTGATTAATAGAAACATGTGCAGATGGAGGTTTTCATTTTCTGATTCAACCTCGGTCAAAGCGCCGTAAACCAGATGACCGAAGGACAACTTCCCCAGCGCATGCACCCATCCGTTTCCTGTGAATGTATAGTTGGTCGTGTGCCTCCCCTCTAATTGGACGGACACGGGAAGATGCTCGGCACCGCCACATGTCACTTGCCAGGCCCGCGGGAAACCAACGGTTCTTAATGTGGCGAGGCGACAGCGCACATAGTCCAGAAAACGTGCGTCCTTGGCTAGCCATGTCGGAGCCCCTGTCACAGGGATTCCATCAAGGACGATCTGTCCGTCACTCACCTCCAGGGGGATAGACCACATGCACGAGGGCTCCCGATTGTTGAAGCCCCGCCTTGGCAACGTGATCGAACTGGACACAACGTTGAGGTAAACAGGCAGCGTGATCCTGATGTTGTCCTGACCGGGGAGCGATTCGATGAGCGAATCGGGCACGACCTCGGACAGTTCCATCACCGGCAGGGGCAACGACTCCTGCTCGATCACGCGTTCGCTCCACGCCTGCAAGCTTTCTGCCACTTGATCGTATTGTTCATAGATGTCAGCGGTCATGCGAATAGGAAACAGGTCGCCTGCATGACACGCGCAGGATACCGCAACCGCAACGATCATGGCAGACCACGGGCAGTGATCAGCGGTTGTCAACGATCTTGAAATCATAGATACTCGGAATCGTGCCGTCATCAAAACGCTCCGGTTGCCAGCAGCGCACGCGGATCAAGGGCTGCTCCGCGTTGTCGAAATCCATCATTAGAAAAACATAACCGGTGTCGGCGTAAGTGCTCGAGTACCACTGCTGCCTAAGTTCTACTCCATAGATGTTTGAGTATTGAGTGTGCCGTTCAACCCGGATCGAATCAAATTCCACGCGTACGAAAGCATTGTTCTGGAAAATCGCCGTCAGTCGATCGAGGTACTGCTCTCGCGACAGCCGAAGATACGCGATGCGTTGATTACTCCATTTGGTGGTCTTGATCATGTCGGAGACCGTTGATACATTTCGCTGCTCGCGCAGTACCCGCCCCACAATGATCAAGGCGTTATCGCTGTACACCTGTCGCATGAAGGCGAGATCCTTACGGTTGTATGCCGTGCGATAGATTTCCAGAAAATTCAGGATTCGCTGCCGCAACGGCCAGTCCCGGAGCTGCTCGCCCTGAGTGTTGAGATCGCGGTACTGCCAGCGCTCCACGGAAAATCTCATGTCGTCAATCAGGCCTTTTTGTGTGAGCACAAACACCAGATACTGATACGGAGTGCCCGGCGTATCGCCCATCGCCACTCGCACGCGTACATCGCGTACCTCCCAGAGCGAATCCGGCCGCCGCAGCAGCTTGGTACGATGGGTGAAGGCAGCATTCTCCATTTGCACTTTGGCGAGTAACGAGGATGCCACTTCATATCCCGTTGCTGTGAAATCACTCGTGTCCAAGCAAGCGGTATGCAGTACGTTGATCACATCAGAAAGGCGCCGTCCCACATCCCGGCAAAAACCCGGCGAAGCCCCGTCCGTAATGATGACCTCCCCTAATGGGGGCGCGTGTGCAATGCTCACCATTGACGCCACCGCAAGAATCGCGAGTGCACACCTCGGCAATCTCCAAACGAAGGAACTGCGCTTGTTTATTCGGCTGAACATTGGATCCAGACGGTCTTTGCCGGAAGTCCGGCGGCGGGAAGACTCTTGTAGACAGTACCCGTAATGACATCGCGAAAAATATATCCGTTGTATTCCATCACACATCGAACCGTGTGTGTGTCAAAAATGGCAGCCCAGAGCGACGCAGATGAGAGATCTGCGCGCTCCCGAGCCCATCGCAGTTGTCCAGTATTCTGCAAGTGCGCGAGTAATGTGATGAATTCGTTGCTGGACTTGACTTCTGCCAACTGCAGGATTGGCGGCGGTGTGGGCGCTGCTCCGGCGTCATCCATCCACGGAAGACAGAGCGTCACCCAAACCGAAATCTGAACCGTGTCCTTGCCGCTGAGCGTCTGGAGGCACGTAACTTCGTCAACAGCGGGTGGCCGTGTTCCCGGCGAATACACCACTGTCAGCGGCATTCTCTCAAACTTCTCTTGCGGCTGCAAGCCGTCGAGTTCAATGTATTCTTCGCCATTGGCCACCAAACCGAAGCAATCCTCATCACCATCTCGGTAGAAGATCTGCAGACCCTCCACTGGTCGCCCCTGGTAGTGGAAGACAAGACGCGTGGTGATAATGTCGCCGTGCTGCGCGGCGGTGTCGGCACGAATCTCGATTCGGCGAATGCAGCGCTCAAGCGTTCGTCGCACGGACGGGCCTGCGGGCTTGGTGGGCTGGCCTGAACTGTCTGGAAGCAGTTCAACAAGCGGAGAACACGCCAGCAAATAAGCCATGTAGTACTGGTGCAAGGCGATCCCTAGCTCCCCCTGTCTCTCCGCCTGCTGGCCGGCCACGGCAAAATCCCGGATCTCTGCAGACATGCTGTCCGAAATAGCATGGACTTCTGGCCATTCAGCATAGACCAACGACACCCATCGTCCGGGTTCTGGAACACGCAGAATGTGGGTACCGCTAAGGTGCTGTTGTGCAAAAAAGTTCACGGCTTCAACCCAGTTGGCATGGCGGACGAGTAGTGCCGGCGCTGCAATTCCCGGTTCCTGACCGCGATGCTGTTGAGCATTGGTCACGAAGTCCTCAACGGCTTTCGCATCGGCAGTCCATGCCACGGAATCGCTTCCGATTCCCCATAGGTATTGCGGCGATTGCTGAATAGCATCCATCAGCTCCTTGGTGACATCGGTCTGTGCATGCCCACAACTGAAACCGAGCAACAGTGAAACAACGACTCCCAAGGCGATCATGTTCAATGAGTGCTTTCTGACGTTTGCCTCAACCGGGTGCCACCCGCATCCAAACCTGCGTGCGCTTCTTCAGCGAATCCGGCAGCTCGCGGCTTGCTTGCCGGCTTCTTACATCAACGTATTTCTTACCGTCATAGAAGAAGTACCCGTCCACCCGTGACGAATGCAGGATTGCCAAATAGGCCCCGGGGGATCTTTCAGACAGCGATTCGATCCGAGGTGGATTCGCGGCGCGAAAATCGTTGAATGCTCGGCCAAGTTCGCTGGCATCGGAAATCTGCGACAGCACTTGAATCGCCCGCGGCCACTGCTCCGGCACGGGGAACACTGTTGTGTCGGAACTGTCTCGGTTCCAGGGTCTAAGCAAACCAATTGCTGCAGTCATGCCCGCCAGAATCATGATGGCGAACAAGCTGCGTCGCCACCCGTGTCTTCTGCTCACATTTCGCGCCGTTGGCTCCGGGCGAACATCCTTTCTCGGTGCGTCCTTAACGAGCAGCTTCAGCAGCCTGCTAACGAATGCTTCCGCGTAATCGTGAGAGTACCGGACGCCGTTGAAGCGCGGCAGGTCCGCGAGTTCCGGCGGCAAAGACTCCACCGGCGGGAACTCAAAGTCGCCAAAAAGGATGGGAACAACGTTGGTGCCACGCTGAATGGCGTACGCGATCTCGCGCCGAAACCAATCGTTCGGGTCTGCGCACCGCTCGAGACTTCCCGGCGTAAGAACCGCAAGGAAGTTGGGTGTGGATTCGATTCGCGCAAGAAGACTATCATCAAAAAATCGGTTCCGCAGATCTTCCACATCCAGAAAGCACTTGATACCGCTCTGCTCGAGACGATCACAAATCAGGCGCGCGAGGACATCGCCCCCGGAGCGCCGATAGCTGATAAATGCGCTGTAAGGTGATGCGGTTTTGAACACGTACAAACAAATGTTCAGAGAGTTGCTACGCGGGTCTATCGACCACCAACGCGCGCACGAGAAGATGCCAGTCTTCCGCTTCTGATATCACAAGCTGGTAAGTCTCACTCATCACTTCGCCGAGATGTTCTTCGGTGTCGGCATTTGCGGCGCGAACGTCCAATTCGCTGAGCATTGCAGTCATGGCAAAACTCTTCGCGGATAAGCGGTCATATTCCCGGTGCTTGCGGATTCCAGAAAAAGCTGCCCCAAACGCCGGCAAAGCAAAAGAACTCAGCACCAGCCAATGAAAAAACGATGCCGCCGAATGATCCCAACGAAAGATGATGATCATGAGATTGACGGCCACGGCCACCAGCCCGAGATAAAACGTACCCGTGCCAAGGTAATCCAGCCTTCGGTTGCGTCGCTCGAGGTCTGCAGCCTTGTGCTGATGGTATGCGAGCTGATGTTGAATCCAGTGCCGTCGCAAGAACTCACGCTGCGCATCGAGTGGTGGCTGTGGAAGCTGGACATTACTCCACGGAAATAGAATCTCCGACACCACCCGCGAAGTCCAGTCACCACGTGCCTGCCACCAGTTGGGGCTATGAATATTGGCCACCAACCACTTCCCCTGCCCGCAAGATAGGAGCACAGTGGCGATGCGCAATCGTTCGGCAAGCAAGCGGAGGTCCACCCACATTCGCTGGTAGTGGTTCTTGCGCGCACGGTGCACAATGAAGACAATGAGGATCATTCCCAAGAGTTCACCCACCGCAAAGAGCCAATCGTGCTTGCCAAGCAGCATGGACACTGTGGACGCCACAATCACGAGTGCGGCGAGAGTATAGACCCGTCCTCCCATCTGGTAATGTCGCCGCTGGTAACGGCCGGCCAGATACGAGGCGCGCAGATAAGATGGCCGCAGATGTTTTTCAACAGCCGTCACATTTTCCGTCGGAAAATCAAAGTGCTTCGCAGCCTCGATAACCGAATCGACTGTGGGATCGTGCGCAGCGGCCCGGCTCATATTGACTGGCGTGCGGTTGAACATGCTCAGAGCGTCTAATCCCTCATAAGTGACGCCTGCACCCGGCCGTACTTCGACGCTATACGGTGGACCTACAGTGATGATATAGACGGGGATCTTGCGGACTTCCGCAAAGCGGATGATCTCGGCAGTGCCTCCTTCACCTTTTGCGGGTTCTCGATCCCAGATCGCTATAAGCACATCACAATTCCTGACCACGTACTCGCCCGCTTCGCGATATGCGCTGTTGCGCGCCTTGCGAACATTCTCTTGTGTTCTATCACCATCCAACAGAACCGTCCGCAAATAAACCGGGTTCGGATCCTGCGCGAGAAGCTCACTGAATGTCCGTTTGGTCTCCTCTGAAGTGAAGTCTGCCATGTAATCTGGAAGTGCGAGCGGAATGACAGCACGCAACCGGGAACCCAGAACCTTCATTACTGCCGAGGCCACGACCTGATCGGCACCCTCGGCCAGAGGTGTCACTACCGTAAACGCAAGCGGCACGGTCACTACCTTGCTGTAGTCCGCCTTGATTCGGTCAACGACTTCGACGATCCGTTGCCGGAAGACGGGATCCTGCGGCAGGCTTCGGTGTCCAGTAACACCGATGCGGACGCGAAATGGTATGTGTGGCAATGTCGGCATGAAGGCTTGCGTAGGCCCTAAAGTCGGAATATGAGACCAAACCGCAAGAAACTCCGTGTCACTCGCAGTTCGCCAGCTAACGGTTTCGATGCACCGATTTCCGTCATGAGTCCAACGCTCTTATCGAGGATGAACCCACTGAAAACTCGATAACTCCAGCTCACATGGTCCCAGTACAAATGCATCGTCTCTACACTATCGGGAATACTCACATCATAATCATGCTGCAGCAGGTAGGGAGCATAGTCCAAAGAAGCGCGCACTCCGAGGTTGAGGAGGAGGTCTGCAGGAATCACGTTTGTCAGTAGCCTGTCTACTGTCGGCACTGCAAGAAAATTGCACGCAATCCCGGCCGAGAGCTCTGGCATGACCACGACGAGACGGACAGTGTCCATGTCCTCTTCGCCCCAATACCCGCCGGCGGACATGCTGATGAAGACGGGCTTGCGAAACGGAAGGAGCTCGATCACCAAGCTGGTCGCGGCGACATCTGTTACGCCACTCGGAAAGTCAAGATCGGAATGCCCGGCCGACAAGCAGATAGACTGTACAATCGCAGAAGATTGCAGCATAGATCTCGCGCGGGCGGCGCTGGTGTCCGGTTGCGCCTGCAGCAGATTGGGCGTGATCGACACAAGTGCAAGAAGGATCCCTACGAGATGCAGGTCATTCTTGGTCTTCAAGTTCTTTTCTCCAGATGCAGTTGTTCCCGAATAGGAGAACAGTTGTCGCCGATGCATTCGTTCGGTCCTCTCTGCAAATTAGCCTCGGTGTGCGCGATCAGTACGTCTTGGCTGCATGAAGTAACGAGAACATATTGTGACCACGCACAGGTCTCGCCGGAAAAGCCCAGCCCCGAAGCAGAAACTGCTCGCTGCTTCACAGAATCTCCTTCGAATATTGCGCGCAAACACAGTATGCCATTGAGAGATCATCCGTAATATACAAATCCAGCGCTAACCACGCAAGCGCAATCTGCGAGATCATGAATCATATCTTACTTGTCGTATTTTGATGAACATGCGACACATAGGTGGGGGACAAGTGGGCTGCACCCCGTTTCTGGACATGGGATTCCGATTCAGTCAGAGGTGAGGGCGGATTGAATGTGTTGAAGTTCGTATTCGGCGGGGGCCAGCAATGTTGATCTGCCCCCATTCTTGGTACCAGTTGTAAAGTCACATTTTCCTTCTTCCGTCGTAGCGTAGCGGAGACGGAAGAAGGGGGATCACCGTCTCGGGCGCCGG
>Ga0315285_10007940_pt1 | contig 10887 bp, 10 predicted proteins | sample YL17G09_36_MG_FD_203698 | JGI IMG/M metagenome (GOLD analysis project Ga0315285, IMG submission 203698) | Sediment microbial communities from Yellowstone Lake, YNP, Wyoming, USA - YL17G09_36 | ecosystem: Environmental > Aquatic > Freshwater > Lake > Sediment | place: USA: Wyoming | collected... | reverse complement strand
ATATTACTAAAGGTTCATTAAAATGCGTATGATTTCGAATGAATAATCAGGATCAAATTATTCATCATTACAGTGTGGAATTTGGTGATTGGGTGTTATTCAATAGCCACGAAACAGGCACAACATGCAGTAGTATCTGCTATGAGAAAATAGAAAAGTTTTTGTTTATACTACTTGCAATAGGGTTAACTATATAAAATACTTAACCTACTATTGGTAGTGTTGAGTTTTAATAAGGTTTGTTTTGACAAGTTTATCTCCTGTATATCCCAACACATTCAATTACCCTAACATCCCTGTTATCCCTGGCGAAGTGTGGGGTGGGTGAGCGTGGTGAGTGGCGAGGGGGGTGAGTGGGGGAAGTATGGTGGGAGGAGAGATTGGGTGGTATCAATCGAAAGTATCATGATAAATCACTTATCATCACTAGAAATCACTCTTTATGTTAGCAATAGGTTAGCAAAAATAAAAAACGGGTTAGCCAATTAAGATCTAACCCATTGATATTACTGGAGCGCCCAAGGGGATTCGAACCCCTGACCTACAGATTCGTAGTCTGCCGCTCTATCCAGCTGAGCTATGGGCGCTCTAAACCATAGCGTTGCTCTCTCAATCTAAAAAACTGAACTTATTTTTCTTACGCCCCACCCTCTGGAGAATCAAGGTGATAATGCACCCCAGTAAAAAAACACCGCCCCCCAATCCAAACATAAAAACCCTGTACGGTTGCTCCCTAAGCCTTTGATTCTCAAGCGAGACAAACTTTACCTTTTCCGCCTGAGAAGCCGCTGTCTCTCCTAGCTCAGCACTTTTTTGTTTAAGGGAAAGATTTTCTTTTTCCAAAATTTCCGCCTTCTCGGTGAGCTCTTGTACCCGTGCTTCCAAATCGGATACCCTTATCAGTTTTGGTATTTCTTCAGTCAAGTATCGCTTCTCTACCCATCCTGTTTCGCCACCTTTAAAAGAAATTTCTGCCCACCCTTTCTCAGCCCTGATCAGCTCAACCTTTTCATTGGTAGGAAGTTGCGCGAGGATTTTATATTTCTCACCAGGCAACCTCCTCACCATGGCCCTAAAGTGATCCTCTATATACATTGTTTTACAATAGACGACGGAGGGAAGGAAAACAAAGGATAGTAAGATAATAAAGCCGTATCGTTTCATATCTTGCATCCTTTCATTATATAAGATTGGAAATTATAATTCCTAAATTCCCCACTACCTCAGTGTGTTTCACATTTTATCACTAAATCTTTTGGAGACACTCCTCATATCAGGCCGACCGTTTTCATCCCATCCCCTTTTCTGATAGTAGATAGCTAAAATCTTCTCATATTCCTCCCTGTTGAGTACCTTTCCTGCATGAGGACCCGAAGGAATTGGAGTAGAAAAGCACCGTTCCGGTGGATAGTCGTCTTTCTTACCAATGCCCAATTTCACATTGATCGCCCGGGTTAAGTCGTAGAGGTTATTAGATTTCTTAAGCAACTCATCCAAAGTCAATGTTATGCCAGTGACTGCCGAGTAGAGCTCAGCATAGGTATGTTCATCAAAGCCCAGTTCAATCCAGGGTAAGCGGCACACGCCCAGCATATCAAAGAGGGGTCGCACGGTCTGATGATATATCACCAGGTCAACCTTCTGCTCTAAACTCCACTCCTTGCCCATCTCCAGCTCTTTCGCCACCGTCCAAGCACGGGCATGGTGAGCCCCGATATCGGAAGTAGCAAAGCCCAATGCCATGGAGATCGCTGCCCGGGCATCGTAGGCTGATTGCTCTAACCCTTTTACCTGAGAGAGGATTGGCTTCAACTGGGGCATCTTCTCTAACACCCCCCCACTTCCATCGGCGAGAGTGTTCCCTATGCCCTCCCGATAGGCGATCTGGTGGATAAGCTGGATGATACCCTCCTCATCTCCCCACTTTAACTTCATCCCACCAAGTTCTTCTTCAGAAATGAGACCAGTCTCCTGCCCTTCGATAAGCACACCAATCAGGTTCCCGGTGGTGATAGTATCAATCCCGAAGTCATCACAGAGGGCATTGGCTTTTATAATGCAGGCAAAATTATCTACCCCGAGGTTAGGGCCAAACATACAGGCAGTTTCGTACTCGGGCCCCTCAACAACTGTTCCACTGTATTTCCCCTCCTTCACCAGACAGATATTACCGCACGCCATAGGGCAGGCAAAACAGGCGGTATCCCCAATCTTATACCGTGCCTGCATCTCATATCCATTAACCTTGTCTGCCCGGTCAAATTGCACATCCTTGAAATTGTGGGTAGGCATAATCCCTGACTCATTGGCATAATCTATCACCGACATTAACCCCTGCTGCTGCCAGAACTCAAAGTATTTATGGGATTTAAGCTTTTCAAAAGAGACATCTGATAGTTCCTTTAACTTTTTGAGATCGTACACCGGCAGATCCTTTGATCCCCTCACCACAATCGCCTTAATATTTTTGGAACCTAACACTGCCCCCATGCCCGTTCTTCCTGCATTCCGTCCCCAGTCTGCACTGATACAGGCAAAACGCACCAGATTTTCCCCCGCTATCCCTATGGAGGCAATGCTCACGTGATTGTCTTTTAGCTCATTTTTGAGAATCCCCTCTACCTCTAAACACCCCTTCCCTTTTAACCCCTCATGCTCAACAATGGCAATCTCATCATCATCAATCCAGACATAGGAAAGTTTTTTGGCTCTCCCCTTAATTGCCAATGCATCATACCCTGCCTGACGCAGCTCCACCCCAAACGAGCCACCCATGTTGCTATCCCCGTAAATACCGGTAGCAGGTGATATAGAAACAAATGAGGTCTTACCTGATGCTGGCAGGTAAAGTCCCGTGAGAGGACCCGGGGCGACAATTATCATACTCTGAGGGTCAAAGGGGCTTTTAAAATTATTTAAATTGTCCCAGATCAATTTGATGCCAAACCCCCTGCCCCCCACGTATTTCAGGCAGAACTCATCACTTAAGGGTACTGCCTCAGCGTTTCCCTTGTCCAGATCTACTAAGAGTAACTTTTTAAAATATCCACCTTTAAGTTTCATCTCTCTTCCTTTATCCTTTCACCATCTGCATAACGTAGTATCTTCTTCTCACCCTTCTCCACATACTCTACCTCTTTCATCTTGGTATACTTGAGCACACTGGCCATACGGTGAGTCTGTCCCAAGGTGTGTTCTGGAACAAAGAGGAGGGCCTTTTTGGGACAGCTCTTTACACACTGCGGATCTCCCCCACACAAGTTACACTTAAAAGGCACACTGATGTCACCATGGAGGAAGATGGCACCAAAGGGACATGACATCACACATTGCTGACATGAAATGCACTTTTCTTCATCGATAGTGCAGTACCCATCTTTACTGATAATAGCATCCGTAGGACAGTTTTCCCGGCACTTGGGCACTTTACACTGCCTGCAAATAATGGGCATCCTGATGACCGGGTGGGGATAGAGTACCATCACCCGGATGCTACTCTTTTTGGGATTATTGACTCCGAAGCGATTGATTGAACACACCACCTCACAAAGCCTACAGCCGGAGCACCTCTCAGGGATAACCGTTAATTTTCTGGACACAACATTACCTCCTCACTTGCTGTTATTAGATTACATAAGCGATTTTACTAAAAAAAAAGGCTTTGTCAATGAATTTAAGGCAGCGCTACATTCAAATCTCACATAGCACACTGGTCGTAGTATTCAGAAGAGGTGTTGAAATAATTACACATCAATGAAATGCTAAATCCTAAACATAGTATCCTCGTTATCAGTCCATAGATCAATACATTCTAAATGGATTTAGAATTTAATTGGTGAGGAATGACTTTACATTTATATGCCTCCATACTATAAAGAAATAAGACCTGATACAGAATGCATGATACACTATGCAGGATACAGGAAGTGCAATGTCTTTTATAAGTAATAACCTTAAGAATGTCAAAGAGAGAATTGCCGAAGCAGCACTGGGGTCAGGGAGAAGGCCAGAAGATGTCCAGCTCGTGGCGGTGACTAAAAATGTTGCGCGAGAAAGCATTGTGGAGGCAATTGAGGCAGGCGTAACCATTGTAGGAGAGAATTACGTTCAGGAGGCAAAAAGGAAGATTGAGGAACTCGGTCACGGTGTGAGGTGGGATTTCATGGGTCATCTTCAGAGCAATAAAGCGCGCTACGCTGTCGGGTTATTTGAAATGATTCACTCAGTCGACCGCCTCTCCCTCGCGCAAGAACTCAATAGGATCGCTGAAAAAAAAGGTGCAAAGGTGAGGATACTCATTCAGGTCAACATTTCGGGGGAAGAAACTAAATCAGGCATCAACCCGGAAGGTATAGTACCTCTGGTGACAGAGATTACTTCCATGAAAAACCTTTCATTAGAGGGTTTCATGACTATGCCCCCCTATTTTGATGACCCGGAAAACGCCCGTCCCTACTTCGTCGCACTAAGGGAACTGAGAGATACACTGTGTGAAGCACACCGTGGAGGTATCAGTCTCAAAGAGCTCTCTATGGGGATGTCGGGAGATTTTGAAGTTGCCATTGAGGAAGGGGCAACCTTAGTGAGGATAGGTACCGCTATTTTTGGTGAAAGACCAGCTACATAAAGATAAAAACTGTTGCGGGTTACGAGTTTCGAGTTACATTAAGATTCTTTTTTAGTTTTTAACGCGCAACCTGCAACTCGTAGTAACATCTATGAACTCATCATCCCTGCTGAAAATTGTAGCTACGTTTGAAAGAAAGGACGTTTAGTTGTCTTACCAGGATCTCAACCTTAAAAAATCTCAAGAAATCCTCTTTTTTGATCTTGAAACGCAGCACTCGTTTGAGGAAGTGGGGGGGAGAGATTTCGTGGAGAAGCTCCTGGTCTCGGTAGCGGTTACCTACTCCTCATTGAAGGGAGAATTTAAGAGCTATACCGAACCTCAAGTATTTTACCTCATTGAAGAATTATTTGAGGCCGATACCATTATCGGCTTTAATCTCATCAATTTTGATTACCGGGTGCTCAAACCCTATACCGCAAAGGATCTCTCTCAGCTCAAAACGATTGATATGTTTCTCCACGTTAGAAACAGGCTCGGATTTCGGGTAAGCCTTGACTCCCTCGCCCAGGCAACACTAGGAACAGGTAAAAGTGCAGATGGTCTCCAGGCGATAAGGTGGTTTAGAGAAGGGAAAATTGATGAATTGATCGCCTATTGTAGGGATGATGTTGAAATCACTCGCAGACTCTATGAGTTCGGAAAAGAGAATGGATATGTGTACTATCAGGATCGCTTTTCAGGAGAGAAAAAGAAAGTGTCGGTTAACTGGTAGGATCATTTAAGGCCCTTGTTTTGTAAAAAAGGCCTTTACTACTACCATTAAAACAATGAGCAGTAAAACCAATTCCACAATTAGCCCATTTATTGCTATAGATTTAGACACTATCTCCTTTACCCACCACTTCAAGATATGGCGAAAAGAACCTTGATCTTCCACCACATAAGGAGTACGCTTTGCAAATTTAGGTACGGAGGAGGAACCTTTTGGCACATCATACCCATTCACCACATCCCTTATCACACCCTTTATCATAAGCTCTTCACTGGGCAAAAGTGAAAATTTTATTCCCATTCCGCACATCCCTCTCCTAAGAGCGTTCCCCTTATCATGGTCCAGCCTCACTATCTCCCCCATTGCCTTAACATTTTGAAAATTGGTTGCGAGGCTGAAATTCAAGAAAATTCTTGATCCCACCTTAGCCATTCTATCCGTCTCGACAAAAATACCGCTCCTGCTGATGTTGCGTGCCCTTCCCCGATGCCAGCTAAATTCATCAGTACTAAACCTCACCTCATCAGTGAAAGGAATGCGTACATCTCTTCGCTGGTAAGCAAGTCCCATTTCGGCCATGGAAAGCTCTTTTTAGTACACGGAATGGCTTTTTAAAGAAAGTTTTCTTTATAAATAGAGAGTAATATTTATAACCATTTATTTATTTTTTTACTATCCCACCTTGCACCTTGTTAAAGTGCAATACATATGCCACTACTAACCCCACTCCTTATCTATTGAACTGATTATTAATAGAGTCGTAAAAAGTCCTGACAGGTGTCATTGCGAGGAGCGAAGCGACGTGGCAATCTTGGTTTTTCAACTACTTACAAAGGCAGAGATTGCTTCACTTCGTTCGCAATGACAATTTCTTTGACTTTTTACGACTTCATCATTATTAATACTTCTCAATTTGGACATTTTTAATAACTAATCAGAGGAACCATTTATAATATATCTCATAATTCTTTTAAACCAAACCTTCTCCATGTTTTGGTTGATGAAGATTGTTTTTTATGTTAAATTTTTATAAATTAAATAGTTATAAAACTTCCAGAAAGTGACCATCTTATGCAAAAAAAAGAAAATTCCAATCATCAATTGACCAGGCGGGATTTCCTAAAAACTTCAGCCAAAGCGGGGGTATTGTTTGGCTTCGGGTACCCCTTACTGTCTGAATCAGGAAAGGCAGCTAAATCAGTTGCAGTCAGCGCCGCTGATTTAGCAGTGGTGAAGGGTAATCCTGAAAGGGCAGTTCTTAAAGCTATCGATCTGGTCGGCGGCATGAAACAGTTTGTGAAAGAAGGGCAGCGGGTAGTAATCAAGCCCAACATGTCTTTTGCCAAAACACCGGAGGAGGCAGCCAATACCAATCCGGTAGTGGTAGCAACGGTAGCTCAAGCCTGTAGAGATGCTGGTGCCACACAAGTGCTGGTGTTAGACCACACCCTTCAACAAGGCGACCTCTGTATAGAAAAGTCTGGTATTGGAGAGTTCTGCCAGTCTATAAAAGGAACTTACGTACTTGCCCTCAATGATGAGGGCTTTTATCAAACAGTAAACGTACCTCGAGGCAAAGTAATCAGGGAACTCAAAATCATGAAAGAGATTTTGAAGAGTGAGGTACTGATCAACCTTCCCACTGCCAAATCACACAGCGCAACCGGGGTAAGCGTGGGGATGAAAGGACTGATGGGTGTGATCTGGGATCGAGGATACTTCCACTCTCAAGTGGATTTGCATCAAGCCATCGCTGATTTGACCTCCCTGGTAAGGCCAAACCTTACTATTATCGATGCCTCCAGAGTACTCGCTTCCGGAGGACCGTCAGGGCCTGGCACTGTCGAAAAGTTAAACACCATCATTGCGGGGGTTGATCCCGTGGCAGTTGATGCCTATGGAGTGACCATTACAAAATGGTTCTTTAGAAAATTCGAGCCTGCGCAGATAAAGCACCTCCTGGCGGCTCACCAGATGGGTCTGGGAAATATCAACCTAAACCAGCTTCAGATAAGCAAGGAAACCGTGTGAGAAAAACCATTCAGCTTCTCTTCCTCTTTTTCTTCACCTACCTATTTCTCCGTACCCACTATCCCCTCACTTCCTGGATACCTGTTGATCTTTTCTTAAGAGCAGACCCCCTCATCGCCCTCACCACCCTCATCTCATCAAAAGAAATTACTACCCACCTCATCCCGGCAATGATACTGATGGTGCTCACGCTGCTCTTTGGTAGATTCTTCTGTGGCTACCTCTGCCCACTAGGAACGCTGATCGAGGTATCCAGTAGGCTTCTCCCTGCCCCAGAAGTAAGGCACCCAGAGAAGCTGCGCGTGGTAAAATTTTACCTGCTTATGGTGATCGTCATCGCCTCCACTACCGGCGCACAGCTTGCGTTCCTTTTTGACCCCACGGTGATTCTCACGAGGACCTATACTATCCTCCTCTCTCCGCTTATTATCCTCTTGGCAAATTTTTCGCTTGAGGGGATTCGTCCTCTCGCCGACCACCTGGGTTTAATCACCCTTGCCTACCTTCACTACTTTCAGCCCCTATTTTATACCACGCTCTCTACCGGAGCGATTTTCATCAGCATCATAGCACTCAATCTCATAACCCCGCGATTCTGGTGCAGGTATCTCTGCCCCCTCGGAGCCCTTTTAAGTCTCTTCTCCCGCGTTGGTATCTTTAAACGAGTTGTCGACAAGAACTGTAACTACTGCATGAAGTGCACACACCAGTGCCCCATGGGAGCTATTGAAGAAGACCCCACTAAGGTAAAGGTACGCGAGTGTATACAGTGCAGAACCTGCACATTGGTATGTCCACAGAAGGTTGTATCCTTTAAACCACACTATTCTCCCTTCCACGAGGATATCCACACTGAGCTGGGCATCACCCGGAGAGGTTTTCTCTCCTCACTCTCAGGTGGACTGATTTCAAGCTTCCTCCTCTATAACAGCCCCTTGAAAAGGGGGAGAGGTGATACGCTCATTCGCCCCCCTGGTGCCCTCCCCGAGGAAGCATTTCTCAATACCTGTATCCGCTGCTCAGCATGTATGAAGGTGTGTATCACCAATACCCTTCAACCATCTCTCTTCGAGGGTGGTCTTGAAGGACTCTGGACACCGAGAGCAGACTTAAGGCGTGCAGCCTGTGAGCAAAGCTGTAACCTCTGCGGAAAAGTGTGTCCCACCCACGCCATACGTGACCTTGACCCTGAGGAGAAGAAACATGCCAAGATAGGAACTGCGGTACTACTTAAGGAAAAATGCCTGGTCTGGGAACAGGATAAGGTGTGCTTAATCTGTGATGAGCAGTGTCCCTACAATGCTATCGTCTTTAAAACTGTTGAGGGGCTTCGCAGACCCTTTGTGATAGAAAACAAATGCAATGGGTGTGGATTCTGTGAGCAGAAGTGCCCCGTGGAAGGAGATGCAGCAATTGTAGTGAAACCGCTAGGGGAGATAAGGCTTAAAGAAGGCTCCTACCGTAAAGAGGCAGAACTGAGGAGCCTCGAACTTAAAGAAGACAGCGGATACGATAGATTCCTCTTTGAAAACGAGAGTGGTAAAGAGGTTAATGAGTGATTACCCCTATTCTTTCTGTTTCATGGTGAGAGAGGGTCCTTTTACCGGTTCATCTTTTCCCACAAACTCTACCCCCCTCCCTCCAGTAAACACCTCAGGGTGAACTATCCAATCCCCATTTACTGCCTGGCATCCAACGGTAGTGGCAGCGTTCTGAGCAAATCCCAGACTCAAAATGGTGATACCACCAGCAACAATGCTACCGTTCACCGCATAAATCAATTTGCTCACAAAATAGGGTGCACTCACCAGCGCAGATGAAACCACCAGGCATCCCTGTACCGGGAGAGGACATTCACCAAAGGTTTTTGCCTCACTCAAGGTGGCACCAGAAAAACTGAGAACTACTACCAAGAAAATGCCCATTCCAATCTTTTCCCATCTCATCTCCTACTCCTCCATAAAAGGTTTGTTATTTATTCATAAGATTCTTTCACGGTAAGCGTGAAATCACCTCAAGCTGATGAGGTGTCAAAAACCACTGCAGTGTGCCCCGGTGATACTGTAACCTATCTATAATAAAATTTATACCGGTGATCGTCAATCAATTTTATTTAAGTCCCCTCAGTACTGTCCCAACGTTGTTTTAAAGAAAATACCAAAACAAAAACCATATCAATAAGTTGTAAAGAAAAATGATGTGCATCGACTTGAATTTTAGATTATCATTTTGCCTTTCCACTATGAAAGGAGAGGCACATGTTTACTGGTACTACTATCTTTGCACAAATCATGAATTTCCTACCATGGAGGCGTTTTCAAACCTGTGTTGCCAGATACCGAGGCGACCACAAGGTAAAAACCTTCAAATGCTCAGAACACTTTCGGGTAATGGCCTTTGCGCAATTGACCTACCGCGAAAGTCTGCGGGATATCGAAACCTGTCTGCGCGCGATGAGCTCGCGGCTCTATCACATGGGTATCCGCAGCACTTTATCAAGAAACAATCTCGCTCACGCAAACGAAACCAGAGACTGGCGCATCTATGCCGACTTTGCTCATCTCCTTATCAACAAGGCCAAGATTCTCTACGCCGACGAACCACTCGGTATAGACCTGGAATCAACCATCTATGCTCTGGACTCCACCACCATAGACCTGTGTATGAATCTATTTCCCTGGGCACGCTTTCGAAAAACCAAAAGTGCTATCAAACTTCATACCCTGATGAATCTTCGTGGCAGTATACCGGAATTCATCCATATTTCAGATGGGAAAATGCACGATATCAATATCCTGGATCTTTTGATTCCTGCTCCGGGGGCATTTTACATTATGGATCGTGCCTATCTGGATTTCAAACGCCTCTACCATCTTCATCAGCAACGTGCATTTTTTATTACACGGGCCAAAAGCAATTTCAATTTCAAACGTCGCTATTCACACGAAGTAGAGCCCTCTACCGGGGTACAGTGCGACCAGACAATCATTTTAACAACCTACTATCCTGCGAAAAACTATCCCGAACCATTGCGTCGCATCAGATTCTACGATCAGCAACGGCGGAAACGATTGGTATTCCTTACCAACAACTTCGATTTGCCTGCGGAGACGATAGCCCAACTGTTCAAATTCCGCTGGCACATTGAAACGTTCTTCAAATGGATCAAAATGCATTTGCGTATTAAGTCATTCTTCGGTACCAGTGAAAATGCGGTAAAAGTTCAAATATGGACCGCAGTGTCTACCTACCTGCTGGTTGCAATTATAAAAAAGGAACTGGGGCTTGAACAATCACTCTACACAATTCTACAAGTTTTAAGTATCTCGCTTTTTGAGAAAATGCCCATTTTACAGGCCTTTTCTCTAAAATATGAACTTGCTCAAAATGACCATTGCTGCAAACAGTTGTCATTATTCGATTAACGTTGGGACACTACTGTCCCCTCATCCAAGAATAAAAACCCATGAAACTTCATGAGGTTTTCTGCTTGACAATAAAAAAATATGTGTTA
>Ga0315285_10007937_pt1 | contig 10892 bp, 9 predicted proteins | sample YL17G09_36_MG_FD_203698 | JGI IMG/M metagenome (GOLD analysis project Ga0315285, IMG submission 203698) | Sediment microbial communities from Yellowstone Lake, YNP, Wyoming, USA - YL17G09_36 | ecosystem: Environmental > Aquatic > Freshwater > Lake > Sediment | place: USA: Wyoming | collected... | reverse complement strand
GTTTCGAGGCAGGTCGGGGGAGTCTGGGGGGGTGCGCTGCACCGCCTGCTGGTAGACGCGGATGGCTTGCTCCAGGTCGGTCCACTGGCCGGTGCGGGCGTAGCGGTCGCGCAGCCCGTTGCCCAGGTTGGTGAGGAGAGAAGGCAGGTCGGGCGAGTCTGGGGGGGTGCGCTGCACCGCCTGCTGGTAGACGCGGATGGCTTGCTCCAGGTCGGTCCACTGGCCGGTGCGGGCGTAGCGGTCGCGCAGCCCGGTGCCCAGGTTGTTGAGGTAGGCGGGCAGGTCGGGCGAGTCCGGAGGGGTGCGCTGCACCGCCTGCTGGTAGACGCGGATGGCTTCCTCCAGGTCGGTCAACTGACCGGTGCGGGCGTAGCGGTTGCTCAGCCCGGTGCCCAGGTTGGTGAGGTAGCCGGGCAGGTCGGGCGAGTCTGGAGGGGTGCGCTGAACCGCCTGCTGCCAGCACGTTAGTGCCCGGTTCAGGTCATCCATACAGCCTCGAGCCCGGTAGCGACGCAGAAAGACCCCGCCGCTATTGTTGAGGGCGGCCAGTTGAAAGCGCTCCGGGGCGGCCGTGAAGGCGGCGTGCCCCAGAATGCGTTCCCAGGCAGCCGCTGCCTCGTCGAGGGCGGTCCGATCGTTGGCGCGGAGATAGCGACCTTCGGCCTCTTGCGCCCGGCGCAGGTCGGCCTGGAATTCAGGGGGGATTGAAATGCCTGCCTCTGCCTGAGCCAGCACCTGCCGAAGGCGCGCTTCCAGCTCTGTCAATCGCTGCGCCCGTTCGCTCCGCGGCGTAGCCTCGGCCTGCAGTCCGGCCAGTACGCGGAACATGATCTCGTCCAGGTCTTTGGGTCTGAGGGAAACGGGCTCCTGAGCGAGCATCTTCTCGAGCAGTATCCGCGCGCGCTCTTCCGGCGGGAGGGCCTCCAGCGCCTCTCGTGCCGCAACGGCAACCTGCTGCATCCGCTGTGCCTGCTCGTCCATCTGCCGCAGCGCGGCCTCAGGATCGTCGCTCAGGGCCGCGGGCAGCATCGGACGCTGCACGCCCGGCAGTCCCTGCCTCACCCATTCGTCCTGCCATGCGTCGCCCAGCCGCTCGCGCAGCGCGCCCACCAACCCGGCGGCCTGCTCGCGGTCCTGCTCGGCGGTGGTTCCCTGCGCCGGGGAGAAGAGGAGCGCTGGCTCCCGCCCCAGGCGGAATACCAAAAGAGGTGCGTCCACCGCTCCATAGTGGCCACAGTGGGAGCAGAGCAGGTCGTGCAGGGTGCCTCCGCGGGTGCGCTCTAGCAGGTCTGGGCGCTCGGCGGCGTCCACGATGAACCAGACGTCGGCGCTGAAGGTCTGCCCGCACTGGGGGCAGGTCAGTTCGGTTCTTTGCGCCAAGGAATGCCTCATTGCTCTCTCTCTCGCGAGCGCGCTGTGTGCCGCCCCAGGCTCTCCTCGATCAGCGCGATTTCCTCGTTCGTGAGTTCAAACAGCCGGTAGACGCGCTCGTTTAGTTCCTGCTCCAGGGCAGCGGCCTCTGGTCCCTCGCCGCGCAGCGCCAGCAGCCGGCGCACCAGCCGCTCAATGGTTCGCCGCTCGGCGGGTGGGGTGGCGGGGATGGGGAACTTTCTTAAATACAGTGCGATGAATCTGAGAAAGCCTTGCTGAATCGTGGAGCTCTGCTGGCGGTGGAAAAACGCAGTTACCTTTGAGTTCAAGGCACCTAACAGAAACATATCGTTCGTGGGAATTACATAGGTTGTGTTGCCGCCAAAGAAGCCCATATCATCAAAAGCAAATTCTGGCCATGGGGCTATGTCCGGGTAGACAATCTTGCCTCTTTGTTCAAAGGCCCATTCATTCTCTGGACGAGGACGACTCAACGCATACCAGGGGCAGCTTCCATTGCGCACGCTGTCACGACTCGTCCAAAACGGGTTCCCACGGCCTCGAACACGTTTCTAACGTGTTTCCGGTAGCAGGCCACCAATTCATTCGTGGCCGCCTGGATCAGCCCGGGGAGAGATACCCCCGCTCCCCCGGCCATCGGTCATTCAAGTTCGTGCGGTCCGGCGGGATCCGCGCCCTTGCCCACTGCGACGGTGTCGTCATCGCCCACGACGTTGCCGTCGCCCTGAACGGCGATATAGTCCCCCGCCACGTTGATCTGCGTGCCGACCTGCTGCCCGCGCTGGTCGAAGATACGAGATTCCTCGCTGCGCTCGGAATGACGGGCGGGGGATGGCGCGCCTGTGGCGCCGCCCAGCCGCGCTTCCAGCTCCGCCACCCGGCGGCGCTTCTCTTCCACCTCGATCTTGAGGTGCGCGGGGGCGTGCAGCGCGCCGAACCCGGCGAGCTGCTCTTCCAGGTGCGCCAGGGCGCGGCGGGCCATGGCAAGGGGAGCAGAAATATCATCAGGTTGCATATCAACATCCTCGCTTTGTGTGTGTTCCGTAACCCAGCCTGCCAGATTCCCGCTTTCGTAGAGTAACAGCATTTGCCTGGCCTCCGCCAGCGTTAAACCACAACTCTCGGCCTCCCGGGCAAAAGCACCCTCATACTGGGATTGGGATTCCTGTTGGCGGGCTTGCTTTAGTTGATGCACGATGGAAAGCGCTAACATTTCCCTCTCCCTGTCATCCACTCCAACAGGGGAGATGTTTGCCTCCGGATAGGAGTTCCTTACCTCGTCCAGCAACTCTTTGAAGCGTTTCGACATCACGTCCTCATAGCTGCAACGCGCTGTTACCTTCAATCGGTCTTCTCTAGCGGCCACAACCTCAAATGCAATCACTTCGACCTCAGTGGGAGGCCGAATGATGTTACCCGCTTTATCCTCAGTAATGACTACGCCCCCAATCACAATACGCCCGCTGCGGTTGTCCCTGCACGCCCCTTTGAGAGTCAGATAGGTGTGGTCACCGAACCTGAAGATGTCAGGCTTTGGGTATCGAAGCGTAAAGGACTCGATCAGCCGGGCAAAGTTATCGAACCGTGTATCAACGTAAAACTTGCGTTCTATCACCTATCACCTCGCGAAAGCGATCTGTTGAGCGCCGGCTGCGCGGCGGATTTACCGTCCACGAATGGTACACGAATACACGAATACAGTCATTCGTGAGCGCGCGTCGGATTCGGGGAGGGCAGGGCGGTCACCCAACGGCGCATCAATTCCACGGTGAAGCGCCAGCGCGCTTCCTGCTGCACGACCACATCATGGCGCGCTAAGGTCTCCAGCGCGGCGTGGGCTGCTACTTCCTCAAGACCGGCGGCGGCGGCCAACTCCGGCAGCGTCAGCCCGGCGGGATGCGGGGCCAGCACCCGCCGCACGGTCTGCTGCCCCGGTACGCCCTGCTCTGCCTGGCCCCAGACGCCGGTGAAGTAGTAGCGCCCGACGGTGAGGGGCGTAAAGGGGTTAGCATGGCTCGGATGGTTGCCGGGATTGCCACGCTCTTGACCGGGCGTGCGGAGGTCCACCAGGATCATATCCCCCAGGCCCTCATAGCGCTCCGTCGGCTCTTGGAGGATGCTGCCGTGGGTCACGTTCCAACGCCGCAGACTGGCTAAGGTGTACGTCACCAAATCGCTCACGGTGATGAAATCCCCTCTGTGCTAACATGAGTGAGACAACTCTGCTCTGGGAATTAGTGTAGAATATAGAGAGCAGAGGAGACAATAGGATGACATTTCACGACTCACTAACCGACATTTCTGACCCTGAAGTTGTGCCCAAATCCGGGCAGCGCAGACTTAACGCGAGAGATAGTGTTTTGCCCAACTATAACGCTGTGGGTCTTTCTCCAGCAAGTACCGAGCTACTTCTTGTCGTCGAGCCGCGTCAGTCATATTGTCTATCGCAGATCGAATGCTTCGGTCTATTTCACGCTCTCCAGACCCCAAACTTTGTGCTCTCTGGAAACACTCCTCCCCTTTTTTAATGTTGCCACGTTGATAATAAACCGCGCCAAGAAGATTCCAGGGGTAGTGACTGTCTGGTTGGATCTTAATGGCTTTGTTTGCACAAAACTCAGCTCTGTTAAGTTCTTGTAGATCTCGATAGGCGCCACCACGCATTGTAAGAATCATGCTGTCTTCGCACGTTTCTTCATGGTCAGTTATCTCAAGCGCCTTGCTAGGCTTGCCAGCTCTCCGCCATTCACTACCCGCTTTAGCCAAAAGCCCCCTTTGTTGATAATAGACAGCCAGCACGGGGTGGAAGAGCTCCTCATCCTCCAGCAAGGCAACTTCATCAATGAAAAGATCCTGTTTACTTTCAAGTTTCAGAAGAATTGCGTATAGAGGCGAGACCGGAGAATCATCTGAATAAAACATAACGCCATACTTCTGTTTCAATGATTTGAATTCCTCGACCGCTCCTGCTTCAAGGGCTCGTTGTCGCCGCTGCGCTTGCTGCCTCTGCTGACTTTCGAGTTCAGTACCTTGGAAACTCCCTAACAATTCCCAAAGTTGACTGGGTATGGTGATCTCGGTAATGGCGCTTATCTCAAGCGCCTTAGGCGCCAGCATTCGAACACGTTGGCCGGTTTTTTCAGCATCATCGCCAAATTGCACGTGGAAACGCACGCTCTTTTCATCCACAACTTCGACTTCAAGCATAACACCTTGGCCCCATTTGTTATGTGTGAGGCGAGCCCCTTTGAGACTACGCCAGATTTCAGCCTTTCCAGAAGCATACTTGAACAAGGTTGCAGAATCGGTCCAGTTTTTGAAAGTCATTTGTTTCTCCTCCTCTCCCGTCTCCCGCCCTCAATAATCCGCCCGCAGCCCACCGGCGTCGGGGGCAGCATCCAGGCCGGCGGTGCGCCACTGTTCCTGCTCGGCGTCGGTGAAATGCTCGACGCAGAACTGGCGCATCTGCGATTCGGCCACGCCGCGCCGCTCCGCTTGCCAGGCGTACTGCCGGTAGGAGGCGCACGAAAAGCGGGCGTCGCAGTGGCGGCAGACGCGGGTGGCGAAACGGACGTTGCGCGTGCCGAGCCGCACCTCAAGTCCTCCAGCGAGCGCGGGGCGAAGCGGTGCTCCTCGATGGCGTCCACCGCCGCTCGATCTGCACGCGCAGGTCGTCCCGTTCCCATGTCTCCTCGGCGGCCAAGTAGCGCTCCTTGAACGCTGCCTGGCCGGCCAGGAGGAAGCAGCGCTGAATGCCGGCCCGCTCGGGGAACTCAAGGTTCGCCGGGTCGAGGGGAATGAGTTCCGGCTCGACCCGGTAGGCCAGTTTGCGAAAGAGCGCCAGGAGATGGTCAGGATCGCGCGCTAGACGCAGGTCTTCCAAGGCCAGGTGGCGAGAATGGGCCATGTTCTCCTCTTGCGCTGGATGCCGGGTGTGTCAATCGGACGTACCTTCCGGCGTTCCGTCGAGTACTCAGCGGCGGAATGATGCCCCCGAGACGGGGGCTGCGAGCTTTGGCGTAGGCTCTCGTATATCAGTATACTCCTATTTCTGTTCTGTGCAAGCCCTTTAGCAAGAGAGGACGAGGCCAGTGGTGTGAGGTGATGCAATTCGGTATTCAGCACACGACCATCCAGTTCGAGTGCGCCAACTGTGGGCAGGGGGCGGTGACGTGCCTGGGGTGAGGAGTATGAGTAGGGCCCATTGGGGTGGTTTTACGTTGATGGCTCGCAGTAGTCGTCATGCAAAGTTTTGACTTCTGTGCAGCATTGTGCTATACTGAACACATAATGAACGTGCCCCTCAATTGGTGTAAGCCTGGGGCACTGACCGGGGCAGCAAGAGCGCTTTGGAGGCAGGTATTGTAGGACTATATAGCCCGCTCACCATCAAAAGGTGTGGCGGGCATTTTCGTTGTTCAGGGGAATCCAATGCGCCTGATTAGGCCGAAAGCGTTCACCGAATATGCTTGGGCCGCTCGATGCCCAGCAAGGAGAAGGACGATGAGCCAAGTTGTAAAGTGAGATGAATGGAAACTGGGCAGGATGGTCCGGCGCCTATAACTTTGGTCCCAATTGTGCGACTTTATTGCTTTCTCATATTTGCTTCACCTGTGTTATACCGTTGCCTGTCAAAATGGTCCGTGTACCACACTTGCATGAGGCCAGGTAAGAACCTGGCCGCCTACCCCGACCTGTGACGACGGTTGGGGCGGTTTGGTGTGGTTTGGCTGGCAGGGCGGGTTTGCGGAGTGTGACTTCCGCACAAAGGGAGGACTGCCCATGTACGTGTGTCCGAAACTCGCCCGCAGCCGCAACGTATGGCGCGTCGTGGGATGGCTGCTCCTCATTGGGCTAGGGATGGGGCTGGCCTGGTACGGCTGCACAGGGACGCCGCATGGCGAGCCACCTACAGGTACGCCATCGCCTGTCACGCCGCTCACCCCTTCGGCCTCACCCACTGTCCGCCCGGCGAATACCTCCCTGCCGTCGCCGACGCTGACCGACACGCCTGCCCCCACAGATACACCGCCGCCGAGCGCCACACCGGAGCCCACGGCGCTCCCCCCGACACTAACCCCCGCCACGCCGTACCTCGTGGCCGGCGCTGACGGGGTGAACGTCCGCAGCGGGCCAGGTCTTGCCTATACCCGCCTGGGTTATCTCGACCCCGGCGCCCAGGCCGAACTGAGCGGCCGCGACGGCGACTGGTGGCAGATCCGCTACGACGATGCACCAGGGTGGGTCTTCGGCCCACTGGTCACCGCCTACCACGCCGACCTCGTTGCGCCGCAGCCGACGATGCCCCCGACGCCGACTGAGCCCCGGCCCGCCGACACGGACGTCGCGACGTGGCCCGCCGAGGTCTTCCGGCTGATCAACCAGGTGCGGGCTGAAAACGGTCTCCCGCCCTACACGTACGACGAAACGTTGGAGCGGGCGGCAGAACTGCACGGCCAGGATTGCCAGCAGCGCGGATCGTGCGACCACACCGGCTCCGACGGCTCGAACGTCAGGACGCGCATCGAGCGCGCCGGGTACGACGCAGCCGGGTCGGCGGAGGTCGTGGTGTATGCTGCCTCCCCGCAGCAGGCCGTGGACTGGTGGATGGACGAGACGCCACCCGACGATCTCCACCGCCGCACGCTGCTCAGCACGTGGGTCACCGAGGCCGGGGTGGCCGCCGTGCCTACCGGGCGGGGCAACTATTACTTCATCGTGGATTTCGGACGGCCCAGGACGCCGTAGCGGCAAGGCGTATGCCAGGGTGTTGGCGGAACTGTGGACCGAAATCTCGCCCTCCGGCGCTTACTGGAATCCCACCCGCGCATTGAGCGATAACCGCATCTCGGATATCCGGGGCGTGGAGCATCGCAGGCCAGAGATGACATACGCGTTACCAGGGTTGACGCCCCTGAGTAACAATCACAAGGGAGGATGAAAGATGAACCCGAAGAAACTGTCTCTCCTTGTCCTGCTGACGCTGACCGGCATCCTGCTGGCCTGTGGTACCCCGCCCCTCACCACCGGCGACGAAACGCCATCGGCCGCCGCCCGGCCCGCCGTCCAACCGGCGGAGGAACGGACCACGCCCCGCTCTCCGACCACACCGGGCGCGGCAACCGCCGCCACCTACTACGTCCGTCCCGACGGCGGCGACGCCACCCAGTGCACCGGCCTGGCCGACGCGCCGTACCCTGGCAGCGGGAGCGGGCAAGATTGCGCCTGGGACCATCCCTTGCGTGCCCTGCCTCCGGCAGGGCCGCCACGCATCGCCGGTGGCGACACCCTCATCATCGCCTCCGGTGAGTACATGATGGGCCACGGCGCGCCGGAGGCCAACCTGGAGGACGACATGTGCGCCCACGACTACCCTGGCGGCTGCCACATGTCCCCCGTCCCCAGCGGCCCCGACCCGGCCCACCCCACTCGCATCCTGGGCGCCGGCTGGGATTCCGGCTGCTCCATCCCACCCCAACTGTGGGGCACCCAGCGGGCGGACCTGATCCTCAACCTCACCGATGCATCCAACGTCGAGGTAGCCTGCCTGGAGATCACCGATCATTCCGCTTGTGTCGAATTTCACGATGACCCGAGCCTGACCTGTGAGCGCAACACTTACCCCTACGGCGAGTGGGCCGCTGCCGGCCTCTACGCCGAGGACTCGGCCAACGTCCACCTCTGGAATCTCGACATCCACGGCCTGGCGAGCGCCGGGGTCCACGCCGGCCGCCTGACCGACTGGACCGTGGAGGACGTGCGCATCGCGGCGAACGGCCTGGTTGGCTGGGATGGGGACCTGTGGGAAGGCAGCGATTCCAATTCGGGCACCCTCACCTTCCGGCGCTGGACGGTGGAGTGGAACGGCTGCGCCGAAACCTACCCCGGCGAGGAACCGACCAGCTGCTGGGACGAGAACGTCGGCGGCTACGGCGATGGCGTGGGCACGGGCGAGACCGGCGGAGACTGGATCATCGAGGATTCCGCCTTCCTGCACAACACCTCCGACGGGCTGGACCTGCTCTACCACAGCCTGGGCGGTCAGATTATCCTCAACCGCGTCCACGCTGAGGGGAACACCGGCAACCAGGTCAAGGTCACCGGCCAGACCACGGTCATCAACAGCGTGCTGGTGGGCAACTGTGCCTTTTTCGAGGGCCGGCCCTTCACCTACCACGTGGAGCCATGCCGGGCCGGGGGTGTCACGCTGGATGCGGCCTACACCGGAGGGGAACGGGTCGCCATCGTCAACTCTACCTTCTACAGCCAGGGGGACGGGATCGTCGGCGGGGGGCCGCGGGAGGAGGGGGACTGCGACGGCACGGAGACGCTCACGGGCCGGAACAACGTATTCTTAGGTGACAGCGACTATTTCGACCCCGATGACCTCACCTTCCTCTTCTACCAGGAGGGGTGCCCTGGCCTGGAGTTCGATTCAGACTATAGCATCTACCACAGCGTGAAACTCAGCCTGTACGTGGCCGGCTCCCACGACATGGCGGCCGAGCCGCAACTCAGCGGGCCTTTCACCGGAACGGCCTACGGAATGGCGCTCGCCGCGGGGAGCCCCGCCATTGACGCCGGAGACAACGCCTTCTGTCCAAGCACCGACATTCGCGGCGTCGCCCGGCCGGTGGACGGCGGCGACGATGGGGTCGCCGTCTGTGACATGGGGGCTTATGAGTATCGTGTGTTCGAGGGAGGATATCCATGAAAGTCTATACCCGTACCATGTGGTTCCTGGCTGCCGGCCTGCTCTTGCTGGCCGGCCTCATCACCCGCGCCGCCCTGGCTGAGGAGGGCGTGTGGGGGCCCGAGCTGACCAGCCCGTCTTTCCTGTACCGGCTCGGCCCGGAAGTCCAGATCTCGACCACCTCGACGCCGCTCGACGCCGACCGGCACCGGCCGGCCGTGGCCCACAACTACAAACACAAGGAGTACCTGGTGGTCTGGCACAACGAGTGGCCCGGCAACCGCGACATCTACGCCCAGCGCGTGTCCGAAAGCGGCCAGCGCGTGGGGCCCTGGTTCGCCATCTCGTCCGGTCCCAACGACCGCGTCCAGCCGGCCGTGGCCTACAACGCCACCAACGACGAGTACCTCGTCGTCTGGATGCAAGAGACCGGGACCGACACCAACGTCTACGAGATCTACGGCCGCGTCATCGCCTGGAACAACTCGTACCAGAAAGCCGAGAAAAGGTTCATCACCTATCCCAACCGGAGCTTTTACGGGCCCCGCGTGGCCTGGAACAGCATCCGTAACGAGTACATGGTGGTCTGGAACGCCTTTGACACCACGATCAACTTTCCCCCCGGCGTGCCCAACGACATCGCCGGTGCCCGCGCGCCCGGCGATTGGAGCACCATCTACGTAAGCAACATCCTCACCCAGGCCGACGGCCCCCACCAGGTGGACATCACCTACAACGTGGCCATGAACGAGTACTTAATCGCCTTCGTGGTGGTGCACCTGGAAGCTGTCTCCGGCAACGACATCTATGGGCTCCGCGTGAACGGAGACACCGGCAGGTCAGTCGTCCCCCCAGGCCTAATCGTCATCTACGAGGATGCTATTGCTGGCCAGAGAAAGCACCAGAACCACCCGGCCGTGGCCACCAACGAGCAGGACAAGTACATGGTGGTCTGGGAGCACGAGTACGCTTACAATGACCACGACATCTACGCCCGGGAGTACAAGGCCGACGGCACGCCAGACGGCAGCTACTTTACCATCTCCTCGTGGACCCAGGACGACACGGTGCCCGACGTGGCGGCCAACGGGGCCAACAAGGAGTGGCTGGCCGTGTGGCAGCGGGCGCTCCCGAGCGGATCCGGCTATTCCATCCATGGGTTCCGCTGGGGCTCCGCCGGGTCCTCCGCGTACACGTACCTCTTTGACGTGATCAACTGGACGTTTTACGAATGCAAGAACCCAGCCGTGGCCGCCGACATCCCCGGCTACCTCATCGTGTACGAGGAGCTGGTACCGCCGGGTTCCCTCGCCGACTCGGCGAATCTCACCACCTACCAGCACATCTACGGGCGCATGTGGTGGCCGGAAGCGGTCTACCTCCCGCTCACGCTCAAGAATCACTGAGCGCGAGACCACGCCGATTCGGACCCGCACCCCAACGCCATGGCGCACCAGGCTGTGGGGCCAGTCTTTGCCCGGTTTCTCATCCACGCGGCGCAGCGCCCGTAGCGAGAGAGGTGAAAAGGGAACATCTATGAAAGGCTTGCCGTTCCTGGGGAGGCTCATCGCATTTGCGCTGTGCCTGTGGTTGCCCGCCACTCTTGCCTGCACACTGGGACAGGGGGCCACGCCCCAGCCCCAGGCCCCGGTGGTCCCGCCGGCTCAAACGCCGGCCCCGGGCCCGCTGCCGGCGCCGGTCGGGCAGGCTTACTACGTGGCGGCGAACGAGCCCCACGCCAGTGATGCCAACAACGGCCGGTTTCCCACGTACCGGGGCGTGCCGGATGGCCCGTGGCTGACCATCC
>Ga0315285_10007935_pt1 | contig 10893 bp, 7 predicted proteins | sample YL17G09_36_MG_FD_203698 | JGI IMG/M metagenome (GOLD analysis project Ga0315285, IMG submission 203698) | Sediment microbial communities from Yellowstone Lake, YNP, Wyoming, USA - YL17G09_36 | ecosystem: Environmental > Aquatic > Freshwater > Lake > Sediment | place: USA: Wyoming | collected... | reverse complement strand
CATTGACCGCAGTGCTTTACTACTACGGCATTTTCCCCTTCATCATCCGGGGCTTCTCCTACGTTTTCACGAAACTCATGCGGATATCGGGCGCCGAGTCGCTCTGCGCGGCGAGCAACATCTTCGTCGGCATCGAGTCCGCGCTGACGATCAAGCCGCATCTCGGCGAGATGACGCGATCGGAGCTCTGCACGGTTCTCACGGCGGGAATGGCGACCGTGGCGTCGAGCGTCATGGGCGTATACGTCGGAGCTCTGGCGGGCGAGTTTCCTTACATCGCCGGCCACCTCGTCTCCGCCTCGATTCTCTCCGCCCCCGCGGCGGTGGTCATGTCGAAGGTCCTCCTGCCGGAGAGCGAAACGCCCAAAACCCTCGGCGTGAGCGTTCGGCCGCATTACGAGCGGGAGGCGACGCTGTTCGAAGCCGTGATCAACGGCGCGAATGCGGGCGCGCGGCTCGTGGTGGGCATCGTCGCGCTGCTCCTGGCCGTGCTGGGCCTGATCGCGCTCGTCGATCTGATTCTCGGCGGCGTGGGAGGATGGGCGAACGGCTGGTTCGGTTGGAAGGTCGAGTGGTCTTTGACCACGCTGCTGGGATGGCTTTTCTACCCCTTCACCCTTGCGCTCGGGGTCCCCCTCGAGGACGTCGGCCCGATATCGGTCATTATCGGGAAGCGAGCGGTGGCGACGGAGGTGCCCGCGTACTATGATCTGGCGGCGGCCGTGCGCGACGGCGTGGTGCGAAATCCGCGCTCGGCCATCATCGCCACGTACGCCCTCTGCGGCTTCGCGCACGTCGCGTCGATGGCCATTTTCGTGGGCGGCGTTTCGGCGTTGGCCCCGAGTCGAACGGGAACGCTGGCGCGGGTCGGGTTTCGCGCGCTCGTGGCGGCGACGCTGGCCTGCCTGATGACGGCGTGCGTCGCGGGGGTGTTCTGCACGGAGCAGTCGATGCTGCTTGGGGGGTGAGATTGGCGAGACACGGCCGACCCGGCTCGGCCGCGTCGCGGATGTTCGGAGTTCAGGGCGATGATCATCACGAAAACCGTTTACGCGCGCGCGGGCTTGATCGGGAATCCCTCGGATGGATATTTCGGCAAGACCATAGCTTTCAGCGTGAAAAACTTCCAGGCCGAAGTCACGCTCTTCCCGAGTCCCGAACTGCGCATCGAACCGAACCAGCGCGACCACCTGACCTTCCGGAACATGTCGGACCTCGTCGAAGACATCAGATTCTCCGGCTATTACGGAGGCGTCCGTCTCATCAAGGCGGCGATCAAGAAGTTCCACGAATACCTCGTCACCCATGAGATCCCGCACGACGCGGAGAGGAACTTCACGGTTCGCTACAGGTCGACCATTCCCCTGCGGGTCGGCCTGGCGGGTTCGAGCGCGATCATCACCGCCACGATGCGCGCCCTCATGGAATTCTACGGCGTGGATATCCCCAAGCCTTTCCTGCCGACGCTGATCTTGCGCGTCGAGACCGAGGAACTCGGCATCGCCGCCGGCCTGCAGGATCGCGTGGTCCAGGTCTACGGCGGGTGCGTCTACATGGATTTCGACCGGGACCACCTCGAGGAGTTCCAATACGGCCGTTACGAGCCGATCGATCCCGCCTTGCTGCCGCCTCTCTATATCGCCTATCGCCAGAAGCTCTCGGAAGGAACCGAGGTGGTGCACAACGATCTCCGGCAGCGATGGGAGCGGGGCGATCCCGAGGTGCGGCGCGGCATGGCGCGCTTCGGCGAGATCACGGACGAGTTCTACCGGGCCCTCAAGGAGCGCGACCTCGATCGGATGGGGGAGTTGGTCAACGCGAACTTCGATCTGCGGGCCAGTCTGTGCCGGATCAGTCAGGCGAACTGGGACCTCATCAACGCGGCGCGCAACGTCGAGGCGTCCGCGAAGTTCTGCGGCTCGGGCGGCGCCATCGTCGGCATTTACCGCAGCAAGAAGATGCTCGAGGACCTCGAGCGCGCGATGAAGGAGATCGACGCCGAGTTGATTCTTCCCGAGATCTGATGTCCAGGGGCGCAGCGCTCGGCATCTTGTCCGAGACGACGCGAAACAGGGAAGGTTCATGCAATACGAGACCATTGTCGGGTTCGAGGTGCACGTCGAGCTGGCCACCCGGACGAAGATCTTCTGCGGCTGCTCGACGGAGTTCGGGGCGCCCCCGAACACGCAGGTATGTCCGGTCTGTCTCGGCCTGCCGGGCTCGCTTCCGGTGCTGAACAGGAAAGCGGTGGACTACGCCCTGCGCGTCGCCGTGGCGTTGAACTGCAGAATCAATTCCCCCACCATTTTCGAGCGCAAGAATTACTATTACCCCGATCTGCCTAAGAACTATCAGATCTCCCAGCTGCGCCGGAACCTCGGCGTCGACGGCGGCCTCGAGATCGCGGTTGACGGAAGGAGAAAGAAGATCCGCATTCGCAATGTGCACCTCGAGGAGGACGCCGGCAAGAACGTCCATCCGGAGGGCGCGGGCGAGGACTACAGCCTCGTAGACCTCAATCGCACGGGCACACCCCTCCTCGAAATCGTCTCCGAGCCGGACATCCGCGGTCCCGACGAGGCGATGGCCTACATGCAGACCCTCAAGAACCTCCTCGAGTACATCGAAGTGAGCGACTGCAACATGCACGAGGGGCGTCTGCGGTTCGAGGTCAACATTTCGCATCGTCCTCAGGGCGAAACCGATCTCCCCGGTTATCGCTCGGAACTCAAGAACCTCGCTTCGATGAAAACCGCCGTGCGCTGCATCGAGTACGAAACGCGGCGTCAATGTCGCGCTCTGGACCGCGGCGAAACGCTTCGTCAAGAGACACGCCTTTGGGATGAGGCGACCCAGAAAACCCGCGCCATGCGCGCGAAGGAAGAGGCGAACGACTACCGCTACTTCCCCGAGCCCGATCTCGTCGAAGTCGAGATCTCCGAGGAGTGGCTCGAGGAAATCCGCCGGTCCCTCCCCGAATTGCCCGACGCCAAGAAGGCCCGCTTCATCGAGCGGTACTCCCTCCCGGAGTACGACGCCGGGATCCTGACCGCCTCGCGTCCCCTCGCCGACTACTGCGAAAAGGCCGTCGCCGCACACAACAATCCCAAGGCGCTCAGCAACTGGATCATGACCGAGCTCCTGCGCGAGCTGAACAACCGCGAGCTCGAACCCGCCGAGTGCCCCATCCCGCCGGAGAACCTGGCCTCTCTTGTTCGCATGATCGACGAGGGCGCCATCTCGGGCAAGATCGCCAAAGACGTTTTCGCCGAGATGATCGAGACGGGCGGCGACCCCAGGAAGATCGTCGAGGACAAGGGCTGGGTGCAGGTCAAGGACGCCGGCCAGATCGACGCCTGGGTCGACGAAGTCATCGCCGCCAACCCCGACGCCGCCGAGGCTTACGCCGGCGGCAAGGACAAAACCCTCGGCTTCCTCGTGGGCCAAGTCATGGCCCGGAGCAAAGGCAAGGCCAACCCGCAGATTGTCAACGAGTTGTTTCGCAGAAAGCTGCGGGGATGAGGCACTTTCTTGACACAGCCGCGGATGCCAGAACTCTCTGCCGACTCCCGGAATCCCACCCCAATCCTTTACGTCCGCCCCTCGGACCCCCGCCGGACGGCGATCGCGACGTATGGGGACAACTTTCTGGGCGTTCTTGGGCGGATCGAGCGGACCGAGATCGTGGATCTTCTTCCAGCCGACCTGACGGAGACAATCGACTCTCTCGCGGCGCGGCGCGCCGTCGAGGAGTTCGTTGACCGCGCCGTTCGCGACCTCCCCCGAGGAGGGGACCGGGACAATCCCCCCATCGTCCACGTCGAGATGGGCAACGCCTGCCACCGGGAGTTCTGGGCGGCGCATCGCCTCCAAGATCTTCTGCCCCAGGCGCGGTTCTTTTGCACGCTCCACGATCCGCCGACTCTTTGCTCGAACCCCTATCGCTACATCAACACGGAGTTCGAGGGGAAGACGCCCATTTGTCTTCTCAACGCCGCGCTGACGAAAGCGGCGGAGACGCTAGTCGATCGGATGAAGCGCCGCGTCGAGACGCGCTTCATCCGCCGTTGCGAAGGCCTGATCGCCTTGAGCAAGGCGGGCGTGGAAACGATGCGGCGCCGCCCGCTTTTCCGCGGCGCGCGTCTCCACCGTCTCGCCCACGTCTGTCCGCTTGAGACTCTCGACCCGGCGCTCCGGCCAAGGCCGGCTGCCTCGCCGCCTGACGATTCGGGCGAGTTCGTCGTGACGTTCTTCGGCTTCCTCTCGCCCGGGAAGGGGATTCGGACCCTGATCGACGCTTTCGAGATCCTCGTCGAGCGCGTGGGGAACGAGGGCGGAGTCGTTCGTCCCCGTCTTCTCATCTTCGGCGGCGTGGCGCGCAATCCGAAGGCGGAGGCTTACGTGTCGGCGTTGCGGCAGCGGATCGAGCGATCGCCCCACGCGGAGCGGATCGAGTTCGCCCCGGGCTTCGTCGACGACGCGGAGCGCGACCGGCGCTTGGCGCGGAGCCGCGTCCTGGCGCTGCCTTTCCGGACGGCGCCGGGGGTGGCCTTTGCGTCGGGCAGCGTCATCCGCGCGATGAGTCTCGGCAAAGCGGTCGTGGCGGCGCGCAGCAACACGCTGGAAGAGGAGATCTCCGACGGCGTGAACGGTCTCCTTTACCCCGAGGAAGACGCCGGCGCGCTGGCGGACCGGCTCTACACTCTGGCCCGGGATCCCGCCTTGCGCCGGAATCTCGGCCAGAGCGCCCGCCGCCACATTCAGACGGAGCACGCGCCCGCCGCCATTGCGGCAACTCTGGAATGCATTTACCGTGCGGAAGCGAAGTGAGCGGCGGCAACGCGCCGGCAGACGGAATCAGGGGCTGTCGTCGGAGTGCTCGCTGAAGAAGTCCTGGAAGTCCTTCTGGCGCCGCAAGAGCTTCTCGGCGGCTTTCACCTGTTCGAGGTGGATGCGCTCCTTTTCTTCTTCGAGCAACACTTGGCCGAAGTCCTGTTTGTACGGGTGGCAGACGAAGGAGGGGTCTCGCGCAATCCGTCTCATCTCGGCGAAGAGATCGTCGAGCTGGTCGGGAATGGCGAAGATGCGCGTCAGGCCGAACCGGGCGGGATTGGCCTGGCACAATCTGTCCGTCTTCAGCGCGAGCCCCAGGATCGGGGCGGTCCGAAAAGCCGGATGGCGGCGAAGGGTCTGACTCACCTCGAAGCCGGGCACATGAGGCAAGTGGACGTTCACGATCACAACGTCGGGCAGGTAGCGCCCCGCCTTGTCTATCGCTTCGAGGCCTGAGGACGTTTCGACGCAATCGCAGAAGGGACGGATCTGGGACTCGACCCAGGCCGACATGGAGTCGTCGGGCTCGGCGATGATCACGCGCAACCGATGAATCAGAGGCATGTCCTCAGGGGCGGCCTCGGCCTCGCGTTCCTCCTCCTTGGCGAGGACCGCCTTCTTCTGCTGCTCGAGGTGGCGGTGGTGGGCTCGCCGCGATTGCTGGTCGTACACCTCCTTGAGCGTCATCGCTTTGGGACGAACCGGCACCGGCATCTCGACCACCAAGCGCGACACCTCGGTGACGGTGCGGCGCAGGTCCCCTTTCTTGCTTAGGTAGCGGGTCGCCTGAACCAGGTAGCCTAGGCGAACGTCGGCGGGGTCGTCTCGGTTTGTGAGGAAAACGAAGGGGACCTTGCGTTCCTCAGCGCGCCGCCGCAGTTTGCGGGCGAATGTCAGCCCGTCCATGTCGCCCAGGTCCATCTCCAGGACAACCAGGTCCGGGGTGTAACAGTGGAGGTTGTTGAGCGCTTCCGTTCCGCTGCTGAGCACGCACACCTCATACATCATGGACAGCGCATCGAAGAGCCGAGCCATGTAGCGGCTGTCCGGATCAATCAGCAGAATGCGATGCCTGGGTTCGTTTTGCATACTGAAACCCGCCCGTCCGTTCCCTCCTCGCGTCGCGAGCCCCTTTCCGGAGAGACTTGGTTCCGGGTCATTCACGCTCCGTCGCGAAAGTGGGAAGGCCGTGATTCAACGTCCCCTATCGGCGAATTATGCCGGCAAACTAGTCCGGTGTCACGAAAAATCTTACCCTCGGGGGCGAAAAAACGGCGCCACGCCTCCCGCTCAGCTCGCCGTCCCGTTCGCGCTCGCAATCGGGGCCGGGGCGATACGCAGGTCCACACGCGGGGGGTTCCGCGGGTTCCACGTCTTATCGAGACGGTCTATCCCGAAGGAACGCAGGTACGTCTGGGGACGGGCGCCCTCGGTTGACCGTTCCAGCCGAACGGAGGTCGTCTCGCACGAGGCGAGGGCGCGAAAGTGGATCCGGGCGAAGACCCCCGTCGGAAACGTCCAGGGGCGGTTGTAGCGACCTGCGCGGTACGCGATGATGCCGCGCTCGTTGTCCGCGGAGTTCGCCCAATGGAAATCGAAGGGGTAGGTCTCATGGAAGCCCCCATCCCAGACATTGGTTCCCTCGAGAATCCAGTTGTCCTTGTCCTCATCGATCACCTCAAGGACCGCCGGGTCAAAGGCGACCGTGGCGCCAATCGAGCTGATGGGCGCGCCGGAATCGTTGATCAGAACCAAGTCCACCCAGAATGTATCGCCCACGTGAAAGGATACGCGCTCGGGAGGTTGGAGATGAATGGCAACGCGGGCCTCGAGCTGAGCGTCCGAGGGCGCGCGCGACCACCCGCTCAGGGCGCGGGCTTCCGGCTCGAGCTCGCTCGGCATGACCGTGTCCAGATCGACGACCCGCCCCATGGTCCGCGTCGTCGTTCCCCCGGCGGCCGCGGGCCGGGTCAGGGATTCGATGAAAAGATTGGCGTTCAGCAGGCCGCGCAGACTTCGTTCGTTGTTGCCCAGAATGTTGTCGCCACTGCTGAAGACCGCGGCCACGCGCTCGGGCGGATGAAGGAACCGCAAGGACGTAATCCCCGCGCCTTCCGCGGCCCGGAACCTGAGCGTTATCAAGCGGGTGCGTTCCCCCGTAAGGGGACGGGCGAACTCGGCCGAGAACATCAGCCGTCCCCGACTTCGCGTGAAATGCAACCGTCGGCCCGATCCTTTCTCCGGCCCGGGGGCGGGGGCAAGGGCCGGGTCGACGGGGGGTTCCTCCGCTTCCGCGGCGTAGGGCGCCATCTCGACCCAGCTGCCCGGACCCACGTAGGGGGTCAGGATCGAGGCGTCGCAGCTAAGAAACTCCAGCCACCGGGGGTCGTAGGCCACGGTGAAATCAAAGCCGTCCGCCGATCGCCCCGTCCGGTTGTTCAACGCGACCGAGATCTCGAACTCCCTGCCCGGCTCGACGAAAGCGTCAAGGGGATCGAAGTAGAGATTGCCCTGCACCGACTCGATGGGGAACTGGATCTTGGGCACGGAACGCGTCGCTCCGTAATGGACGCTGCGAGGTTTGCCTTTGGAAGGTTCCGGCTTGGCCGCTCTCCCTTCCGGCGGTTTGGCGGGTTTTCCCTTCGCGTCCCGATCTCTCTTGGCTTTCTCTTCCCCTTTCGGCGTGGGCGTAGCCGGCCCTTTGACGAATCTCCCCGTCGTCGGGTCCAGCCATTGCTTGGCTTTCTCGTCCCAAACCAGTCCACCCCTCCCGGGCGGCGAGGGCGAGGGTGCGGGCGGCTGCACGCCGGGCGGGGTGGGGATCGGGCCGACGGGCGCTCTTCCCCTCTCGGAGTCGGGAAGAGGAGGGGGAGTCGGCGCGACTTGCGCGCGGGACGGGGGGATGGCGCTCAAGGCGGCGAACAGGAGGACTCCCAAGACAATGAGAAGAGGGGCGCGCAACGGCGGCGTCCGAGGGTTCTGCATGGTCGGCTTCCTCATGAGGCGTTTCACGGGTTCGCGGCGGAATCCCGGCCTGCCTGTGCGTGCCGCACGCAGACAGGGGGGGCAGTCCGGCCGCCCCTTTATGGGCGTGAATAGCATGATGGACTTGCGCAACGCCACGCTCAATCCTCTTCGAGATAGTGACATCCGCAGCTGGCGTGGTTTCGCTGGGCGGCGAAAAGCACCGCCAGCGCCGCCGTGATGCCGTTTCGCAGGCCGATGACGGCGTCGGTCGGCTGCGCTTTCCGGTAAAAGGACATGATTTCGGATTGGAGCTCGCGCAGCATCGACAGCGCCCGCGACATTCGCCGGGGGGTGCGCGTCAGACCGACGTAGTTCCACATCGTGTACTTGATCGTCAGCCAGTCCTGGGCCATCAGGGCCGGGTCCGCCGGTTCCGTCTCGGCGATGAAGGGCCGGATTGGCGGGATGCTAAGAGCGCTCCCTTTGCCCTCGCGCAGTTCGCGGGCCGAGTCCGCCCCCGCTTCCCAACCCCAGAGGAGTCCTTCCAGAAGCGACGTCGACGCCAGGCGATTGGCCCCGTGCAGCCCGGTGCATGAGACCTCGCCGACGGCGCGCAGCCGGGGTATTGTCGTGCGCCCGACGAGATCGACGGCGACGCCCCCGCAGGCGTAGTGGGCGGCGGGGACGACGGGGATGGGCTGGCGCGTGATATCGACGCCGAAACGCAGGCAAGTGGCGTTGATGTGGGGAAATCGCGCCCGAAGCCACTCCGCGTTCTGCCGGGTGATGTCCAGGTACACGCACGGGTGGCCGCTCTCGAGCATTTTCTGCTGGATGGCTCGCGCCACCACGTCGCGCGGGGCGAGCGAGCCGCGGGGATGGAAATCGGGCATGAAATCGCGCCCCTCGTTGTCGACCAGGACGCCCCCTTCGCCCCGCATGGATTCGCTGATGAGAAAGCAGTCGGCGTCGCGATGGTAGAGGGCCGTCGGATGGAACTGGACGAACTCGAGATTGAGCAGGCGAGCGCCCAGACGGTAGGCCATGGCCACGCCGTCCCCCCGCGCGCCCTTGGGGTTGGTGGAGTGCATGTAGAGCTGCCCGAGTCCGCCCGTCGCCAGAATCGTCTGGCGGGCCGTGATGGTGACGACCTCGCCCGTCTCGGCGTCCAGGGCGTAGGCGCCGACGCAGCACTGAGGCCGGTAAACGTCCAGACGATGGGCGCTGTGGTCCGGCAGGCTGAGGAGGTCGACGGCCAACATGCCCGCTCGGATCGCGATGCGTTCTTCCGCGCGAGCGGCCTCGAGGAGTCCTTCCATGATGGCGCGCCCCGTCAGGTCGCCGGCGTGCACGATGCGCCGCAGGGAGTGGGCGCCCTCCTCGGTCAAGTCGAACTCCCCGTTGGCGTCGCGGTCGAATCGGACGCCGAGCTCGTCGATCAGGAGGCGCTGCAGGAGGGGGGGCGCCTTCTCCGCCAGGTGGTGGGCGACCCGCGGGTCGCTCATCTGGGCCCCGGCGTTGATGATGTCCTGGGTCAGAAGCTCGGGGGAGTCTCCGGGCGCGCTTGCGATGATGCCGCCTTGGGCGTGGCCCGTATTGCTGTCGAAAAGGTCGGGCGAGCGGGCAATGAGGAGCACGTTGGCGCCTCCCCGCGCCGCGGACAAGGCGGCGGTCACCCCGGCGACGCCCGCGCCGATGACGAGAATCTCGGTGTCGATCTCCGTGGCCATATCGGCCTCTCAGCGGCGCGAACGCCGCCCGCCCTCATCTCTCGGTCGCGCCGCCGCGCGGTCCGCGCCCTTCGCCGCGGCCCCCAATGACCTTCACCATCTTGATGTGAGGGATCCCTGCTTCCTCAAAGGGCTCCCCGACCGCTTCGTACCCCAGTTTCTCGTAGAAGCCGCGGGCCTGCTCCTGGCTGTTCAGAACGGCGCGCTCGACGCCCTTTCGCGCCAGGAACGCCTCGACGAACTCCATGATTCGCAGCCCGATGCCGCGCTCGCGCCACTGCGCCAGAACGGCCACGCGCTCGATCTTGGCCGCGCGGCCGCCGTCGACGGCGCGCGCCCGCGCGGTTCCCACAACCTTGCCGCCCAGGGTTGCCAGGAATTGGTCGGCCTGGCCGTCGAGTCCGTCAAACTCCAATTCACGCGACACCCCTTGCTCGTCCACGAAGACTTGCCGCCGCACCTCCATGGCGCTTGCCATTTCCGGGTCGTTGCGGATGAGTCGAACCTTGATTTTTCCCCTCTTATCCCTCATATCCGGTCTCTCCGAGGGCATGGAGAGATAGCCTACGCCTTTTCTCTCGTCGCGGCAACTCAAAACGCGGGCAAAACGCGGGCGAGACCCCCGCCTCCGCCCCCAGGAATCTCCAAAGGTGTCACCGGCGGCTCCTCGGGAAACGGCGGCGCTTGGGGAGGCCCAGGACCGGCAGTGGGTTGGGCGGCCACCGCGATCTGCTCGAGCGGCGTTGGGAGGCCCCGGCGATCTGCGAGAGCAGCCCTTGCCTCTCCTGAGGGGTTCCGGAAAAGGAAGGCGACGCGGCGTCCTCCCATCTCTGCGCGGGACTGGATTGACGCTTCGTTCTGGGCCATTCCGCCCCGGCGCCTGGATCCTCAACAGCATGTCCCCATTGGGGCGATCGGCGACAACCGAGAATCCCAGCGGACGGCGAGCACGATCTGCACAGGGAAGAGGCTGTAGATGGTTCAGACTGCTCCCCTCAGAGGCAGACCAGGCAAAAGGAAGCGATCCCCGCTCTTCTCATGGTGAAGGGGCGTCCGCGGGCAATTCCCATTCCCGACCGCCGAGGCGGGCGCCCGCACAGCGATTGCGGAACTTCTTCCCCCGGGGATCGATCGGGCGCACCTCGCTTCCGCTCCCTTCGCCAAGTTCCAGCCCGTCAAGATCAGGCCGCCGCTGGGTTTGCCCCGGTCGGGGCGTTCCGTGGGCGTCCTCGCCGTAGCGGAGGCAAGATGCGGAAAGCGCCGGTCAAAACTGGCGCGAGGCAGTGGGTGCAAGTCCCATGTGAGAAAGGAGTAGCGAACCACTCAGCCCCGAGTCATGCGCCGGTGGCCGCGAGGGCATGGG
>Ga0315285_10007933_pt1 | contig 10894 bp, 8 predicted proteins | sample YL17G09_36_MG_FD_203698 | JGI IMG/M metagenome (GOLD analysis project Ga0315285, IMG submission 203698) | Sediment microbial communities from Yellowstone Lake, YNP, Wyoming, USA - YL17G09_36 | ecosystem: Environmental > Aquatic > Freshwater > Lake > Sediment | place: USA: Wyoming | collected... | reverse complement strand
TCTATTCGGCCCTCCTGGCACCGGGAAAACTGAAACGATCAAATACATCCTTAAGAAAACAATTCAGTGGGCTAAACTACCTCATGCGCCAAAAATCGCTCATTTTTATAATAACTGCGCAATTTACAATACGCCCTATAGCATCATGCGAGAACTTTGCCGCTCCTTAAAAATCCCCATTCCACAGCGAGGATTCTCCACCGAAGAAGCCTACACTCGGTTCTTGGAGAAACTTCCGTCCCTGCAACTCAATTATTTAATAATTATTTTTGATGAAATAGACCTTTTATATAGTAATAAAAAAGCAGGGAATGATCTTCTTTATAAAATCTCGCGATCCATTACTTCTGAATCAAACCCCTTAAGAATCCTCTTTTTTGGCATCACAAATAATTTATTATTAGTAAATGCTTTGGATAGTCGTGTGAAAAGCAGTTTATATCCTATTATCGAAATTCTTTTTCCTCCTTATTCAGCAATAGAGCTACAAAAAATTCTTTACCACCGTGCAAAGAGAGCTTTAAAACCGGAGATCCTCCAATACGGAGCCGTTGAATTTATTGCGGCTCATTTTGCCCAGACTGGGGGTGATGCACGGCAAGCAATCACTGTCCTGCGCCTTTGTGGTGAAATGGCAGAGAAATCGCTGCAACTAAACATTCAAGAAGCACAAGCCCGGTTGGCAATAAAAAAATATATGGAACTTCAAAACCATGAGATCATTCAATCTTTAGATCCCTGTAGGAAAAAGATCCTTGAAGCGATTCAGAATTTGCAATCTAAAAAAATACCTCCTCTCACAGGGGACCTCTACAATGAATACCAACGATTGTGCCTCCAATCAAATTATCCTTTGGTTGGTCCAAGACAATTTAGCAATCATTTAAAGCACTTAGAAAAATTAAATCTAGTAAATATAGAGCCCGTGCATCGCGGGATACGTGGCAATTCGCGTAAAATTACATCCTATTTCCCTTAAATCAATCCCTTTTTTAATTATCTTTTACCAAACTTTTGGAATATTTTTCCTTACCATTTTTTGACGAGGTTAATATCTCCCTTTTCCATATATTTATTAAGCAAAGGTCGGCTATTTTTATACGAAAAATTAGTTTAGTGAGTTTTCATGACGAATGAGAGCGTGAAACCTGAATCGGGCTATCGCAATATCATCGTTAAAGGCTTTTGGATCCTTCGCTCTTCTGGTCAATCGATTTACCATAAAAGCTTTGGGATTGCCATTGATGAACATTTATTTTCAGGATTCCTAAGTGCTATCCAAAGTTTTGCCAAAAGTGAAATTGGAGAAAAAGGTATTGAATCGATGGATATGGGTGAAATACGCTTTGTATATCTTGCCGTTCCATTCGGTATTCTCTTTGTTATTGCTGGTGATAAGCGTTACGATGTTAAACTTTATGATAAATATCTCACTGATCTAAAGAAATTTTTCATGACGTATTTAGAAGATGAAATTTGGAATTTCTTTTTTAAAAATTATAAGCGGGGCGAGATGGACTTTTTTTCTTCTCATTTAGAGGAGAATATCGGGAAGCTAACGACGAAATGGGAGATTGAATTAATTACCGAAATGAGCAATAAAGAACATCTTCTCAAAATCTATGAGGACCTGATAAATACTTTTGTAACGAACTATATTGAGACATTTGGACGCCTTCTTACAGTAGAAGATATAATAAATCCCATTCATGATAATATAAAGAGAATTACAAAGGGTAACTCTGAACTCAGTAAAATTGAAATTTCTATTAGAGGCATCATCAATTATGGCGATATCGATCCTGAAAAAATGGATATAAATACTCTTGCTTCTGCGCTTGAAAATATCTTTTGGGCGATCATCGACCTCGCCAAAGAACAAGTTGGCGAGAAGCCTGTCAATTTAATCCTCAAAAAATTATATTTTATTATTAATAAAAATAAAGGGCTCATTCGTGAATTGAATTTGGAAGACTTAGTCATAAAATTGCTCATCTCCTAGTTTCAGCCCTAATTTTTTCTGAGAACGAATTCTTTCTCTTACACCAATTTATAGCAAGTTTATAAATACCCTCAAAATTATTAATAATTAGGATGGAATAACTAGGATGGAATAATTTTCAAAAATTCATCCATACTTAATTAAAATATTCATTAAAAGGGGATCACGATGGAAACTATACCTGATGAGATTAAAACTGCGTTAAACCAAACTTATGGGTTTGTCTTATTAATTAAGGGGAAAGCAGGAACTGGAAAAACAACACTTGCTCTTGAAATCTTGAAAAATGTTAATAATCCCCTATATGTCTCTACCAGGGTAAAATCCCAATTTTTATACGAGCAATTTCCAGAAATTCCAGAGTCGCTTAAAGAGAATATTATTGATGCGACAGCCTTTGAAATACCCCCTCCTCTATCTTTTGGTGATGACTCGAGTTTTTTAGAATCCTTAAGATTAAAGGACCTTCCTGATTTCATTAAAACCCTCTTTCTTAAGACGGATATTAAAAATCCAGGCACGATAATCATCGATAGTTGGGATGCCATTGTAGCCTTAGGCGTGACGCGATGGGGAAAAGCAGAGAATCTCTTATCTAGCTATATTCTGGATTTAGTGCGACAGAAAAATTATAATTTAATTCTTATTCTAGAGACCGATCAAGAATCGTATCTGGATTATCTTGTAGATGGCATTATCTCTCTGAATAAATACTACTTTGAAAGTAATAAGCAAGTGCGTGAGCTTAACCTCCTTAAACTCCGAGGCGTGAAAATTAACCAACCCACTTACCTTTTTACCTTGAACAATGGCCGATTTACTAGTTTTTCGCCCTTTCTACGCTCTACGGTTAAGCTTCCTGAGAATATACCTTTAATTCCAGATCAGAACTCAAAGATATCATCGGGAATACCGAGCTTCGATCGGATAGTAGATGGCGGATTGACACCAGGGACTATTTTTTTAAATGAAGCTGATCCCTATTTAGGATATGCTAATGTCTATTTTATGGTACCAACAGCTATTCAGTCTCTTTTACATGGTAGGGGACTGTTAGGTATTCCTCCCCCTGGTCGACTGTACAGAAACGAAATTCAATTTCTGATGAAGGTTGTTCACAACGATGATTTTGTCGATCAGTCTTTTCGAATTATTCAAATCGGTGAGAGCGAATCTATTTCGCGTAACATAATTTCAATGAACCCAGCTACGTATCAAGAATTTTTCGATTGTTTTCTTGACCTTGTGGATGAATTAGATCCTTCCAAGGAAAAACGACCTTTTTTTATGATGCTATCTATTGATCATATTCCCCTAAAATTCAATTTAGATGAGGTAATCCCTGAGACAGCTCGGATTATCAATAAACTAAGAAGGACCGGGAATATTTTTTACTTAACGGCGTTGCAAGGGAATCCGTATATTGAAGCTCTAAAAAATAATGTCGATGCTCATTTCATCATCACTCAATTTAACGGAAAGCCCGTTTTTTACGGAAAAAATCCAAGAACCAACCTATTTGCGATTAATTATCAGAATGATGAAGGATTCTATGAGGTAAACTTAGTTCCAATTGTCTAATAGAATTGATAATAAAATTTTCTCCAGATGGAACCATTTTAAGTCCAACGATCCAGTTTCTTTATCTTTAAATAATGGATGTAGCTTATATGTGAATGAGTTAAGATTTTGGGTGATCAAATGAAATTAGGCGCGCATATGTTTATTACGGGTGGAGTCTATAAAGCGATCGAAAGTGGCGAAGAATTAAATTGCGAAACGATTCAGATTTTTACGAAAAGCAACCGCTCATGGGCTGCCAAAGCTTTGAGCGATGATGAAATTCAAACATTCATCGATAAATGTAGTGCAACGACGATCTCACCCGTCTTTGCCCATAACACCTATCTTATTAACCTCGCGGCCACCGACCCTCAAACCTACCAGAAATCCTACGCTGGAATGAAGCTTGAAATCGAAAGGGCGGAGCAGCTACATATACCCTTCATTGTCATTCATCCAGGCTCGCATCTAGGAGCGGGTGAGGAACCGGGTCTTCAAAAAATTGCTGACGCGTTGCGGAGCCTCTTTTCTGAAACGGAAGGGGCCAAAGTAAGAATCCTTCTGGAGACCACCGCTGGCCAAGGGACGAATTTAGGCTATAAATTCGAACACCTCGCAACACTGCTAAAATTGATTGATTACCCAGATCGGATGGGCACCTGCTTTGATACCTGTCATACCTTCGCTGCGGGCTACGATTTCCGTACCGAGAAGGGTTATGAAGAGGTCATTTCCCAATATGACAGCATTGTCGGGTTAAACACCCTCTTGGCTTTTCATTTAAACGACTCCCAAAATGACACTGGCTCCTATGTGGATCGGCATGAGCATATTGGCAAAGGATTCATCGGGAAAGAGGGGTTTAAACATTTCGTGAATGATAAACGCTTTCAAAATCACCCGGGTGTCCTTGAAACCCCCAAAGATGACGATTACACCGAAGATAAAATGAATCTCAAACTACTTCGGTCTCTTATCGAATAAGTATAAGACTGCTGAAGCTGCAGATTTTTGTATTATTTGTAAACTGACATCTATTAACAAACGGACCATGTGATGCTATGCCCCGAGGAATTTGTTTAATTGGGTGGACCAACAAGGAAGGATTCTTCCTCATCAGCAAGTATCCCGCGAATTTTGAGTTAACCGAAGAGGAGATCATGCGAATCGGGAGTCTCCATCGGATGCGGCGTTTGGATGCCAATGTTATTACTCTTAAATTAAAAGATTTGAATTGTGTGAGCTTTTTTTCAGGGCTAATCACCGCCCAATACCACATTGCCCCAAACTTTGTTATCGCTCTCTTATTGGAGAAAGAAGAAAATCCCAAAGATTACATACAGACGCTCCCCTTAGGGTCCAAAATCGTCCTTTCTGAATTTCCCGTAAAACGGTTTGATGCCCGCACAACCACCTTTCGGGATGTGCTTTCGAATATCGGCCAAACTTTTCTCAAAACCCTGCCCGCATTATATAACAGCCTAGTAAATAACGAAATTCAAGTCAATGAGGATGAATTATCAATCATTCTCGCCACAGAGCAGAAAGCCGCCACTATTGAACGCGAGTACGAGCAGCTAAAAGAGGAACTGAAAAATAAAGACAGCATGATTCAAACCCTCAATACCATGATTAAGGAACATACTGCACAAATCAGGAGCGAAGAAACCTTAGTACGCTTTAAAGCTACTATGGATTCCAAAATGCAGATTGAGGAATTAAAAGCCAAAATTTCGGCGCAACAAAGCCAAGTTCAGGACAAGGAGCAATCCTGGAAAGAAGAATTAAAAATGAATGAGCTCCACCAAGAGACGATCACGCTTCTATTAGACGGGAAACTTGTGATGCAGCATCGTGACATCGAAACGCGTGAATTCTTAAAAAGTCTCGTCGAGGCTCTCAAACCCTATGACGATGACTTCCACTTGGACCTGATCGATCGCATAGAAGACTATCTAAAACACATTGAATGGATTCCTGAAATGTAATGAGGTCATGATTCCTCTTTTTCAACCAGTTCTTCTATATCGGTCAGATAATGTTGATCATATAAATCCCAGACTTTATCAAAATCCAACTGCTTACCGATGATGGTAGTATATAATTTCCCGACTTTCTTCACGTGGAACTGGAAATCCTTATTGATTTCCAGAAAGAGCGATGAAAAAGTGCCCTCTTTTTCAAAGGATTCGATAGTTTCTACAATGCCCATTGACGCGTTTAGACTGGCTTTTTCCGTTTTTTTATCATCAAAAATCATGCTGAGGAATAGCGAATTTTGATCCCAAAGCATGATCCCCACCATTTTTTCACCTAATTCTTTCGCATCCGCAAGAAAATTCTTTAAAATCAAATCCAATGATTTTTTCTTCGGTAGGAATTGGGCAATGCCGAAGGAAAACGCTTCTACAATGGACCTTCGATTATAAACCGAAGTGGTAAAGAATCTAGAGTCCCATCCCCGGGATGCATCACCGAACATCTTCATGACATCGGTAAGGTTCGCTTTATATTGGTTATAGACTTCTGGATCCAATTTATGGAGGCATAACTCGATATAGGGATGTTCGCCCGCTACTTTAATGATTTCCAACACTTTCTTGTAATATTCCAATGCCTGATTATAGCTATTCCAATCCTGCATGTCAATAACAAAGACCACCAAATCCGCCTGCAACAGGGTTTCCTGTTTTGTAGTCAAGTATTCTTGTCGATATTGATCTTGCCCGCCTAAGTCCCATTTATTGACAGAAAAGCCTAAAATCGTTGATAGCGACCGCTCCACCCCTTTTGTTGGCACCAGATTTGCTAATCGATGGAATTGTTTGTCAAGGACACTCAGAATTGAGGTCTTTCCGGCATTCGAAAGCCCTGTAAAGACTACCTTGAATTGCTTCATCCGCTTTTCCTCATCGAAATTTGCACGTTCTTATCAGCATATCTATTTTTAATTGTTTTTAGGGATATCATATTTGCTATTAAATCTGTTTGGTGGAGAGCATGTCTCGAATTGTGAAATCACTCAATGGAACTGACTGGAAATTTCAGTATTTCAAGGATGGTGAAGGTTATAAGAAGGTTCTGCAGGATCCAACCTATAAATTTGAAGCATGGATGCCCTCTACGGTTCCAGGAGATATCCGCGTAGATCTCCTTCAAAATGGGAAGATCGAAGACCCCTTTTTCGGGAAAAATAACCTGAAATCTCAATGGGTTCACAATTTTGAATGGTGGTACCAGAAGGAGTTCGAATTACAGCCGTCCGAAATTCAAAATAAATTAATTCATTTGGTTTTCAAAGGTGTGGATTACGTTGCAGAATTCTGGTTAAACGGGACGAAGCTGGGCGAACACGAGGGAAGTTTTGGGAAAATCTCCTTCGATATTACCAAAATTATTCAAAAGGAAAATACCCTTCTGATAAGACTTGCGCCAATGAAGAATTACCCAAACCGGTTCGAGGTCTTAAAATGCCAGATGTCCTATGGCTGGGACTTCGCTCCGAAAATGATTACCTCTGGCATTTGGGATGATGTGGCACTTGAATTGAATGAGCCACTTTACATAGATTCGTGCTTTATCCACTCGAGTTTGGAATCTCCTAATTTAGCGACCGTCAAAGTGAAACTGGATCTCGTGAATCAATTGACCGCAGGAACCGTTTTGATCAAATTGACCTTGCAAGGCAAAAATTTTCAGGATGATCCGATTTCCTCTGAATTTGAAAAGGTCATAGAACCCGGATTAAATCAAATTGAGGTCGAGGTGCAAGTAAAAGCGCCTCAATTGTGGTATCCCTGGGATAAAGGAAAACCCAATCTCTATCTCTGCAAGGTTGAAATAATTCATGGAGACGACTTGGTAGATACCTTCGAAGAACCCTTTGGGATTCGTAACTTTGAATTGCTTTCGCAGAATATAAGTCCTGATCATTATCCGTGGATATTTCAAATTAATGGAGAACGCGAGTTTATTCGTGGGGGCAATTGGGTGCCCTGTGATTCGCTTTTCGGACGCATTAATCAGGATCGTTATTTACGAAATATCCAATTGGCGAAGGGAGCTAATATAAATCTATTACGCGTTTGGGGCGGTGGATTGAAGGAAAAGGATGACTTTTATCGGATAGCTGATGAGGAAGGCATGCTTGTCTGGCAAGAATTTCCTATTGCGTGCACTTTTATCGCGCCCTTCCCGAAGGATGAGAAATTCCTGAATCTTTGGAAAGAAGAGGCTGAATCCATTGTCAAATCTCTTCGCAACCACCCTTCTCTGATTGTTTGGTGTGGCGGGAACGAATTCCATTCCGTTTCGAATGCACATGTAGTCAAAGTGTTGAAAGAGGCGGTCGAAACGCTTGATCACCGGGTCTTCATTCCCGCCTCCCCAGAGGGTGGGGATAACCATAATTATGAGGTTTTTCATGGAGCTGGACCGTACAGCATTTATTTAGAAGATAATTTTCCTTTCACCAGCGAGTTCGGGTTGAATGCGTTTCCAAATTATACAACGCTAGACAAAATTGTTCCGAAAGAAGAGCAATACTTCTGGAGTCCGACGATCAATTATCGCGGACAATACATGGCTATAACAAACGCTCACAAGTTACGGCTGCAGCGTTATGCGCTCCCATTTCACCCCTCCGATGACCTGCAGAGCATCATTCATGCATCGCAACAAGCGCAGGGGCTTGGTTTAAAGACAGCTATCGAACACTATCGTCGCCGGAAATTGAATTGGCAGCACGCTGGCTGCGCCTTCTGGCAAGTCGATTCGCCGTGGCCCGGGATCTCCTTCTGCATCATTGAATACGACTTTGAAACCAAGCTCGCCTATGACTATGTTCGAATCGCCTATCAGCCTGTGATTCTAAGCCTCAAGTACGATTTGAAGGTGGATTTTACTAAGAAAGACAAACAGGGAAAACTCGTAAATCGGCAATTCAAGACAGAGGCTTTTCTCATAAACGATTTAAACCGATCATTCTCGAATTGCACGCTTGAATGCACATTTCTCACGCAGGACTATAAGATTCTCCATAAATTCGAACGCATTATCGAAATCCCAGAAAATACTTGCATACAACTAGACCCCCTCTCTTATGAAATCCCCGCGTCTCTGAACGAACCTCCTCGAATTCAGATCCAAATCTTTTCAAATAGCGAACTCATCTCCAAAAATTTCTATAATTTACGCTATTATGATTCAATTCAAATGAGACGCATGGCTAAATATTCGAAAAGAATGTCAGACATATTCTTCTATGGAAAAGGGTCCCGACTCATTCGCCTGTTAAAGTCTGGCGCTAATGGCATCCTTCTCTTCCCCTCTCTCGTCGCACTCTACTTCAAAGTTAATTGGAAATGGAAGCACCGCCAGAAAGATGACTTTGAATATGAAAAATTGGATTTTTTTAGATAATTCCCTTTAATGTAAAAAACAATTTCTGATAATATTTAACTAGCGGAGAATCAAGAATTTTAAATATTACAATTGAAATTTAAACATAGGACTAAAGTATTTTTCTAAGGATGTCATTGTCCTTGACAGAATTGGATTATGAAAGAATTGCAGAAACTCTAGACAAATTATACACCGAAAAACCGGAATTACTTTTTAAGCTTTATAATCACTTGCGAAAATATTTCGTTACCAATGACGATTTTAAGCAGTTCATGGAACAAAATGCGGCTCAATTTCGCGAACTAATCAAACAAATGGACAGGCGTTTTGAGGAGAATCGACAAGAAACGGATAAGCGGTTTGAGGAGAATAATAAGCGATTTGAGGATAATAGACGAGAAGTCAAAAAAGAATTTAAAAGATTAGATAGACGGATTGATAATGTAGAAAATGCTCTTAAACAAGGGTTTAAAGAATTAGCAATCGGTTATGGGGGCACTTTTGAGGGGTTTAATAAAACCATTCTCCGCAAGATTTTAGAATCAAGGGGAATTCCTGTGAAAGCACTCAATGTGACACCTCTCCATTTTGAAGATCCATATAAAACAATCCATCCCGATTCTATTGACGTCGAAATCAATATTTTTAATGAAGAGCCCGCTATCGTGGGAGAAGTGACCTCCTCGCTTACAACCCTTAAAAAATTTGAACTATTCGTGAGAAAAATACAGTTCCTAGAAGAAAAATTTCAAAAAAAGTTTAAACGGTTCTTTATTACGTTATACGTTGATGAACCCATCCAGGGAATTATCAAGCAACTCGCAATCCAAAATGCTGTCGAAGTCATCACGCTTGAATGATTGTATGATTCTATAAAAGGTATAAGTAGTCTGAGTATAACAAATCATTTTTTTTTAGGTTTTATTGAAAAATGGGTTTGAAATTGAATTGAAAAGTAATTATAGAGATGGTAATATAATTGTTGCTGAGATAAAGGCAGCTAATCCTCCTGATCAGACATTTACCCAGCTCCAAATCTGCATTAAACATATAAAGAGTACAATGACAGGTAAAAATATATCAGGGACTATGATATATGAGAGTTATTCTGTTGTTTTGAAAGATGCCGCTGAAACCAGCGACAAACTCGTTACGATATTAACAGTTTGATAACTTACAAATAATAACATGCCATATAAAGAAAATCCATTGAGGTGAAAATAAGATGGGTGATAAAAAGAAGATCCTAACCCAAGATACGCGTGTAAAAGAATGGGGTATTGCTGGTGATGAGAAATCCATCAGAAAAACTATTGAAGAAACATCTGAACGTCCTATGATGTATTGCGCTCTAGGGACTGAGCCAAAAACGAGCCATCCCTTTAATCTCTTTAATGATATTAGTAATCAAGCTAAATTTTTAGAGGCCACCGTATCATCCATCCAACCCGAAGTCAGCGCATTGGCAGAAGAACTGATCCGGCGTAAAATTCATAAAATCATCGGAATCGGAATGGGGACCAGTCAATTCATTGCACTTGTGAGTGCCCCGATCTTCTGGAAATATGCCGGGATCGAAGCGGTAGATATGGATTCCTGTGAGGCTATCGTAACCGATCGGCCAATGGATGATAAGACTGCCTTCTTCGCGTATTCTGGGAGTGGTACTACAACGGATACGATTAATGCCACCAAGAAAGCCAAAGAGAAGGGTGCATTTACCATTGCCATCACCTCGGTTGATGGTTCACCGTTAACTAAGGTCACAGATAAAAAAATCGTGGTGTGCGCGGAGACCTATGATACCGGCGGTTCGGATACCTTTCATTATGCGACCCGCCTCGCCGTGGCGATTTATCTGGCGATTGAGCTAGGCAAGCGCTTAGCCCCCAAAAAGCTGGAGTTCGGTAAGATCGAGGGCGAGCT
>Ga0315285_10007932_pt1 | contig 10894 bp, 10 predicted proteins | sample YL17G09_36_MG_FD_203698 | JGI IMG/M metagenome (GOLD analysis project Ga0315285, IMG submission 203698) | Sediment microbial communities from Yellowstone Lake, YNP, Wyoming, USA - YL17G09_36 | ecosystem: Environmental > Aquatic > Freshwater > Lake > Sediment | place: USA: Wyoming | collected... | reverse complement strand
CGTCTTTCCCTCGTCTTTAAAATATTCCCCAAACACATTGGGTCCTTTTGCCAGGATCTCGCCATCGGGCGCGATTTTAAGCTCTACGCCAGGGATGGGCGGCCCTACGGTCCCCAAGCGACTTGAGAAGAAACGGTTGACGGAAAGGATGGGGGCGGTCTCGGTCAGACCATATCCCTGTAATAGATGGATTCCCAAGGCTTCCCATTTTTTTTCGAGTTCCGGATCCAAGGGCGCCCCTCCCGAAGCGATGATGCGCAGCCGGCCGCCCAGTTTCCCCAGCACAGGCCGGAAAAAAAGCCGCTGGAGGGGCTTGAAACGGAGCTTGGCGGAAAACGCAAACATTTTTTGGAGTTGCGCTAATGTTCCGAGCCTGTTCGCCCCCTCTTCAATTTTCCGCATGAGGACCTGCAGGAATTCGGGCACCGCCACCATGGCGGAAATCCGATATTCGTTCAAAAGATCGCCTATGACGGCAGGGGAATGCGCATACACAATCGTGCAGCCCTTCCCAAATGGGATCAGAAAACCGGCCATTTGTTCGAGGACATGGGACAGGGGAAGGATGGAAAGAAATTTGTCCCTCTCTGAAAGGGGGATCAGCTTCGAGACTGTTTCCACATTTGAAAAGAGATTTTTATGGGTTAAAACAACCCCCTTTGGGTCCCCGGTTGTGCCGGACGTATAGAGGATTTCAACCAAATCGCTTTCCCGGGCATCCGCTTCCCTAAAACGGGAGATATCGAGATCGGCCACCGTCTCTTTTAGGAGCTCAAGGTCGAAAATCTGCATTTCCCCGGGAAAATCCTGGTGAATATAAAGGGACTTGAACAGGATTTTGGCCCCGGTCTGGTTCGCGATGCGCCGGACCATCTCTGGGGTGCTTTGGGTATTGAGCGGCACCAGGACCGCCCCCTTTAGAAGCGCTCCCCAGAAAACACAGATCCAATACGGGGAATTGGGGGCCATCAGGAGGATGCGGTCGCCCTTTTTGACTCCCGACCTTTCCAAAAAAAGGGCGATCTTCCGCGCCAGATCATAAACGTGGCGATAACTTAAAGAGACCGTACGGTAGCCCATCCGCATGACGAGCGCGGTTTTTTCAGGATAGGCCCGGACGCTTTGTTCCAAGAGATGGGTAAGGGTCATCTATTGTGTCAAAAAGACGGCTACCGCCATCGCGAAATCGCCGTCATGGCTAATACTCACGTCGCTTTTACGGATCGGGGTCGGGGGACCTACCACCCTCACGTGCGGCCGCCCTCTTTTGTCTTTAATGATTTCGATCTCCTTCCAGCCAAGATTTGGCCCGAGCGCCTTTTTGACCGCTTCTTTGGCTGCGAAAAAGCCGGCTAGGGTCTGGGGGGTTAGGCGACCTGAAAGTTCGTGGGCTGAAAAGACCCTACTCAGAAAGCTGGTACCCCCGCCTTTTACGGCCTTTTGGAATTTTGATACAGGCACGAGATCACATCCTATTTTGATATCCATGGCTTGATTATATTATAGGTATGCTTTCTTTGCCATCGAGATTGACGAAAAGGCTATGGCTGTAGCGGATCATCACCCAAAGAGTAGTACGAAGGAATTTAGAAAAAGTAACAGATGGGATGATCTGCAAACTATTTTACACCCTTTAACTTAATTTATTTTCTTTTACAGTCCGCTCTGCAAGTTGCTGATTCCCCACCTGTGTCGCATACTTCAGTTCCTTCCCTGATCCCATTTCCACATTTCTGACAGACCGTAGGACTTGTCGCACCTAAACAGGTCCATCCGCTTTCTTTTTCACAAACTGAAGAACACCCGTCACCATTCATGAGGTTACCGTCATCGCAAGCTTCATAATAGTCTTCTTTTTTTCCGTCACCGCAAACCGGTTCGCAGACATCGCCAAAGTGATTATTATTTGCGTCCCGTTGATTCCTGTTGGAGATCGTAGGACAATTATCGCTGCAATTAATTGTTTCACCATCTTTACATTTAGGCTGGTAGACACAATTATTCTTACAGTTTGGATCCGTTAAAACAGATGTCGGTATTCCATCACGATCAGGATCTGTTGTTGAAATTTTTGTTGTTGAAAGTGCAGGGCTAGTATTTTGCTGAATCAATACTGCTCTTTTGTAAGGAAATAAGGCTGCCCGGAAGAGATCTGGTTTGGTATAGGCTATGATGCCAATACCCAACACAAAAATAAGAAGGATGACGAGCAGAATGTTGCGGGTTGTGACTTTAAAAATATTTTTAGCCATATTTTACTTCTTAATCATTGTTCACCACGCCATTGTAACACATTTATATTTTGTTTTAAGAGCCTCAAAACATTTCAGAGGATCATTTATAACTCAGTTTTTTGCTGTAACGCTGGTGAGAGAACGGTGTATCATAAAGTGTGAAGCGTTCAATAATATTTAATTTTAATTTTATGCATAACCATAAATCCATCTATTATTCATTGATCACCTTAACCCTTTTTCTTCTTTTGCCTTTTATTACTTTTGCAAAGACCTCTCCCGCGAAGGCAGCCACAGAAGCGCCTGTACCAACTCTTTATGGCGATACGGCAGTTAACGGCGATGAGGCTGTTTCTAATGAAGAGTCCTCCGACGAAGATATAAACGTTCCTGCTAAAGGAAAACCGACCAATAAAGAATCTCAAGGCCAGGGGACCAGCCGCCGGAGCCGGGTGGCTAATGCAGTCCATGAGCTTTTAGCCATCGCGGATCGGGATGGTGGTATTGGCCCACAGGTCCGTGAAATCGCCAAGAGCCAACAGAGTTCCCATGAGGAAGCCGAAAAGGCTCTTGAAAAAGTGAAGGGGCGGAAGGGCTGGGTCAAGTTTTTGATCGGGCCGAATTACAAACAAATCAGTTTGGTTGAGAATCGTCTCGATGAGATCAACAAGCAACTCGAGGAATTGAAAGATCTTCGCGGTAAGCTGTCCAATCCTGAAGATTCCACTCTTTTGGATAGCCAAGTGGAGGCCATCAAACAACTGCAAACCGAGTTGCAGGCCGAGGTCCAGGATTCCAAGAAGGGCTTTAGCCTTTTCGGTTGGCTGAACCGCCTGCTTTCCAAATAATCCAATTCCGAAAAGATGCCACGCCGATAAGGTTTGGCATCTTTTTTGTGTCTCAGAAATTGGCTTTGAACCACTTTTTTATATTTTTTTGTTGTGAGCCGCTAAAATCAAGCTTTTTAAAATGCCGACAACCAAAAAGATTCCGAGAAATACCAATATATTGTCTGGCTCATACAAATATTGCAGCGAGCCGATTCTATCAAGAAAATCGATCCCTTCGGGAGCTGCGGTCATAAACACAAAATAGGGCAAGTAGATTAAATAGGAGAACACAAACATACTCACGTAAAAATAGAGTCCATCCCAAACGCCATTCATAATCACTTTGCCCCAAGTTATCTTTTTCATGCCTTCATTTTACCTTAAAGCGCTTTAATCTCAATGCATTCAAAACTACCGACACTGAAGAGAACGCCATGGCCGCGGCGGAAAAGGCGGGGTTCAGGAACCCTAATGCTGCTATGGGCAGGCCGATGGAGTTGTAGATGAATGCCCAGAAAAGGTTTTGCTTGATGTTTTTCAGCGTGGCTTTAGAAAGCTCAATAGCCTCAATCGCCTTCATCAGGTCGCCTTTAACGAGCACGATGTCGCCGGTTTCAATAGCCACATCGGTTCCGGTGCCAATAGCAATGCCCACATCGGCCTTGGCTAGGGCAGGGGAATCGTTGATGCCATCGCCCACCATGGCTACCGTGTGGCCTTTTTCCTGCAATTCTCCAATAATTCTCGCTTTATCTTCCGGTGAAACGCCGCTATAAATTTTATCAATGCCTACCCCTTTGGCGATCGCTTTGGCTACGATTCCATTGTCGCCGGTGAGCATTATTGTTTTTATGTGATGTTCTTTGAGTTTACGGATCGCCTCCTTGGATGTTTTTTTGAGGGGATCTCTAACCCCAAATAGAGCTAAGACTTCGTCTTCATCCGCCAGGCCTAAAACCGTGAAGCCTTTGCGATGGAGGGATTCGATTTTCTTTTCCACCGGCTTCTTAAGCACTCCTTTTTGCTGCAGGAATTTGGCACTGCCCAAGCTGTACACTGTGCTCCCTTTTTTCGCTTGAACGCCCAATCCGGTGATGGTCTTAAAATGGGTGATATGGAAAGGTTTTAGGTGAACTTCCCCCGCAAATTCGATGATGCTTTTGGCCAAAGGATGCTCTGAGTGAGACTCAAGAGAGAAGGCGAGCCTTAAAGCGTCTTTTTTATCGCCCTTTAAAAGTTCAAATTTTTCAACGCGAGGGTGTCCTTGAGTGATGGTGCCTGTTTTATCAAAGGCGATAGCCGTAATTTTGTGGGCTTTTTCAAGGCTTTCAGTGTGTTTGATCAGAATCCCCATCTGAGCTCCTTTGCCGGAACCGACAACGATCGATATGGGGGTCGCGAGACCCAATGCGCAGGGGCAGGCGATGATGAGCACGGCCACGGCATGGACGATTGATTCAGATATTGGCACGCGTACACCATACGTCCAAATTAGGAAGGTGCCGATGGCGATCAAAATCACCCCCCAGGCAAAATAGCCGGAAATCACATCCACCAATTTTTGGATGGGGGCTTTTGACATTTGGGCCTCCTCAACCAATTTCACAATCTGGGCCAGAACGGTTTCATGACCCACACGGTCTGCGCGCATGGTGAACGCGGTATTGGTGTTTAAAGTGGCGCCAATCACGGAATCCCCCCTTTTTTTATCGACTGGGATGCTTTCGCCCGTCACCATCGATTCATTAACGGTCGCGAAACCCTCGGTAATGGTTCCATCAGCCGGGATCTTTTCGCCCGGTTTAACGCGTAGCCAATAGCCGACTTTGACGTCTTCAATCAGTATATCTTCCATATTTCCCGCCCGAACAATCCGATGGGCTGTTCTGGCGGAAAGCTCCAAAAGCTTTCGGATGGCGGCGCTGGCGCTCCCTTTTGCACGAGCTTCCAAATAACGGCCCAGCAATATAAAGGTGGTGATGATGGCCACGTCCATGAAATATTCTGTTTTTACCATCCCAAACAGCGTGTTGTATGAGGAGTAAATGAATGCGGTTCCCACTCCGAGCGCTACTAAGGTGTCCATGCCCGGCCTTCCCTTAAAAAGATCGGGAATCCCACGGATGAAGAAATCATGCCCGCTGTAAACTAATATAATTAATGAGAGGATCAGCATCACCTCCATCTTTTTTGGAAAATCGAAACCCAACGAAATAATTATCAGGGCCGTACTAAAGAGCGCTGAAATCAAAAATTTAATAAAGCGACTGCGTACATGGGCTCTGCTTTCGGCTTCGGCGTGGCCGGCATGATCTTCAGTGTCCCCTGCAACCGTGTGTTCGTGCATGGCGCCGTGGGCTTCGAGGACAACCGCGGTATAACCTGACTTTTTGATCCGTTTCAGGATGTCATTTTCATCCAGTTTGGCCGGGTCGAAAGTGACTTCACCCCTTTCCATGGCCAAATTCACCTGGGCGCTTTTCACGCCATCAAGTTTCATCAGGCATTTTTCAATATGGAGCACGCACGAAGCGCAATCCATACCGGTTATTTTGAGTTGGATAGTTTTGAACATTTTGATGAAAAAATGAATGGGATCTTATTTTATATTCCCGTCGATATTCCACATCATGCCAGGCCCCATCCGGAATCCATCCCCATTTTTCCAGTCTGTCTGGCCGACGAGCGAGACCGCGAGGATCCAGCCGATGGCAGGGATCACCAGAAGGATAATGGCCCATTTAAGCAGGGTATTTTTCTTAAGGGTCTTGATAGCCCAGACGAAGAAGAATACCAGGCCTGCCAAAAAGGCGAGACCCAGAAGTCCGCAGCCCATGTGCCATAGGGCAAAGCCCCAGGTGCTGTTTAACATAGATATTGGGTTATAGGTTATAGATTTTTTTAAATTCCGTAATACTGTTTTGATTTTACATGAAAATGTAATTATTAAAAACCCCCGTCAGATGATCTGAGGGGGTTAAAACCAAAGGCTAGTATTATTTTCGGCCCTTTTTCCTGGATGATTTTTTAACCTTTTTTTTGATCACTTTTTTGGCGGTCTTCTTGGCCACCTTTTTCATTTTTTTCTTCATTTGAGAAGGAGTTAAATAATATTTAATTTTATTATTGCACCTCTGTCAAGAAGCGCAAGCTTTATTTCGGGATTATCCAAAAATCTTCTGGACTCATTCGTCTAATCCGTTGTTGGTCATCATTTTTTTCAGAAACGGATCAAGAATCTCTTTGACGTCACCGCTTGAACTTGTCTGCATCAATTTTTTCCTCAATTCCCTCGCGCCATCAAACCCGCTGATGTACCAGGCCAAATGTTTTCGCATGGCAAAAAAGGCGTGAAACATGGGATTTTTTTCAAAAAGCTTCGAGTGTTCGATGACGGCTTTGAATTTTTCTTTGGTCGTTGGCGTATGACCGCTGAAAAACCACGGATTACCACAAGTAGTGCGGCCGACCAGGACGCCATCCACGCCGTAGCCCCGGATCTTTTGGCGCGCGTCCTCCATGCTTTTTACATCTCCGTTTCCCAGAAAAAGTGTTTTTGTTTTTTTGACGATTTTGGCCACGCGACCGAGCACATCCCAATCCGCTTCGCCTGAATACATCTGCTTGAGGGTCCGGCCATGCATGGCGATCACCGCCGGTTCTTCTTCGAGAAGCACTTTCACCCAGTCTTCGGCGATTACTTTGTCGATGCCCGTGCGCGTCTTCACAGACACAGGGAGTATCCCTTTCTGGCGCGATTTGCGAATCGCGCTTTCAGTGATTGGGTGTATTTTTCGAAGGGCGGCAATGATCTTGGGGCGAAGGTCCGCTTTTTCAAGCGTAATCCCTTCGGCCCAATCGTCGGCCGCCTTCTTTACGATCCGGATAATTTTTCGGGCTTGATCAGGCACGCGGATGAGCCCGGCACCGGAGTTGCGGCGCGCTACTTTTTTCGCTGGGCAGCCCATGTTGATGTCGATGCCGTCAAAGCCCAGATAGCAGGCCATGAGCGCGACTTTATAAAAAGATTCAGTCTCGATTCCATAGACCTGCGCCACAATGGGGCGTTCGATTTTATCGTAAATCAAATGATCGAGCATATTCACGGCGCCTCGGGCGAGCCCTTCCACGTTCACAAATTCCGTATAAATTACATCTGGCTTAGAGGTTTTGGCCAGCATTTTTCGAAAAGGCGCATCGGTGATGCCATCCATGGGCGAAAGGCCGATGATGGGGCGGGGGAGCTTCCCCCAGAAGCCTTTGTGAACCATTTGAATCGATTAGCAAACCTGCGATCTTGTGGGATTCTACCACAAAGAAGAGGGGGACGAATTACCAATTCCGAATTACCAATTTCCAAAGAATATTCAATATCGAATGGTTAATTTCGAAACCGATAATCTATTTTAATTCGACATTTATAATTCAGAATTCGTAATTATTTGGAAATTGGTAATTCGGAATACGAAATTTTCATATCCGGCCATCAAAAACCCCCCGACGCTTACGCGAGGAGGGGGCTTTAGGGTTTATCGCAAAGCGGTTATACGCGTTTCACATTGACCGCGCGGGGACCTTTCCCCTTCGGATCCATTTCTGAATCGAATTCGACCGAATCGCCCTCATTGAGCTCTTCGAACGTTACGCCGGACAAGGCCGTGCTGTGGAAAAAGAGTTCTTTTTCCTGCCCCTCTGCGGTGATGAATCCAAAACCACGGTCGGTCTTTTTTTTGATAGTTCCTTTCATAATAAAAGAAATAAGTAATAAATCGCAAAAACTAGAGTATTGCAGAAATATCTTTTACTTATTTCTACGGCTGCTATTTTTTGACTTTATAAAAATATCACAAAATTTTATACCTTGTCAATCCTTTAAAACCCTAAAGACTATCGGTCCTCTTCGTCGGCCAGGACCACCTCCTCTTCTTCCAGTTCACACTCGCATTCGCATTCCGGCAGTTCACATTCCTCGCAGGGGGGGCAATTGTTGCCGCATTCGCAGTCTGCCATATATTTAAAATTATTGATTTATACCCTTCCGCACTAAAATCAATACCAAATCCTTAGAAAGAAGTAAAGTGCGTTTTAAGACGATTCGTTTCGCCTTAGCCAACCGCGACTCTTTTGTTTATAATGGGGCCATGCAATACAAAAATCTCACTCAAAAGGAAGCCGAAAGGCTATTCCGGCAATTCGGCCCCAACGAGATTACGGCCGTGAGACGGTATTCAATGCTCAAATCCCTGGTCGGCCAGCTCAACAACTTCCTGATGTTGCTATTGATCGCGGCGGGTGTGGTGTCTCTTCTTTTGGGCGAGCGGGTAGATAGCGGTTTCATCTTCGCCATCGTGATCCTCAACGTGGCCTTTGGGGTGTACCAGGAATTCAAGGCGGAAAAGTCGCTGGAGGCGCTCAAGAAAATCACCGTCACCTTGGTCCGCGTGATCCGCGATGGCAAGGAGCAGACGGTGGACAGCCGATTTCTGGTTCCCGGCGATCTGGTCCATCTCGAGGAGGGGAGCCGTGTTCCGGCCGATGCCAACCTTATCAAATCCTGGAATATTGAGGTGAACGAAGCCGCGCTCACGGGCGAATCCCTCCCGGTGCTCAAATCCGAGTTGGAGGAATCCACCCGCTCCCTTTTCATGGGCACAGTGACTGCGCGAGGCCGTGGCTACGCGCATGTGACGAAGACAGGAAACCAAACCCGTCTGGGTGAAATTAACGCGACCTTGGCCTCGATCCCCGACGAGAAGACCCCATTGCAGAAGAAGCTTGAGATATTCACCAAACAGGTTGGCTGGATCGGTCTCACGGCCGCCTTTGTGGTTTTCGGACTTTCCTTTGTCCAGAACAAGGATTGGTTCGAGAGTTTCTTTTTTGCCGTCAGTTTGGCGGTCGCCGCGGTTCCCGAGGGTCTTCCTGCCGTGATGACCATCACGCTGGCGATAGGGGTCGAGCGGATGGCGCATAAGAAGGCGATCGTCCGAAAGCTCAATGCCATCGAGACCTTGGGCTCCATCACCCTGGTGGCGACAGACAAGACCGGCACGCTCACCCGCAACGAGATGGCGGTGAAGAAAATTTGGGTCGCGGGCAAGACCCACGATGTATCCGGGGCCTCCTCAATCAAGGAGAGGGACTTTATTGAGATTCTCAACAATTCGATTCTTTGCTCCACCTCTTCATTGGCCCGCAAGGAAGGGTCGGACCGCTTCGATGTGATCGGCGACACCACCGAGGGCGCGCTCCTGATGCTCGCCAAGGACCTGGGCATCAATTACGAGGACCGCCGAGCGGAATGGGAAATCGTTGACATGGTTCCCTTTGATGCCACGCTGAAGCTTATGGCCGTGAAGGTGAAGAAAGGAAAAGAACACCATCATTATCTCAAGGGCGCCCCCGAATCCATCCTCTCGGTCTGCAAGATGGAGGAAAAGGAGCGTGTGGCCATTGAAAGGGAATTCGAAGTTTATGCCCGCAAAGGCCTTCGGATGCTCGCGTTTGCAGAAGGGGATCGGTTCCTCGGATTCGTCGGCATTGCCGATCCTGTCCGGCCCGAGGTGACAGCGTCGGTTGAACGGGCGCGCCATGCCGGCATCAAGGTCGTCATGCTGACTGGGGATTCTCCGCTCACGGCTGAGGCCATTGCGCTCGAAACCGGTCTGATCAAAAAAGGCGAGGATATAGTGACCGGCCAGCAGCTTGATGCCGCGTCGGACAAGGATTTGTTGCGCTTGCTCCCAAAAATCCATGTGTTCGCGCGCATTTCACCTGAACACAAGCTCCGACTCGTGCGCCTGTATCAGGATTTGGGCGAGATCATCGCCGTCACCGGCGATGGCGTGAACGATGCCCTCGCGCTGAAGAAGGCGGATGTGGGCGTGGCCATGGGGCTCACGGGGACCGATGTGGCCAAGGAGACGGCCGACATGGTGCTCACCGACGATAATTTTGCCACCCTTATTCATGCTACCGAGGAGGGCCGTGGCATTCTGCGCCGGATCCAGTCCGCCATCCTCTACCTCCTTTCCTGCAATGCGGCTGAGATCCTCTATATCCTGATGGCGGTCCTGGCCGGCCTGCCGGTGCTGACGCCTATCCAACTGCTTTACGTGAACCTGGTCACCGACGGTCTGCCCGCCATCTCGCTCGCCTTCGCGCCCAGCGACGAACGGGCTATGGAGCGCCCCCCAAGACATGGTTTACGCATCTTGGGCCGACACGATTTCTTTTTTATTGGCTTTGTGGGACTTTTAGCTATGGTTCTCATTGGATTATCGACCCTGTTTGTCGAAGCTGGCACGAGGCTTACACTCGCTTTTTCTCTCGTTGTTCTCTTTCAGCCGTTTGTGCTGATGGTCCTGTGGGGCCGCCGCTTCAAGCCCATCTTCTGGGCCGCGTTTTTATTTCCCTTCGTCCTACAACCTTTAATCCTCTACACACCTTCAGCCCAAAAGCTTTTCAAGGTCGTCCCCCTCTCGGCGAATCATTGGGGAATCCTCGCGGCCGTTTCGTTGTTTATGATGGCCGTGTTATGGATTTATAGGAAAAAAACACGTCACATTTAGCCCCTTGGGGCGCGTGCGGCCTACCCGATCACCGGATGGCGTCGGATTTCAGGCTGAATTCTGCTTAGTTAAGTTTAGGGTTGAAGAATATCTTCGCTCCTCCCATTGATCGAAATCTTCACCTCTTTCACCGAAGGGAATTGTTTGAGGGTTTCCTGGATCTGGCGCACAATCATGCCCACGCGGCAGGAACCTCCGACCTGATATTCCATTTGCGCATCAAAATCCACTTGGGCCACGCCGTCGACGATCACCAAAC
>Ga0315285_10007930_pt1 | contig 10896 bp, 12 predicted proteins | sample YL17G09_36_MG_FD_203698 | JGI IMG/M metagenome (GOLD analysis project Ga0315285, IMG submission 203698) | Sediment microbial communities from Yellowstone Lake, YNP, Wyoming, USA - YL17G09_36 | ecosystem: Environmental > Aquatic > Freshwater > Lake > Sediment | place: USA: Wyoming | collected... | reverse complement strand
CCGGGTTGGCGGCCTGGTCTGTCGGCGGCCCCGGCGCGCCGGGACTGGGTACCGCCGCCGCGTCATGCCCATCTGTCCGCCGCGGCGGATTGGTCCTGCGGGAGTGATCCTGCTGACAACCCGGCCAACCCCGGCGCGCCGGGGCTCTCCGGCCCGTGATGGCCGTGGGGGAAAGGGGGTGGTGTCGGCCGATCCCGGCGCGCCGGGACCCCGAGCGTCCTCCGCCGGCCTCCGGACGCCCATTTTGGCCTTGACGCTGCCCCTGATCACGCGTTACGCTGCACGGAGTAGGTTGCTGAATAATCCCGGTTGATCCCACTAGCTGGAGTGATGCTCTCGATGTTGTCCGCCTTGGCAGTATGGATTCTTGCACAAGGCTCACAACCGTCAATATCGCCCACAGGTCCGACCCCGTTTGGCATTGACTACTTGATCGCCGGTGCGATTGGAACTGTGTTGGGCGCGCTCATTATCTGGCTGGGCCAGCAGTTCGGTCCGCGAATCATGGCGACAATTCGCCATGACGAACCGCGCTTGGACGATACATGGAAGACGACATTCAAGGAGGAGGGCATCGAGTATCACGAGGACGTACGGCTTGTCCAGTCCGGTCATCTCGTGAAGGGCGATATCGAGCTACATCTGCCGCATTCGGAGTCCGGCCAAACCAATTCGCTCAAGTATCAATTCGAAGGCCGGTTTCGCCATCTCATCCTCGCGGCGACATACCGCTCCACTGATCCCAGTAGGTTCGAACAGGGAGCCTTCGTCTTGAAATACACCGCAGAAAAGACCCTGGTCGGCCAGCATGTGTTCTGGTCACAGGGAACCGAAAGGCCCATTTCGAGTGAGTACAAGTGGGTGTGATCTCGCCAAATGTATTGAACCAACGGCGTCCAACCGGCGAGGGCACGTACCGAGTCTGCGAAGGGTGTCCTTCAAGCAAGGCCTGCTGCACGCGCGTTTCACCCGACGGCGAGATGGGCCAGCCGGTTCTTCTTCCCGAAGACGTCAAGAAGATCAGTGAAGCAACGGGTCTTGACGCAAGCGCGTTCCTTGTCCCCAATTCCGGCTCACCATCAGGGCTCGCCCGGCTCGCGAGCGGCGAAACGGGCTGTATGTTCCATGAAGGGGGCCGGTGCATAATCTATGACGTTCGGCCAACCGACTGCCGCCTCTTTCCGTTCGATCTCGTCGAGAGAGGGAATGGAGAAATTGTGTGGGTTGCTTACACAGACCTCTGCCCGACTTCGTATGATCCTCGATCTTTCTTTGAAGAGGTGAAGCCGCTACTCGCCCGTCTGCACCCGCATGTTCGCGAATTTGCCCGCGATCAGCCCCCGGGTATGGCAGTGCGGGAGCGGATTGAACTGGGCCCGGTTGATCTTGATTTCGGGATTGATGCCGGTGTCGGCGTCTAACTCTTTGATCCTCCCAGCAAATCCGGGGACGCCATACCAATTTCCGCGAGCGCACCGCTCAACCCCCGCGGCCGCCTCTTCCGCCCCTTCGTGCCTCCGTGCCTATTTCCCCCCTCCTTCCGCCAGCCCCCGTCAATCTCGCGCACACACCGCCAATCTCGCGCACGACGCCCCCGCTCGCTCAATCCCGTGCTATCTTTCCTGCGGAGGTTGACGATGTCGCCAGCACCCGAGAGCGGGCGCCGCTCCTTTACAGTCGCGGTTCGGACCCGACGGCCGAGGGAAACCAGGGACAGCCACCTATTTTCGGGGATCAGGATCGGTCGCATCGGCCCGCGACCGGCGTCCGCCCAGCCGCGACATTTTCCGCGAGATTCCGCCCAATTCCGCCAACTCCCGCCCCCCGCCTTGCCCTCCCGGCGCGCCGGGACCAGCGTGTGCTACTCATTCGCCGTGAACATCGCCCTCCAGGGGCATTTCCCGCCCCACGCCCGCCGCCCGGCAGGCTACGTCTCCAACAACCGGGACTGCGACGACACCGACCGAGACATTCACCCCGGCGCCACCGAGGTCTGCGACGGGCAGGACAATGACTGCGACGGGACAACCGACGGAGGTCTTTCGCTGCGCACCTGGTATCGCGACGCCGACGGCGATGGCTACGGGGATCCGGACCACGCGACGCGGGCGTGCCGCCAGCCGGCCGACGATGTGTCCGACGACAGTGACTGTGACGACACGGACGCGGGCGTGCATCCCGGCGCAACCGAGGAGTGCGACGAGCAGGACAACAACTGCGACGGCCAGAGCGATGAAGGCGAGATCGGAGCCACGTGGTACCGCGACGCCGACGCCGACGGCTACGGTGATCCGGACCACGCGACGCAAGCCTGCACTCGACCCGCCGGCTACGTCTCGGACAATACCGATTGCGATGACGCCGACGCGGCGATCCATCCCGATGCGGCTGAAATCTGCGACGAGGTGGACAACGACTGTGATGGCGACATCGACGAAGACTGCACGACCAGCGAGCAGAGCGAACTCACAGGCCCAGACACGCGTGCCAACGATCGCTGCGGCGCCTGCGGGGCCCCCGCGCCGGCCATGGTGCCGCTCATGACGCTCGCGCTGGTCAGTTTGAAGTTCGGCTGGCCGCGCCGGCGCCGCGGGTGACCCTGAGGGCAGCCGTCGTTCCAGCACGCGGTATCCGGACCCACCCGCCCATGGTGGCCGTGGGCCGCGCTACGGCTCCAGGTTCGGCGGCCCACCAGGGACTGACACAATGGGCGATACTGGGTTCGAACCAGTGACCTCGTGCATGTCGAGCACGCGCTCTAACCAACTGAGCTAATCGCCCGACCACTTCGTAGGACGCCCGCGATCCGGGCAATAACGCATGGTGCCCCGCTGGCTGGCGGCTGTCAAGCCTTCGCGGCGCGCACCCGCTTGGCTAAAAGCCGCACTTGCCCCGCTTCCCAGCAAATCGCATTATCCTGGATAGATGGGCGACCGACAGCGGCGGCTCAGTCCGCCAGGACCGCCTATGTCCGATACAAGCGAAACCGTCGGCGACCGGGCGAACGTACCTCACACTCTCCCTGCCCTGTGCGTGCGACTGAAGGTCGCGGCCGGTGCTGGCACAGTCGCGGTCGAGACGACCCAGCTTGTCACACTTATCGGCGGCCGGCGGGATTGCCATCTGCCCGTCAACGATCCGGAAGTATCCAAAGTCCACTGCGCCGTCGTTCAGACCGGTCACGGGCTCCTCGTTTGCGACCTGTGCACCCGCACCGGCACGTTCGTTAACGGCACCCCGGTCCGAGTCGCGCCGCTCGCTGCCGGGGACACGCTCCGCGTCGGCCCTGTCGACGTTGCTATGGAATTCCTCTCCGCGACGACTGCGACCCCCGCGGCACAATCCGGTCCACCCCCCAGCATCGAGATCCGCTTCGGCGGTCAAGCCTTCGACTTGGCGCAGACTGCAATCGTCGTCGGGCGGCGCACCAAGTGTGACCTCGTGCTGGACACGCCGGACGTCTCGCTCGCCCATGCGCTCGTGTTCGCCTACCGCGGGCAGCCGGTCGTGTTCGACCTTGGCAGCCGCAGCGGCACCCTCGTCAATGCCCGCCGTATCCGCCTGGCGCCGCTTCGCAATGGCGATCGGCTGGGCATCGGCGGTGTGACGTTGGTCGTGGAATGCTCGGTGATCGGCGAGGCGGACGCGGCTGGCGCGCTGCCGGTCGTCGTAGCTGATGACGCGGCGATCAGCTCTGCCGCGCCGGCCCGCTCCGCCCCCGATCAGGATCCACACCAGCTCGAACAGTCGCACCGCGCGGCCCGCGGCGACCTCGCCGCGGCGCAGCAGCAACTCGACCGGCGGACACAGGAGCTGGACCGCCGGGCCGCGGAGCTCGACACGCTGTCCAACTTGCTGGCGCTGGAGTCCGAGCACCTCGAACGTGTCAAGGCCGACCTCGCGCGTCGCGCCGCCGACATCGAGCAGGCCGAGAAGGAAGCCCAGGAGCGGCTCGCCCTGGCGATTGCCCACGAACAGGCCGTCACCGCGGCGTGGGAAGAACTCGACCGCTGGCACGCCCGGCACCGCACAGGCCGCGCGAAGAGCGCTGCCAGTACGCCGCGTGCGGTGCCGGCCGGGCCCGCAAATGGCGAACCGAGGGCGTTTACCGACGTCGCTCAGCCGTACCCGCCGGCGGGCACGGGCCCCAGCGGCAATGTTTGACCGGTTGGCCTGCGGCCGCTGGCGGTGTATACTCCTGTATGGTGGGCTGTGCGGCGTTCGACACGGTCCGTCGGATCTTTGACATCGCGGTGTGATGGGGGCGAAAGGTTTCGACCGGGCAGGTTGAGATCTGGGTGGCGTGTCGAGGTTGTCAGGAGGCCTCGTAAAACACCTGGCAAACCACTCAAATGCCAATGATGGCGTTAGACTCGCGGCCTAACACCTAGACCGCGCGTCGGCCGGCAACGCCTGCTAGCCGTTCCGACGCAGACAGCAGGCTGGCCCGTATGGCACCGGTTTCCGCCGGTGAACGCCTGGCGACGCACGGGCAAGATGAAGCCGGGCCCGGCCCGCGGATGACCCGTCGGTGGGTCTGCCAAGGGCTCAGAGCCGTTAAATTCGCCGGCTACGCACGTAGAGGCCCAGGTTGAAATGCTTCGGGACGCGGGTTCGATTCCCGCCGCCTCCACTTTTCTCCGGCCGCGCAGGGCCGCGCACTTTGGCGTTAAGTAACGCATCCGTGCGGCCTTGTGCGGCCGTCGCGTTTGCCGATTCCGCGCAGGCCCGCGCACCGTTTTGTAGGCTCGGGCACGAATCCAGTACAACGGGGAGTACAACGGAATTCGGCCCGTCCGTTCCCGTCGCCCGCGCGGTCTGGACATCGGCCGAGCTGACCGCCGGCAGCTCGGGCAACCGCTCCACCGCGCCGCGCGCGTCCAACAATCCGGGGTCGGTGTAGTTCCGCATGGTCAGCCGAATATCCGTGTGGCGGGCCAGCATTTGCGCGGTCCGCGGTGCTACCCCGGCTCGGCTGAGCCAGGTCACGAACGTGACGCGGAGCGCGTGCCGGTCCAACGATCGTCCCTGCGCGTCGGCTTCCCACCGCACGCCGGCCCGGTCGCAATCACGCCGGAACGTCGCCCGCGTCGGCGTTGTGCGAAACACCGGGTCTGTCGGCAGCCCCAGCGCCGGCCGCGCCGCGCGGAGTTTCTCGGCCAGCTCGGCGCGCAGTGGGATCGAATCGGCGCGCCGCGCTTTGGTCGCTTCCGGGCGCAGCTCAATCGACGGGGCCTTGCCGCTCAGTAGCACGTCGCCCCATCGCAGCGCCGCCAGCTCCCCGCAGCGCAACCCGGTGAACAGCGCGGTTTCGTACCACAGCCGCCGCGGACCCGCCGCCCACAGCAGCCGCGCCGCTTCGTCTGCGGCGAACGCGCGTCGGCGTTTCCGCACGTCGCCGGCCGTTTCTTGAACCGGGACGGATTCGAGCGGGTTCGCGGGGATCAGCCGTTCGACCTTGACGGCCCACGCACACAGGCCGAACAGCGCTGCCCGGTAGTCATTCAGCGTTTTCGGTGCTCGGCCCCGGCCCGACAGCACGCGCAAGGCACGCTCTGTCGCGGCCGAATTCAAGGCCCCCAGGCACGCGATGTCGCCGTGCTCGCCGAGCCACTTCACGCGCCGGATGGTCTGGCGGACGTGTTTCGGGGAGCGCCGCCGCCCGCGCAGGTAGCGGGCGAAACGTGCCAGGGCAACTCGCAACGGGAGCTTGGCCGATTCGACGGCCGGGTCCAGCAGCCCCACGGCCCGGCGTTCCATCAGCCGCAGCCGCCGGCGCAGCTCGGCTTGGGCCACGGCCCGGTCGGTGATACCGCCACCGCTGGGCAGCTTCAACGGCACGCGCCACGCCCGGCCGTTTTCGTCGGTGTAACACGCCCAATAGAACCGGCCGCGCCGCCGCAGCTTCCGGCCGCCGGCCGAGCTGGTCACAACGGGTTTGAACACGAAAGCCATTGTCGCACCATCCTTCCGAGAGCTGTCTCACTCACACTACCGTGATACCGCGAACCGCCGCCAGTACAACCAGGCGGCCAGTTTGTAACGCACACCGCCGAGCGAAGCGTTTGCAGCCGCGCCGCTCGATTCGGCCGGCCCGACGTACTCCGGCGGTGCGCTGCGCTCAGCCGCGGGCCGATTGCGGCCCGCCTTGCGGGGTTCCGTCGGCCGCGTGCGCCGCCCAATTCTCCGTAACCGCTCGAAACTCCGCTGTTGCTCTGCGTCGGGCAACCGCCCGCGGCGCCGCCCGCCCCCGCCGCCGCGCGCATAGGGGTCAATCCCGCACGCCGCGCACTTATCGGGTGAAGTCTCTGACTTGGATGTCTTCGTGCATTTTGGGGAGTCCGCCAGTAACTTGACGACCTCCGGGCCGATCAGGTTCGGGCTCGAAGAGTCCCGCCCATCCGTTTTCGATGCTACGGTTGATACTGGCAATTGCCCTATCATGGCCGAAGACCTCCAGCTTGTGAATCTGTCGCTCGATAGTCATGGGCGTAAGTGGCTTCTTCGCCTGTCGTCTACATCCCACCCATGAGGCCCACGCCGCACGAAAGCCATTCGTCCGTAAGATGTCGCCCGTCATCGCCTTTTGGGCAAGGTTCCACGGGTCCGCAAGCTCGGCGCGCCGCTGATGATTCCTTGAGGGTTCAACTGTGGGTTCTACTGATGGTTCCCCCCGCGCCGGCGCTAGGGTTCCGCACGCGCCGGCGCTAGGGTTCGTGTTCGCGGGCGCTAGGGTTTCGCGCGCCGGCGCTAGGGTTTCTGGATTGTCTAACCCTGTCGCCGGCGCTAGGGTTTCAAGTCCCGCCGCCTTGTCGCCGTCCCGGCGCACGAGCTGGTAGGTATTCGTCCGGCCGGCCCGGCCGCCCGGCCGCACGCCGCCCCCGTGCTCGATAATCCGCAGCTCGCCCGCGTCCACGAGCTGGCGCACCAGCTTGCGAGTCTGCCCTTCGGACAGGCCCGCGCGCCGGGCTGTGTCCGCCACCGCTGGCCAGCAGCGCCCGTCTTCGTCGGCCCGGTCCGCCAGGGCGAGCGCCACGAGCCGGGCCCCGGCGCGGCTCGGGCTCCGCTCGAAAACGTACGTGAGCCACCGATTGCTCATCGCGCGGGACAACCCAGCCGGATGAAGTCGCCGATGTCGCTTTCGCGCCAGCGCACGGAACGCCCCAGCCGGACCGGGGAAGGCAGCCGACCCGCGGCCAGCAGTTTCCAGACCTGCCGAGCTGACACTCCAAGCCGCTGCCCAACCTCTTGTACCCGTAGCAGCCGGTCAGCCGGCCGCTCTGTCGCTTCCGCTTCGTTTTTCATTGTCGCGCCCTCTACGGGGTTCGTTCGGGGGCCGCACACCGCGGCCCACACCCAAAGGCGCGTTTGTCAACTCTTAACGCATGCGCAGAGCGGTTGACGCACGGCGATTGCATTCCCGGCCGAACAAAGCCGAGCGCCGGGCGGTTGCGATTTTCTGTGTGCGGTTGACAGTAGAGGGTGACAAAACTGGACAGGCGAAAGACTACACCGCCGGATTCCCGCGGCGGTCTGTAGGTAGCCGGCGGGCCCGAACCGAGCGCGCGTTGTCGCCATGCCACTGCTTTACGAACCGCACCCACGTCCAGGCGGTCTGGTGTGACACCCTGAGCTGTTGGGCTATCTTCCGGTAAGTCGCTCCCGCCGCGTGCGCCCGGTAGGCCTCCATCATCTTTACCGTTGGCGTGTCCCGTCTGGCCCGGTTGCGCCGAGCGTGCGGCGTCTTGCTGAGCCGGGCACCGCTGCTTAGCGACAGCTCAGCCAGCATGGCCCGCCCGACAGCAGACACCCGCACTTCTGGCGCGCAGTCCAACCCTTCGGGTTCGTTCCCCAACAGAGTGTCCAGACCCCCGCCGATGTACTCTTGGCGCTGCGGCGAGTACCACGCGGACATAGGCACGGTCTGCCATGAAGGCTTGTCGCGGGAAACGCTTGTGTTTTGTCGCCCCCAAGTCCGAAACTCGACCCACCCCCGCGCGTCAAACACGCGCAACTCGCGTATCGTAACTTCGCGCGGGAGTTCGTGAACCCGCCAGCTCCGGCGTTCGTCGAGCTGGCGCAGAAGTGCGTGTAAGCGCTGCTCCGTTTGCGACATGTAGCACTGCCTTCCAGGGCCGCTGCCCGGCCGCCCACCGGTAGTGCGAGGCAGGCGAGCCGGGTAGCGCTTGGCGGGCCGTCGCCCGCTTTCCCGATCCCGCGATTCTACCACGCCCGCGGTCGCTGCGGTGCTACGTTACTGGCCGGTCAGCAACGCCACGAACGGGTTGATGTCGCCGAAGTCCACGTACCCGTCGGCGTTGATGTCGGCCAAGTAGATGTCGCACTCGGGGTACTCTTGCAGATACAAGCCCCAGTTTGTCAGCGCCAGAACAAACGGATTGATGTCGCCGAAACCTACAGCCCCATCGCAGTTCAAGTCTCCAGCGAAGTAGCGCTGCAACTCCCAGGTGTCCCTATCGGCCGCGATGCTACCGCCAAAAAGCACCGTCACGTTTCGGGCGGAATCGTAGGCCATAGCATGACTGTGGCGCGGAGGACAGCCGCCAGTTGCGCGCAGCGTCCAAACGGAACCGTCCCACTCCCAGGTCAGGTCCCCGACTCCGGGCGCGTCGGACCCGCCGAACAGCACGCTCGCCCCGCCGAGCGAATCGTAGACCATCGCGGGCGCCCAAAGCGCCGGCGGTCCTTCGTTGTCCGTGCGCAGCACCCACGTGTTTCCGTCCCATTCCCACGTGTCGCGATAGGTGTAACTATAGTCGTTGCCACCCCAAAGGACTGTCCTGTTCCGCACGGAATCGTACGCCATGACGTGCCCGGAGCGCGCGTTTGGCCCCGTCGTGGCGCGCAGAACCCATGCGTTTCCGTCCCATTCCCAGGTTTCGCCGCCGTCGGGGAAGTACCCAAACAGCACGGTAACACCGCGCGCCGAATCATACGCCATCGCATGGCCCAAGCACGCCGGCGGGCTGCCGCCTGGCCAACGCATGGTCCAGTCAGTCCCGTCCCACTCCCATGTTTCCGCGTTCGGGTTATAGGTGGTATCACATCCTCCGAACAGCACGGTTACGCCGCGCGCGGAGTCGTATCCCATCGCGTGCCAGAAGCGCGCCGACGGATTGTGGTCGGGGAACCTCTCTGCCCAAACCGTGCCATCCCATTCCCACGTCTCCGCGTTCAGATTCCACGAATCGTCGCAGCCGCCGAACAGAACAGTGACACAGCGCGCGGAGTCGAATGCCATCGCGTGCTTCCATCGGTGAGACGGACCCTCGCTAGCGCGTAGCCTCCACAGGACGTACTCGTGCCCTTCAGCTCGGACAGCACCGGCCCACGGCGCCAGACTGGCCAACACCAACGCGACGTTTCTTAGAGCAACATGGCACGCTCGCATGTTCCCAACTCCTTCCCGGCCACGGCCTGCCGCAGTCGATGTGCTCAGGGGCCCCGTCGAATCGCAGCGAAGGTGTGACGTGGGGCAACGCCGTTCGACGTAAAGGCCCAACGTGCGCTAGTATACACGCAGGGAGCCGTTCAGCTCAAGCGCTGCTGGCCGGCAACTCCGCAATCGACCCGGTTACAGAAGGTGCAAGTTGATGCCGACGTAGACCTTGCGCGGACCGGGCTCCCTGCCACAGCTCGGGCAAACCAGCGGCCAGGACCCTGGACACAGTTGTCCGTCTTCACGCAGAAAAACCGGCCGATGGCGCAGCGTCTCACAAGCCCGACAGCCGCCGTCAGTTGACCCGGTCAGGCGTTCCAGCGCCCGCAATCGTCGAGAGAAGTCCATCGGCAAGTCCTTGGTTTACAGCCTGAGCCCGCTCCAGCGCTTCCACTCGCTCCAGAATGTCGGCCTCAAGGGGCCGGCCCAAGGTGCGGTTGAGAATCTCCCGCGCCGCCAGGGTGTCGCCGTCTTTCGCCCGTGCGACCAGCGCACGCACAATGGCCGCGATATCGTCCGGCGTCACCGTCCGGAGCAGCGCTCGGCGCAGTCGCGCCACTCGACGGGCGTCCGGGTTGCCCGGCCCGCCCCGCCAGCCCTTCGCGAAACGGCCCGTCGCCGGGTCGCGCCCATCAGCGCCTTTTGGTGATGGTGTCGCCGTGCTCAGGGTTCGCCCACCTTGCCGTCCGCGTCGGCACGGGAAGGGCCGGAAGCACTCGCCCGGATCATCGCCAGAATGCTGGCTTGTACCGCCGTCGGCAGCGTCGGCCACTCCGCTACCAGCTCGGCCAGCTCGGCGTCCGCTCGGGCCGTTTCCGGCAAGCCAGTACAACGGGGAGTACAACAGGCCCGGTCCGGCACAGCGCCGCCCGTTGTCGCACAAGTACTTACGTCTGCCGGTTGTCGGGTTCGATTCCCGCCGCCTCCAGTCTCCGTTCACCGCTCGCGGGGAACGGAGACTGCCCCCGCGTAGCGGCTTCAGCCGCGAAGCCGGGCGCTGCCCCCGATCCGAACCGCGACCGTAAGGGAGCGGCCAAAGATCCTCCAACGGCGCCTATTTCATCTCTTTACCGCTCGATACAGCGAATCCCGCTCGACCAGGTCGCAACCCGCACCCGACGACCTGTTCGCACAACAGTTGCGACATGCGCGGCCGCGCCGGCGTTGTGTGCCGTACGTGGCGGCTCGACGAGGTCGAAACGAAACGGCGGGAACTAAGCGAAGGCCGCGCTTAGCTCCGTCGCGAACCCTTAGCGCGGCTATCAGAACCCCGCCCGCAAGGGCGGGGCCGCCTTGCCCGCCACTGGCGTGGCGGGTTCTGTTAGGAGGCCTTAGTTCGACTTTCGCACTATTGGCAGAGGTTTACGCGAGCCTCTGTAAAACAAAACGAGTCTCCCGCACCATGGGCGTGTTGAAGGAAAAACCCGTGGAGCAAG
>Ga0315285_10007926_pt1 | contig 10904 bp, 12 predicted proteins | sample YL17G09_36_MG_FD_203698 | JGI IMG/M metagenome (GOLD analysis project Ga0315285, IMG submission 203698) | Sediment microbial communities from Yellowstone Lake, YNP, Wyoming, USA - YL17G09_36 | ecosystem: Environmental > Aquatic > Freshwater > Lake > Sediment | place: USA: Wyoming | collected... | reverse complement strand
GATCTCGGCCTGCTTGGTCAGGTCGGCCAGCAAGTTGAGCAGCTCCTCGATGCGGCTCTCCAGCGTGACGCTGACCTGGATCTCGCCGTAGTCCTCGCCCAGGCGGGAAATCTGGCCGAGTTCGGCGGTCTTGATCTCCAGCGGCGGCGACTGCGCCTTGGCGGTGCGCCGGACGACTTCGTGCAGTTGTGCCAGGGCTTGGGCCGCGGTCTCGGCCTGGATGAGGCCCTCCTCGCGCTGCGCCAGTTCCGCGGAGACCTGCTTGAGCAGCTCCTCCTTGCCGCCCACCCCGGCTGCCAGTTGCCGCAACCGGGCCAGTCGTTTCCCGGCCTCAGGCACAGGGCGCAAGGGTGCCGCCGGAGCCGGCTGGCTGCCGCCGGGCAGCACGAGCGCCAGCAGGATCCAAGTGGCCGCGGCGGCGCCCGCGAGCGCCAGGGCCCGTTTGTCCCTCGTTTGGAGCTTCATTGCGGGACCCCCTCGCGCGCGCAGCGGAGGCGGAACAGTTCATTCTTCCCCGCACGCGCCAGCGGAATGGTGAACTCGGAGTTGCGGAACAGCGGGGAACCATCCAGCAGCTTGAGCAGCGCTCCCGCCTGTTCGGCCTCTCCGCCCAGGTTCAGGGAGTTGGGCGTCAGCTCGAGGCTGCCCAGCCAGATGGGCGGGGCCAGCAGCGTGCTGAGCTCGTGAAGGGCATCCAGGTCCGCCTTCGAGCGGCGCCGGAAGCGGTCCAGGAGGCGCGCCCGGGCGCGGGCGCCCTCGAGGCTGCGGTCCAGGGCCGTGGATCTGCGGGCCACGGGCTCCAGCCTGGCGATCTCGCTCTCGAGCGCCGCCAGGTACCGCCGCTCCTGGAGCGGCGAGATGGCTGCCCAGATTCCCACCGCCGCTATCAGCAACAGCGCCAGCGCGACGGTCGGGACAAAGATGGCGCGCGAGCCGGAGCTGCGCTGCTCGGCAGGCAGCAGGTTCACCGGAACCGGACGCCACGGGCAGGCGCCGGCCAAAGCCGCGGCGTACGGCAGGGTGTCCTGGGACGTGGCCGGCGCGGCCAGCATCGCCGCCAGTTCGAGCGGCGCGGTCTCCTCCGGCAACCGGAGTTCCGCCGCGGCCAGCGCGGCCGCTTTCGCCGCGGGCAGATCCAGAGTGGCCGAGAAGACCGGCCGCGAGGGGCTCTCGCCGTAGACTTCCAGGCCGTCCTCGGTCTCGCCCAGGGCCAGGAATCCATCCGCGGGCGGCGCCGCCAGCAGCCGGAGGGCGGAATAGAGGGCCGCGCCCGAGAAGGTGAAGGCGGACGTCTTCACGCCGGCTTCGGCGAACAGGGCGATGTAGCGCGCGACGACGGATCGCCGGGCGATGCCCACCAGCACCGCGCCGCGGTCGCCGAGGCGCGTCCAGGTCCAGACGGCCTCGCCTTCCGGGTAGGGATGCAGCGAGTCGATCTGGAGGGCGATGGCGGCGGGCAGGTCGCGCTTGGGCACGCCCGGGAGCGCCAGGTGGCGGGCGATGACTTCGCGGCGGGGTAGCAACACCGTGGCCGCCAGGTGGCCGGCGCTGTGCCGTTTGAGGAAACCCGCGTACTCGGCGCCCCACTCGGTGGCGTGGCGCTCGCGGTAGCGGGTGATGGTGGCGGCCCCGAGGAACCGCGCGCCGGCGGGGCGCAGCCGGGCGAGACTCACCCGGAGATTGTCCTTGCGGACCTCGATACCGATCCCCGCGCCGAACCTGAGCCACTTGGGAACGCCGGTCATCTTCATTGCACCCACACGTGGTCGTACCAGCGCAGCACGTGATACGGCTCCGCATAGCCGGACGGGTTGAGCTTCACCAGAGCGGCCACCGTGCGGCGCTGGTCGGAGAGCAGGTCCTCCCCCGCGCGCAGGCGCGCCGTGGCGCGGAGGGTGAACATCGAGGTTCCGCCCAGCCGCAGACGCTGGCCGGCCGGCCCGGCCTCCTGGACAAAGGCCATGAACTGCGCGGGGTTGCGGAACGGCGCCCGGCGCCGGGCTTCCACCAGCGCGGCAATGACGTGGGGAGCAACCCCCACGGCGGCCAGCACGGCCGGCTCCGCCGTGTTGATGTCGAATTGCCAGGGCGTCCCGTAGACGGAGACGCAATCCTTCAGTCCGGGGCGCGGGATCAGGCGTCCTTCGGGGTCGCGCTCGTAGGATCCGTAGAAGAGTTCCGGCGTCATGCCCTTGATGTGCAGAAGTTCCTCGGTCTCTTCAAAAGACGCATGGCGGGCCTGAAAAGACGGCCGCAGTGACAGATAGTAGTGGTCGAAGAGGGTGGGCCCCGCCGGGGCGGGGCTGCGCCAGTCCGCGATGCCGAGAGTGATTTCCCGGGCCTGCTCGGGCCCTGCGCCCAGGTTCAGGAGAAGACGGTAGAGATCCTCCGGCGGCGCGGAGTTGAGGTTCATTTTCGCGGTCTCGGGGATCACCTCGACGAGGGCTTCGCCGGAGGGGAAGGGCAGCCGCAGGGCGGGCATGCCCGGCGTGTAGTAGGGCGAGGAGCCGTCCGGGAAGCGGTACATCTGGCCCCACTGGATGTACAGCAGCGCGCGCTCGATGGCTCCCGTAGCCAGGTAGTAGGCGCGGGCGCCCTCCAGCGCCGTAGTGGTCCGCTCGACCTCTCCGCGCACGCTGCCGGCCAGCGCGAAGGCTATGGCCGACAGCGCGGCCGATAGCCATAGCACGATCAGCAGGGCCGCCCCGCGGCGCCCGCGAAATCCGGGGACAGGCCACGTAATCCCCATTTTCCGCGTGATGGATTCACCCTGCCCTGCGCGTTGGGGAGGGCGTGGCCTGGCCCCGATTTTGGCGCGTTCAGTAGTTGTCCGCATAACTGTCGAAGGGCGCCTTGGTGACGCGAATGGGCGCTGTGATGGGCAGCAGGGGCGGCCGCGAACGGTCCATCTCGAGCGGCGCCATCTCGATACGCACGGCCGAAGGCCAGGCCGCCCTGATCCACACCGGGGTCCACCGTTCCAGTTGGGGCGGCTGAATCGTCTCACGGTAGACGAAGTGGCAGTAGGCCAGCTTGTCGGCCAGCACGAAGGACTCCGGCCCCACCTGGATCGGGCGGAAGGCGGGGACCACAGCGCCGGTGGCGGGATCGGGAAGCATGCCCAGGCAGAACAGCCCGGCGCTGCGCGGCCCGGTGTAGAGGTGTTCGTTGACCACCAGGCGGACGCCGCGGTGGTCTTCGCCGGGGATGACCTGGAACTCGAGGATGCGGGGGTAGCCGCGCGAGGCTTCCCCCAACGAGTAGCTCGAGACGAAGCGCATGGACTGGGGAGCGCCCTGGAAGAACGGCATCCTGGCGGGCGGCAGGTTGGGAGCAGCGAGGCAGTCGGCGATGACCGGCATCAGGCCGGCGATCTGCTGCTCGAGGATACGCTGAACGCTGACGACGCGGCGGCCGTCGAGCAGCCGGTCGTTGGTCATGTGCATGGCGTTGAAGCCCAGGCGCAGGGCCAGCAGGACGCCGGCCGTGAGGAGGCTCAGCAGGGAGACGGCCACCAGCAGCTCCAGCAGAGTGACGCCCCGGCGGTTCATGGCTGCGGCGCCTCCACCCCCGGAACGGGCAGCACGGCGCGGCGGAACCCTTCCAGGACCACGTTCCGCCTTTCTTTGCCGCGCATCCACCAGATCTCGAGTTCCAGGCGCTCGAGGGCCGCCGCACCGGGGCCGGCGTTGGGAGGCGTCTCGAACACGCTGAGGCGGGCGGTCCAGCCGCTGAGGAGACCGCCGGTCAGCTCCGGGTCGAACTCGCCGCCGAAGGAGATGAGTTTGGGCAGGTGCGGGTCGAGCAGCAGGCGATCCATGGTGCGGCGGGCGAGCAGCGCAGCGCGGTCGTACTCGGTGAGATCGCTGGCGTGGCGCATGGAGGTCGAGATACTGCCCAGCAGGGCCACCACCGCCACGCCCATGATGAGGGTGGCCACCAGCATCTCGAGCAAGGTGAAGCCGCGGCTGCTCATGGCGCTTCGACCCGCTCGATCCGGGGTACTCCGGTGATGGGATCCACGCGCACGATGCGGCGCTCGCCCTTGCGCGTGGCGATCTCGACACCGCAGCGCGGCAGCGCGCCGCCGGGGTAGACCAGGATGTGGCGGACGGCCTGTTCCTCTCCCTGGGGCCACTCGGGCAGCACGGCGCGGATCACCACTCCGTCGGGCAGCTCGAGGGTCTTCGAGAAACCGGGTTCCACCGAGCGCAGGCTCAAGGTGTTGTCGGCCTTCGAGATGGTGATCTCGACGGCCTGCTGGCGCCGCTCGGCGCGGTTGAGCGCGGCATTGAAGAAGCCCACCAGCGAGTTGCCGGCCGTGCTCAGCCGCAGGCTGTCCAGCCCCGAAGCCACCGAGGGAAAAGTGATTCCGGCCAGCAGGCCCAGGATGACCATCACCACCACCAGCTCGACCAGGGTGATGCCGCGTTGCACCTGACGCTCCCCCCGCTCCGGCTACTGGTTCTTCCAGCTCAAGATGTCGGCGTTGATGCCCTCGCCGCCGGGGCGGCCGTCGGCGCCGTAGCAGACGATCTCGGGGTCCTCCCCCTGCGAGCCGGGGTACTTGTAGTTGTAAGGGTGTCCCCAGGGGTCCAGGGGCACGTCGGTCTTCAAGAACGGGTGCACCGCCGGGAGCCCCTGCTCGGTGGTGGGGAAAGTGCCGCTCTTCATGCGGTACATCTCGAGCGCGCCCATGAGGGTGCCGATGTCGGTGCGAGCGCGGGTGATACGCGCCGTATCGACGTGGGGCCACAGCTTGTAGGCGGCCAGGCCCGCAAACATCGCGATGATGGTCACCACCACCAGCATCTCAATCAAGGTGACGCCGGCCTGGTTCCTTCTCTTCTTTCGCTGGTTCATGTCACACCGCCACTTCGTTAATGCTGGTTATGGCCAGCAGCATGCTCAGAATCAAAGCGCCTACGACCACGCCCATCACCAGGATGATCAGCGGCTCGAACAGCGCGGTGAACCGCCGGATGGCAGTGCGGGTTTCGGTCTCATAGATCTCGGCCATGCGGCCGAACATCTGGTCCAGCCGCCCGGTCTCCTCGCCGACGCTCAGCAGGTGGGCGGCCAGCAGGGGAAACTCTCCGGTCTTGCGCAGCGGCCCGGCCAGGCCCTCGCCGCGCTTGACTCCCTGGGCGACGGCCTCGAGCGCCCCAGCCATCCGCCGGTTGGTCAGGATGGCCGCGGCGATGCCGATGGACTGGACCAGGGGCACTCCGTTGGTGATCAGGGTCTCCATGGCGCGGGCGAAGCGCGAGGTCTCGGCCTTGCGGAGCGCCGGTCCCAGCAGCGGCCAGCGCAGACGGAAGGCATCCCACCACAGCCTGCCGCCCGGGGTGCGGATGTAAGTCCGCAGGCCCGCTACGGCTGCGAGGATCGCGGCCACGGCGATCCAGCCCCAGGTCTTGACCAGTTCGCTCATCTGGACCAGGATCTGGGTAGGAAGAGGCATCCGCATGCGCGATTCCTCGAAGACCTGGGCGAAGCGCGGCACCACGAAGTTCATCAGCACCAAAATCGAGCCGAGGCCCACCAGGGCCAGCAGGGCGGGGTAGATCATCGCGGAGATGATGTAATTGCGGACTTCGTCGCGGCTGCGCTCGAAGTCGGCCAGGCGCTCGAAAATCGGGGCCAGAGCGCCGCTGGCCTCGCCGGCGCGGACGATGTTGACGTAGAGGCCGGAGAAATACTCGGGGTGGGAGGCCAGGCTGTCGGCCATTGACTTGCCGCCCTTGAGGACCCGCAGGACGTCCTGCACGACGTCGCGGAAGAGGGGCCGCTCGCTCAGCTCGCTGGTGATCGAGAGCGCGCGGTCCAGAGGCACGCCGGCCTTCAGCAGGGTGGCCAGCTCCTGGGTGAAGAAGAGCACGTCGCGGCGGCGGCGCGGGGCGAAGGCGGGCAGTTTGAGCGCCCGGCTCTTCTGGGGCTGGGCGCCCACGTAGACCGGGACCAGCCCCTGGCGGTGGAGCTCCTCGGCCACCTGCCAATCGCTCGCGCCGGTCAGGGTGCCGGTGCGCAGCTTGCCGTCCGGGGCGACCGCGCGGAAATGGTAACTGGCCATCAGAACTCCTGGGTGACGCGCAGCACTTCGTCGGCGCTGGTCAGGCCGGAGGCGACCTTCATCCAGCCGTCCTCGCGGAGGTTGCGCATGCCGTGGCGCCGCACCACGGCGGTGAGCTGGACCGCGTCGGCGTTGCGAAGGATGAGCTGGCGCAGCTCGTCGTCCAGTTCCATCAACTCGAAGATGCCCACGCGGCCGCTGTAGCCGGTGCCGAAGCACTGCTCGCAGCCGGCCCCGCGGTAGCACGGGACCATCCCTCCGTCCGGGGCCAGGCGCGTGCCGGCGGGCGCCTTGCAGCGGGGGCAGACGACGCGCACCAGGCGCTGGGCCAGCACGGCCACCAGGGTCGAGCTGATGAGGTAGTTCTCCACCCCCATGTCGGTGAGGCGGGTGATGGCGCTGGGGGCGTCGTTGGTGTGCAGGGTCGAGTAGACGAAGTGGCCGGTGAGGGCGGCGCGGATGGCGATGTCGGCGGTCTCGCGGTCGCGGATCTCGCCCACCATGATGACGTCGGGGTCCTGGCGCACGATGTGGCGCAGGCCGCTGGCGAAGGTCAGGCCGATCTGCGGGTTGACGTGGATCTGGTTGATGCCGTCCATCTGGTACTCGACCGGGTCCTCGATGGTGATGATCTTCTTGTCCGGCTGGTTGATGCGCTTGAGGGCCGAGTACAGCGTGGTGGACTTGCCGCTGCCCGTGGGGCCGGTGACCAGCAGTATCCCGTGGGGCAGCGAGGTGTAGTGCTCGATGCGCGCCAGCATGAACTCGTCGAAGCCCAGGCGGCGCAGGTCGTAGAAATCGCCGGCCGAGCGGTCCAGCAGGCGCATGACCACGCTCTCGCCGTAAAGGGTGGGCAGGGTGGAGACGCGCAGGTCCACCTCGCGGCCCAGCACCTTGATCTTGATGCGCCCGTCCTGCGGCAGGCGGCGCTCGGCGATGTTGAGCTTGGCCATGAGCTTGACGCGGGAGATGATGGCGGCCTTCAGCTCCCGCGGCGGCGGCTCCTGGTTGTAGAGCACGCCGTCGATGCGGTAGCGGACGCGAAATTCCTTCTCGAAGGGCTCGATGTGGATGTCGCTGGCGCGCTTCTCGACCGCCTGGGCGATCATGGCGTTGACCAGGCGGATGACGGGGGCCTCGCTGGCCATGTCGCGCAGGTGCTCGAGGTCCTCCTCGGCCTGCCCGGCGCGGGCCTCCGCCCCCGCGGTTTGCTGCTCCGTCTCGCCGTAGTAGCGGTCGATGGCGTCCAGGATCTCCTGCTCGGCGGCCAGCACGGCCTCGACGTTCAGGCCGGTGGCGCCGCGCACCGCCGAGATCGTCTCGAAGTCCAGGGGGTCGGCCATGGCGATGGTGACGGTGGAGTCCTGGATGGCCACCGGAATGAAGCGGCACTGGCGCATGAAGCGCGCCGAGAGGCCCTCGGTCTCCGGCGTCACCGGCGGCGGCCCCTCGATCGAGACCAGCGGGATCGCGAGTTGCTCGGACAGCGCCGCCAGCACGTCCCGCGTGGCCACGAAGCCGAGGTCCACCAGGATCTTGCCGATCTTCTCACCGCGCTCCTTCTGGAGCTCGAGGGCTTTATCGAGGTCGGCGGGCTCGATGAGCCCCCGGGCGATGAGCATTTCCCCGAGGCGCATGACCCTAGAACTCCTCGACCTGGATGAGCTTCTCGAGGGTGGCGTCGCCGGCGCGGCGGGCCGCGGCGTCGAGCAGCGTCTGGCGCCGGGCGCGCATGAGCACCTGGGAGGGCAGGCCGTCGTGGTTCTCCCAGGAGAAGTAGAACACCGAGACGCCCAGGGCGACGTGCTCGGCGGGCGGGACGGCTTCGAGCGAGGCCGCCAGGTTGAGCATCATCTCGCGCATGTGCTTTTTGAGCAGCGCCACGCGCTCGAGCTTCCGCTGGCGCAGCTTCTCGATCTGGTCCTTGTCGGGAGCCGGGCGGAAGGGAGTTACCACGGCGCTGGCCACCAGGTTCACCTCGGTGGTGAAGACCGCGCCGAAGCCTTCCAGATACACGCCGCGGGTCGCGCCCAGCAGGTCGAAGGGGTCGTTCAAATCGAAGCGCAGGATGCGCTGATCGAAGATCCGCTCCATGGCGGCCAGCGCGATGCGGTTGACGCGGGGGCGCTGGGCGGCGCCGAAGGCGGTCACGAGCAGCAGCGCCAGCAGGAGCACGCGCTTCATCGCCGCACCCCCAGGTCGGCGCTGGCCGTCAGCCACACGCTGAATCTCTTTTGGAGCACGGTGAGGGCTTCCTCGAAGGCCACCCGGTCGGCGCGGCGGTCGAACTCGAGGCGCCTTTCGGTCTCGGCGACCACCTGCGCCGCGCGCTGGGCTTGGCGGGCCTCAGCGGCGGCGATGGCGGGCTCCAGCCGCTGGGCCACTTCCGCGCTGATGCGGGCCTCCAGAGCGGCCGTGTCCCGGCCACCGGGAGCCGGGGGCGCAGGCCGCGCGAAGGCGTGCACCAGGATGGCCACCGAGAGCATGGCGGCCGCGGCGAAGCCCAGGCGCGGCCCGGATTGCCAGAAGCGCTGCCACCAGGAGGGCTCGAGGACCTTGTCGGAGACGAAGGCGATGCGCCGGGGAGGCTCCTCGTCCCGCAGCGCCTCGAGGGCCGAGCGGGTCAGCCGCAGGCGCTCGAGTTCCTCCCGGCAGCCGGGGCACTGCTTCAGGTGGTCCTCGACGAGGCCGCAGGCAGCGGCCGCGAGTTCGTCGAGAAAGTAGTCTTTCAGGTCATACGGCGAGCAGGTCATGGGACACCCCGCGTGGAAATCGGGGCCAGAGTGTCTTTCAGGAGGTCGAGAGCCGTATAGAGACGCGACTTCACGGTGGAGACCGGGCAGGAGAGGATTTCGGCCATCTCCTCGAACCTAAAGCCCTGATAAACCTTGAGCAGCACGGCCTCCCGCTGGTCTTCGGAGAGGCGCTCGAGCGCGCTCTGGACGGCCAGGCTGAGCTCGGCGGGGAACAGGCCGTAGCTGGCGGTGGCGGAGGGGGGATCGCGCAACGGCTCCGCTTCCGGTTTCCGCCGGCGCAGCAGCGAGAAGGCCTCGTTGTGCGCGATGCGGAACAACCAGGCCGAGAACCGGGCTTGGTCCTCCAGCCGGCTGAGGTTCTGATAAGCCTTCAGAAACGTCTCCTGGCTCAGGTCGAAAGCGTCCTCGCGGTCGCCCACCAGTCTTAGCAGGTAGTTGAAGACGCGCTTCTCCCACCGGGAGACCAGCAGGTTATAGGCTTCCACCTCCCCCCGCCGGGCTCGCCCGATCAGGTCGCGGTCCTCGACCTCCCGAAAGATCACTCTGGCTCCATGCGCCGCGACCCGCCGCCGGGAGCAAGCTCCCGCCGGGCCGGGGACGCGGCGCTCCATCCTCAATGACGCTCGCCAGCGTCAAAAAGTCGGACGCGGGTTACCTTCCAGTGTAGAGGGGGAGGTCCTTGGTCCGCCAGAGGAGTGTTCGTCTGGAGCAGATAGATCACTACAAAATGCCACGGACCTCAGACTCCCCCTGGGGAGCGCGGCACAGCGGGCCGGAAGCACAGGCGCCGTAGGTCTGCTCGAAGAAACCTTCGGGCCAGTTCTTGGACGGGCCGGCAGGCGTATCGGCAGGGATCTGGTTGTCAACCACCAGCACCTCGACCTCGGACTCCGGCATTCCCGTGGCGACACTGACCACGAGTGTGCCGTCCGGTTGCACTCTCCCTCGCCCAGGAAGCGAGACCAGCAACTGGTAAGCTGCGACGTCCCCCCGCGGGCCCGCGGTCTGCTACCTGCGCAGGCGGAAGAGCCGGATTTCGTTGCTGCGGTTGGGACGGGCCACCTCGGCGTAGGCCCACAGCTCCTCGCCGACCCACATCCAGTGCGAGTAGCGCCAGGTGTGGAACAGGTCGCTGGGTGTGGTGCTGATCAGCAGGGGCGAGTCCGGCGTCAGGTCGATAACGTGGTGCAGGTCAAAGGTGAAGGCCAGCCCGGTGGCGATGTTGTAGACCGGGTCGTACCATTTCGCGTTCGAGCCTTCGTAGACGAACAGGTAGCCGGCCCCCAGCGGCACCACGCTGGCCGGGCGCACGAAGAAGTCGTGCCAGCCGGCCAAAGGCATGATGGATTCCCGCGGATCGCCCACCGGCTCGAAGTTCTCGCCGTCGGTGCTGCGGAAATGGAAGAGCCGCTCGGTGCGCAGGACGCCGATCACGAAGCAGTGGTAGGCGCCTTCGGCGTGCAGGATGAAGGGGTCTTTGTAACCGTCCAGGGTGACGTCGCGCGGCCCGGATTTCGGCCGGGGCTGGATGACCGGCCGCGCCGAGGCCGGCGCGAAGCGCGTGGGGTCCTCGACGTCGTCGAACTTGATGATCGACCAGGGCCCGCCCTTCCAAGGGCCGCATCCATAGAGCTTGAAGCGCCCGGTATGGGGATCGACCAGCAGAGCCGGCCGCTCAAAGCCCGGTATGGGGACTTTCTCCCGAGGAATGCTGTGAACCTTGCGGAAGCGAATGCCGTCTTCGCTGCGCAGGATGCGGATCTCGTATCCGCGCAAGCCCAGCGGGGAGTCCGCAGTGCGCATGCGGCAAGCCATCCAGAACACGCCGCGCTGGTCGCGAACCACCGAAGGCGCGCCGGCCCACCATTCCGGCGCGTCCTGGTCAGGCTCCAGAATCACGTGGTATTCCCGAAACTTCTCCGGCACCACTCCGGAATGGCCCCGCACCTGCGGCTGCCCCAGGCACGCGGTGATCAAAAGCAGGCTGGTCACGCCGGCACGACGAAACATCTGTATTCTCGCCTCGCCTCCTATGCTACTCTGCGCGACGAATGGTTGAACGACGAGCCGGAAGA
>Ga0315285_10007924_pt1 | contig 10905 bp, 20 predicted proteins | sample YL17G09_36_MG_FD_203698 | JGI IMG/M metagenome (GOLD analysis project Ga0315285, IMG submission 203698) | Sediment microbial communities from Yellowstone Lake, YNP, Wyoming, USA - YL17G09_36 | ecosystem: Environmental > Aquatic > Freshwater > Lake > Sediment | place: USA: Wyoming | collected... | reverse complement strand
CGAGACTCCGTCCTCACGGAGATCGTACTGGCCACCCAGTTCCCGGCGAAAACCGGCCACTTCGAGACCGCCAGTTCCACTTGTTCCCCCAGCCGCCCTCGGGGTGTCCTACTGTCTGAATCGCAAACGAACCCCCAGGGGTGGTTGACGCCTGCCACAACCAGTGTTAGACTCTGAGCAGAGGAGGGCCATCATGGAGACTGCCCCGATTCTCGAGTTGTCCCGGGAGGAAATCGTCGCACGCATCGAGCAGGGGGCGAGGCAGCGCCGGCGGCTGTCCGCCCGCGAGCTTCTCCGGCAATATCAGGCAGGGTCCCTGGACGAGCCCGGTGAGGTGGCCGACCTCCTCGCCCTGGCACACCTCCTGGCCGAAGACGATCCGCTCCTTGCCGCCGCCTGAGCTCCCCGCGCTCCTGGGCGAGGTCCGCGAACTTACCGCTCGCTATCAGGCCGGCCGTCCCAACTGCTTCGAGGCCTTCCGCCAGCTCACTGCCCTGCTCCTGCACCTGACGGTCCTCGCTCCGCAGGGAGGCGTCCGTCTCGCGCGCGGCCGGCGGCCCGATACCCTCGCGCTTGGGGGATGGAGCGGGCCGGACGATCCCCTGCCGCTCCTGGACAACCGCTACCTCCGGCTCTCCTTCACGCTGTTTATGGCGCAGACCCCAGAGGGCCCCCGCCTCAAGGTGCAGGATTCGAGCTACCAGTACCAAGCGGATCGAGACGGCAGGGATTGGATCTTCCGGTACGACTATCTCCGGGTCCCGCCTCATCCGCATCCGGCGGCGCACCTCCAGATCCGCGGCGGACTGGCCGGAGGCTACCTGTCCGCTGGCACGCCACTCGAACGGTTCCACTTCCCCACCGGCCGTGTCTCCCTGGAGGGCGTGATTCGGCTTCTGGCCGATCAGTTCCACGTTCCCTGCAACGAGCCGCCGGAGATCTGGCGACCCGTCCTCGCCGAGAGTGAGCAGGCTTTCCTCGCCATTGCTCGCCGCCCTCTCTCCGGACCTGCGGAGTAAGCAGGTCCTTCCGAGGCGTCTCATCGCTTCCAAGCGAACCCGCCGACATTACGGGCCAGGCCGAGCCGTTGGCTCCCACGGCGCGCCGCCGCCTCTTGCCCCGGCGGATCCCGGCGAGGTATTCCGGCTCGGTCAGGAGGAGGGCGCAGCCCTTCGCAAGCGGGACGACGATCATGTCAGAGCGTGCCTCAGTCGGTTTCACGGAAGCCACACTGTCCGCACGGCTCCCCCACCGCTGGCGTCCCAGGCGTCGTCACGCCGCACCGGGGGCAGGTGTACGGCGTGCTGGTCCAAGATGGATCGGTCCACCAGGGAACCGGGGCCGCTTGTTCCGTCATGGCTTGCGCTTGTTCCTCCGCGAGGGCCTGGACTTCGAGGCCTTCAGCAGGGTACGCTTGCACTGCGCGCAGAGCCCCGCGAGCTGGTCCGTAGGCTCCAGCAGGATCCCACACCCGTCGCACCGATCCAGCCCGCGAAAGGTGAGGTCAAGGACGGGTGGATGCGCCACGCTGGCGGTCACGACGGGTCATCCTCCCCGACGAAAGACGCCCGCAATCCGGAGAAATCTTTCCGCCGCGTGTGTTCCGCCAGGATCGCCTTGAGCGCCTGTTCCCGTTCGGCCAGAATGAACAAATCATAAAAGGTCGGGAGGCGCGGGGCCTGGCCAGGCGGCTCTTCCGCCATCATGGCGCCCCCAGGTCAAATTCAGACACCACCGGAACTCGACCAGGAGGCTCCGGGCGCTCCACCACGAGCACGGGGGGTGGGGCCAGGGCAGCGGCCTTCAGCGTTTCGGTCAGATTCTCCAAGTCTTTCTCCACGGCCAGGGCCACAGCTTTCAGGGCGCCAGCGTTCCCGCGAAGCCCGGACAGCACGCCGGGCAAGCGGATGGGGATGCCCTGGTACACTTCCCACTCGGTGAGCCCGTCAATCCGCCGGATAAGGTCCTGATACCCCGCCACGGCGCCGTCGAGAATCCCCCCGCCCAATACCCCTGTGCCGAATGCTGCTTCCAGGTGGCGCTGGAGTGGCTGTGGGAGGCAACCGAGCACGGCGCTTGCCCGGTGGAGTTTAGCCTGCGCCGCAAGAAGCCCGGGGCGCAGTTTGGCCGCCACCTCGCTGAATTCGCGCAAAAGCTTTTCGGCTTCAGCGCGAATGGGGGCCAGAGCTTTCTTCGCCTCCGCGACGGGCGCCGCCTGGCGCTGCGCGAGGTCCTGGATTGCCTGATCGAAGTTTCCCATGATGTGTGTCCTCCTTAGAGTTTGTGATGAATCTCGATCCCCTCGCCGATTTCCACCGTGGCCTTCCCGAAGGCTGAAGCGTAAACTGCCTCGATGTATCGAAGGGCCATCGGATCGGCCCGTTTATAAGGCTCGAACATCGGGTGCTTGGGGTCGTTTAGGACGTTGTGATGCTCCAGCCTACACTCGTATGGCGTTAGCTTCTTCGGTGCATCCATCGCTCCCTCCTCCTATTCGCCATCGTCCGTGACGATAATCCAGTTCCCCGCGCCGCTCGCCACGGCGAGATTGACATGGCGCAGGGCGCGGACGGAGATCACCCCGTCCATGTCTCGCTGGGAGTGGGCCTCGACGTAGGTGCCATCGGCCATTCGATCCCGTCCCCACTTTTCCGCTGCCTCCATGGATGCGAATGCTGCCACAGTCCCTCACCTCCTCTGTTCCCGCGTCGGTCGCGGGTTGGAATTGCTCACGTACTCTTACCGATCCTCCGCTATTCCTCCGTCTCATGAACGGGTATGATGCCGATGCCCGGCTCATCCATGACCTTGATCGGCACCACACCGGGGGGCGCCTCAGCCACCGTGTGCACCGGGACGATGCCCGGGCCGGGCTCGGCCTCCACCACAACCGCCACGACACCGGCGACGTCCGGGTCGGCGGCGGCGATGATGGGAACAGACCCGATAATGAAGATTGCTACCATGTCTTTCCTTCTCTCTCGTCCCGCAGTTTGACGGCCTGGGCCTCGACATACCGCGCCAGCCGCAGCAGGTCCTCCACGGTCACGTCGGTTGCGAGGGCCAGCGGCAGGCCACCTTGGATCACAAGTTGGGGGCGTTTCCCGTCGTGCTTCACCTCAACATGCAAGGTGCCGACTTGCATCTCCGTTTCCTCCTCAACGCCAACCCAAGATCGGTGCCCCCGGCATCAGGTCGGGAATTGCGGTCTCTACCTTCACCTCCGCCGCCGTCATCACTTCCCGCACGGGCGCCACGCCGCCGATGAGGTAACAGAAGGCGTCCCCCAGATCTTCCCAAGGATGGTTGGGCTTGTGTGGGAGGTCGCGCACGATCTCGCCCGTCGGTGACTGCCGATAGTACCAGCGCCCCGCGAGGGCCTTCCGGAGTAGTTCGGTGTCCGCGCCAGGGTCGATCTGAAGTCCCACCCGGCCAGCGTCCGCCATGTTGAAAGCGGCCAGCATGGGGTCCCGCCGGCCCGGCCAGCTCACGGCCCCCGGCTCGAAGTCGCCCCCCAGGCTCTCCCGGATACGCCGGAGCGGGGAGGCGTCGATGTCATCCTGCTCGCCGGTATCCATGCTCGGGTCATAGCGGTGGAACAGGTGCATATCTCCACCCCGCCGCAAGGTCCACGGCGCCCGTTGGCTCAACCAGGGGAGCACGGTCTGCTCCACATGCTGACGAGTTCCCGCTTTCTCAGTGACCAGCCCGGCGTAGACCCTGAGTTGCCAGTTGACGCGCTGCCCAACGACCGTCGTCGGCGTGTAGCCCGCGTCCCAGCCCATCCACAGCGGCGCGTGTGCGTCAATCTCCAGGGGCGCAGGGGCCACGTGAGCCTCTGCCCGGTAGCCCGTCGCCACTTGCGGGCCGAGCAAGACGGCCCCGGGCTCCCCGGCCAGCAGACGCGCCAGCAAGTCGGGGCGCCCCTCCAATGCTCGCGCCCACTCTTCCCGCTGCTCGGCGGAGGCGCTTTCTCCTGGCGGGATTCGGAAACATGCCGTCCCGGGCCGCGGGTGCGCCACGAACCTTTGCCAGCTCCAATGATCCTCGTCGGGGAGGTTCGTGGTGATCGCCGCGGGGTGACAGTGCGAGGGGAGCCGCTGGCTCGTTAAGGCAATCCCCCAAGCCTCCTCACTGATACCCGAAGACTGGAGCATGACGCTGACCGGCGCCACCTCATCGAAATGCAGACCAACCGTTTCCATTCTGAGTCTGTCGGTCGCGCCGCGGTCTTCCACGCCGATCAAGTCCACGTGGACGAGGTCCCGGCCATTCAACCGGGCCACCGCTACGTGCTCATCTTTCTCAATCCGCCAGACCCCGCCCCACCACGGGTGTTGCAGCGTGCGAACCGTCGTGAGGCGGTGCGATGCGTGGCTATCGCGCACGCTCATCCACGATACCGGCAGCAGGAAACCCGCCCGCGCATGGAGGACGGCGTGCCAGAGCATGGCGACGAAGGCTGCGGAAGTCTTACGGTCTCCACGGGGGCCGAAGCAGGCGAGCTCCCGGGCGCTGCCTGTGGCGAGGGCCTGCGCGAAGGCGAACGCGACGGGACCATGCTCAAGGAGTAAAGTATAGGGGTTGGTAAGGGGGTCCCCCACGGTAAGCGTGTCGAAGGCCTCAAAGGGGGGGGGTGGCACCTCGCTGGACGATTTTCAGGCCCTGCACGGGCACTGGACGGGCCAGGCTCGCCTCGATCCGCGTCTTTAGATCCCGCAACCGCTCCCGGCTCAGCCCCATCGCCGCTCCAACTTCTGACCGACCATGGCCTCCAGCGCTTCAAGCTGGTCCCGCAGGTGCTGGCTCTCCCAGATCTTCATCCAGGTATCGGCGGCCCGGAGACGGACTGCGGCAACATCGCTGCTCAGGTCCCCTCGGGTCACCAGCCCGGCGGTCTCCTCGACGAAGTGTTGCACCTCCTCCGGGCTGCTGAAGCGTGGGTCGAGTGCTTCAGGCTGGACGGTGGGCCGGGAGGCGAGCCCGCCTTTCCGCACCCAGCCGGTCCGTTCGGCCTCCGTGATCTTCGGGTCATGCCAGGGGCACCAGCCAGAGGTGGTTACGCCCGCTCGGCACGGGGAGCCGTCCTTGCGGGTCCCGGGGCAGCGGGGTTTGGTGGGAGTCAAGGTCTCACTCATCGGGCCTCCCTTCGCCTCTTGTGGCAACGGAACTGGCAACATTGCGCGTAACCCCGCAAATTGTTTGACTAGGCTTCATCCTGTAAGAGGTAGCGTCCCTCATCCGAGCCGCTCCTGACCGCTCCAGCGAAGGAGATTACCCTTCGCCACTGCCGCCTGGATCCGCCCCTTGGCCCGGTGGCGAAGCAGGGTCTTCACGCTCACGTTGAGCCGCTGGGCCATCTCCTCAGTCTTCAACAGCGCGCCGCCGTTCTCAAGGGTGAGAGCTGGTGCAATCGCAGCCAGGGCTTTGACCGCCTCCTGGTAGTCGGGCCACAGGGCAACCTCGCCGGCCTGGACGCGGGCCTCCAGATCCTCCACATGACGCACAAGGAGCTTTTCGGCTTTCTGGAGGGCGACACGAGCCGCGAGAGTCACTTACTTACTCCTGGCCTTACCGGCTTCGAGAACCTTGCGCCCCACGGAGCCGTCGCCGAGGCCATCACATGCCCCCCAGCTTGGTCTTGGGCAAGGCGCTTGCCCCCAAGTGCACCGGCTTGGACACGACCGCATTATCGCCCTTCTCTCCACTCATCGCTCCCGCCTTATGTCCTCTCTTCACAGTCCGAGTGGGCAGGGAGTCGGCATCCGAGTGGGCAGGGAGTCGGCAACAGGGGGTATCTATATACCCCCCTGTGTTGCCTACTCGACTCCGTGGCCTGCATACACAGTGGAGAGAAAATGGTGTAACTCCTCGTCAATAAAGCAGTAGGCAGTTGCCCACTCATGCCGTTGCCTACTTGCCTACTCACGGTTTAGCTCCGGCGAGTAGGCAACCACTTCCAGAGGCTTCCGCTGCCCATAATCTTTGAGCCTTCCATCCACCTTCGCCCGGGATACGGCATCCTTCGCCGTCCGCTCCGAACACCCGAACCGCTTCTCGATTGCCGCGTACAGATCCGCCCTCGGGCCTGCCCAGGTGCCGTTATGGTCCTCCTCAAGCCACACCACCAGGGCGTCGGGCGGGCAGAGGGTGCCGGTCTCGTCCACGGCCTGAAAGCGGAGGGTCTGCTCATTGAGTTCCAGCGTGAGAGCTTCCTTCCACCGTGGGGCGAAGTTCGTCTTGACGAGGTTCAGCCGATAGAGTTCCCGACCGTTGCGGGTCTGCGCCCGAAGGGCCAGCTCGAAATCCGCCCACGCACGAATCGCCGTGCTCCCTCGCCCTCGCGCGTCGTCACCGTCACCGGCCCACCCGGCATGGTGGACCACGAGAATTGCCGCGCCCACTCGCCGGCAGACTTCCCGCAATGGCACGAGCCAGCGCATCATTTCGCTGGAGGAGTTCTCCTCCGCTTCATGCAAGTACACGAGCGGATCGAAAACCACGAGGTCAATCGGCGCGTGCGCCGCCAGCGTGGCACTAAGCCGCTCAAGGGCGCGCTCGTTCGGGCGTCCCTTGGCGCCGCTGAAACGTATCGGCTCCTTCCGCGTAAAGAGAAAGAGACCATCCGGCGGGCGCGCGGTGCCGAGAATCTTGCGGAGCCGCTCTTGCTCCATCCCCGGCGCGTTCTCAACCTGAAAGCCGAGAATCCGGAGACGGCGCGCCGCAGGGAGGGCCTCGGCGAGCGGAATGTTGACTCCCGTCCAGCCGCATTCGAGGTTCTGCATGGCGAGACTTTTTCCGTCCCCACCCGCCGCGGTCAGGAGCCCCACGCCACACTCCGTCAGACCGACCCGCTCGACCAGTCGGGTCGCGCCGGCAAAGTCGGCCTGGAGAAACTCAGCGGCTGGCAGGACTTCAAAGGGCTGGACGGTGTTCTTGCCTTTCGCGCGGCGCGTGTCGCCCTCGTGAGCGGTCTTCGCCTGTGTCGCTGTCTCGGTGGGGAAGGCGTCTTCGCTGCCGACATCCTCCACCGCCTGCTCCACGACGGTCTCCTTCGGATGCCCCGCCTCTTCCCGCTCGGCCACCTCGCGGCCCTTGGCCCAGGCCCGGAGGGTTTTTGCGAGCTTCGTCTGGTGGAGTTGCTTTTTCCCCGATCGGCTATAGAACTCCCGCAAGAGCCACGTCGCATCCTCACAGGATAGGCCCGCCTCGCCTGCGTAGAAGGTGAAGGCGTATGCCCTCTCGCTGTCGGACGGATAGTGGTTTAAGGTTTCGTCCCACGTCCCGCGAAGCCTTGCATTCGCCGCAAGGACCCGCTGGCCCCGCCCTGAGAGCTGCTCAGGCGGGGGTGGCGCCGTGATGTCGGGTCGGTCCTCGTCGCCCGGCGTCCACGGGATCACGTCGAAGTCGCTTAGCTCGAGGTCGGCCACTTGAGGATCCTCACCTGACAGTCGGGATACTTGTGGTTGAAGGTTCCGGGAATCCGCAGCACCCGGCTCCGATCGGTCGCCGCGGGGTCCGCATCGAGGGCATGAACGATGCCCTTCAGCCGGGCCTCGAAAGCCGCGTCAGCCGTAACCGCTTCCCTCAACTTCCAATAGATGTGAAACCCGCCGCCGGTCGCGACAATCCACGACGGCGGGACGGGGAACTCTCCAAGCTTCCGCAGGGCGCCCGCCTCGCCGTCGGGGAACCCCTTGAAGTCTAGGTCGGCCCACAGACCAGGTGCATGAGTCACGTCTTCTTTGCGACCCTGCGGCCGGATTCGAGGGCAGACGCCAAAATAGTCGTCATACTCCTCCACCAGTTCACACGCGCGCGCGTAGAGGTCGTTCATCGCGTCGAGCGTGAAAAACTCCTGGTGGACGTGATGATCAGAAACGCGGATGGCGCGGAGTTCGACGAATTGATCGGAGGGACATGTGGCAAACCAGGCGCGGAGAAAATCAGAGGGCCTCGGGGGGAGAGTGGTCTTGACTGTGGGCGAGCCAACCGCCAACGTGGTGGTCATCACCGGGGCCCTCCTCCCACTTGCCGGGCGAGTAACTCACTGTGCGTCGTGCACTCCCACTCGTGCACGTCCCGCAGAATCCGCAAGCAGAATTCCACCGCGCAGACTGGGTGGAGGCAGATGTTGCCGAGGCATTGCTCGCAGTCCGTCCGGCCCCGCCAGACGACGGCAGGATCATGGACGAGTTCTCCGCAATAGAAGCACAATTCCCCTTCAGCCGGGACGCCACCTCTCGGGGTAAGGCTCATCGTGCGATCTCCTCCTCCGCCAGCACCACTAATTTATCAACCCACCGGGAGGTGGTCCGCGTCCAAGGCAACCGCGTGAGCAGGGCCGCCACTATGAGGAAAAACCAGGCGCGCGGTGTCATCGCCGGCCCCCGCCTGAGCCGTTGCCCCGCGTATCATCAATCAGACGCCGGCACGTGCGCCAGGAAAGATGGTATGACTTACAGAGGCGGAAGTCTGGGCTGCTCAATAGCCCAAAGACTTCGCGGTCAGATAGGCCGTCAAAGAGGAAAAGAATGAGGTTGCCACTACGCTCGGTCCGGTCTGGTCGGTGGCCCTTGCAGCTCAGGAATGCGGCGGTAACAAGGTCATCGGTTTCGAAGGCCATGTCTCAATCTCCTGCTCTTGCTCATGTGCTCGGGTGCCGTCTTCACGCTGGAGAGCCCCCCGTCAATTTCGCGGCGAGGCGAGCGGACGCCTTCTTGACGGCATCGTCCAGTCGGAAGAGTTCTTGCCGGACGGTTGGCCACAAATACACGGCTGGATCGTCCAGCGGGCCTCCCTCGCCTTGGAATCGAACCTGTTGGACCCCGCCCTCGTCCACGAAAATAACGATCACGTGTCTTCCCCCTAGTCTCTATACCGGGGGGAAGCGAGGCAAAATCGGTAAAGGAAAATGCAGGATGGCTCAAAAAACTTTGGCGGTCAGGGTGTCCGGGGGGCGGCGGACCTATCGGGGGAGTTCGGGGAAGGCTTTCTTGAGCCGTGCGATGGCATTATACACGGTTTTGACGGAGAGGATCCCCGCCTCCTTGGCGGCTTCCTCTTGAGTTTTTTCTTCCGTGAACCACAAGTCAAGAGCCTGTCGGACTTTCGGGGAAAAATGCTCTCTGATGTATCGAAAAACCTCCCGCAAATCCCTCCGGGCTTCCGTGCGGTCTTCGGGGGAACTTTGCCGTAGGAGTGCTTCCCGCAGGAGTGCTTTCCGGGGGGATTCCGCCGACCGGTGCCACTCGTGGGGAAGGGGCGTCTCTCGCCTTCCAAGTGGAGCCAGGCGCCGTCGCTCGGGGGGGGGAATGGCGCGGAGTCTCTTCCTCTTCCGACTCGGCGTCTTCCAAAATGGTGTCGAGTGAGTATTCCTCTCCGTTCCTCTCCTCGGTCCTTTCGCGTTCATACTCGGCCCGGTAGGCGTCTTTGATCTTCAATGGCCCATGCTCCATGCTGCCTTTCAGGATCGGGAGCCATTCATCCTGAAGTATGCGCACGTCCTCTTCCAATAAGCCGGGTGCGGCGGCATCCCACCCTGGCACCACCTGCCCCGGGAGGCGTGACGCAAGGGTCGGCACGTACGCGAGGGATAACGGGTCCAATCGTGCCTGCTGGCTGGCGTGCAGGTTCGCCAGCGCCTCAAGGGCGGTAGCTATACGGTCTTTGTCCTGAGGTATTCGCTCATCAGGCCCGCTCTCCTTCGTACCATGAGGGAGGGCGTACCATCCGCGCAGCGGCCTCTTTATCTTTCCTTGGCGCACGTTCCAGTCTTGGGTCAGCTTTTTCTCTAAGACCCGTCTCTTCTTCGGATCCCTCTCAGAGAGGTAGTCGCGCCATGCTCGACTATATGGCCGCAGACTGAGGCGCCGCTTGAGTTCCTCCTGCGCAGTATAGTGCAAGAGCAAATGGACGAGCAGGTTTTGGATGGGGGCGCGATCTCCACACTGAAGGAAAAGTTGGACAAGAGTATCAAGCAATTTGTCGCCGTTCCACGGACACAGGCACCCCTCGGCCTGCCGTTGGATCTCACGCCAACTGACCTGCGGCGCATCAACGATCCCGACGATCCGGACCACGCCGTCTATAAACTCAAACCACAGCCGCGCATTGAGCCAAAGAATGCTCCGGTCGTCCCACTCTGAAAGGACACCGAGGGAATCCTTGCAGGTGGCCCACAGTCGCCACGACTCTCCCTGAATCAGTTTGCGGAGCTCCTGTCGTGTGATCGGGTTCACTGGTGGCGGCATGTGCCCCCCCCCTGGAGCCCCTGGGGAATCGCGGGCCAGGCCGGCAGGGTCCGGCTTTTCGGGTGGCCTACCCTAGGCCCGCGATGTGTTTCCTACCTACCGCGCAACCTCGGCGTTGTCAAGTCTTCCCCTCTCGCGTCCAGCCGGGGGAAGATCGCCCCCGGGACACAGCCAAACCCGTTGCCATTCCGTTGCCATTGCTTAGGGTCTTTCTGGGGTATTCTGGGGTTTTCTGAGGCGTGGGGCTTTTCCGGGCAGAGTGGGGGCGGAGTCTCGCGTGAGGCAGAAAAAAGCCGGGGTTACAAGGACTTTGCCTCATAACCCCGGCCTTCATTGCTGGAGCGGGAAACGGGATTCGAACCCGCGACCCCAACCTTGGCAAGGTTGTGCTCTACCAACTGAGCTATTCCCGCATCGGGCCCTCAACGTACCAAAGCAAGCTCTGAATTGTCAACGGAAAAGCCACTCTAAACCCCAATCCGAAATTCTCAACCGCCAAGGCGCCAAGAACGCCAAGACCGAAATGGCTTACTGTGCGGTGCGTAAGATAGGCGACAGGTCACCTGGGACCGCACAGTCCGGGGGAGAGTCCGAGGAGGGGCGGCGGCCCGCCCCTCTCGGTAGCCTCGACCCAGCCGCGGACGGCCGGGGC
>Ga0315285_10007923_pt1 | contig 10906 bp, 7 predicted proteins | sample YL17G09_36_MG_FD_203698 | JGI IMG/M metagenome (GOLD analysis project Ga0315285, IMG submission 203698) | Sediment microbial communities from Yellowstone Lake, YNP, Wyoming, USA - YL17G09_36 | ecosystem: Environmental > Aquatic > Freshwater > Lake > Sediment | place: USA: Wyoming | collected... | reverse complement strand
TGGGCGCCATCGAATACGCCGGCTACCAGATCAAGCGGGGCGCCGGCTGCCGCGAAGGATTCTGCGGCGCCTGTGCCACGGTCTACCGCCTCCCCGGCGATTACAAGATCTACACCGGAATGGCCTGCATGACGCTCGTCCAGGAAGGCATGTGGCTGTCTCAGCTTCCGGCCATTCCCTCACAGAAGCCGGTCTATGACCTCGACAAACTGGAGCCCAACGTCGCCGTCTTCCAGAAACTCTACCCGGAAGTCTTCCGCTGCGTCGCCTGCAACACGTGCACCAAAGCTTGCCCCCAGGAGCTGGAAGTCATGGATTACATCCAGGCCGCTAAGCAGGGCAACATCGAGAAAATCATGGACCTGTCCTTCGACTGTCTCAGCTGCGGCCTCTGTGCCATCCGCTGTCCGGCGGAAATTGTCCACTTTAACGTCGGAATCCTGGCCAGGCGGCTCTACGGAAAATACCTCAGAAAAAACAGCGATCACCTGGACAAAAGGGTGAAGGAAGTCAAGGCCAAAAAGTATGACCCCGAGTACAAAGAGATGATGAAGATGAAGAAGGACGAGCTCAAGAAGAAATATTACGCCCGGGATATCGAATAAAGGAGTGTCCGATGTATCCAGATTACATGCATGATTCCCTGAAAAAAGTCGATGAGACGCGGCAAAAAAGGCTCGAGCTTGAACGATCGGGAAAGCACGTTTTTCCGCCCATGACGGCGGAGGAGCGGCAGGACGTCCTGAACAAATTCCATCCCGACTACAAGCCCGAGTCCAGGCGTCAGGTCCATATCGGGCCGAACAAAGGGGAACTGCTGACGACCGAGGTTGCCGATATCCTCGAATCCCACAGCCGGATCGAATCCAAGCTTTTTGACCTGACGACGCCGGATTACGAGACCGATATCCTGATCGTCGGCGCGGGCGGCGCGGGCTGCGCGGCCGCGATCATCGCCCGCCAGAACGGCGCTCAATCGATCATCTCGACAAAACTCCGTATGGGCGATGCCAACTCCATGATGTCCCAGGGCGGCATGCAGGCGGCCGTCACGGAAAAAGACTCTCCGACCATCCACTATCTAGATGCCCTCGGCGGCGGGCATTTCGACAACAAGCCCGAGTTGGTCCGGGCCATGACCGAGGACGGGCCCGAGGTCGTCAAGTGGCTGGAAGACCTGGGCGTGGTCTGGGATAAAAATCCGGACGGCTCGATGTACGTCTTGCACGGCGGCGGAACGTCCAGAAAAAGAATGCACTCCTGCCGCGACTATACGGGCGCCATCATCATGCGGACCCTGATGGATGAAGTCCGCAATCATCCTGATGAAATCAAAGTCTTGGAGTTCATGCCGACCGTCGAGCTGATCATGGATGACAAGGGTCGCTGCGCCGGCGGCATTCTCTACAACATGGAAACCGAGGAATATTTCACCGTCAAAGCCAAGGCGGTCATCATCGCCACGGGCGGCTACGGCCGGCTCCACATCCGCGGGTTTGACACGACCAATCATTACGGCGCCACCGGCGACGGCCTGGTCATAGCCTACCGCGCCGGGGCCAAGCTGATGTATATGGATTCGGTCCAATACCATCCAACCGGGGCCGTCTTCCCGGAACAGATCGCCGGCTTCCTGATCACCGAGAAGATCCGCGGCGCCGGCGGCCAGCCCATCAACAAACTCGGCGAGCTTTTTGTCTGGCCGAGAGAGCCGAGAGACGTGGAAAGCGCCTCCTTCATCCGTGAATGCCTGGAGCGGAAAAACGGGATCCAGACCCCAAGCGGACGCTGGGGCGTTTGGCTGGATTCGCCTCTGATCGAGATCATCCAGGGCGAGGGCTACGTGAACAAGAATTTCCCGGCCATGTACCGCCAGTACATCCGCTATAACATCGATATCACCAAAGAACCAATGCTCGTCTATCCGTCGCTCCATTACCAGAACGGCGGGGTCGAGATCAACGACCGCTGCGAAACCAACCTCAAGGGCTTGTATGTGGCCGGCGAAGCGTCGGGAGGCGTCCACGGCCGGAACAGGCTGATGGGCAATTCCGTCCTCGATTATAACGTCTTCGGGCGCCGGGCCGGCAAGTTTGCCGCCCAATATGCAAAATCGGCGGCGATCGGCAAGCTCTCCCTCGAGCATATCACGGCCTACGAGAACGCATTGAAGAAAGCAAAGATCAAGACCGACCGTGTCGCTCCCGTCCTCCTCCCCTTGTACACATCGGACGAGGTGAAGAAGCGTCAGCTCACAGCACACTACGAAGGCACCCTGAGATAAAGCCTGAATCTCGATTTTTATGCATTCCTTTGTCCATACGGCAGCCGCCTGAGGATCCGGATCGGGCTCCCGGCAGGCCAATCCTTTCCTAAACATAAGAGTCAAGAATAAGGGGGATGGGCCAAGCGAAAAAAACGGAAAATATTTAAGGCGAACCTCCGGTCGAAGAAGACCATTGTCGTCATGACCCATCATGATTCCGAGCAAGGCCAGAAAGCCATGAAATTCTTCGTCAGCCCTTCCTGACTTCCTTTCCTCTTCCCTATTCCGGCTCTGGAAGTTACTAGAATTTGGAGTCCGCGTCAACGCTTGTTGACAGTTGATGTTCGGATTGGTTACTTCAGAAGGCGAGCCTCAATCCCCTGGTTCTCCGGATGGCCGAAGAGAACCTCCAGCGCCTTCCCTCCAAGGGCTGGGCCAGAGATGATCCGCAAGGTTTACGAAGTCGATCCGCTCCTCTGACCGGCCTTCTTCTCGGCCATTTCCTGTTCTTGACATCGATCATCAGCCGGATATAGCGTTTTTATGGGCGCGGGAGTATAGTCATGGGGCTCAGAGGGGATAGATCTCAAGCGTACGGAAAAAGCAAACTTCTATCACCTCCTGCTTGAGACATTCGCCGATTATGAAGTTGGATAAGCTGTTAGTATGCCATGGTCCTACCTCATGATTCCGAGGCAGCGGCAGGGACTCCGGCAGGTCGAGAATTATACTGTACAATGTTTGGTATTGACTTCCTCTATGGCAAGTCATATTCTTATGTCACGCTGTTTTGACGGGTTTCAACCCTAAAGGGTGGATTGCTCATACGCATGGCCGGGCGAAATTCCTTTTCATATGAATACATGAGGAGGAAGAACCATCCATGGTTCAGAAACTGTTCCTGGACGCAAAAACCATGGCTCAGGATATCCGCACGACCGGAAGGGTCGCGCTCTATGGTATCTACTTCGATTTCGATAAAGCCGAAGTGAAAAGGGCGGAAGACGTCGTCAAAGTGTTAACCACGCAATTCCGGGTGGGCGCTTGGCGCCTTAAGTCCTACGGAGTCTGCCCGGTGGCCCCGGTCACTTCCAACAAAACAGAGGAAGGCCGCGCCAAGAACCGCCGGGTGGAATTGGTCGAGCAGTGACATCCGGCGGAACACTATGCAGTGGATAAAAAAGCGGCAAGAAAGTTTCTTGTCCCGAGCAAAAGGAAACCAATAAGGGAACGGCTATCAGACCGAAGGGAAAGGGGGTTTCTGATGACAACGCGGAATGGGATTCTTGGAATGGCTCTCCTTCTCGGGCTGCAGGTTCAGTTCGGGCTGGCCTCCATACGGGACTTCGACGCATTGGCTTATCGAGGGACCATTGGCGACAGTCTTCGCGTGGAGATGACCCTCAGCCGGAAGGGAGCTGAGCTCTCCGGCAGCTACTTCTATACAAAGATCGGCAAAAATCTGCGCCTCCAAGGAAAGGTCGACGCAAGCAGGAAATTCGTCTTGACGGAATTCGACGAGAAAGGGAGGTCGACGGGTACGTTCAAGGGGGTATTCGACGTCACCGGCGGCGAGATGCAGGGCACCTGGTTATCGCCAGACCGATCCATGACGTTGCCGTTCTACTTGGTTGCCATTGGCCTCTTCGCAGACTACCTGGACCGAATTCCCACTGAGCCTCAGAGGGCGGCGCGGGCGCTCCGTACGATCGGGACTCCGACCGCGAAGGCTTACCTCGCCTACCTGTACTTCACAGCAAAGGTCAAAGTCCCGAACCCCAAGGAAGAGATCAGCCGCCTTATCCGGGAAGCGCTTGACGATGTCCATGACGAACGGGGAGACACCTACATGGTCAGGGAACACTCTCCATTTGTCTATACAAGCCTCGCCGACCTGCTCTTTGACATCCGTCTGATCTCCGACGCCGACGCTTCCGCCGAGACCTGCGCATTCTTTGACCTGGGCGTATCGCCTCCGTCCTGGGTATTTCGGGAGCACCCAAGGGAGTCCTTCTGGGCCTTCAGAGCGCTCTATGGCAACCGCCGCGATTTGCCTGGGGATCTCTTTAATGACTATACCAGCATTGAGAAGCTCGACGGGATTACGCGCCTGTCGTCGCTCGTCAACGAGATCCAGGAAAAGCTCTTCATCACCTGCGATGGCTCGGAACGGTTCGCCGTTAAGCGAGCCTGGCATTTTGGCGATATGGCGACGTCCATGGTGCCGCGTTTTCTGCTCGAAGAGGAACAGGAGCTGCGGGATCAACACCGTATTCAAATGCAGTTTCTAGAGATCTGGTCGAATGCAACCGCTTGGAACAAGGATCGGTACTCTTCGTTGACCGCCGAGATTCCCATCGCATCGAAGACGATCGGTTCGCACTATAGGGGTGCCTTCGGGATGAACAGGCAAGAGGCGGACCGCGCCTCGCCAGCGGCCGTGGCGACGATCTTCATGCGCATGTTTGAAAGCATCGAGGTTGGCAACAGGGATGACTGGCAGAGGCTCGATGCTTTCAACACAAGGACCTCCAAGGACCCAATCTACAGAGCATTCACAGACCCAGGCCTGGACGTTACACATACGACCGAGCTGATCGCGTCGCCTGGATTCCTCGAGACGAAGATGGCGACAAATGAACAGGCGGAGGAGTATCCTCCGATCGGAAATTGGATCGCGCGAGAAGCCCTGGGCTACGGTCCCCTCGATCGGGCCCTGAAATACGCCGTGTTGAATGGCCTTTCGCTCGAAGTTATTCGCCTGTTGGTTGGCCAGGGGGCGCGGTCGGACGTCGGTCAGGAGTCGGCTCTGATGCTCGCTGTGAGGCGTCCGGACATCGTCCGCTTTCTGCTCGAGAACGGCGCGAATCCTAACTACCAGAACGCCTTCGGCAAGACTGCCCTGCACTGCGCAGCGGAGCTGGCCCAATTCGATTCGGTCGGGATTCTCCTCAAACACGGGGCTTCTGTCAATCAGGCGCTCAAGGACTTCATGACGGTCAGGACCGAGTGGGGAGAGAAGGACTTGCCGATCAACTACTGCGCCATCGCCGGGGAAGAACGGCCGGAAGCCAAGTTCACCGCTTTGATGTATGCGGCCAGGGACGCCACGCTCAAGGTCATAGAGCTGCTGGTGCGGAACGGCGCCGACATCGCCGCGAAGGCCGAAGACGGCCGGAGGGCGGTGGACTTTCTCGCCTCCAACAGCCGATTGCTCAAAACCGATCAAGAGCGGGCAAAGAGGCTCCTGGCCGGTGGAAATTAGCTGGAGAAGGAGATGGCGACCGCGACTGCAAGTCTTCCTGAAACCGAACGCGCTTGTTATAGACCATGAATAAGAGGGAGGTAAGCCCATGATAAAAAAAGTAATGATGTTTGTGGTTTTAGCCGCCGTCTGCCTGGGCAGCCTTGGGCCATCCGATGAAAATGGCCTCTTTTCTTTTGCCACTGCAAGACGCGCTCCACAAGTGCAACGTCCACGGACGCCGATCAATTGGGCTCAGCGTTACAATGAACTGGCGAAAAGGGTCGAGAGCCGGATGGAGGAACCTCGAGGCTATCCACCTGACCTCAGTATCTATCTTCATTGGCTGGATATTAAGGCCGTCGACCGCAATGAGGTAAAGCGGCTCCTCAATGAATCCCTTAACGTCACGACTGGCAATCCGGAATGGGCTTTCAAGTTCGACCAGTTACTAAAGAAAGCCCAGCAGTCCGGTGAGAATACAGCATGGGATGCTGCTTTCAAATTTTTACGGATCAAAATGAATGATGATTGGCAGGACGCTATTCTTAATAAGACCCGGCCCTATGGGAGGCCTCTCTACACGAAGACCGCCGAGACCGCTTTCGATCCGGAGTTCATCCGAGATCAGTGGGTACGCTGTTTGGTCAATTTTGCAATCAATAATGTTGAGGTAAACCGCGCGTACGGCCTTTATGAAGGACGACAGGCGGTCCTTGCTGATTGGAGCGAAGATGGATTGATGATGATCCCGTTGCGAGACTTTGATACCGTCTGCGAACGGCGCATCGATTTCCATATTGAAGAAAAGGGCGAACCCTATCAAAACGCGGATAAGGGATTGGAGTATGTGGAGGAAATTCGAAAGGAGTGTGACTGGTGGAGTTTCGGCAAGGAAAGAGCCGACGCAACTAAGCTCATGGAGGAGTATTACAAGGATGTGCTCTGCTTTCTCCCAAACGACAAATCACATAAGTGGTACAAAGAACTCGCTGAGAAGTATCGACTCAGCGAGGGGATTGAGCACAATGAAGGCTTCTACGCAAAGCTAAAAGGGCATGTTTGGGCTGATTATGGATCGGAAAAGAAACCCGCTGAAGGCGCGCACGTAATCGTGACAGACCCCAAAGACGGAACCAAATGGGAAACCGACGCCGACCAAAACGGAAAGTATGAGATAAAGAGGGCTTTGCTCCACGCACCGAAGGGCAAAAAGGGCGAGCCGCGTTGTCCTAAGTTCCGAATCTCAGCCGAATATCAAGGTGACCGCGTCGATGATACGTATGAAGGACCGCTAATGGACCCGGATCGAAGCGCTGAGCACACAAAAGACTTAACGATCAAGAAAAGGCCCCGCTGGCGCGTCGAGCTCACCTATACCATGCAGTTCAGCGGGAAGGAACAATCGTCTGAACTAATGACCCGGATGCTCGGTGGTTCTTACTCGGCGACGGTCAAGGCGGAGGTCGAATACGTCAAAACCGTGGGTCACGAACAGATCTATGAATCCAAGTCCGCCGAGCTCGACCTCAACGACACCTTTAACCAGCATATTGTCCTACAAAACAAAGATTTCGCGTGCGAGGGTCGCATCGCCTGGACGGGAACGAATAACGGCGTGGTCCAGGTCCCGGTCATCATGAAACTCAACGCCCGTAGAAAACATTGCAGCTTTGGCTTCAGCCCCCGGCCAGTCGATCCTCCGATCTCGTACAAGGTGGGGATTAACCTCTGGGGAGATGAGCGCTGTGGCGGAGCCAGAGCCTGGAGCGGGGAGTTTCAGATCAAGGACCCGCTCTTTTCTGCAGACGGCATCGAGGCCGGCCGGGGGCATGCGACGGAGATGCCCTACAGCCCTGGCCAGAAGGAGATTGCGGGCCAAGATGAATGGACTTCGCAGCTCTGGGGGAATGTGAGAAGTTGGGGTGGGCGAGAAATCCCTATCGAGCAATTCCCCCCGGGTACAATGGCGCGGCCTATGGTGCTTTTGCTGAATCTTACTACACCGAGCCCGCATAATAATAAGATCGTCTCCAAATCAACACTACACTGGAAGGCCACGAAGCTCGGCAAGTGACCGGGATCGTGCGCAGCGATAGCCGTCCCGCTTAAATATAAAAATTTCTTTTGCGGCTTTACTGGCCGCGGACGCATTTTCGCTCCGATTTTCCCCTCCGGCCATCGTGAGAATGCTTGGATCACGGCTCAAAAGATGTCAACTGCCGTTGACGCCACCAACTTTCCTCGTCCGCCTTGTCCAGATCGGTGAAGAGTGAGGGGCTTTTCCCGGAGTCTTGAGGTGTTCCAGCGGGCCGTAAAGTTGAATTAATCTCTTGAACTCCGGCTCATCATAAAAAGCGCATCGCCCTTCGCCGTGGACTTTTGCCACTTCGACAAAAAAACGGACGGCCATCTCCATGTCCAAAGGATGGCTGGCGCCGGTGGCACATCCCGGGACCGCCACTTCGGCGGTGATGGTCACGCCGACAATCCGAGCATCCACTTCATAAGGAACTTGCTAAACCCGAAATGCTTTTCATCAACTTGGACAGTGTCGGCGGCGGCGAGCTTCACTGGGCGATTGGCGAAGGTCATCTAGAGCATATTCCTTATCCGCAGCCGGGTCTTGAGGTTCTCTCGGACGTGGAGCGCCGCAGCGGCATGGTTGTTCTCCCCAGGACACCAATCATGGCGCCGACGGATGCAGGCCCTATAGCAAAAAAAGGGAATATGGTGCTGACGCTGATCGGGCTTGATCACAAGTCCATCCCGCCGAATTTTCATAAGATATCCGATACATTCGACAGACTCGACCTGGCTACACTGAAACGGGCGGCTGATATTGTCGAGGTTCTCATCCGAAACTCCGGATGATTCCGAGCAAGGCCAGAGAGCCATGAAATTCTTCATCAGCCCTTCCTGACTTCCTTTCCTCTTCCCCATTCCGGCTCTGGAAGTTGCTAGAATTTGGAGTCCGCGTCAACGCTTGTTGACGGTTGATGTGCTGACATTCTCCTGCAAAACCCGGGGGTTCTGGACTCTATAATCACAATTGACAAAATCGAGTTCAAAACGGTCCACGAAGCCCCCTGGGTAATGGCTGATAGTCAGCGTAAACGCTTTGTGAAGAGAAAGATGGGTTGGAAACGGAAAGGAAAGCCGAATGTCATATAATATAGACCGCATTATCTCAGAAATGATAGGTAGGCAGGACGAGGGTCGCCCGGGATATTTATCTCATATACAATATATAATGGCATTTATTGCATATACTTAGATGTCTGACTACAAATGTCTGCGGAGTATCTTTATGGATAGGCGGTATTTAATACTTGACATAAGCCCGAACTCCGTGTATCCTGCTCTCCAGAAGTGGAGAGGTGATCTATGGGAAAAAAAGATAAGAAAGAGGAATTCCTCGAAGCAACCGGCGCGCTCAATCCGAAGCCCGAACAGGTCAAAGACCAGAAATTTAGCCTCCCTCATGGCTTCTTCGACCCCCGGGACAAGATACAAGTCAAGTACGAGATGCTGCGAGCGCATGAAATCGACGGCGAGAACATCTCAGAAGCCGCGCCGCGCTTCGGGTACACACGGGAATCCTTCTACACGAGCAACGAGCGCTTTGAAACCGAGGGAATCCCGGGGCTCGTGGATCGGAAACGAGGCCGCAAAGGCCCTGACAAACTCACAGAGGAAATTCTGGAGTTTTTGCGCCAGAGCAAACGCCAAGACCCAAGACTCTCGGGTGCCCGCTTATGTGAGATGGTCACCGAGCGCTACGGCGTTGAGCTGCATAAGAGGACGGTGGAGAAGGCAGTTGCTGGAAGGGTGGTAGGGCAAAAAAAAACCAAACGCCGGGGGAACAGGCCGAAAATGCGGCGCAGGCAGATACGGAGAAATTCTTGAGCGCCGGCGGAGAGCCGCAGAAGCGTTACGAACGGCTGCGGGAAACAGTGGAGCAATACCCCAGCGAAGAGTGTCCGGTCGCGGAGAGGTGGGAGGAGGAAAAGAAGTGCTTTGGGCAGCGGTTCGAACGGTATGGGCTTCTGGGGCTGTTGGACGCTGATCCGGCAGGTTCACGGTGGCGAACGCTCTTTTTGGAGGGAAGTGCCCGCGGTCTCTGGAACATGGAAGTGGTGGCTGTAGATCGGCGTGACACCGAAGAGCGATGGTTTGCCGCCTACAGCCTCTTGTGGGCCAAGGCTCAAGAGGAGCTTGGCACGACTTTTAGGAGGGATGGAGTATGAAGTATGCGTTATACGCGAGGGTGAGCACGGACAAGCAAGAACGGGAACAGACGATCGAGAGTCAACTTGAAACTTTGCGCACGTATGCTGTGGAAAAGGGTTACGAGGTGGACGAGCGTCATGTCTACGTCGAGGAGTTTCCCGGCGACCGCCTCGACCGGCCGAAGTTGGATGCACTGCGCGATCGGGCCCGGGATGGAGAGTTTGAGGCAGTGTTGGTCCTGTGCCCTGATCGCCTGGCCCGGCGATTTGCCTACCAGGAGATCGTGATCGAAGAGCTTGAGCGCTACGGCTGCAAGGTGGAATTTCTGGAGCGTCCGATCAGCGATAATCCGGAAGATCGACTCCTGCAGCAGGTTCAGGGTATTCTTGCTGAATACGAGCGGTGGAAAATCTTGGAACGGACCCGTCGCGGCCGGCTCTATAAGGCGCGGCAGGGAGTGTTGGTGGTTCCCCACGCCCCTTATGGGTATAGCCATGTTCCGAAGCGGGACGCGGTACCTGCCCATCTGGAAATAGAGCCCCGGGAAGCAGAGGCCGTCCGGCATGTTTTCGACTGGTGTGTCAACGAGGAGTTGAGTACTGTGAAGATCGCAGAGCGACTCCGCCACTCGGGCTGGAAGACAAGACAAGGTGGGCACTGGCGAGGAAACACGGTCGGCAACATTCTGAGAAACGAAGCGTATACGGGAAGGCGCTATTACAACAAAACAAAGGCTATGGAGCCTAAGCGGCGGAAGAATCGGTCCGGCTACGTGAAAATACTCAAATCGTCTCACGCCGCGCGGCCACGCGAAGAATGGATCGAGCAGGCCGTTCCCCGAATCATCGATGAGGAAACGTACCGCCGAGCGCGGGAGCAGCTTAAGGTTAATGCCCTTCGGGCCTTTCGTAACCTTCACGGTAAACACCGGTACTTACTGCGCAGCCTGGTACGCTGTGGAGCCTGCGGACGAGCGCGCTCGGGGCGAACGACGCACACCGACGGAAAAGAGTATACGTACTACGATTGTACGAGTACCTTGGTCAGGCCCAGGGTGGATCGGTGCTGCAAGAGTCCCGGAGTGCGGGCCGAAGAACTCCATCGGCTTGTGTGGGATGAAGTAACGAAACTCTTGAGGAATCCGGAAGAGATTCTCAGGTACT
>Ga0315285_10007922_pt1 | contig 10906 bp, 8 predicted proteins | sample YL17G09_36_MG_FD_203698 | JGI IMG/M metagenome (GOLD analysis project Ga0315285, IMG submission 203698) | Sediment microbial communities from Yellowstone Lake, YNP, Wyoming, USA - YL17G09_36 | ecosystem: Environmental > Aquatic > Freshwater > Lake > Sediment | place: USA: Wyoming | collected... | reverse complement strand
TTTGCTGTGAATTCTAAGGGATTGCTAACCTTAGTCTGGGCACAAAATAGTTCTGGGAATCAATGGATATTACAGAAGGCAGACTTTGATAGAGTTAAAAATTGTTGGTCAAAACCACAAGTCATTATGGAAAAAGATAATCCACGCTTTCCATCAGCAGTCTACGATAATAACGACGAACTCAGGGTAGCATATTCATCAGAAACACTTGAAGGTAGAGTAATTAAGGTAACAAAATTTTAGAATAATACATACCGAATGTCAACTTTCATCTAATTGATATCGTCTTAATTTAAATGAATGTTTATATATTATTTAAAATAAAAACGTATAATTTATAATTTTTGTTATAAGTAAAAAAAAATAAAAACTGTAATATTTTTCTTGACTTTTAAAAGATTTATTAATAAAATGTTTTTGTGATGTTTGAAGGGATAAGGAGAGATATATATAATGTTCGATAAATTTTACAAAAAAGTTTTCTTTCTAATATTTTTAGTATTTTTATCTCAGTCACTACTTTTCTCAGAAGAAGAGTTAAATTATTCAATCCAATTAGTAGTTTTTGATTCCCTAAAATCTGCTGAAGATTATGTAAAAAATATTGAAGATGCTGGTTATTCACCTCTTCTCATTCAACAGAAATACAGTTGGTATCATATCTACTTTGGTGTATTTGATTATTATGTTGATGCCCTTCTTTATAAACAAAATATCCCAACAGAGATATCTGAAGAACCTACTATAGTTAATGCATGGAATGTGAATTGGCCCGAAGATAAAAAATCGCAACCAATTAAGGGTGTTTTGCCATCCGTATTTGCCATTGCATCAACATCAGCGACAGAATGGCAAGATTATTTCTTAGATACCGATCCTGTTTATAAAAAGTGTGAAGAATTTGTTAATAATTCTCCTACATCCGATGAGTATGGAACATATCTCGAAGAACAAATAAAGAATTGCTCTGAAACAAATCCATTATATGGATATTTGCTCACCCGTAGGGGAATATATTTACTATTAAAAGCACAATATGATGAAGCTCTGAAATGTTTTGAACCTATATGTAAAGGAACTGTTCCTGCGAGAAAAGTAGATAGAATAAAAGCAATGAAAAGAGTTGCCTGGATAGAACACAGAAAAGGAAATCGTGTCAAAGCATATCAGGCATACCATGAAATCGAAAGATGTTCTAGGAGTGAACTTGTAAAAGCTCAATGCCGAGCAGAGATAGCAGGATTATTACTTGAACTTAGCGAATGTGATAAAGGTAGTTTAAAAGAAACGAGAGAATATTGTCAAAAGATTAAACAAAATTGGGGGGATAGTTGTGAGAAAGAATTCTCAATTATATCTTTAGTAGAAATAGAAACTTATATGAAGGAAATAGATTATCCGATGATGCTTGACTATTCGAAAGCACTGGTGAGTTTTATAAATAATAAGGAAGATTGCAGGCGTGAATGGCTCGTGGCTATGTGTTATATTGGTGATGCTCTCGTTTTAACTCAGAAAAGCGATGATGCTGAATATTACTATAACTCTATTTTAGCCACTAAAGATAAAGGATATGAACAATTTGAGAAATTTGATCCTTATCTTTGTTCAGAACTTGGGTTAGCAAGAATAGCAAGGATACGAAAAGATTATGAAAAAGCAAAATCATATTATGAGGATGTTATATTTAAAGGCGCAGGGAAAAAGGAAAAAAATATAGCGGAGATTGAACTGAAGTGGTTAATGAAGTCAATAAATAATGAATAAAGAAAATTTTATTAAAAAATGGAGAGTAATCAATCTATGAATGAAGAACCAATAAATTTTTCTTCCAAAGAAGTGTATTTAGAAAAACAAGTAACACGAAGAGAATTCTTATATAGCGTATCAAAAATTATAATTATAACTCCAACAATTTTAGCTTTAGGCATTACACCAATGTTCGGTGCTGGTCAAGGCGGACCTGGTTGTGGTGGTGGTCATACATGCCATCCCACCATAGGTGATCGTCATACTTGTGGGACAGGAAGCGGCGGCTTAAATGTGTGCGCAGGAGTTGGGGTGGAAAATCTATGCACTGGAACAGGAACAGGTGGTGCCGCAAATGAATGCACTGGCGGTGCATTGTCAAATTCATGTGGACTTGGTGTGGGACAAGGAACTAATACATGTGATTCACAAGCTGCTAATAATACATGTAACTCAGGTGGAAATATGGGCACAAATGAGTGTAGAGGTACCGGTAAAAATAAGTGTTCAGGAGCTGCTGGCGCTAATACATGTGGAGGAGCACAAGGTGCACATAAATGCACTAATTCGGAGTCTGGAGCAACAAATATCTGTATAACAGGTGATTATGGAGATGCGAATACATGTGCAGCTGTTATTTTGGGTAGTTCTTTCTCAACAGATCCATAATACGGTAATAGCTAAATTTATAAGAATTCGTGAAGGAGAATTTAAAAAATGAGTCTAAAAGTTAATATAATAATTATACTATTTTTTTTAACATTCACAACTTTTGTATACTGCTGGAAAACCATAGACAGTGGGGAAATTTACGAATATATTCTTGCACAACCACCCACGGGCACTCAAGAGTTAAATGTTTACAACTTAATTAAACTTGCCAAACAGCAAATTAATCGTCTTGATGACTGTATGAAAGGTTTGGTTCCATCTCCAGATGGAAAAATGGCAGCTATTAGAATGTCTCGTTTCTCAGGTGCATACATTGCATTTATGTGGAAAAACAATAATAATTCATTTACCCTATGGCCGCATCCCTATCAAATGCATGAACAGGTTTTTGGTTTAGAATGGAGTCCTTCTGGAAGATATTTAGCAGGCTGGATAATGATTGAGCAAGGAGGAGGGAAAATAGAAAATTTATTAGTTGTGGAGGATTTTAATACAAAAAAACAATATTTTGCTGAGATGATAGGTCTTTTAACATTCTATTCAGACAATGAATTATTTGTACTCAAAGAGCTGGATAGAGGTAAAGGAATATACCGTTTAAAAAAGATTACATTAAAAGATTCAGGGTTGTCAGCTCCGGAATTTGTTAAAGATATTCAGCTACCATCGCCAAAGGAACAGCTCAGAAAAATTTTCTTTAGTGGTGAAAAACTTTATGTATATGCCTCTTTTGATACTTATAGTGAGACAGATATAAATAGATTATATTCCATAGACTTAGAGAGTGGTAAGTTTAATGAACAAGGAACATTTCCTCTTCATTGTTATGAGGTAATTCCTTCACCTGACCGTAATAAGATTCTAATTCCTGATTTTAGCGAAGATGAATCGTATATTGTATCATTAGAGCAGGAAAACATAAACATTAATAAAATACCTATACCAGTTGTTTCTTGGTGGTTAAATGGAGAGCATCTCTTAATGGTAACATCAAAACAATCCTCTTATCTTATACCAAAAGGAGAAAAATTTCCAGAAGGGGAAGATATTGGATATATAGTCGATATAAACGGAAAAGCTCTATCCCAACCTGTTACGATTCCAGATATTTTTAAATGATTCTTTGTATAACCAAATATCAGTAATATGGATGATATAATTGTTCGTGAGATTAAATTTAAAGGTGCAAATTTATTTATAGTAAATAATATAGAAAAAAATTATTCCTTTCTTCTTCACCCTTTTCAACGTCCACATAGACCACTTTACTTTTCTCGCGGGGCTTCATTCTTAGAAAATATTTTATCGTTAACGGACAACTCATTTTCAGATTTTTCAGAGGAGCAAAAAACATTATTGCATTATTTGGAAGAATCTGGATTTTTAAGCACCCCAACACCTGATAATAGTTCTGATTCTTTTCACACTTTAATGACAAAGGCTAAGGTGGAACTTATTGAAAGAATTTTCAATTTATTAAGAGAATGGGAAAAGGATTTCACAACAATAAGAATATTTGGAAAAGACATTCTCAAAGATAATGATATATTGAAAATTATTCAAAAGAATTTGAGCACTGGACCACTTGTTCCCATCGTAATATATGATGAGTTTAGAGGTTATTCATCTGACTGGTTTTCATTTCTTTTAAAAAATCCTCAATCCTTGAGATTAATTCTTCGTTTCTATCATTATAAAGATTTCCAATTATTAATGAAAAACTATCAATCTTTCTTTGATGAAGGTTTGATACCATTCACGGAAATATACATCGATAATATAAGAATCAAAAACTTAGTGAATGATGTTGGAGAATTTTCTCAAATTAATAATTATTCTCCGATTTCTTTGTTGTTAAATCATAATTTTGAAGTAAATGACGAGGAAGAAAAGTCCGTTTTTAACTCTTTACCTGAGCGATTTGTAAAATTGTCTGAAAATCTAACAAATGTTTTCCCTTTTTCAATGATAATTAATAGACTCAGAAATGGGGGGACTCTTCGTACGTATATTGATTATATTAAAGAAACTGTTTTTTTAGATGAATCGGGAAATTTTTATTTAACCCCTTGGCTTAAATCGAGTTGGATCGGGGAAATTGGTGACAAAATAGAAACTTTAAAATCGAATAGGTTAAATGCAATACACAAATTAGAAGAATCAATTCCTACATATTATTTACATGAATGTTCATTGTGTGGTTGGAGATACTATTGTGACCGTGCTATTAATTTCTGGTCGCTACCAGTATCACAGGTGCATCAAAATAAGTTGGCAAGGTGGTTTTGCTCATTAAGAAAAAACTTTTTCCCTCTTGCTTTACATTGTATAGCTAACGGGATTGAGAAAGAGGGTTTTGAAAAGAATAAATACTATTATAGAATTAAACATAGTAACAAGAAGGTAGAAGTAATTAAAACAAAATTGGATAATATTGATTAAGAAGATAATCTATGAGAAAATCTTATAATCCTCAATCGTTACCCATATATGGTCCAATTTCAAACATTGATCTTGACGTTACTCAAAGTTGCAATCTCGCCTGTATATACTGTTTTAAAGGCGAAAAACATCAAAGAGAAATGTCTTTAGATTATGCTAAATCAGCCATAGATTGGGGCTTAGAGGCAATGCAGGCAGTGGATTGTTTATATATTAATTTTATGGGAGGTGAACCGCTTTTACGTTTTAATTCGCTTATTGTTCCTACTACAGAATATGGAAAGAGAAAAGCAGCTCAAATTGGAAAGAGAATACAGTTTAGCGCTACTACAAATCTTACGTTAATAGATGAAGAGATATTAAACTTTTGGGATAAATGGGGAAGCGGTTGGTTAATTTCTATTGATGGTGTTCCTCAATTACAGGACATCCAGCGTCCTTTTCTTAGCGGGAATCCTTCTTCTAAAACCGTTGAAACTAATGCCTTAAAAGTACTCAAGCAGCGTCCAAGACAAGCTGTCCGTAGCACCTTCGCTCCACAAAATCTAAATTATTTTGCCGAAAGCGTTATATATTTTTTCGAGCTTGGATTCCCTGAGGTCATTCTTGCCATTGCTTGTCCAAATGAAATTGAAGATAAACATTTCAATCAATTTAGAGAAGAAATAAAAAAAATATCTGATTATATTGAGAAGAAATTTAAAGAGGGAAAATCTGTTAGATTTAGACCATTTGATTATATTATAAAAAAGTTAATATATCCTAATCCTGAAGAAATTCCATTTACTCCGATGACTTGTGGGGCGGGTCGGGGGATGGTAATGCTGGATTATGAAGGAAACCTGTGGCCCTGTCATAGGTTTGATTCGGCTGCAAGAGATTGTGGTGCTGGGGCTGGATTCTGTATGGGAAATATTTTTGGGACATTTAATCACGAATTACATTTAGGATTTATGAATTTGAATTTCGCAAGGGATCACCTACCAGAATGTCCTTCTTGCCCTGCTTATAAAATTTGTGGTTTTGGATGCCCTGCTTCTAATTTGCAAGATACAGGAAATTTATATAAACATCATTATAATTACTGCCGAATCTTTAGAATAAGCTATTTGGAGGCGAAGAAGTTTTATAATAAAATGATTTCCGTTCCTACATATAGAAAACATATAGAAGAATTAGTTTCTGTAAATTAATATTGGATTTATTCACTGTAGATTTGTTACATATATTTATTCAAATGTCCAGGATGTTTTTGCCCTTTTAGGCGTGTCTCGACCCAAAGAATAACATAATCTTCTTCGAGAATTTCAATACTAATAAATGAATAATAACTTTTGAAAAATCTACATTCTATAATTAATAGTAGATTCCTCGTCTACTTAGTAATGCATTACCTTGTTTTACCGACGACCGCGATTTTTTTGCCTCTCTCTTAACCGAATTTATTTATTATTAACACTATAAGGTGACAGCAGAGTCAAAGTACGATTTTTTTGTTGTAATCAAAGGGATTAAAGTATATTAAATACTTAATTCTTTTAACGAGATAAATCTCGTTTTACAAGGTGAGGAAATAGAGTTGAAGAGATTAGGAAAAGATGACAAGCTAATTTTATTAGTAATAATATTGTTTTTTCTCGCTATAAGGATTTTCTTTTGGGGAATAAATTCTGCGGAATATACGGATGGCATTGTTCAGATTACATTATTTGAAAACGAAAATAAGTTTTGGCCCCCCGTCTATACAATCCTTATTAAACTTTTGGGTTTATTCAAAATTGATGGAATCTCTTCAGGCAAAATCATTTCAATTGTGTCGGGATTGTTGACCCTCATCCCCATCTATTTTCTCTCATTCAAACTCTGGAACAGAAGGACAGCAATATTCGCCACAATATTATTTTCTATAGTGCCGATGTCATTGCGGTGGAATATCCGCGTAATGACCGATTCGCTTTTTGTGTTTTTATCTACACTGATTTTTTATTTGTGCTTCGTCTCAACAGCTTCAATAAATGGAAAATTGGAAAATGTTTTAGATGAATCCAGTAATATTCGCACCAAGAAAGCATCAATTGTTCCCTTCTCAATAGCGGTCTTTTTAGCACCAATATTAATCCTAACAAGGTATCAGGGAATCATATTTCTACCTTTCATATTGCTTTGCTACATTTTTATCTGCAAAGGCAAGAAACGAATTGAGATTTTGCCAATAATTTCTCTAATTAGTTTTTTGCTTATATTTTTCTGGCTGAAATATCGTGGTGTTAGTCACTCTGTTCAATTTGTGGAAAGGGCTGGAGCTTCTTTAACAGATGCGTTCAAAAATTATGCAACTATCTTCGAGAATTTCATTGCCCATATGCCGTTCTTCCTTACATATCCTGTTTTTATATTAATTATATACACGTTTTGCAAAGAGGATTTCTCGGAGAGGAATAAAAAATTTTTCCTCTATTTTGGTCTATATTATTTCTTTGTCTTACTGATTCTCCAAACGATGTTCCAGTCATTTCAGGAAAGATATTTTTATCCAATTGTTCCGTTTGTATCCATATTTGCCGGGAGAGGAATTGATTTTTTAATTAATGAAAAGAAAGTGAAATTAGCATTGCGATACATTTTAATTTTAGCATCGTTTATTTACATTGTGGCATTGGGATTTGCGGTATTATATTTTCAGAAAGATTCTTTTGGTGATTTGAAGAGGTCGGCTAAGTTTCTAAAATCAGTTGAGCCTAATGCAATTATTTTTTCCAATGAGAATAATTATTCGCTTCCTTCCTGCATAAAGGATAAATACTGGTCAGGGAGAGAGGTGAGTCTTTTAACGGATGAATATATACTGGGTGATAAATCTTTCCCTCAGGGTAGTTATTTATGTCTACATAGTGCATACGGTGGATTGAAAAATTTCAGTTTATTATTAATGGAATTTGAAAAGCGATATAATCTTGAAGAAGTTTATTCGAGTCAATCGACGATAATTCCCATTTTCCCGGATATAATGCAGGAACCTTTTTTTCATCAGAATCCTTTAGCCTTAACTGTTAAATATAATAAACAAACGTTCTATAGTTATGTATTTAAGGTTAAATAGTATATAGGGATTAATATCCCCGATAAAAGAGTAGTAGCGGTCGGATTTATCCGACAATATATAATGTGCGATAAATCGCACCGCTACTGTGAAATACAATAATGAAGATTAAAAGAGATAAAATAATTATTGGTTTGTTTGTGTTCTTTATCATTCACTTAATTTATTTATTTACAATTAGTCTTGATTGTCAATGGGGTGATGGGATTGAGCTGACCGTTTCGGCTTATAAACTTGGAGTAAGCCATCCGACAGGGTATCCTTTATATACTCTTATAGGCAAATTATTTACAATGCTACCCGTGGGGACAATTGCATTCCGGATGCATTATTTTTCAGCAATTACCGGCTCATTAGCTGTGCTTTTCCTCTTCTTGATTATTTGTGAAATTTTCTCTCTTTACTTGCAAAAATACAAAAAAGAAGAAATAGGTTTATTTCATTTTATTATGGCAGGATTGATTTCGATACTTTTCGGTTTGAGTCGGGATTTCTGGCTTTATTCAAATGTTGCTGAAGTTTATAGCCTTAATTCCTTTTTTATGCTTGTCTTTATCTATCTTACAATAAGGTTTTTAATAACCAACTCAAGCTATTATATTCCTCTTCTCTCTTTTATTCTTGGCTTGAGTCTTGCCCATCATCTTCAATGCTTATCATTATTACCCATCCTTCTCGTTTGCATTATAATAAAAAGAAAATTAATAAATTTTAAAATTGTCGCTATCTCCTTTATCACATTTCTTCTCGGTTTGAGTTTTTACGGCTATTTATTTATCCGTGCAGCACAGAATCCGGTAATGAATTGGGGAAATCCGAGGAATCTAAAAAATTTTTTCTGGGTTATCACGGGAGAACAATTCCATATTACTAAATATACCCTGATGACTGGTAGAAGCCTACTGAATGAAATCCTTAAAGCCTTTTTACTCCTTGGTGAACAATGGTTCGATTTAACCGAAAAAACGATTCTTTTTAAATCCTTAGTATCTGGCATAATAATAATCATTTTCATTACTTCTCTGTTAATCCTGATAAAAATCAATAGGGGTGTAGGTTTCGTAATTTTATCCATCTTTCTCTTTTCGTTTGCTTTAACGATGAGTCATCCTATCCCTGATAATGAGGGTTATTTTCATATCAACTATGCCTGTTTATTTATTGCCTTCTCTGCCTTTATTATTTATCTTGTTTCGATTATAAAACTACTCCCATTATCGAGGAAAATAGCTATCACAGTCATTCTTATTGCGTTTAATCTTGCATTATACCTCACGAATCTTCCTTATTGTGATAGGCGAGATTACCCTTACGCAGAAGTATACGGAAGGTTTATAATAAGTCATCTTGCGCCAGACAGTATGATTTTAACGAATGGGGATGATGATATTTTCTCTCTATGGTTCCAAAAATATGTTGAGAATAATCGGAGAGATGTCACAGTATTTGGTGCAAATTTTCTCGCATCAGAATGGTATGAAAATTATTTTGAAGAAGAGTTGAAATCAGGGAAAGTTAAGCTTAAGTTTGCTGACAGAATGTTCTTTTCCGAAATGGATTATTTGAACTTTTTGCTGAGAGAGATTATTGAGCCGAACTATGATAATCTAAGAATTTATTCGACGTACACCGAACCTAATCTGAATAGATTTAATAAATATGAATATACATTCGGCGGAACAGTAGATTTAGGAAAGCAGAATCCATATAATCAGTTCATAGCGAAATATACAATGCCGATAGGAGCGGTATGGAGAATTAAGAGGATTGAAAAAAAATTCCCATTTTTTGTTGATATACCCGATTAATCTTCAAAGTATATATTTTAAATAGGAAATATTAAATTAGTATTCTGTCATGCTGAACTTGATTCAGCATCTCTCATTTCCGTCATTAATGAGATTCCGAAACAAGTTCGGAATGACATATTTGCAATTTCCCCCTGAAACAAGTTCAGGGTCAAATTTCCAATATAAATGAATCCCAGATTTAAGCTGGTAAGAAAATGAAATATAAAATAACTTTATCAGACATCAGTTATGACAGAGAAGAGATTAAAGTGGTTGAAGAAGTATTAAGGAGTGGTTGGTTATCTCAGGGAAAATTAACAGAGGAATTTGAAAACACTTTTTCGCATTTAATCGGAGTTAATTTTTCACTTGCAGTGAGTAATTGCACTACTGCTTTGCATCTTGCTCTTCTTTCCTGTGGAATAACCCAAGGGGATGAAGTAATTGTACCATCACTTACCTTCGTGGCTACGGCGAGTTCTGTGATTTACGCAGGAGCCAAGCCAATTTTTACTGATATAGAATCATTAACTCAACCCACGATTTGTTCTGAAGATGTAGAATCGAAAATAAACGAAAGAACAAAGGTAATTATTCCTGTTCATTATGCGGGCTATCCTGCAAATATGAGAAAGTTGCAGAAAATTTGTAGGAAACATAACCTTAAGCTCATTGAGGATTCAGCTCACGCAATTAATGTGAAATACAACGGCAAGAAATTAGGTGCAATTGGTGATGCGGGATGCTTCAGTTTCTTTGCAAACAAGAACATTACTATGGGTGAAGGCGGAATGCTCGTTACCAATGATAAAAATGTTTACAACAAAGCCAGGCTTATGCGTTCACACTCTGTAACTTCTACAACTTATGAAAGACATAAGATTAAGTTTAAAGAGTATGATGTGGTGGGCGTAGGTTTCAACTACCGAATAACAGAGATTGCGGCGGCACTGGGACTGGCTCAACTGAAAAAATTATCAAAAATAAATGCTATAAGAAAAAAGCTTGTTGCGACTTATAAGAAGGAACTCGCCAATGTAGAAGAAATCATTATTCCATTTTTCAACTTTACTGAAGATTCTGGTCATCATATCTTTCCTATTCTTGTTAAAAGAACTAAAGATAGGCTCAAACTGATTGAGCACCTGAATAG
>Ga0315285_10007918_pt1 | contig 10911 bp, 10 predicted proteins | sample YL17G09_36_MG_FD_203698 | JGI IMG/M metagenome (GOLD analysis project Ga0315285, IMG submission 203698) | Sediment microbial communities from Yellowstone Lake, YNP, Wyoming, USA - YL17G09_36 | ecosystem: Environmental > Aquatic > Freshwater > Lake > Sediment | place: USA: Wyoming | collected... | reverse complement strand
AATGCCATCCTCTTCGATATCGGCGGTGTGCTGGTGCGCACAGAAAACCGCACCCCGCGCGCCCAACTGGCGGCCCGCCTGGGCACCACCTACGAGGCTCTCGCCAACCTGGTTTTTTCCGGCGAACAGGGCCTGCGCGCTCAGCGCGGCGAGGTCAGCGCCGAGGAGCTGTGGGAAACGATGCGCCAGGTGCTGCATTTATCCCCGACCGAGGTTCCCGAGGTGAAGCGCCTCTTCTTCGCCGGTGACAGGCTGGACACCGAGCTGCTGGACTATATCCGCTCGTTGCACACCCGCTATAAGACCGGCATTATCAGCAATGCCACGGACGATACGCGCCAGGTTATTGAAGGTCGCTGGAACATGGCAGACGCTTTTGATTGCATCATCCTCTCCGCCGAGGTGGGCCTCATGAAGCCCGACCCGCGCATCTACCAGCTAGCCATCGACCGCCTGGGCGTCGCCCCCGCCGAAGCTTTGTTCGTGGACGATATGCTCGTAAATATAGAAGGCGCGCGGTCCGTGGGGTTGAATGCGATCCACTACCGAGGCAATGGACCACTTTTTAACGATCTCCAACCTTTGTTAGAAGGATTTGAGCCACATAAGGAAAGGACCTAGATGGATTTTAAGCACCTGAAGCAGCGCAGCCCAAGTGCGCGAGGAAATTATTAAATTAACGAGAGTCGAATGACTAACGAGAAATCCTTCGCCTCCCGCTCGTCTCTCGTCATCGATCGCCCATCGTCGATACTGACCCAAAAGGTTGAGAATGGATCTTACTGAACTTACCCTCTACGAAGCCGCTGACCTGATTTCCCGGCGCGAGATCACACCCGTCGAGCTGACCCAGGCACATCTGAGGCGCATCGAACAGGTGGAGCCGAAACTGAACAGCTTCATCACCCTCACTGCCGAGGCTGCCTTACAGAGCGCCCGGCAGGCCGAGGAGACCTTGCGGCGGGGAGGCTATTACGGCCTCCTGCACGGCATCCCGATCACCCTCAAAGACCTCTTCGAGACGCAGGGCGTGCGCACCACTGCCGGGTCGAAAATCTTCGCGGGCCATGTCCCCGAAACCGATGGCGCAGTCGTCCAGAAGCTCAAAGCGGCCGGGGCGGTCATCCTCGGCAAGCTTAATATGCACGAGATCGCCCTGGGAGTGACCAATGACAACCCTCACTTCGGAGCCTGCCGCAACCCGTGGGATTTGGAGCGCACCCCGGGCGGGTCATCGGGAGGCTGTGCGGCCGCGCTGGCAGCCAGGCTCTGCCTGGGCGCTTTAGGCAGCGATACCGGCGGTTCGATCCGCATCCCGGCCTCGCTGTGCGGTGTGGTGGGTCTGAAACCTACCCGCGGGCGCGTCAGCCTGCGCGGAGTCATTCCACTCAGCTGGAACCTCGACCATGTTGGACCGATGGCACGCAGTGCGCGCGACGCGGCTATCCTGCTACGAGCCATCGCCGGCTACGATGCTGAGGATCCCTACTCTGTCAACCATCCCGGCGAGGAGTACCTGATGACCCTAAAAAAGGGCGTGAGCGACTGGCGAGTGGCCCTGGCTAGCGACGCGTTCTTCACTGAGGCGGATACAGAGGTGCTGGCAGCCGTGCAGGACGCAGCCAGGGTCTTCATACAGTTGGGCGCACACGTGGAGGAAGTGCCCTTCCCCGGGGCGCGCGAGGCCGCCCAGGCCAACGGGCTGATGGTCACCAGCGACGCGGCTGCATTCCACCGAGAGCGCCTGCAAAACCGGCCCCAAGACTTCAGTCCCGATGTGCTTCAGCGCCTGCAGACCGGCGCGGCATACACCTCGACCGAATACATCCTGGCACGACATGCCCAGACCTTGCTCCGCCACCAGTTTGAAAGGTTCTTCGCCGAATATGACATCCTGCTGACACCCACCACTCCCATCGCTGCACCCCTGCGTACCGGCGAGGACGCCGTCGAACGGGCACGCCAACTGACGCGCTTTACCGCACCCTTCAACCTGACTGGCCTGCCGGCGCTCTCGCTGCCGTGCGGCTTCACCCGCGAGGGTTTGCCGATCGGCCTGCAGATCGTCTCCCGCCCCTGGGCTGAAACCCAGGTGTTCCAGGCTGCTTATGCTTACGAAGGAGCTGCCAGGTGGAATGTGAGGGTACCCTCGCTCTGATTAAGTATCACAGTATAAGATGAAGATTTTGAGTGCCTACAAAGTCTATTTGATCCTGCAAGGCGCAACCGCGTTGTTCTTCAGCATGGTCTTCACGGTCAACCTGGTCCATCAGGCCACGGTCGTCCACCTCGACCCACTGCAGCTGGTGCTGGTGGGTACGCTGCTGGAGAGCGTGGTATTCATCTGCGAGGTACCCACCGGGGTAGTCGCCGACGTATACAGCCGCCGGTTATCGATCATTATCGGCACCACTGTCTTTCATCGTATTTGATACACCTCGTTCCACGGAGTTTTGATGACATCTCAACCAACCTATCAACCCCCACCCAACGGCTTTCGTACCTTCTTGATCGTCTGGATCACTCAGTCGATCTCGGTCTTCGGTAGCGCCCTGACCTTCTTCTCCATCAACATCTGGCTGACGCAGGTGCTCTTCCCTCGCCCGGAACAAAGACCGCAGTTGTCGTATGCCCTTTCGGCCGTTGCCCTATCCTTTGCTCTGCCGGTGGTGTTCGGCGCGCCGATCGCCGGGGCCTGGGCCGACCGGCATGACCGTAAGCGCACCATGATGGCGATGGACTTCGTCAGTGGCCTGCTCAGCCTTATGTTGTTGGCCCTGATTGTGAGCAACACCTTAAACCTGTGGATGTTGATCATCCTGATGGTGTTGTTTGCTATCGTGGGTGCATTCCACGGCGCAGCCTTCGACACATCGTATGCCATGATCGTGCCCGAAGAACAGCTGCCGCGCGCCAACGGCATGATGCAGACTATGTGGTCGCTTTCAGGTATCCTCTCACCGATGATCGCCGCCACCCTCATCTCCATACCCGCCCTGGCGCGGCAAGGAGTGATCCCGGGTAGTATTGGCACGGCGCTGGGCAGACTCGCCAATGGCACACCGTTGGCAATCACCATCGACGCCATCACCTTTTTCATGGCTTCCACCACATTGATCTTCCTATACATCCCCTCCCCCAAACGGGTCGACCTGGGTGGCGAGGGCAGCCAACCGCGCAAGAGCATGTGGGCTGATATTAAAGAGGGCGGGCTGTACATCTGGCACCGTCGCCCACTGCTGTGGCTGCTGGGCACCTTTACCGTGGCGAACTTTGTCAGCGGCCCATTCGAAGTCTTTCAACCCTTGATCGTCAAGTTCAATCTGGCTAATGACTGGGTGGGGCGCGGCTTAACCTTCGAGACGGCGCTGGCGCTGATGGCTACGGCGGGGGCGATCGGCGGTGTAGCGGGCGGATTCTTCATCAGCACCTGGGGCGGGCTAAAATCCAAACGGGTATACGGTGTCATCGTGGCCCTGATCGTCGCCGGGCTTTCTCAGATCGTCTTCGGGCTGTCACCGCTGCTCTTTATGACGGCTGCGATGGCTTTTATGGGCAGCAGCATGATCCCGATCATGAACTCGCACTCGCAGACTATCTGGCAGACTCAAACGCCGCGTGAGCTGCAAGGACGCGTCTTCTCAGTGCGCAGGCTGATCGCCCAGTTCACCTGGCCGTTCAGCACCGCGCTGGCAGGTTGGGCCGGCGGACGGTTTAACCCCGGCACGGTCATCGCCGTCCTGGGTATCGTCTTGACCGTCTTCTGCATTGCCCAGTTGTTCAACCCCTATCTCTTGCAGGTCGAAAACAAGGCCTGGCTGGACGAGATGGCGGAAGCCCGGGCACAAAAGGTTATGGATTAGTTAAATGACCCCAAATACTTTATTGCCAACCCCGCCCGCTTTACCCGCCCTCACCTGGCGGTCCGCCCGGCGCGAGGACGCCAGGGCGATCCACCGCCTGCTGCTGGACATCGAGACGGTTGATAAGCGCGGCTCGGTTGATTCGCTCGAAAATATCGAGCGCAATTTCGATGACCCCGCCACGGATGTCGAGACAGATACACTGCTCGCTGTCACGCCCGAGGGCCAGGTAGCAGCCCTGGGTTGGATCTTCTCCCCTCCGGTCGGCCAGACGGAATACATCGCCTACCTGTGGGGTGAGGTCCACCCGGATTACCGCCAGCGCGGCCTGGGAAATTTCATCCTGACCTGGCTGGAAGAGCGCGGCGCGCAGATATTGACAACCCGCCCTAGGGGCCTGCCGCACTCCCTGCGTACCAGCTGCCAGGACATCCTGCATGACCGCATCGCCCTGTTTGAGCAGCATGGATTTAAACATGTGCGCTCCTCCTACCGTATGCGGCGCGACCTGCGCCAGCCCATCCCCGACAGACCACTGCCCATGAGCCTGGCCTCCGGTGGCATCACCCTGCGCCAATGGAGCCCCGAGCTTGACCGGCCAACGATGGAGGCCTGGAACGAGTCATTCAGCGACCACTGGGGTTTTATCCCGGTCAACGAGGAGGTGTGGAAGCTGTGGTTCACCGGTCACCCAATGTTCCGCCAGGACCTGAGCTTTTTGGCGATGACAGGGGAGGGTGAGATCGCCGGTTTCTGCCTGAACCGGGTGAGCACCGACGAGATCAGAGCTACCGGCATCAAAGAAGGTTGGATACAGGAACTGGGGGTGCGCCGCCCCTGGCGGAAGAAGGGTCTTGCCACTGCCCTAAAGAACACTTGTTTTATAACCCATGAGGAGAGTAATGATACAAAACAATCTTAAAGAACGCTCCATACTGCGCGACCTGGGAGGCGGACTGATCCTTCGCCGGGCTGTACCAGAAGACACGGAGGAGTTAGTCGACTTCAACGCCCGTATCCACAGCGATGCAGGGCCCGAGCACCCCGACGAGCGCGTCGGTGCCTGGGTGGGCGACCTGATGGTAGGCCCACACCCCACATTCAAGACCGAAGATTTCACCGTCGTCGAGGATACTGCAACTAGCAAGATCGTCTCGTCCCTCAATTTGATCTCACAGACCTGGTCATACGGCGGGATTCCCTTCGGCGTTGGGCGGCCCGAGCTGGTCGCCACCCTACCCGAGTACCGCAACCGGGGTCTGGTGCGTGCCCAATTCGAGGTGATCCACCAGTGGAGCGCCGACCGCGGTGAGAAAATGCAGGCCATTACCGGCATCCCCTACTACTACCGCCTGTTCGGCTATGAGATGGGGCTGGCGCTGGAGGGCTTCCGTGCCGGTTTTATCCCGCAGGTCCCCAAGCTCAAAGAGGGTGAAACGGAGCCTTACCGCCTGCGCCCAGCAGCCGAAGCCGACCTGCCCTTCATCGCCAGCCTTTACGAGCAAGCCGGCCAGCGCTACCTGGTGAACTGCATCTGGGACGAAGCCCTGTGGCGCTATGAACTGAAGGGCAAGAGCGAGAAGAACGTCAACCGCATGGAACTACGCCTGATCGAAACACCCGCCGGGGAGCCGGTCGGCTTCCTGGCCCATCAGTCCTTTACCTGGGGACCGTCGATGGCAACTCTCGCCTATGAAGTGAAGCCCGGCATCTCCTGGGCGGCTGTCACCCCCAGCGTGATCCGCTATCTCCAAGCTGCCGGGGAGGCCTTGCCACCTTTCATTGGAACTAAAGAGCCATTCAGCAGCTTCATCTTCAGGTTGGGGGCGGAGCACCCGGTCTACCAGGTGATCCCGGACCGGCTGCCGCGCGTGCGCAGACCCTACGCCTGGTACGTGCGTGTCCCCGACCTGGCGGACTTCCTGCGGCACATCGCTCCAGTCCTGGAGAAGCGGTTGGCCGGATCGCTGTTGGTGGGCTATACGGGCGAGTTCAAGATCACCTTCTACCGCAGCGGGTTGCACCTGGTCTTCGAGCAGGGCCGCCTGAAGACCGTCGAAGATTGGAAACCGACGCCCCAGGGTCATTCGGGCGACTCGGCTTTCCCCGACCTGACCTTCCTACAGCTGCTATTCGGCTACCGCTCACTCGAAGAGCTGCGCTATGCTTTCGCCGACTGCGGGACGCGCAGCGATGAAGTTGCTACGTTGCTGAATATTTTATTCCCCAAGCAGGCCTCGGACGTCTGGCCGATATCGTGATCTCTCTGGGCATTGTTTCCGACACCCACATCCCGGACCGCGTACCCGGCCTGAACCCGCGCGTGACAGCGATCTTTCGGGAGACCGGAGTCAGTGCCATCCTCCACGCCGGCGATATATTGACCCCGGCTGTTTTGGAAGAATTGGGAGAAATCGCTCCTGTGCATGCCGTGCGCGGCAACCGCGACTGGGTCTATTTAAGGCACCTGCCGTTCAGCCGTACCCTGGATTTCGGTGGTGTGGCGGTCGGCTTGATCCACGGTCACGGGCGCTGGTGGAATTACCTCGCTGACCGCACGCGGTATATATTGGAAGGCTACCGGCTGGAGCGTTTCAAGCCGCGGCTGCTGGCGGCTTTCCCCCATGCCCGGGTGATCGTCTTCGGGCACACCCACCGCCCGCTCAACTGCTGGCTGGAGGACCGGCTGCTGTTTAACCCCGGCTCGGCCTGCTGCCCCGACTTTAATAACCATGCCCCCAGCGTGGGCCTGCTGCACATCCGGGCTGGGGGCGAGGTAGAGGGGGAAATCCTCAGTTTGGAGTGATCAAGGGTAGACCGGCTGGTTCCAATGCCGGTAGGCGGGAATCCGCCCGCGCACTGCGTTATCGAAGAGCCCACGCAGCCGGGTGACGATGGGCCCCATCTGTCCGTATCCGACCGGGCGGTAGTCCACCCGGGTGACCGCCGTGACCTGCACCGCCGTGCCGGTCATGAAAAGCTCCTCACACATATAGACTTCGGTGCGGTCGATGGAGCGTTCTACTACCTTCAACCCCATTTCATTCTGGGCTAACTCGATGACCGTACGACGGGTGATGCCCTCCAGGATATTGTCGGTGCTCAGGGGTGTGACCAGGACCCCATCGCGCACCATGAAGACGTTGGCAGCGCTCCCCTCGGAGATGTGGCCATCCTGGGTGAGCACCAGTGCCTCGTCAAAGCCAGCGCGCACAGCGTCGGTCTTGATCAACGCCGAGTTGGCGTAGGCGCCGGCGATCTTACCGCGCGCCGGGATGACGTTGTCGTCCACCCGCCGCCAGGAGGAGATGGTGACGTGGGCGTTGGTATCGTTGGTCACGTAGCGGTCGAAAGGCAGGGCGACGATCGACATATCATCGTGCAGGCCGTGCAGCTTGACGCCGATGATCTCGTCGGCCTTATATGCCAGCGGGCGGATGTACACATCGCGCTGGTAGCCCTCGGCGCGCAAAAGGTCGACCGTCACCTGGGTCAGGCTTTCGGGGGTCTGGTCGAGCTCCATGCACATCACTTTGGCTGAATTGAGAAAACGATTGAAATGATCAAGCGGCCGGAAGACAAAGAGCTGTTTTTCCTCGTCGTTCCAGTAAGCGCGCATGCCAGCAAAAACAGCCGTGCCGTAATTGAAGCCGTGGGTCAACACTCCCACCTTGGCCTCGGAGTAGGGCACGATCTTACCTTTGAAGTAAGCACATTTGGGTAGGTCCACGGTTGAGCCTCCATCGGGTGATTAAGACCTGACGGGTCACCCACCAGCATTGGCTGGGGCGGCCGGTCAGGTCCAGTTATCCACGACATAGATTATAACCTTTCAACAGATAAACCTAAAGGGTAAGGGTCTCTGGGATTTGCCGTGGAAAGGGTCGTATATGGGGGTGTGAGCGGGCGTACGCCTGCTCACACCCCCATATACGAGGATCCACCCCGGAAATTCCCAAAGAGCCAAGGGTAACCAAAGTCATATCCATATTTTCGCCTCCTCCCAACCAGATAAGGGTTTTCTATTTTGGTAAGTTCGGAGTATACTGAGGAAGAAGGCAATCAGGTATCAGATAACCAGGTAATTGGGTCACAGGTGGACGGGAAGATGGGCGGAGAGGGTAAAGCCGTGATCAGCAATCTACAGTCAACATTCAGCAATCCCCAGGAGGTTCTTCTATGAAGCGCGCGGTCAGCATCAGCATCGGCTCGTCTAAACGGGACAAGGCCGTCGAGATCGAGCTGATGGGCGAAAAAGTGACCATCGAGCGTATCGGCACCGATGGCGACATGGAAAAAGCCGCCCAGCTTTACAAGGAGCTGGATGGCAAAGTCGATGCTTTTGGCGTGGGAGGTGCGGACCTGGGATTGATGGTCGCTGATAAATGGTACCCGCTTTATTCAGTTAAGCCGATGGTGCGCTTTGTTAAGCAGACCCCCCTGGTCGATGGGGCGGGATTAAAAAATACCCTTGAGAACCGCCTGGCATCGTTTATCGACTCAAAGATCGGCGAATATGTCTCTAAACTGGGCAAAAAAGTCTTTATCGTCAGCGGCGCCGACCGCTGGGGCATGTCGAAATCGTTCCTGGATGCAGGGTATGAATGCATTTTCGGCGATGTTATGTTCGGATTGGGCCTGCCAATCTCCGTCCGGACTGAGCGAGCCGTGAAGACCCTGGCCGCGTTTATTATGCCCATCGCCGGACGGCTGCCCTTCGAATGGGTCTATCCAACCGGCGAAAAGCAAGAGACGCGGGTCCCTAAATGGGAAAAGTATTACCAGTGGGGCACGGTAATCGCCGGTGACTGTCTCTATGTCAAACACCACATGCCCGACCATATGGAGGGCAAGGTCATCGCCACCAATACCACCACCCAGGAAGACATCGCCCTCTTCCGTCAGTTGGGGGTTAAATATGTGGTGACCTCCACCCCGGTGCTGGAGGGGCGCTCTTTCGGGACGAATATGATGGAAGCCGCCCTGGTCGCCGTGGCGGGTAAAGGGCGGACTCTCACCAGAGATGAGTTAAGTCAAATGCTCAAGCAACTGGGCTTCGAACCACAGCTACAGGAGTTGAACTGATATGGACGCCATGGTGACCGCTGGTGGAATCCCTCAACCCGGTGAACCGCTCTACGAGTACACCAGGGGTGGGTACAAGGCTCTCCTGGATGTCGCCGGGAAGCCGATGGTCCAATGGGCTTTAGATGCCCTGAGCGAGGCTAAAACTGTAGACCGGGTGGTCCTGGTCGGCCTTAATGAGGACAGCGGGCTGAAGTGTGCCAAACCCCTGGCTTTTATCCCCAACCACGGGGATATGCTGGATAATATCCGCGCCGGGGTGGTCAAGGTAAAGGAGCTTAACCCATCTGCACACCACATCCTGGCTGTTTCCTCCGATATCCCGGGTATCAAGCCAGAGATGGTGGACTGGGTGGTTAATACCGCCATGGAAACCGACCACGATGTCTACTATTGCGTTATCACCCGCCAGGTCATGGAAGCCCGTTATCCCGGCTCCAACCGCTCTTTTATACGCCTGAAAGACGGTGAGTTTTGCGGCGGCGATATCAACGTCATCCGCGCCGCGACTGTGCTCGGGGAAGACAGCATGTGGCAAAAAATCATCGCCTCACGCAAAAACGCTTTGAAACAGGCAGCGTTGATCGGGTTTGACACGCTGTTTTTGGTCGTCACCCACCTCATCGATGTAAAAAGCGCTGAAAAGTTGGTCAGCAAACGGCTCCATGTTAAGGGCCGGGTTATCGTGTCCCCCTATGCTGAGGTCGGCATGGATGTCGACAAGCCTCACCAGCTAGAAATCATGCGCGCAGACCTGACCCGGCAGCAAGTGGGATGATCCGCCAATTATTGAAACTGGACGCCCGCCTCTCTGACCGGCTGCGGGTGGCCGAATGCCCAGGTCGACTGCGGACCCTGGCTGCAGTGCTCGCCCATTCGGGGGATTCGTGGTTCTGGCTGGCAGGGCTGATCCTGCTTTGGTTGCATGGCAGCGCCTATTGGCGGCAGCGCGCCCTGGCACTCGCCGTCGGTATCGTGGTAACCGCGGCGTTAGTGCTCACTATAAAGTTCCTCGTGAGGCGGCGACGACCGGAGGGGGAATGGGGCGCTGTTTACCGCAACACCGACCCGCATTCTTTTCCGTCAGGGCACGCCGCCCGCGCAGTCATGCTGGTGATGATGGCTATCGGGCTGGGTCCAGCCTGGTTCGCCATCCTCCTGATCATCTGGGCACCCCTGGTCAGCCTAGCTCGCGTCGCCATGGGCCTGCACTACCTTTCAGACGTCCTGGCAGGGATGGCCCTGGGCCTGATCATGGGGTTAGGGGTAGTGCAATTCTTCTAATAACTTTCACCCGGCAGCGCGCAGTTCCTGCTTTAACGTCTCGAGGGCGGATACAGGGGTCGGGTCCACTCCGTAGGTCATCGCCAGATAGTATGCGGTGTAGTCCCCAAAGTGCAGGGTAGTCCACTGGTTAGCCAGCGGGGTATCCCCCTGGGCGTCAAAAGAGTCGGCTGATAATCCTTCCAACATAAAGACTTTGCGGGTCAGGTCGCTACGCAGGCGGTTACGGGGGTGGTCGGCAGGGCCACGCAGGAAGAGCGCCATGGTACGGGCGAGATTTTCGTCCGGGTTCAGCAAGCCTGCCAGAGTATTGTGATCAGCCTCGGGGAGGAACTCAAACTGCGCCCAGGCCTTGGCCAGCTCGTTGATCTGACATTTCCAACGGCGAGCGACAGGCGCCAGGATGCCTGAGCCAAACACCGCCACCCAGCGGTCCACCAGCTGCCCGGCCAGGCGCTTGGCCGGGTTTTGTACGACGGGCACATCTGCTTTTAAGTGGGCTTGCTGAGCGCGCATAGCAGCAATCGCCTTTTCCAGCTCGTTTGCGGGATTAGGGATCAGGTTTAACCGGGCAAAGGCAGCCAGCAGTAAGCCAAAGGAAAAGCCGACCGCGGCACGAGGTTGGCCGTGATGCTCAAAGGTCCATACCGGCGTCCCGGCCTGCTTGGCAGCCGCGGCC
>Ga0315285_10007917_pt1 | contig 10912 bp, 9 predicted proteins | sample YL17G09_36_MG_FD_203698 | JGI IMG/M metagenome (GOLD analysis project Ga0315285, IMG submission 203698) | Sediment microbial communities from Yellowstone Lake, YNP, Wyoming, USA - YL17G09_36 | ecosystem: Environmental > Aquatic > Freshwater > Lake > Sediment | place: USA: Wyoming | collected... | reverse complement strand
AATGGGAGTGATGTCATGTGGCAAGACTTGGTTACGATACCCCTTTTTATCCAGAGTGTCGGCGACGGTCCCTGTATAAAGTTTTCCGAACCTTTGACAAATCTCTTTCAAGGTCTTATGGTTCATCTCTTACTCCCTTTCTCTTGGTCAGTATTTTTTCTATCGGTTGTCCTGAAGGACGGGGATAAAGGGCGGCTGATTCACCTGTTTTCGTTCTGGGAGCTTTCATCTGACTTTGTAGTGGATAGGACTGCTTGTTGTCGTAATGCACTGCGCTGGCGTCGGATGGCTGTCACGGTCGTGAAGATGGCTAAGACCAATATCGTCACTGCGATTGGACGGGTCACTAAGATCAAAGGATCCCCTCGCGACATTGCGAGTGATCTTCGGAAGTTCGACTCCATCATGGCGCCCAGGATCTGGGCGAGGACCATGGGTGAGACGGGGTAGTCGTATCGTATCATCAGGTAGCCAAGAAATCCGAAGAAGACGCAGGTTGCCAGGTCGAAAAAGTTGTTATTAATGGCATAGGATCCGACCATACAGGCGATGAAGATGAGGGGGATGAGGTACTGACGTTTGATGTTGATGACCTTGGCAAAGAACCGAGCAAAGGTGAGTCCAAAGATCACGAAGATAAGGTTTGCTACAATCATGCCGGCAAAGATCTGATGAACCAAAGCAGAGTGATCTCGGAACAAGATGGGACCGGGTTGCAGGTTATGAATGGTCAGAGCACCCATGAGGACTGCAGTTGCTGCATCGCCTGGCAGTCCCAGCGTGAGCATAGGCAACATGTCTCCACCGGTACTCGCATTCTCTGCTGTCTGGGGGGCGGCCACGCCCTCCAGGATGCCGGTACCAAACAGCTCAGGATGTTTGGAAGTCCGCTTGGCCTCGCTATAACTGACGAAACAAGAGGTTTCTGCTCCGATAGCGGGTGTGATTCCAACGATCAGGCCGATGATGGCGGAACGGATAAAGGTGACTGAGCATTGCCTCAGCTCACGGAATTTGGGCAGGATATCCTTCAGGACTGCACTTACCTTAGGAGCGGTGAGGATGACCTCCACCTGCCGGAAACCCTCAGAGAGGGCAAAGAGTCCGATCAGCATTGGAACGAAGGAGAATCCGCCAGACAGCTCGGTCGATCCGAAGGTGAACCTTGGGAATCCACCCATGGGATCGAGGCCGATCATGGCGATGAGGAGTCCAAGCCCACCTGAGATGAAACCCTTGAGAGGGGATTTACCAGCCAAGGTGACTGTCACCGAAAGCCCGAAGACGGCGAGGGCGAAATACTCAGGGGCACTGAATCGAAGGGCGAATTTGGCTAAGATCGGGGCAAAGAAGGTGAGGCAGATCGCGGTGAAGGTTCCGCCGATGCCCGAGGCTACTGTGGCCATGCCGATCGCCTTCCCAGCCATCCCTTTCTGGGCCATTGGATACCCATCGAACACTGTCGCTGCAGCAGCTGGTGTCCCCGGAGTTTTGATGAGAATTGAAGCGATGCCTCCGCCGTAGATCGCTCCTGTATAGATTCCGAGGAGCATTACGATGCCTGTGATTGGGTTCATGCCGAACGTGAACGGGACTAACAGCGCGATCCCCATGGTGGCAGTGAGCCCGGGAATGGCTCCAATGATGATGCCCATGAATGAGCCCAAGGCCAAGGCTACAATGTTATAGCCTGTCAAGACTGTGGCAAAACCTCGAAGTAGAAGATCCAGGCTGACCATATAAGAACGACCCTCCAGAAATTGCTACCGAAACCAGCCTCGCGGCAGCGGCACGTGTAAAATAGTGGAGAAGATTACATACGCAACAGCTGGAACAAGTAAAGCAAACATGACCAAACGGAGCCAGCGCCGCTCGCCAAGCACCCAGACAAAGAACAGCATATACAAGAACGTTGTACTGATGAACCCAACCCGTTCGACAACGAACACATACGCTCCTGTGAGCAGGGCTGCTGCGGAGACGCGTCGGAGGTTCGCTCCCTCCAGCTTGCTCTCGAGCATGAGGGCTCGGCCTCTCAGGGCGCGGAACAGAAGCATCCCGGCGGCAAACAGCAAGCAGGTGGCCACCCCTCGCGGGATAAACGATGGGCTGCCGATGCCGGTCAGATCTATTACAGGCCATTTTCCCGATTCGTAGAAGACATAAAAGCATATAGGGACGATCACCAGTGTGGCTATGATATCCCCCTTCTTCATACTCAAATTAGTCATGGGAACTCCGAGATTTGCTTGGGTTGTCAGAGAAATCCGGGAAGGAGAGCCGTGTACCCTCCCTCCCGGTGTGACTGGCCGAGGGCTGGGTTATTTCTTTTTAAGTAGACCGACCCTATCCAGAACGGGTTCGAGTGTCTTTTCCATGTTGGCAAGGAACTCTACGAACTTATCGCCCTCCAAGTAGGCCCGAGGCAGGGCAAGCTTGTCCATCAAGGCGATGTACTCCGGATCTTCGGCCGCCTTCCGGAATCCGTCGCGCAGGACCTTCATGATCTCGGGAGGTGTTCCCTTTGGTGCTCCTAAGCCTCGCCAGTCGACGACGGGATCCTGAATTGGGTAGCCGGCCTCAGCTATGGTCGGGACGTCCGGGAAGGACGGGTGACGGGCCGGGCTCATGGCCCCAAGCATGCGGATCTCCTTCGTTAGATAGAACTGTAGAACCTCGTCCATGCCGGTGGACGCCACTGTGATGTGGCCTCCCACGAGCGCGGTGCGGGTCGGAGCCGCCCCGTCAAAGGGTACCATTCTGAACTTCAGGCCGAGTTTATGGGCCAAGTCCTCGGCCGCCAGATGCCAGGGGCTGCCCGGGCCCGAGTGCCCGACCGTCACGACACCAGGGGTTGTTTTGGTGTACTCCACCATGTCCTTCATCGTTTTGAACCGTGAGTCGGCCTTTACTGAGAGGCTGGCTATGCTCCGGTTGAGCAGGGCGATGAGGTCGAAGTCCTTGTAGGAAAGCTCGGCTAAGCCGAGCATCCGGTAGGTGCTAAGGTTGAAGGTGATCACGCCGACCGTATAGCCGTCCGGCCGTGCCGTCGCCACCGAATTCATGCCGACCGCGCCGGTGCCCCCGACCTTGTTCACCACGTTAATGTTGACACCGAAGTATTTCTTACCATTTTTTACCAGGGTACGGGCTAAGGTGTCAGTGCCGCCGCCTGCTGACCAAGGGCAGACCAGGGTGATGTCCCTCTCCGGAAAGCTTGCTGCTGGAGCTGGGGAGGGTAGCACGATTGCGAGAATGAAAACACCCATAAAGATAAAAATGAATCTCCTTAACATAAAGACCCCCTTTCTGTGTACCGGCCATCCGGTGCACCCAATGAAATAAGTGATTAAAAGTGGTTTTCAATCGAGAAGATCATATGAAAAAGATATTCTTATGTCAATAAAAAAATGCTTGATAAAAATAGGTGGCTGTAATATTAAATAATTCGTTTTAATAGTGAAACAGCTCTCATTTGTTCTAATACTAAATAAATTGTTTTGACAATGAAATAGTCTCTCATTTGAAAGATCGATATCTGATCAATTCTATTATCCGCGCTTGCAATATCTTGAGATGCCTTTCAAAAGATAATGACGAAAGACCAATGGTAAATCGAACCCCCATTGCCCAAAGAAATGAATTCTCCTCGGCGCAGAATATCGGGCTTCGGGGTTCAAACCTTCAACATTTGATTCACAGTCAAACACCCTTTAGGCCAGACATCGCTTTGCAATGGATTCGGCATTTTTCATCATGGTGTGGTAATCGTCTTCCGTCAAACCGGCGGCCACGACGATCTCGTGCAGGCGAGCTACTGACCAGATATCACCAGGCGCATGGGCGTCGCTGTTCAATATCATAGGTGCCCCCATCCTGTGCGCCAGCTTGGCCACATGACCGTTGGTCAATGAGTGGCCCTTGCGCGAGGTCAACTCCAAGTATACAGAATGTTCCTTGGCCAATAAGACCTCCTCTTCTGTGATCAGACCGGGATGGGCCAGGATATCCACAGAGGACTCGATGGCCATTCTGTTGGTCCTTGGCGCTACCGGCTCGACGATGGTCTCTCCGTGAACCACCACCAATCTCGCCCCCAACTTCCTGCTCCTGCTGACCAAGGCTGGTATGGCCTCAGGCCGGATATGGGTCAGTTCGATCCCCGGAATAACACGAATTCCCTCCAGACGGTTGATCTCCTCACAAAAGACCACGAGCCGGGGGATGATAAGGTCGATATTTGACTGGTCACCGTGATCGGTGATAGCGAGGGCTCTATAGCCCGCCACCTCGAACCTCCGGACCAACTCCGCAGGAATGAGTTCTCCATCGCTAAACAAAGAGTGGGTGTGTAGATCTATCATAGAATAGGGCTTCGGGCATTGTCATTCCTGCAGAAGCAGGAATCCAGAACAAAAAAAGAAAAATTCCTGGATACCCGCTTTCGCGAGTATGACAAGATTAAGCAACTTAGTTCCAAATCTGAGCCGTGTTCATTCTGTACACATTTTGTTTGATTTCGCCTCGCCTCAAGGCAAGGGGTTTCGACCATCCCCGATGGTGACACAAAAAAGCTCCTCAAATCTTGTCCTCCGACACCTCCAGTGTAGAAGGAGAGACGTCCATAAAATTATAAGTTGAGAATAAGGTCACCCATTAAACCGCGAGATCCTTATACGCTGGAATTACCCCAAATCCATCTGCTTTAGTAACTGCCCTTTTTACTGACTCCATTAAAGTCACCTCTCCAAGGAGCCCCACAGTGTTCACATCGGCTTTTTTCTTACCGAGGGAAACGGCAAAGATCAGATCTCCATCGAATGTGGTATGGAGGGGGGAGATCACCTTGGCCATACCAGAGTGGGCGATCTGGGCGACTTGATGGACTTCTTTCTTGGAGAGATTGGCATTGGTAGCAATCACTCCAAGCGTTGTATTGAAAACAGAGGCATCAGAAGGAACCATACCTCCAAACTGCTTTCGGGTCACCCCTTTCATCATCCACTTCGATGCATTTGCCAATTGAAGACTTTTCTTAGATTTTCTTGCTCCTGCTAAGATTTGATTTGAATTAGGATCGATTACATCGCCAAAAGCATTGACCACGACAAGGGCTCCTACAATGAGTCCTTTGGGCCCTCGAATACTCGAGGTGCCTAACCCTCCCTTCATTGCCCGGTCAATTCCAAAAAGTTTTCCCACTGTGGCTCCTACACCTACACCCACACTCCCTTCTTCCACTTTTTTTGAGGCATTGAGGCAGGCTTCGTATCCCATCCGGTGGTCTGGCCTCACACGAAAATTACCAATGCCTAAGTCGAAAATCACTGCTGTGGGAACAATAGGGACCTTTGTCGTGACCACATCGAACCCTTTTCCTCTTTCCTCGAGATAGGTCATCACGCCTCCTGCTGCATCCAGACCGAAGGAGCTTCCTCCCGTTAAGAGGAGAGCATGGATCTTATCAACAATATGAATGGGGTTAAGAGCATCAATTTGCCTCGTTCCTGTTGCCGCGCCGCGAATATCGACACCTCCGATTGCTCCCTCTCCAAAAAGAACGACCGTACAACCGGTCAACGCCTTGAAGTCACTGGCGTGTCCGACCTCAATCCCTGGAACATCAGTGATCGCATTCAGTCTTTTCATTGCTGACAATCTTATCAAAAAGAGAAGAAGAGTGTCAACGATTCTCGAGGGTCACTTCTTATTCGATGTGGAGATTTGTGAGAGTTGGATACGAATATTCTGAGGATAGATATGGGTGACTGTAATTCCGGAAGGAACATTGATATTCATTTCCGAGAGAGCCAATTGATTAGCTCCAGGATGAGCCCCTGAAAGATTAACCTGCACTCTGATATGGTCCGGATTTAAAGAAGAGAGCAATCTCTGCGAACCCTTGAGGCGAACTTTAATCTCTTTGGGGGGTTGGCCTGAAATTTCTAAGTTCTGAGGAATGGAATAATATTCAATGGGGATATTAAAACTTATCATCCCTTGACGGATACCAATCACAAAAATCCAGAGTAGGCACACGAGAAAAAGGAAGAAGGCTTTTACGGGTAGATTACTAAAGAGTCTTTGTAGCCATCTCTTTTCTCGGCTTTTTCTCTTCTGAAAGGAGGAAAGGGTAGCCATACTCTTTTTTAACTCCTCTCTTCCCTCTTTTCTTTCAACGTTCCCCTTATAAGCGAATAAAACCTCCTTTCTCTCTTCCGAAATGATAATACATTCTGCGTCTGAGACTTCTGTAATCCCCAATCCAGCGCGATGCCGGGTCCCCCATTCTTTTGGGAGAGATGCGGATTGGGAAACTGGAAGAAGGGCAGTTGCATATCGGATTCGATCTCCCTGGATAATGGCTGCTCCATCATGTAATGGAGATTGAGGATTAAAAATGCTGACCAATATATCCTCATCCACTTCTGAATCAATCAATGTTTCCCCATGAATGAACTCATCGAGATCATCTCGACGCTGTAAAACGATAATACCTCCCATGCTCTTATCTGCCATTTGAAAGGCAGCCTCTGTAATCTTATCCAAGACTTTTGAAGTGAGCCCTTCAGACCTTCCAAACAAAAAGGTCGGGAGGGTGACGCTTCCCAATACTTCCCGGATCTCTTGCTGGAAAATCACTACCAAGACAAGGAGAATTACAGCCCAAAGATTCTGGAGGCTCCATACAGAAAGAGGCAAATCGATCCATTGAGCAATGATGTAGAAAAAAGGGAGGGCCAAAATGGCGAGGATCATTCGCAGGGCCCGTTTTCTTCTCAAACGTAGATAGAGAAGGTAGAAAACGAAAGTTAGAATGACGATATCTAAACCATCTTGCCAACGGAAAACATGGATAAGGTCTTTCAATGGATTTCACCTCAAACATCTAAATTTTGCGATAATCGTATCGGAAGTGTCAAGAAAATATCTTTCATCCCTCCCCCTTTCCTTTATCTGAAATTTTAGATAAAATGACGTTAAATGTTGAACGAAAGGAATACGTCATCTCATTTCCGGGATTTATAATGGGATCCCATTTACTATTAAAAGGATAAAGGAATGGCCCACTCAAAACAAGTCCATAAAGATTTAACCTTCCGAAAGTTAGCCAAAGGCTTTCACGAACTATCCCATCAAATATTACAGTATGCGAACCAAGGTGTCCTGAGAACTTACTTTCAGCAGGAAGTCTCGAAGATGATCATGGACTTCTCAGGATGCGATGCGGTTGAACTATGGGTGAAGGATCATGATAAATACTTTCGCTGTAAAGTTAACCGGCTCCCCGGATCATCCTTCTCCTGTGAAATAAAACATTGCGAGCAAAATGAAAACGGGGAGATTTTACCTCATTTGGATGATGACCCGAACTTGGTCTGTCTTTGCAGGGATCTTATCCTTGACCACATTGACCTTCCTCAGCCCGGGTTCACGAGAAATGGAAGTTTCTGGTTAGGCGATAAGAAGAAACCATTCTCTCTTCTTTCAAAGCCTGAGAGAAAATCGTATGTCCATGGTTTTAAGATCGGTGGTGATTATCCCTCTATTGCGGTAATACCCATTGCTGTCGAACATCAAAATATAGGGCTTCTCCAATTGAAGAGCAAGCATAGGGACTTCTTTACAGAGAATGAAATAGACCTCTACGAAGGCCTCGCCCAAAGTCTTGGAATTGCCTTAGCTCACCGGCATGCCGAGGTCGATTTAAGGGAACGTATCAAAGAACTGACATGCCTTTATGGTATCGCTCGACTGGCGGCCCAGCCTAATCTGCCGATGGAAGAGATTCTTCAGAACATTGTGGAGGTTCTTCCCCCAGCTTGGCTATACCCTGAAATTACCTGCGCTAAAATCATTTTGGATGGGAATGCTTATTCAACCCCTGACTTTCGAGATGGGAGATACCAACAGAGAGCGGATATCATTGTAAATGGGGAACGGCGAGGCAGTGTGGAGGTAGTCTATTTGGAGGAGAAACCGGAGCTCGACGAAGGGCCCTTCCTTAGGGAGGAGCGAAGCTTGCTTGATATGGTAGCCAAAGAAGTGGCAATTATTATTATGCGGAGACAGGCTGAGCAGGACAAAATGAGGCTCGAGGGACAGCTGAGGCATGCTGACCGATTAGCCACCATCGGACAACTTGCTGCGGGTGTCGCCCATGAACTGAATGAACCCTTAGGGAATATCCTGGGTTTTGCCCAGCTTACAAAGAAATGCCAGGACTTACCTAAACAGGCGGAGCAGGACATAGAGAAGGTATTGTCTGCTTCTCTGTACGCCCGGGAAATCGTCAAGAAGCTTATGATATTTGCTCGACAAATGCCCCCACGAAAAATAATGGTCCATCTGAATCAATTGGTCGAGGAGGGGCTCAATTTTTTTGAATCTCGGTGTGCCAAGGAGGGAATTGAACTGGTCTGTTCGCTTTCACCTGACCTGCCAGAGGTTGCGGCCGATCCGGCACAATTGAATCAAGTTTTTGTCAATCTTGTCGTCAATGCCTTGCAGGCAATGCCGAAAGGAGGTAGACTAAAGATTCAGACGCTTCATGGGAGAGATTATCTCTCACTCATCATAGAGGATACAGGCATGGGTATGGCCGAGGAGGTCCTCAAAAAAATATTTACCCCTTTCTTTACAACAAAGGATGTTGGACAGGGGACAGGATTAGGTTTGCCCGTTGTTCATGGAATCGTTACCTCCCATGGAGGGTCTATCAAGGTGGAGAGCAAGGTTGGTAGTGGCACAAGGTTCGAAATTCAATTGCCGGTGAAACAGGAACAGAATCTTTCGAGGAAGAGCTAAAAGATGAACCCTCGGAATGAAAAAGAACGTATTCTGTTAGTCGATGATGCCCTGAGTACACTGGAAGTCCTTCAGAGAAATCTGACATCTCAAGGGTACCAGATTTTCACTGCTTCTAATGTCACAGAAGCGATCAAAATTCTTGAAGCCTTACCTATTGATCTGGTTGTTACGGACCTCAAAATGCCCGGGGCCAGTGGCCTTGATCTCATCCGACATGTCCGGGAAAACTTCAGAGATATTGAGGTAATGATGATCACAGGCTACCCAACTGTGGAAGGAGCCGTCGAGGCTGTAAAGACTGGTGCTGAAGAGTATCTTGTTAAACCTTTTACCGATGAAGAACTTTTTTCTGCTGTTCGGCGGTCCCTCGATAAACTTCACATACGCATGGCTACCCGGACACCTCTTAACCAGGGAATGCCAACTTCTTATGGCCTCATTGGTGACTCCGAGGCCATGGCCAAGGTCGAAAGTTCCATTGTAAAAGCTGCATCCACATCAGCTACTGTTCTGATTTCTGGAGAGAGTGGTACCGGTAAGGAACTGGTTGCCAGAGCCGTCCACTATAGCAGCCCACGAGCTTCAGCTCCATTTGTCCCTGTTAATTGTGGGGCCATCCCAGAAGAACTGCTCGAAAGCGAACTTTTCGGACACATCAAAGGGGCCTTTACTGGAGCCACTGAAACACGGGCGGGTTTCTTCCAAACAGCAGATGGTGGCACCATTTTTCTTGATGAAATAAGCGAAACCAGTCTTTCCATGCAGGTGAAGCTTCTACGAGTGCTTCAGGATAAGGAAGTCTGTATGGTCGGATCCAGCCGTTCACGAAAAGTCGATGTAAGGATTCTAGCTTCGACCAATAAAGACTTGTTCAGCTTAGTGAAGAAGGGAATGTTTCGAGAAGATCTATTTTTCCGTATCAACGTCATCACCATAGATTTGCCGTCTTTGCGGGAGAGAGGAGACGACATCTTACTATTAATCCGTCACTTTTCAAAGAGGTTTGCTGAGGAGTTAGGAAAGCCTACACCTCAATTTTCAGATCGTGCCTTGCAGATCCTCAAAAATTATCACTGGCCAGGAAACGTAAGAGAACTGGAGAATGTCATTCAACGCCTCGTGGTCATGACAGATGGAGACCTCATCGAGGTTCCTGACCTGCCATCGCTGATGCGCTTTTCAGCCTTACGGGAGACGGGACTTCATCGAACTTTAGCTGAAGTGGAAGCGGAACACATTCGCAATGTCTTGGCAAGTGTAGATGGCAATAAGACAAAGGCGGCAAAAATACTTGGGATTGACCGGAAAACATTGCGAGAAAAGCTGAAACTCCATGGGACCGACTTAACATGAATAAACCTCTATCGAGGAAATTCTCACCGGTGGTTCAAATCTCCCCAACGACTCTCCCCTTTTTCATTGATCTTCTGACATAGGATCGAACATTATCAAAAAGATTACGTCCACTCATCCCTCGATTTTCCTTAACCTTTTCCAATAGGTAATATTCCCGACTGACAAAGAATAGACATTTTTTTTGAGGCCCTCATTTGTGGCAATGAAATTGCTTTATTCTCAAATGAGTGTAGTTCAAACAAAAAGATGGAGGGAGTTATGAAGGGCGTCGCCAAACCAATTAAAAAAAGAAAAGAGGAGAGGATTGATTCAAGAAAGAAAGAGTATTTTGGTCTATGTTCATTATGTAAAAATGCTTCGACTTGTACTTACACGAGAGATTTTAGGAGACCGGTTTTACAATGTGAAGAGTTTGATGGTTACGAACCTCGTCCAGTGAGACCTATTGTTAAAAACATTTTATTAACGGCTGACACTAAACTCAGGTCCAATGTTGAGGAGAAAGATTCAGGTCAATACAAAGGACTATGCAGTATTTGTGAAGACCGTAAAATTTGCACTTTCATAAAACCCGAAGGAGGGGTCTGGCATTGTGAAGAGTATCGATAGATGATTGAACACCGCCATCGTCAGTAAATATTTACATGAAAGGGAATACATGGATCCGAAACATATCCTGAGAATCTTAGAGAAATACAGTTACAGTAAGGATGGATTGATCTCCATTCTTGAAGAAATTCAGGCG